>Ga0210388_10001981_pt1 | contig 15994 bp, 16 predicted proteins | sample IncBWC19OmetaG_FD_155485 | JGI IMG/M metagenome (GOLD analysis project Ga0210388, IMG submission 155485) | Forest soil microbial communities from Barre Woods Harvard Forest LTER site, Petersham, Massachusetts, United States - Inc-BW-C-19-O ...
AACTGCGGCGCGATTCCCGCGGAGCTGCTGGAATCCGAACTGTTTGGCCACGAAAAGGGCGCCTTCACCGGCGCCGTCGCCACCCGCAAGGGCCGCTTTGAAATTGCCGAGGGCGGCACGCTGTTCCTCGATGAGATCGGCGACATGAGCCCGACGATGCAGGTCAAACTGCTGCGGGTGCTGCAGGAGCGGATATTCGAGCGCGTCGGCAACCACGTGCAGGTGCGCTGCAACGTGCGCATCATCGCGGCCACCCATCGCGACCTGGAAGACTCGATCGCACAGGGCTCCTTCCGCGAGGACCTGTACCACCGGCTCAACGTGTTCCCCATTGAAATGCCGGCACTGCGCAACCGCATCGAGGACCTGCCATTGCTGGTGCGCGATTTCATCGCTCACAACATGTCGGAGGGCCGTGGCCAGGTGCAGTTGTCGCCCCTGTCGTTGGCGGCGCTCTCGCTGTATCGCTGGACCGGCAATGTCCGCGAGCTCGGCAACCTGATCGAGCGACTCTCCATCATCTGTTCAGGACGGGTCGCCCACGTGCGCGACCTGCCGGCCAAGTACCGCCCTTCTGATTGGACCGCGGTCACCGAGCCCGCACAGATTTCTGCGGCGGATCAGCACTCGCATGTGCCGGTATCGCCTGAATTTCAGTTCGGCGAAGAGACGGCGGAACTGCTCAGCCCCGGCGCCCTGCTGGAAGCGGCCGAGCCGACCAGCCAACACGGCGCCCTGCCGCGCGCCGGCGTGACCCCCGGAATAAGCGACGCCGCGCTGCTGCCGGCCGATGGCATCGACCTGCGCGCGCATCTGACGCAGATTGAACGGCGCCTCATCGAGCAGGCGCTGGAACGCTCCAATGGCACCGTCGCCCATGCCGCGCGCCTGCTCGGCCTGCGGCGGACCACTCTGGTCGAGAAGTTGCGCAAGCTGGGCCTGGTGAGTGCGGAACTCGCCGGGGCCGATCTCGCCACGAGCGAATCCGCGACGGAAGATTGACGGAAAGCGGCAAGCGCCTGCCGCTTCGTGTGACTGCCATCACGCTTTGATGGCAATTTGCCGCCGGGCACGCCTCTTGCACCACACCCCCTGCAACAGCATTTCTGTTCGGGGTTTGAATGGTCCACGTTTCCACAGACACGGTTTCAACCAACGCTCGGCGTGCACTTGAACCACAGCCGGTAGCCAGCGCCGCATGCTCGCAGCGCCTGCTCGAACTGGCACGCCGCGTGGCCGCCAGTGACTGCACCGTGCTCATCGTGGGTGAGTCCGGCACCGGCAAGGAAGTGCTTGCCCGTTTCGTACACCGCTTCTCCGCACGCAGCACCGGGCCATTCGTGGCCGTGAACTGCGCGGCGATCCCGGAAAACATGCTTGAGGCCATTCTGTTTGGCTACGAGCGTGGCGCCTTCACCGGCGCGCACACGAGCCATCCTGGAAAGTTTGAACAGGCGCAGGGCGGCACCCTGCTGCTGGATGAAATCACCGAAATGCCGCTCAGCCTGCAGGCGAAGCTGCTGCGGGTTTTGCAGGAGCGCGAGGTTGAACGCCTCGGCGGTCGCAACCCCATACCGCTCGAAATGCGGGTACTGGCCACCACCAATCGTCGATTGCGCGAGGAAGTTGCCGCCGGCCGCTTCCGCGAAGATCTCTACTATCGTTTGAATGTATTTCCCCTGGGGCTCGCGCCCCTGCGCGACCGGCGCGATGACATCCTGCCGCTGGCCATGCAGCTGTTGGGATCACGCTCGCGAGCCGGCGAACTGATTCCGGCCCTCGGCGCCGACGCGGCCCAGCTGCTGCTCACCTACTCCTGGCCTGGCAATGTGCGCGAACTCGACAATCTGCTGCAGCGAGCCCTGATCCTGGTCAACGGCCCGGTCATCGGACCGGAGCACATACAATTCGAACCGGCACCGGATGTTCGGCTGGCGCCTCCCGCCGCCCGCGCGCCGGCAGCCGCCCCGGCCGCTACCGCGGCACTTGCAGCGACCGAACCGGGTGTTGAGACCGGCACGGGCGGCGGCGCTGACACAAGCGGTTCACTGGCCGATTCGCTCGGACAGGTCGAACGCAGTGTGATTCTTGATGCCCTGCGCAACGGCACCTGCACGCGTCGCGAGATCGCCGAGCGCCTGGGCATCTCGCCAAGAACCTTGCGTTACAAACTCGCCCGACTGCGTGCAGCGGGCATTGATGTTCCCGCAGTTTGAGCGGCGGAGTCTCCCATGAGCCAACTACAGATTGACCAGGTCCTCTCCCAGATCCGCAGCCTCGCTGCGCAGACCCAGTCCCCGGGCATCAGACCTGCGGGACTCACCAACGATGCCGCGGCGGCATCCGGCGCGGCGCCGGCCTCCGGCGCCGGCAACAGCTTCGCAACGCTGATGCGCAGCGGCCTTGAACAGGCCAATCAAAGCGAGCTGCGCGCCAACGATGTCGCCGACAAGTTCGAACGCGGCGTGCCGGGCGTGGACCTGCCGACCGTCATGCTCGAGGCGAACAAGGCGAATCTGACCTTTCGCGCCGTGACCGAAGTACGCAACCGACTGATCAGTGCGTACACGGACATCATGAACATGCAGATGTAACCGGAACCGACGGGCTATTCATGTCTCCTAAAACAAACCTTTTCCGGAGTTCACCGTGAGTACGGCGACGAATGCCGAAGTGATTTACCCGCGCTGGACCGCAGGCCTGCGCCCGATCCTGCTGCTGGTGGGTATTGCCGCTGCCGTTGCCGCGGGCGTCGCCGTGGTGCTGTGGTCGCGTGGTCCGACTTACAGCATGCTCTATGCGAACCTGGCGACCGAGGACCAGGCGCAGATTACCCAGGCGCTCGATGCGGCCACGATCCCCTACCGGCTCGAAGCCGGGTCCAACGCCTTGATGGTGCCCGCGGAGCGCCTGAGCGAGGCGCGCCTGAAGCTTGCCGGTCAGGGACTGCCGGACAACGACAATGGCTTCGCAATGATGACCAAGGATGCCGGCCTGGGCGTCAGTCAGTTCGTGGAGAACGCCCGCTACCAGCACGCCATGGAAACCGAGCTTGCGCACACCATCGCGAGCCTGCGTCCCATTGACGGGGCCCGGGTGCATCTGGCGGTTCCGCGACAGTCCGCTTTCGTTCGCGATCAGCGTGACGGCAGCGCCTCGGTATTCGTTCAATTGAAGGCCGGTCGCCGGCTCGAGCAGGAGCAGGTGCAGGCCATCGTCAACCTGGTCGCCTCCAGTGTGCCGGACCTGCATTCCAACCAGGTCACGGTGATTGACCAGCAGGGACACCTGCTGACCACACCGCCGGGCAGCGATGACTCCTCGCTGCGCGAGGAGCGTTTCCAGGTCGTGCAGCGCATGGAGGATGATTACGAGCAGCGCATCGAGGCGATCGTCACCCCCATCGTCGGCATCGGGCGCGTGCGCGCGCAGGTCGTGGCACAGGTGGACAGCTCGACCACCGAACAGGCCACCGAGAACTACACGCCCGGCAGCCAGATCGTGCGCAGCGAACAGCAGTCCCAGACCAGCAGCCGCGATGCCTCGCAAAGCGGCGGCGTGCCCGGCGCATTGAGCAATCAGCCGCCGGCCAGCGGCGTTGCGCAGCCACCGCCACCGAACAAGCCGCCCGCGGCCGCGCCGGCCACGCCCGCCGGTCAGGCGGCGGCCCAGGCCACTGCAGCCGCCGTGGCGAGTGCCCCGACCGCCCCGGACAACCTCGCGACGCAGAGCACCAAGAACTATGAAATTGACCGCACCGTCGCCTACACGCGCCAACCCGCCGGCCAGTTGAAGCGGCTCACCGTCGCAGTGGTCGTAGATGACATGCCAGTGATCGGCAAGGACGGCAAACCCGTCAAGGGCCGGCCACTGACCGATGCGGAACTGACGCACATCACCACCTTGGTGAAGGACGCGGTCGGCTTTGACCAGGCGCGCGGTGACAGCGTCAACGTGGTCAATGCCTCCTTCCGCAGCGAACCGGCGCCTGCCGACGCCGCGCTTGAACAAGTCCCGCTGTGGGAGACGCCGCTGTTCCGTGACATGGCGAAACTCGGTGCCGGCGTGATCGTGCTGCTGGTGCTGTCGCTGGCGGTGCTGCGGCCGATGATCAAGGCCCTGATGCCCTCGGCGCAGACCCGCGGCCTGCTGACCGCTTCGGGCGATACGGCCGCGCTCAGCGGTGGAGCCCCCACCGCCGCGCTTGCCGGCGGCGCGCAGCAGCCAGGATTCGTGGGGGACGCGGCCGGCGGCGGGCATGCGGCAGCGCCCGCCCCGGCCGTTCCCTATGAGCAACAGATCACCAACGCCCGCGCGCTGGTGAACCAGGATCCGAAGCGCGTAGCGCAGGTGGTCCGCAACTGGGTGTCCGTCGATGAGTGAGGAAGCCGTCAAGGATGATCGCAATGGCACCGAGCGTGCCGCGATCCTGCTGCTCACCCTCGGCGAACACGAGGCCGCCCAGGTGCTCAAGCACATGGGCGCACGCGAAGTGCAGAAAATCGGCGCCGCCATGGCGCAGCTGCAGAATGTGTCACGTGAGGAGGTGAGCGGCGTGTTGTCTGAATTCTCCAATGGCGTAGCCCGCCAGACTTCCGTAGGCGTTGGCGTTGATGAGTTCCTGCGCAATGTCATGACCAATGCGCTGGGTGAGGAAAAAGCCGCCAACGTCATTGAACGCATCAACGTCGGCCTGCCCAACAAGGGCCTGGAGACGCTGAAATGGATGGACTCGCGCAGCGTCGCGGAGGTCATTCATAACGAGCACCCGCAGATCATTGCCATTGTGCTGGCGTACCTGGAGCCGGACATGGCTGCGGATGTGATGCGCCAGCTGCCGGCCAATCTGCACGCGGATGTGATGATGCGCATCGCGACTTTGGATGGCGTGCAGCCGGCGGCCCTCTCGGAGCTCGATGAAGTCATTGAGAAGAGCTTCGCCAGCACCTCCAGCCGCACTTCCGAACTCGGCGGTGAAAAGGCGGCCGCCAATATCATCAATGCGCTCGAACCTGCCATCGAGTCCAGTGTGATGGAGCACATCACCAACGCCGATTCGGCGCTCGGCGCCCGTATCCAGGACCTGGTGTTCGTGTTCGACAATCTCATCGATGTCGATGACCGCGGCCTGCAGGAAATCCTGCGCCAGGTGCAGGGTGACCAGTTGCTGTTGGCGCTGAAGGGCTGCGATGAGCCCCTCAAGCAGAAGATCTTCAAGAACATGTCCCAGCGTGCGGCCGAAATGCTGCGCGATGACCTCGAAGCGAAAGGTCCGGTGCGACTTGCCTACGTGGAAGCCGCCCAGAAGGAAATCCTGGCGGTAGCCCGCAAGCTGGCCGAGGAAGGCACCATTGCACTGGGTGGCAAGGGAGAAGCGTTTGTCTGATAGCACCCGCAGCCGCACGACCGTGGCCGAGCTTTGGTCATTGCCCAATGTCGACGGCCCGATCGTGGGCCTGCGTCGTGATGCACCGTCGCGTGCGCGCGATGCCGAAGCCACCCGCGCCAGTGAAAGCGCCCGCCAGGCGGAACTGGACCGCGGCTACGAGGCCGGCCTCAGCGCCGGACGCGCCGAACTGCAAAAGCACAACGACGCACTCGCCGCGCAGGTGGTGCGTCTGGAGGGAATCCTGAACCAGCTGTCGCGACCGCTACCCACTCTGGAGGGCGAAGTTGAACAGCAGCTGGTGCTGCTGGCGCTGGCGGTGGGCAAGCAGCTCGCACGCCGCGAGTTGAAGGCCGACCCGGGACAGATCGCCGCGTTGATCCGCGAGGCCGTGGGCCGCTTGCCCGCGGCGGCGCGCGACGTACGCGTGCACCTGCATCCCGAGGACGCGGCGGCAGTCGCAGAGCGGCTCGCGAGCGCCGGCCAGGAACGTGCCTGGAGCGTCGTTGAGGACCCGACCCTGACCCGCGGCGGCTGCCTGGTGCGCTCGGAGAATTCACAGATCGACTCGCGACTCGAGAGTCGCGTCAATGCCATGGTCGCCAGCATGCTGGGCGAGGAGCGCGCCAGCGCGCGTTTGGCCGATGAGGCCAGCGACAGCGGCGAGGTCGCCGAATCATGAGTGCAACGCAGGATGTGACTGCCGATAGCCGGCTGCGGGACTCACTGGCCCGTTGCGTGCGCCAGATCGACCGCCTGCCGCCGCCGCCGGTGCAGGGCAGCCTCACGCGCATGGTGGGTCTGGCGCTCGAAGCGGTGGGTTGTCAGGCCTCCATAGGCGACAGTTGTGACGTGACGACGAGCGACGGCGCCACCATCGAAGCCGAAGTGGTCGGTTTTTCAGGCGAGCGCCTGTACCTGATGCCAACCGGTGATCCGCATGGTCTGGGGCCGAATGCGCGGGTCGTGCCGCGTCAGCGCGCGGGCACCGTGCCGGTCGGGCCGCAGCTGCTTGGACGTATCATCGATGGCGCCGCCCAGCCGCTCGATGGCTTGGGACCGCTGAATTGCGAGGACACGGTGCGACTCACCGGCGTGCCGATGAATCCCCTCGGGCGTCAGCCCATCTCGCAGGCCTTGGATGTTGGCGTACGCACCATCAACAGTCTGCTGACCGTGGGACGCGGCCAGCGCATCGGCCTGTTCGCCGGGAGCGGGGTGGGCAAGAGCGTGCTGCTGGGCATGATGTCCCGCTACACCAGCGCCGATGTGATCGTCGTGGGCCTGATCGGTGAGCGCGGCCGGGAAGTGAAGGAATTCGTCGACCGTATCCTGGGGCCGCAGGACCGGCAGCGCGCCGTGGTCGTGGCCGCGCCCGCCGACACACCGCCCCTGATGCGTCTGCACGGGGCCTGGCTGGCCACCGCCGTGGCGGAGTATTTCCGGGATTGTGGCAAGAGCGTGCTGCTGATCATGGATTCCTTGACCCGCTTCGCCCAGGCGCAGCGCGAGATCGGCCTGGCAATCGGCGAAGCCCCGGCGACCAAGGGCTATCCGCCCTCGGTGTTCGCGCGGCTGCCGCAGCTGTGTGAACGCGCCGGCAATGGCCTGCAGGGCAGCGGCTCCATCACCGCGTTCTACACGGTACTCGCCGAGGGCGATGACCAGAACGATCCGATCGTCGATGCCGCACGCGCCATTCTCGATGGCCACATCGTGCTGTCGCGCCGGATCGCCGAAGGCGGTCGCTACCCGGCAATCGACGTGGAAGCCTCGGTCAGCCGGGCCATGCACGAAATCGTGCCGCCCGAACATTACGAGCTGGCGCGCCGCTTCCGGCAGCAGCTGTCGACCTATGAACAGAATCGAGACTTGATTGCCATCGGCGCCTACCAACGCGGCAGCGACCCGCGGATCGATGCCGCCATCGCCGTTTGGCCAAAGCTCGAGCACTTCCTGCAGCAGGATATGCGCACACGCGTGGATTTCGACGGCAGTATCGCGGCGCTGCAAAGCGTAATGGCCGACAGTCCCGGACCGGCTGGGGTGTCCTGAATGAGTAACTCCAGATGAGTGCAAAACAAAGACTGCAACTGGTTCAGCGCGTCACCGACGAAAAGGAGCGCCAGCACGCGAAGCGGCTGGCACAAAGTTGCGCCCGCGTGGATCAGTGCGAGGCGAAACTGAAGGAACTGCAGGGCTACCACGCGGGCTATCTGCGCGAGTTCGGACAGCGCGCAGCCTCGGGGATCGCCGGGACCGGCATCCGGGAATTCCAGGCCTTCCTGGCCAAACTCGTCGAGGCCATACATCAACAAGAAGAGCTGCTGCGCAAGGCTCGCTCCGAAAGCGAGTCGGAACGAACCAGTTGGCGCGGCGCGGCGCAGCGCTCACAGATCATGGACAAGGTCGTGGAACGTCACGCGGCCGGTGAAACCAAGGCCCGGGACCAGCGCGATCAGCGCGAGTCGGATGACCGCGGCCAACGTAAGGCAAATGGGAGGCTCGACTCGAGTGGGAATTAACAGCAATGCAATAACTGCGGGCAGTCCGGAAGCAGCGCCAACGAGTTTTCAGGCACGCGCGCCGGCTCCCTCATCCGGCCCGGTGGCCGACAGCCCGAACGCCAAGAGCGCCGCGGGCCAGGCCAGCGATGGCAGTGCAGGCAACAGCAGTGGCTCCGCCCAGGGGACTGGCGCTGCCGGTGGTAACGGCCAATCGGGCAGTGGCAGCAGCAGCCCCACCACTGCGCAAAAGACTGGCGCGCCCTCGGCGCAGACTCGGGGCAACGCACGCCCGCGTGCGAGAAACAACGCCGTGACCGCAGCGAGCACGCCGACCGCGGCCGATGCGCTGGAGACGGAAGCGGATCCCAGCACGGACTTTGGCAGCGTCATGGCCACGGCGCTCGGACACAGCGCCGCCAGTAGCGCCGCTCCGGCCACCTCGGCCCGCAGCCCAAGTGACGATGGCGGTACCAGCGGTGCCGCGGCGTCTACCCAGCCGGGGTCCGACCCTGCCGGCACCCCCGTCGATGCCATCGCCTGGATTGCTCAGGCGCTCATGCCGACTTCGACGCCGGCGCTGCCGCCGACCTCCGCCGCGTCGGCGGCCGACTCGGACGCAGACATCGCCGTCGGCACCAGTGCCGCAAATGCCGCAGGCGCCGGACAGTCCGCTGCAACCTTGCTCGCTGCGAGCCTCGCCCGTTTCAATGCGGCCAACGACTCTCAATCCGAGGCAGCGAACCTCGCCACCGCCACCGCCACTACCAGCTCCACGGCGACAGCCACGGCATCCGGGGGTGTGAATATGCTGGCGGACATACAGAAACTCATTTCGGGAATGACGGGCGCAAGCACGACCGCCGCGGACAACGACGCCGATGCTGCCCCGGCGACGCCGACAACGCACAGTGCTGCCACGGGTGACAGCAATGCGGCCACCCAGGCAGCCGCAGCGCTGCAGGCTGCCGCGCTGACGCGCTCAGGCGGTGGCGTTGGCAGCGCCACGCTCACCATCCAGGCCCCCGTCGGTTCCGCGGCCTTCGCGGATGAGGTCGGCGCGCGCGTCACCGGCCTTGCCCAATCCGGGATCACCCAGGCCCAGCTGCAAATGAACCCCGCTGATCTGGGGCCCGTGCAGGTGCACATCACCATGCAGGCGGGCCAGGCCAGCGTCTGGTTCGGCGCCACCCATGCGGACACCAGGGCGGCGCTGGAACAGTCGCTGCCACGACTGCGGGAATTGTTCGCGGGCGCCGGCATGCCCTTGACCGACTCGGGCGTGTTTCGCGAGCCGCCGCAGCAACAGCAGGCACTGTCACAGCCAACCTCCAGCGGCTCGCGTGTCGCCGGCAGCGACACGGTCAGCGCCCCGACTGTGACGCAGGTCACAAACATCCGCCTCGCGCTGCTGGACACCTACGCCTGAGCGCTTCACCCGCGCCGCGCCGGAATTCTGGCGCGGCGCTTTGATTGAGACGCTGTTCACACTCCCCATTGATGCGCAAATCCCTTAATTCATAGGGACTTATGCATTTTCTGATCCGCGTGGCACACGCGTTGCACTACCTGACACAAGAGATTCTCATGTCCTTGCGCAGGTACTTCAAACAATGGCTGCATCCCCTTCCGCTCCTGCCGCTGCCGCTGCCGCTGCTCCGGTCACGGCCGCTCCCGCTCGCAAGAAACCCTGGCTGCTGATTGGCATTGCCGGCGCCGTGCTGCTGGCATGCGGCGGCACCGGCGCTTGGCTGATGCTGGCACACCACACGCCGAGGAAAACCGCTGCGGCGGCGCCCCCGCCGCCTTCCGGGCCGCCTTTGTATGTGCCCCTGGATCCGCCCTTCGTGGCCAACTTCCAGGGCGATCAGCAGGTGCGCTTCCTGCAGATCACCGCCCAGATCATGACGCATGATCCGAAGACGGTCGAAGCACTGAAGGCCTCCGATCCCATCATCCGCAATGACCTGCTGATGCTGTTCAGCAACCAGAAGGCCACCGACCTTGCGACCAGCGAAGGCAAGGAAAAGCTGCGCGCCGCGGCGCTCACCGCCGTGCGCAAGGTGCTCAGCGCCAATGACGGCAAGCCTGAAAAGGTCGATACCGTGCTCTTCACCACCTTCGTGATGCAGTAAGAAGCCAGGGAATTGCCATTGTGACCGCCGAAGGCGCCGAAAAGATCCTCAATCAGGACGAAGTTGACGCGCTGATCAACGGCATCGACGTGGGTGCGGTGAGCACGGAGCCTGCGGGGGCGCCCGGCGAGGTTCGCAACTACGACTTCATAAACGATCTGCATGTCGCGCGCGGCCGGATGCCGGCGCTCGAAATGATCAACGAACGCTTCGCGCGGCTGTTCCACCAGACGCTATACAACCTGCTGCGCCGCAGCCCCGAGATCTCGGTGTCGCAGGTGACCATGAAGAAGTTCAACGATTACGTGAACACCCTGCACATGCCGACGAACCTCAACGTCGTGCGCATCAACCCGCTGCGCGGCCTGGGGCTGGTGGTCATGGACCCGAAGCTGGTGTTCACCGCCGTCGATAACCTCTTCGGCGGCGTCGGCCGCCACGCCAAGGTCGAAGGGCGCGACTTCACGGCAACCGAGCAACGCATCATTCAGCTGCTGCTGCGCCACGCCTTCGCCAACCTCAAGGAAGCCTGGTCCAAGCTGCTCCCCTTGGAATTCGAACATGTCCATTCGGAAATCAATCCGCACTTCGCGAAGATAGTGAATCCGACCGAGATTGTCGTGATCTCGAGTTTCCGCATCGAACTGCACGGCGGTGGCGGCGACCTGCATGTCACCATGCCCTATTCGATGCTCGAGCCACTGCGCGAACTGCTCGATACCGGCGGTACCGCCGACTCCACCGAACGCGACGGACGCTGGAGCAGCGCGTTGCGCGATGAAGTCGATGACGCCGAAATCGAACTGAATGCCGTGCTCGGCGAGGCGACGGTCACGCTGGCCGACCTGCTGAATCTGAAGTCGGGCGATGTGATCCCCTGCGACTTCAACGGCTCCATCACCCTGAACGCCGAGTCCGTGCCGCTGTTCCGCGGCAACTTCGGCATCTCCCGCGGCCAGCAGGCCATCAAGATCAACGAGCGCCTGACCCGCCCGAAGGCGGCGGTCTCGGCCAATCCCTTCCTGAAGAAGTCCTAGAGGAAACACCCATGGCAGCGCCAGCAGAAGCACAGACCGCCGAGTTCGGAAATCTGCAACCCGACTCGGTACCGGAGACCAAGAGCGACATCAACATGGACGTGATCCTGGATGTTCCAGTCACGCTGTCCATGGAAGTGGGCCGCACCCGCGTTCCGATCCGCAATCTCCTGCAACTCAACCAGGGCTCGGTCGTGGAGCTCGAACGGGTCGCCGGCGAGCCGCTCGACGTATTCGTCAACGGCACGCTCATCGCACACGGCGAGGTGGTCGTGGTCAATGAGAAATTCGGCATCCGCCTCACCGATGTCATCAGCCCGGCTGAGCGCATTCGCAAGCTGCGTTGAATGAATAGCGGCGCGGTTGCTCATGTCTTCGCGGCCCCCGGGGCCGTCTCCAGTATTCCGGTGTCCGGAGTCGCCGGAGTCGGCCAGGTGACGCTCGCGCTGTGCATCGTGCTCGGCGCCATCTTCCTGTGCGCCTGGCTCACCCGGCGCATGCGCAACCTGGGCAGCGGCCGCTTTGGCGCGGTGAATGTCATCGCCGAAGTACGTCTGGGACCCAAGGAACGGGCCGTGCTGCTGCAGGTGGGCACGACCCAGCTGCTGGTCGGCGTGGCGCCCGGGCAGATCAGCGCCTTGCATGTACTCGCCGAGCCGCTGGCCCCGCAGGCCCCCGCGGCCCCGACGCTTGATGGTCCCTCGTTCAAATCCCTGCTGCGACGGAGTCTGGGCAAGTGATGCCAGCCTCGCGCAAGCTGCACGCCCTGCTGCCGGCCCTGGTGGCAGTGATCGCCGTCGCCATGCCGCATGTGTGCGCGGCGGATGTCGGTCTGCCCGCCCTCACGGTCCAGGGCGGTCCCGGCGGTGGCCAGACCTACACCCTGACTTTGCAGGTACTGGTGCTGATGACGGCACTGTCGCTGCTGCCGGCCATCCTGCTGATGATGACTGCGTTCACCCGTATCGTCATCGTGCTGGGGCTGTTGCGCCAGGCGATCGGCGCCGGCCAGACGCCTCCGAACCAGGTGCTGGTCGGCCTGTCGCTGTTCCTGACGCTGTTCGTGATGGCGCCGGTGGTCGATCGCATCAATGACCAGGCGGTGAAGCCGTATATGGCCGGCACCATCGACTCAACCACGGCCCTGACGAACGCCCTGGCGCCGCTGAAGACTTTCATGATGCATCAGACCCGGGAAAGTGACATTGCCACCTTCGTGCGCATTTCCGGGGGCAAGGGCTTCGCCTCACCGGATGATGTGCCGCTGAGCCTGCTGGTTCCGGCTTTCGTGACCAGCGAGCTGAAGACCTCCTTCATGATCGGGTTTCTGATCTTCATCCCCTTCGTAATCATCGATCTGGTGGTGGCCAGCGTACTGATGTCGATGGGCATGATGATGGTTTCACCGGTACTCATCTCGCTGCCCTTCAAACTCATGCTCTTCGTGCTGGTCGACGGCTGGTCGCTGGTCATGGGGACGCTTGCCTCGAGTTTCTATACATGACACCTGAAATGGTAATGACCATTGCCGAACGGGCCCTGGTGATCACCTTGATGCTCGCGGCCCCGATGCTGCTGGCGGCGCTGGTGACGGGACTGGTGATCGGCGCCTTCCAGGCGGCGACCCAGATCAATGAGATGACTTTGTCATTCATTCCGAAGCTGGCGGCGATCGCCGCCACGCTGGTGATCGCGGGACCCTGGATGATCAAGGTATTCGTCAGCTATACGCGCGAGCTGTTCACCAGCATTCCCGGTCTGGTCAACTGACGATCCGTGCTGCGATGATTACGCTCACCACCGGACAACTGGAAACCTGGCTCGGCCAGCTGCTGTGGCCGTTCATACGAGTCGGCTCCTGCCTGATGGTGGCGCCGGTGTTCTCGAGCCAGGCCGTTCCAGGGCGCATCCGTATCGTACTGGCCGGCGCCATCGCGATCATCCTGGCGCCAATGATTTCGATCCCGCCGCAGTTGCAGCCGTTCTCGATTGAGGGCCTGGTGGTGACGGCACAGCAGGTCGTCATCGGCATTGCGCTGGGCTTCTGCCTGCAGCTGGTGTTTGATGCCATCACCCTGGGTGGACAGCTCATCGCCAACAGCATGGGTTTGTCCTACGCGCTCTCGGTCGATCCGATCCGCGGCACCGGCACGACGGCGCTGGGCGATATGTACACCATTTTCGTCACCCTGGTGTTTCTGGCCCTCGACGGCCACCTGCGCCTGATCGAAGTACTGGCCGATGGCTTTCGCACCCTGCCAGTCGGCGGATCGGGATTCGGCACCACGAATCTGTGGCAGATCGTGTCCTGGGGCGGCACGCTTTTCAGTGGCGCCCTGTCGATCGCACTGCCCGGCATCACCGCGCTGCTCATCGTGAATATGGCATTTGGCATGGTCAGTCGCACCGCGCCGACGCTGAACCTGATGGCCGTGGGCTTCCCGGTGATGCTGATCTTCGGTCTGCTGGTGCTGGTCGTGAGCGTGCCGCAGCTGTTGTCCGGATTCGAGCGACTCCTGGAGCAGACCTTCATGGTGTTGCAGTCCCTGTCGGGGGCGCGGATCTAAGCCATGGCAGAGAATGAAAACGGTCAGGACCAAACCGAACAACCGACTCAGAAGCGCCTCGATGAGGCGCGCAAGAGTGGTCAGGTTCCCCGCTCCCGTGAGCTGACGACCGCGGCCGTCGTGCTGGCTGCCGTCATTGGATTGCGCTTCTCGGGTGCCGCAATGGCAACCGGGTTCTCCACCTTGATGAAGTCCGGACTGACCCTGTCGCGCGAGCAGGCCCTGGATGAGAACCTCCTGCTGCCGAATCTGGTGGCCTTGGCGAAGCAGGGTCTGCTCGCGACTGCCCCGATCCTCGAGCTGACGCTGGCGGCCGCGCTGTTGAGCCCGCTGGCCATCGGCGGCTGGAATTTGAGTTTCACGGCGCTGGTTCCCAACTTCTCACGCCTCAATCCCATTCCCGGGCTGCAGCGCATGTTCTCGATGCGTGGCGTCACGGAACTGTTGAAATCCTATGCCAAATTCCTCCTGGTCGGCGTCATCGCCGTCGTTTTCCTGCGCGCGAACGCCGCAAGTCTGCTGAGTTTGGGCAATGAACCGCTGAACGTGGCCATGACCCACGCGGCCAGCATCGCCGGGGGCGCGCTGCTGGCGCTGTCGGGCTCGCTCGCGGTCATCGCGGGCGTCGATGTGCCGCTGACCTTGCATCAGTACATCAAGCAGCTGCGCATGTCGCGCCAGGAAGTGCGCCAGGAGCACCGCGAAAGTGACGGCTCTCCGGAGCTCAAGGGCCGCATCCGCCGCATGCAGCAGGAGCAGGCGCGACGCCGCATGTTGCAGGAAGTCCCCAAGGCCGATGTGGTGATCACCAACCCGACGCACTACTCGGTAGCGCTGCGCTACGACGAGAAGCGCATGCGCGCACCCATCGTCGTTGCCAAGGGCGCGGACGAGGTCGCGGCCAACATCCGCAGGATCGCCGCCGAAAACAAGGTTCCGATATTCGAAGCCCCGCCGCTGGCGCGCGTGCTGTTCCGCGATGTGGAACTGAACGCCGAAGTGCCCGCCTCGCTGTACGTGGCCGTCGCACAGGTACTCACCTACGTATTGCAGCTGCGCACCCCGGCCACCCACGGCGCGGCGCGCCCCGTCCGTCCGACGATCGACCCGACGATCGAGCAAACCAGGCACTAATTCATGGCTGATGCAGCAACTTCGACCAAGCTTTCCATACGCGACCTGTTGCGCGTCGGGGTCGGCGTGCCCGTGGGCGTGCTCGCGGTGCTGGCCATGGTCGTATTGCCACTGCCGCCTTTTGCCCTCGATGTGCTGTTCACATTCAACATCGCGCTGTCCATCGTCATCGTGATGGCCGTGTTCCAGGTCGCACGGCCAATCGAATTTGGTGTGTTCCCGACGGTGCTGCTGCTGGCCACGCTGCTGCGCCTCGCCCTGAACGTGGCCTCCACCCGCGTGGTGCTGCTGCACGGCCATCTGGGGCCCTCGGCCGCCGGACGCGTCATCCAGGCATTCGGCGAATTCGTGATCGGCGGCAACTTCGCCGTCGGCGTCGTGGTGTTCATCATCCTGACCATCATCAATTTCGTGGTGGTGACGAAGGGTTCAGGCCGCATCTCCGAAGTCAGTGCTCGATTTACCCTGGATGCAATGCCCGGCAAGCAGATGGCCATCGATGCCGACCTGAACGCGGGTCTGATCACCCAGGATGAAGCGCGCCTGCGTCGCGTCGAAGTGCGCGCCGAAGCGGACTTCTACGGCTCGATGGACGGTGCCAGCAAATTCGTCCGCGGCGACGCGGTCGCCGGCATCATGATCCTGATGATCAATATTCTGGGCGGCCTGGCGATCGGCACGATCGGCCATGGTCTGGGGTTCGCCGACGCGGCGCGTACCTACACCCTGCTCACCATCGGTGACGGCCTGGTCACGCAGATCCCGGCACTGCTGCTGTCCACTGCCGTCGCCATCATCGTCACCCGCATGTCCGGCAAGCAGGATATGGGCGGGGAATTGAAGCGCCAGCTGTTTGGCCAGCCGCGCGCCCTCGGTGTGGCGGCCGGCCTGCTCGGTGCCATCGGTCTGGTCCCCGGGATGCCCAATCTCGCCTTCCTCGGCATGGCCGCGCTGTGCGGCGGCGGCGCCTATGCCGTGCGCAAACGCATTCAAACTGCGGCCACCAAGCCCGCCGCGCCGCCTGCCGCGCCGGCCGCACCGGAGAACAAGGAACTGTCGTGGGACGACGTGCGGCCCGTCGATATTCTGGGTCTGGAAGTCGGCTACCGGCTGGTGCCCCTGGTCAACAAGACGCAAAACGGGGATTTACTGGGCCGCATCCGTGGCGTGCGCCGCAAGCTTTCCCAGGAGCTCGGCTTCCTGGTCCCGGCCGTGCATATCCGTGACAACC
>Ga0210388_10001982_pt1 | contig 15994 bp, 12 predicted proteins | sample IncBWC19OmetaG_FD_155485 | JGI IMG/M metagenome (GOLD analysis project Ga0210388, IMG submission 155485) | Forest soil microbial communities from Barre Woods Harvard Forest LTER site, Petersham, Massachusetts, United States - Inc-BW-C-19-O ...
GAGAAACGCATGTGCGAGATGCGATCTACCTGGCAGGCGGAGTGACGCATGATGCGCTGATGAACGACGCCCAAGTTTTCCGCAGGACTGCGGACGGAAAATTGAAGGTGCTCAGCGTAAATCTGGAAAAGGCGCTGGCTGGCGAGGCCACTGAAAATGTGCCGCTCGAGCCCAAGGATCGAATCTTCATCCAGCGCAATCTCTCCAAGGTTGATCCCGCATCGGTGAAGATCGAAGGCGAGGTGGGACGTCCTGGAAAGTATCCCCTGGGCGAAGATATGTCGGCCACCGACCTGGTGCGACTGGCTGGGGGATTAAAGCGTGGAGCTTTTACGGAGGCCGCTGACCTGACACGCTACACCATCGAAAATGATTCCCGCGTTGTGGGCGAGCACCTCACTGTTCCTATCGGCCGTGCCCTGGCGGGTGACGCCGATACAGACATGCGACTTCATGATGGCGATGTGCTCACCATCCGCCAACTCTCGGGCTGGACTGACATTGGAGCGATCATCTCGGTCAAAGGGGAGGTGATGCATCCTGGAAAATATGGCATCCAGGAAGGCGAGCACCTGAGTTCGGTGTTGGCTCGAGCAGGAGGCTTGCGAGCGGATGCTTATCCGTACGGCGCAGTTCTGGAGCGGACTCAGCTTCGCGAATTGGCAGAGAAGACCCGGGCGGATCTGATTCGACAAGTGCAAGATCAACAGGTCTCATTCAAGCTGATTCCCGACACGGGCGACCCCGAGGAGAAGCTAAGCAAGGACGCTACCATTCAACAATGGCGGGCAACGCTTGAGCAGCTCGAGAATACGCCGCCACAGGGCAGGCTCGTCATTCACGTTTCAAAAGATGTTCGCAAGTGGGCGAACACTTCCGCAGACATCGAGGTACGAGCCGGAGATACTTTATTTATTCCCAAGACTCCAACCTATGTCGCGGTCAACGGCCAGGTTTATAACCCCACTGCGGTTTCGTATCACCCGGGGAAGAGTGCGGGCTGGTATCTGAGTCAGGGGGGCGGTCCCACACACATGGCGAACAAGAAGGCCATTGTGGTGGTGCGCGCCGACGGCTCGGTGGTCGGCGGAAGCGGCAGCGGCGGATGGTTCACGGGCGACGTGCTAAGCGCTGAACTACGCCCCGGAGACATGGTGTTCGTTCCGGAAAAAGCCCTGGGCGGCACACCGATCTGGAAGAACACTCTACAAACGGCGCAACTGCTCTCCTCGGTGGCGATTGCGGCCAGCGTCCTCCACTGATTCTGAGCGCAGGTGCTTTCTTGCCTGCCGATCTCATGGCGCAGATCCATACGGCGCGGAACCATGCTGTGCAGAACCATGCTGCAAAAGACCTTCGCATTGCGAGTTCTGCTTCTCTTTTTCTGTGCGATGCCGGCCGCAGCCCAATCTCCAGCGCCAGATTCGGTGGTAGTGCCGGACGCTCCGTCAGCGGTAACGGTCATACCCGAACCGCTCAGGATTGCAAAGGCACAGACATCGCCAGTGGATCAGGTCGCAAACCAGGACGTGGCTGAGACTTCTGGCCGCTGGAATGGCCCGGGGGGCAGTTCCTCAGCGCCGTTGCTCAGGATTTCATTGTTGGACCGCCTAGCGGGCGACCAGAAGGCGATCTGGCACAGTCCGCTGCACCTACAACGCACGGATGCAATTTGGGCGCTGCCCTCTTTGGCTGTCACTGGAGCATTCGTGGCAAGCGATTCCTGGCTTTCGAAACAGGTTCCCGCTAGTGGGATTGAACGCAGCCGAAACATTTCGACCTACGGGACATTTTCGCTGGCCGGCGCGGCCGGAGGAATGTTTCTGCTGGGAGAGATCACGCACAACGATCATGCCAGCGAGACAGGATTTCTGGCAGGAGAGGCTGCAGTGAACGCCAGCCTCGTTGATTTTGCCTTCAAGTCTATGTTTCAGCGTCAACGTCCTTATCAGGATACTGGGGCTGGACATTTCTTCGCCGGAGGCAGTTCGTTTCCCTCAGAGCATGCGGCCGCTTCGTGGGCCATTGCAGGAGTCGTGGCTCATGAATATCCGGGAACGTTTACCAAACTTCTGGCATACGGTTTGGCAACGGTGGTGTCGGTAACGCGCATGACAGGGAAAGAACATTTTTCTTCGGATGTGATTGTGGGCAGCGCCATGGGCTACTTTATCGCTCGCCAGATTTACCGGAACCGCCGCGATCCCGAGGTGAGTGAAGCGGCCTGGGGCAGCCCGGTCGAAAGAACGCGAACAGACGACAAACTGAGAAACCCGGAGAATATGGGATCATCTTACGTGCCACTGGATAGCTGGGTTTACCCTTTGTTTGAGCGCCTTGCGGCGACGGGTCTTATCCACACGGCGTACCTTGGGATGCGGCCCTGGACTCGTATGCAATGCGCTCGCTTGCTGGAGGAAGCAAACGAGAGTCTGCGGTACAGCGCAGGCGATTCCTCGGAGGAGTTGGCCAGTCGTGATTCCGACTCGAATCAGGCCTCGAAGATGATCGCCGAACTCGACGTCGAGTTCGGCGACGAAAGGCAGCGACTCGACGGAGCCGAGAATGCCGGCGTAAGTCTCGACTCGGTTTACACGAGGGCTACGAACATTTCGGGCACGCCTCTCACCGATGGATACCACTTCGCGCAAACCCTCATCGATGACTTTGGGCGGCCTTATGGACAGGGAGTTAGCGGTATTTCAGGCATCACCGGGCACGCCGAAGCCGGTCCGCTTTCATTTTCTTTTCAAGGCGAGTATCAGCACGCTCCCGCGATTCCCTCGTATTCACCCAGCGTGCAGCAAGCCATTGCAGAAGCCGACTTCACTACGCCCATTTCGAATGGCACCGGCACGCTAGACCGCTTTCGTTTGCTGAATAGTTCCGTCGCTTTCACCTTCAAGGACGTGCAGTTTTCGTTCGGGCGACAATCCGAGTGGTGGGGACCCGGAGAATCCGGGCCACTTCTAGCCAGCGACAATGCTCAGCCCATCACCATGTTTCAGGTGCAGAACGTCGTTCCATTCAAGATTCCTCTGCTCTCTCGCCTGCTTGGTCCGGCGCAATCTGTTTTCTTTGTCGGCCAACTTTCTGGACAGACTTTTGTCTTTAATGACCCGAATCTTCTGGGGCCCGGTTTCCATCCGCAACCGTTCATTCATGGAAATAAAGTCAGTTTCAAACCCACTCCGAATCTGGAAATCGGCATGGGCGTGACCGCTATTTTTGGTGGACCCGGTTTGCCTTTCACCTGGAGCGAATTCTTTCGCAGCTATTATTCGCATCGAGCCAGCACTCAACTGAACCCGGCCAAACGTTTTTCTGGATTCGATATCAGCTACCGGGTGCCGGGGCTACGCAAATGGCTCACTGTCTATAACGATTCATTGGTCGGAGATGAGATCTCTCCTATCGGCTCCAGCCGTCCCCTGTTGAATCCCGGACTTTATATGCCGCAAGTTCCGAAACTTCCGAAGCTCGAACTGCGCTTCGAAGGAGTGAAAGATCCATTCACCAACGATTTCCCTCCTGGGTTCGTATACTTTGACCGCCGCTACGTCTCCGGTTATACGAACGCCGGAAATCTCATTGGCAGCTGGGTCGGCCGCGATGGTTTCGGGGCGCAGGCCTGGGCGACCTATTGGTTTTCCCCACGTACAAAAGTACAATGCGGATATCGTTATCAGCAGGTGGATCGCTCGTTCCTTGAAGGCGGACGACTAACAGACTACTCGGCAAAGGCTGACACGACGCTCAGGCGCGAATTCCAGATCTCCGCATTCGTTCAATATGAACAATGGATGTTCCCTCTCCTGGCGGCCACCCGCCAGACAAATGTGACGGCCTCTCTTCAATTCATTGTTTATCCCCACCGGCGGAATCAGAATTAAATCCTAGCCGAGGCCGGAGGGCGGCAGTTATTCGTCCGGCAATCACGACTGAATGACTCCATCAAGAGACAGCACGGCAGTTGAAACCTACGGGGTAGCGGTTCCGGTTCCAGAGAATGGCCGGGGAACGCTGGTCGAAGTTCCGCCAGCGATGGCACCCACCGCAGAGGTGTGGAATTGGTTGTGGTTGTTGTGGAACCGTCGCCGCTTTGTCGCGCGGGTCGTGGTCGTGGGCATGGTGATGTCGGCGGTGATTGCTCTCGTGCTTCCGAAGACCTACGAGTCCACTATCCGCCTGATGCCGCCGGACAATGAATCAGGGTCGGGCATGGCGATGCTCGCGGCGATCGCGGGCAAAAGCGGCGGGATGTTGAGTTCACTTGCGGGCGACCTGCTCGGCACCAAGAACTCCGGTGTTCTATTCATCGACATCCTGCGCGGTCGCACAGTAGAGGACCGCATCGTCGACCGCTTCAACCTGCGCAAGGAGTACTCGAGCAAGTACCAAGTGGACGCCCGCAAGCGCCTGGCGCGGAACACCGAGATTGCCGAGGATCGCAAGAGCGGCGTCATCACCATCACGGTTACGGATCGAGATCCGCACCGGGCGGCGCAGATCGCGCAGGCTTACGTCGATGAGCTTGACCATGTGGTCGCGGAAGTTTCGACTTCTTCGGCGCGCCGGGAGCGCGTCTTCATTGAAGATCGCCTCAAGACGGTCAAGCAAAGTCTCGATACGTCTTCGCAACAGTTCAGTCAATTCGCCAGCCAGAACGGAGCGCTCGATATCACCGTGCAGGGAAAAGCCATGGTCGAGGCCGCGGCCCGTCTGCAAGGCGAATTGATCGCAGGACAGTCAGAACTTGAAGGGCTGGAGCAGATTTATACCGGAAACAATGTTCGAGTGCGTAGCCTGCGGGCGCGTGTGGGAGAACTCAAGCAGCAATTGGACAAACTCAGCGGCGCCACGGCGAGCGCGGCCGCCGCGCCTGACACAGCGAGTTCCGATCAGGCAAATACTGGAAGTGAATTTCCTTCACTCCGCGAATTGCCGCTGCTGGGCGTGCGCTGGGCCGACCTCTACCGCCAAACCAAGATCCAGGAAACGGTGTACGAGCTCTTAACGCAGCAGTATGAGTTGGCGAAGATTGAGGAAGCCAAGGAAATTCCAGTCGTCCAGATCCTCGATGCGGCCGATGTTCCCGAACGAAGATCATTTCCGAAGCGGACACTGATCGTGCTGCTCAGCGGGTTGTTCTTCTTTTTTGCAGCGGCGGTGTGGGTTTGTTCGGAGGCCATCTGGCAGCATACGGATGCCAATGATGCGGGGAAAATGCTCGTCCAGGCTGTGCAGGCACGCGTGCTCGAGTCCAAACCGATCAGCGCTCTCCGCGCGCGCTGGTCAAACGGGAAGTCATCAAGGCTGTCTAGCGAGGAGACGCAGCCATGAACCGGACGTATGGACTTCTCGTTGCGATGACGCTTGCATCTGGGTTCGCGCTGCTTGCAGCGATGCAGGGAAACTATGACGCGGCTGTGGCGGGAGCGTTGGCTGTTTTGTTGCCACCCGTTTACTACCTGTTGCGGCCGCTCCTGCCTATCATGCGCAGATTCGCCGTCCGGGATTTGTTCTCTCCGCTGGTTGCTTTTCCAATCGTCTACATTGCGTGGTTTGCTGTCGGCACGATCGATTTTCTGGATGTTCCCCCAGGCGTTTCATACGGTCTCTTTAACCCCATCCCGAAATATGTGCTGGGATTTGCAGCGCTTGGCCTGGCTGCTTACGTACTGGGAGTGTTACTGCACCGGTCTGGAGCAAGCAGCGATCATGCGGCTCGCACGCCGGAATTTGCTTGGGCCGACGGCGGGTTTCTGCCGATCATGGCCGGGCTCGGTTTTCTGATGGTTGCCTTCTACGTCTACATTGTCGCGGGGATGGGAGGCATTCCTGCCGTCAATCCGAATGCGGGCGAGCTGCGGCTTCAGATCACGAGTTACGGTCCCGCCGAAGCTGTGCTGTTCACTTCCGCTTGGACGCTGATCCCTATGCTGATGATGTATGTCTGGCACCGGCATCCGCGCGTGGGCGTCAGGCTTCTCTGTTACGCAGGAGTGGCCGTCAGTTCGCTCTTATTGCTCTCTCTGGGAGGCCGCACTTATTTGTTCGTGCCGCTGCTAACAACCTTGGTCGCCCGGCACTATGGAAAGCAACGCTTCAGGGCGAGAAAACTGGCGCTCGTCTGCGTTGCGCTGTTTTGCGGCATAAGTTTGTTCGGCTACACGCGCGACATGTCGCTGACCGGAGCGCAATTCGGCGAAGAGCGGCTCGGTATTCCGGGGCCGGTTGTGCCCCTCATCTACGCTTACTTGTATGTCCGGTATCCGGTGGCCACATTTCGCGATATCACCACAGTGATTCCCCGTCAGATTCCGTATCAGTATGGAACTCTGACCTTCGGACCACTTGCAACGCTGCTACCCGGCCACCATGAGCAATCCGACATATTTTTCAAAAACATTCTGGGCAACGATTTTGTTGGAGCAGGTCAGCCCGCGACGCTACTGGGACCGCTCTACGCGGATGCTGGACTGTTTGGAATTGTGGCGGGAATGTTATTCGCGGGAATGCTGACGTCGCACGTTTACGGCTGGATGCTGGCTGCGCCGACCATGATTCGCATTCTGCTCTACGCGTGGTTAATGCAGACACTCTTGTTCAGCCTTTTTTCAAATCTGTTTCCCTTCCTTACGACGATTTGGATTCCGGCATTTTGGGCAGCTCTGAACCTTTTAATGCGACCTCGGCAAGTCGCGCGCAGAGTCTTTGTGAGCTACCAGAGCGATTCCATATAGCGAGTTACGCACTTTCAGTGCTGCGATGAAACGGGGAATGGAACGCTGATTCAATGCGGAGTTCCGGGCTGTGTGTTGCATCGTCCTACGTGCGTTCCTCAGGAAGTCACGAGCAGAAAGTATATGTCCTGTTCAATCGCAAGCGTAACGACCGCCCGCAACGCCAAGAACCGTCTGCCAAAGCAGTTGGACGCTCTGGCAAGGCAGAGCTATCGATTGCAGGAAGTCGTGGTTGTGGACGATCAGTCGGAGGACGGCACCGGCGCCATGCTCGCCGAACGTTATCCGGAGGTCACAGTGATCCGGACGGCTGAGAACCTGGGTGCTGCTGGGGCGTGGGCCGTGGGACTGGCCTATGCTGCGCTCCAAAAACGCCACGACTGGGTTTGGACGTTTGATGACGACACAGTTCCGAACGACGATGCGCTGGAAACCTTGATGCAAGCAAATGAGTCCATTCGAAAGACTGAAAACGAAGTCGGGATGCTGACGGCTTTGCCTATTCACGAAGGAACGCAGACTCTCTATTCGCCGCTTCTCTGGCGGGAGGGTTTCTTCAAGCCGCCTGCTGCAGTGTTCGATGAGCAGATTTGGTTCGCTGACCTCGCGATTGCCTCCGGTTGCATGGTGCGGCGGGACGTAGTGGAACGGATCGGATTGCCCCGGGCCGATTTCTTCATGGACTTCGCCGATTTCGAGTACTGCCTGCGCGCGCGGTCTCGAGGCTACAAGATTGCGGTAGTCTCTCGCTCGAAAGTATCCCATCAGATTGGGAATGCCCGGCAGATCACCCTACCCGGTTACGCCCGCGTCTGGCCCGAGCATGCGCCGTGGCGCGAGTACTATCTCATTCGCAATTTGGCTTACGCGGCGTGGTGGCTCTACCCGAGCCGCCGGACAAAATGGTTCGTCGTTGGCCACATGGCACGCCACGCCGGGGGAGCGCTGCTGTTCGGCACCAGAAAATTTGCCTGCCTGAAGAAGATGGCTCAAGGATTTCTCGACGGGCGGCAGGCATTGTTGGGAATCCGTTTTCGTCCCGAGTAGCCGTCTCACCTGAAGGGTCAAGTTGAATCTTCCACAACCCATGCTGAACGAAGTGGCCACATCGAAGGTGTCTGCAAGCCCGCCCATGGTCTCGGGAGAGGGTTGGTCTGAAATCTCGCCGCTCGCTCCGATTGAAGTTCCGGCTGAAACCGGATTCCGGATGGGCAACTCAGATCGCACTTCTAAGGCAGCTTTTGCGGGCCACCTCGTTATCTTCGGTGTGGCCAACCTGGCTGCGCTGGCAGCCAATGGGGTGCTTACATTCCTGCTCCCGCGCCTGCTTACAGTTGAAAACTACGGCCTGTACCGGATCTTCATTCTTTACGGGGGATTCACCGGCATCTTTCATCTGGGACTGTTGGATGGAGCGCTAATCCGCTGGTCGGCCCGGCCTCAAGAGCTTCCCCTGGAACTTTCGCCGATGACTGCGTTCCTCCTGGTTCAACAGTGTGTGCTGTTGCCCTTGGGATTATTTGCGCTGTGGCTTGTATCTGGCGGTGCGCACTGGATTTGGCTGGCCCTAGCCGTAACCGTCTACGCACTGGTTTGGAACTGGGCAACGCTCTCTCAGTGTGCCCTGCAGGCGGCGAAACAATTCGGGTGGCTTTCTTTTTTCACGCTGGTCAATCCGGTTGTGCTGCTTCTCACCGTTCTCGCTTTGCATTGGGCGCGGCGCTTGACGCTTGACGCTCTGATCATCGCGTTCATCCTGTCCTGGTTCGCTAGCGGCGTGGGGTCATGGGTTTTTCTTCGCAAGAGATTTGCCATCCCGGTGCTGCCTCCTCGAAGGATATGGGATGTCGGCATCGGATCCCTTCGTCTCGGATGGGGCGTGTTGCTGGCAAATTGCTTTACGTCCCTGGCAATTGCCTTGGACCGAGTCTTCGTGAGCTCGGTGTTTCCCATTCGAAAGTTTGCAATCTATGGCTTCGCCGCAAATGCTTTGGCCGTCATCAACACGCTTATCCTGTCGATGGCGCGGGTGGTGTTTCCATACTTGTCAGACGGTGTGAGCGCGGAAACTCGAACGCGCGCCTATGCGTGGGGTGAGGCTGCCCTGGTGGGACTGTGGGCGATGAGCCTGGCCGGATATTTCCCATTGCGCGCGTTGATCGTGCGACTTCTGCCGGCGTATTCGTCCAGCCTGCCCATCCTGCGTGTACTGATGCTGACCACCGGGTTGACTGGAGCCATCTACATCCTGCATGCGAATTACTTTCGCTGCCACTTGCGTCAGGGACGGATGCTGTTGGGCGCAACCCTCGGATTGACCGCGGCCGCGCTGTTCCTGTCGGTGGCCCTCCGGACCGGCAGGCTCGAAAACATGGCCTGGGCAATGCTGGGGTCAGCCCTGCTCTGGTGGCTGGCCGACGAACTTCTTCTCCGCGACCTTACGGGGCGCGGTGTCTGGCCCGCGGTTCGAACCCTGCTTGTGGGCGCGGCCTGCGGCGCCTGGTTTCTTGCTTGCGCGAATGGAAATTCCTGGCGGTTTGGCCTGCTGGCGTATTGCAGCGTTGCCGGCGCCCTGGTCCTATTGGCCTACCGAAGCAGTTTCAACGCTTTGTGGCGCCAGGGGTTTCCGTCTGGTCGGCGCTTGAGCCTTTCCAGTTCTCAATAACACTCGAAGTGCTGCGATGCGGATTGCGATGATCGGAATCAAGGCTATCCCAGCCCGGTTCGGAGGATTTGAGACCGCCGTGGATGAGCTTTCCCGCGGACTCGTAAAGCGCGGACATGAAGTGGTGGTCTATAACCGCTCGGGCATGAGCAGCTACAGGGAAGACATCTACGACGGAGTCAGGCTCGTGACTTTGCCTACGCTGAAGTCCAAAAACCTCAGCACGATTGTCCACGCATTCCTTTCGACACTCCACGTACTCCTTCATCCCGTCGATGTCGTGCACTACTTTACGACGGGGGCTACGCTGTTCGCCTTGCTCGCACGTTTGCGGGGAATGAAGGTGGTCTGTTCAGTCGACGGCACTGATTGGCAGCGCGCCAAGTGGGGTCGTATCGCGCGCCGGTACCTCAGAATGTCAGAGCGCTTCGCTGGACGAGTCTGTGACGAACTGATTTCTGATTCCCGCGACGTCGAAAGCTACTATCGCGAGCGCTACGGAGTCACCTCTTCCTGCATCGTCTATGGCATGAGCGAGCATCGCAGTGCTGGCAGCGACTGGCTCATGCGGTTCGGCTTAAAGACAAGGAACTATTTTCTTTTCGTGGGCCGGCTGGTGCCGGAGAACAACATCCACATCCTGGTTCAGGCTTTCGAGCAAGTGCGGACCGGCAAGAACCTCGTGATCGTTGGAGACGATCCTTGGATGAAGGACTACGTGCAGGCGCTGAAGATGACGACAGATCCTCGCATTGTGTTCACCGGCGGAGTCTACGGCGACGGTTATGCCCAGCTTCAGCAGAACGCATATGCGTTCGTCCTGCCCGATGAAGTGGGCGGAACCCATCCCGCCCTGGTAGAAGCGATGGGCTTTGGCAACTGCGTTCTGGTGAACGATACACCCTCGAATCTGGAAGTGATCGAGGACGCTGGAATCAGTTATCGCGGAAGGCTGGGAATATCGGATCTTCAAAGCAAGCTGCAGATGCTGGAAGAGTCGCCCGCGCTGGTGGAACGTTGCCGCAAGAAGGCGCGGGTGCGAGCCCAGACGCATTATCGCTGGGACGACGTCGTCGACAAGCACGCCAATCTTTATCGAGCGCTCCTCAGCCCTCGCGCTTTCAGGGTTGAACCGCAGCCCACTTCGACGGAGAGTTCCTGAGCTTTCCGCAGCGGAATCTTAATCATGGTCACGGAATCCGTATCTCGTTCCGCCAGCATGCTGTCTCCTTTCTGGCGCAGCTCATTGCGCGTCGCCACCAAGCGAGTGGTGGATATTATCCTTTCCGGGTTCCTGCTGATTCTCTTGTCTCCCCTGCTGTTGTTGCTCGCTCTTCTGGTGAAGACCACCTCGCAAGGACCTGTGTTCTATCCCTGGCGCGTTGCAGGCCTGGAAGGTCGTCCGTTCGTAGGCTACAAATTTCGCTCGATGGTTGCGAATGCCGATCAGCTGAAGTCCCGGCTCTTGGGGCAAAACGAGATGACCGGGCCCGTTTTCAAGCTGACCCAGGATCCCCGCATCACCCCTTTCGGTACCTGGATGCGGCGTTATAGCCTCGATGAATTGCCGCAACTCTATAGCGTTCTTGTTGGAGACATGAGTCTGGTGGGTCCGCGGCCGCCGTTGCTCACCGAGTTCGAGCAGTTTTCCACCTTCCAGAAGCAGAAGCTTTCGGTCAAGCCTGGAATTACTTGCCTGTGGCAGGTCGGTGGCCGCAATCAAGTTCACGACTTGGACGAGTGGGTTCGTCTTGACCTGAAGTACATGCGCGAGTGGTCGCTCGCGCTCGACGCGAGGATATTGCTGCTCACGGCGCGTGAGGTGCTTCGCGGTTCCGGGAAATAGTCGGTAACAATGGCCGGAAAGAATAATGAATATTGGATTTTCACAATGAGAGTTCTCGTAACCGGCGGGGCTGGCTTCATCGGTTCCCATCTTGTAGACCGTTTTCTGCAGGATGGTTTCCAAGTCCGCGTTTTGGATAGTCTGGAGCCGCGAGTCCATCCCGGCGGCTATCCTGCGTGGATGCCTCCGGACGTAGAGTTCATCCACGCAGATGTGACTGACCCGCACGCTCTACTCGCAGCTCTCCAGGGCGTGGACGTAGTTTCCCATCAGGCGGCCTACCAGGATTACATGCTCGATTTTTCTCGATTCATGAACGTCAACGCCGTCGGAACTGCGCTGCTGTTCGAGCTCATCGTCCAGCACCGGCTGCCGGTGAAGAAGATCGTCATAGCCTCGTCGCAGGCGGTGTACGGCGAAGGCCAGTTTCGTTGCGCGATCCACGGATTCTTTCAGCCTCCATCACGCTCTAACCAGCGGTTGCGGCGCGCAGGGTGGGAAGTTTGTTGCCCCGTCTGCGGGGAACAGGCCACTTCCCTGCTGCTGGAGGAGCAATATAACAATCCTTACAATCAGTACGCGGTCTCGAAGTTAGCGGAAGAAAAAACCGCACTCGGCTTAGGTTGGCTGCACGATATCCCCACCGTAGCGCTGCGTTATTCGATCACCCAGGGCAGGCGCCAATCGCTGCACAATCACTACTCCGGAATATGCAGAATCTTCTGCAGCCGCGCCCTGCGGAAACTTCCGCTTATTGTTTATGAAGATGGCCGGCAAACCCGCGACTTCATCCATGTTGAGGATGTTGTCGAAGCCAACATGCTGGTTCTCGAAAAAGACAAAGCCAACTTTCAGGCCTTCAATGTGGGCAGTGGCCGCCCCACGAGCGTGCTCGAATATGCCGAACAAGTGCTCGCGCGCGTGCCCGGCGCGCCCGGCATTGAGGTTTCCGGCGAGTATCGGCGGGGCGACAACCGGCACAGCGTTTCCAATGTAGCAAAACTGGAACGCCTCGGTTGGCGCCCCAGGCGAAATCTAGTGAACATCCTGGACGACTTTCTCGATTGGCTACGAAACACCAAAGCGGACCTCGCGTCCGTTCCAGACGCCTACACCGAGATGCGCCATTCCGGCGTCGTACTCGGCGCCGCATCATAAGCACAACATCAAATCGCATGACTCCCGGCTGGGGAAGATATTCTTGAGGAATGTCCGTCGCATGTTAAATTCATCTGCAACCAGGGCTTATTTTGAGGAGCTCTCGCGCACTATTCCGCTTCTGCCCCTGGACGATGCGGACCGCCTTGTGCGTCTGCTTCTAGCCGCCCACGATACCGGCCACGCCGTTTTCTTGTTTGGCAATGGAGGCAGCGCGGCGTTGGCTTCTCACATGGCGTGTGACCTGGGAAAAGGCGCCAGCAACGGTTCCGGAAAGCGGCTGCGCGTACTCGCCCTTACGGACAACGTCCCTCTCATTACGGCATGGGCGAACGATGCCAGCTACAAGGATGTCTTCGCCCAACAATTGCAGACCTTCGTACGCCCCGGCGACGTGGTTTGCGGCATCAGCGCCAGCGGCGACTCGCCGAACGTCCTGACGGCGCTGCGGCTCGCTCGAAAAAGTCGGGCCATTACTACCGGAATCGCCGGTTGTCAGGGTGGCAAGATGAAGCAACTCTGCGATGTGTGTGTCGTAGTTCCATCCAGCAACATGCAGATCATCGAAGATCTCCATCTTTCCATCGCACACGCAATCTTCACCGCCGTTCGCCGCGAGATTCACGGAGCGGCCGGTAAAGGACGAATGGCTCAGCCAATACGTTTATCTTCTCCGGAGGTCCTGCAAAGTGCTCATCGGACGCAGTCCGGTACGGATTAGTTTCGGCGGCGGTGGCACCGACCTGCCTTCCTACTACGAACAGTTCGGCGGAGCTGTGCTGAGTGCCGCCATCAACAAGTACTTCTACACCGTGGTAGGCGAGCGCACAGATGGGCGAGTGCAGGTAATTTCCTCGGACCTGGGCGTCTTCGAAAGCTGGAGGAACGTCAGCACGATGTCAAGTCGTGGCAGTGGCTTGGAAATTCCACTGGCCGTACTGAAAGATCTGGGCCGTGATCTTTCCATAGATCTTTTTCTAGCTTCTGAAATCCCGCCCGGTACAGGGCTCGGTTCTTCTGCGAGTGTCTGCGTCAATATTCTTCAAGTGCTCGCAACCTGCCTGGGAGATCGTTTATCGAAATACGATCTCGCCGAGCGCGCGTTCGCCATCACCCGGTGCAACCTGGGCCAGCATGTGGGCAAACAGGACGAATATGCCGCCGCCTTCGGGGGTTTGAACCATATTACGTTTCACTCGGACGGCACTACGAAGGTCGATCCACTGAACATCGATCCCAATACTTTGTCCGAACTCCAGGCTAGCCTGATGCTTTTCTTCACGGGCTCCGCTCACGACTCCTGGAACCTTCTTGCGAATCAGGAGAGATCGGTGCGCATGCGCGACCGTGGCACGGTTGACGCCCTCCACGAGATCAAGGAGTCTGCTGCCAAAATGAAGGATGCGTTGGTGGCGAGCGATCTCCGGAGATTCGGCAGCCTTCTAAACGAAGCTTGGCAGGCCAAGAAGCGCGCTTCTCCCCTTGTTTCGAACTCGCGAATCGACCAGCTTTACGATTTGGCGAGAGGGCATGGCGCGCTCGGTGGAAAAATCACCGGCGCCGGCGGCGGTGGATTTTTGCTGCTCTATTGTGAGCCGGAGGTCCAGGATATCGTTCGCTCTGCGCTCGAGCGCGCCGGGATTCAGGAAATGAACTTCGCGTTTGATTTCCAAGGAGCTCAAATCATCTTGAACAATCCTTTTATCGACGGAGACCGGCGCGGGGCACTCGCTGGACCTTCCGTCCAGCCTCGGCCTCTACCACGACCACACATCCCAAAAGTGAGTGCCACAGAGCGTTGAGATGAAGGTCTTCTTGCTTCTCTACCGTGTCCCCAACCCCTCCCGTTGCGGCATCGCAATCACCAATGAGAAGGGGCTGATCGTCGACTTTGAAGACAACCCGAAGGTGCCGCGCAGCAATTGGGCATTCACCGGCCTGATGATCGCAAGCCCGCAAGTTCTCGATTTTGTTCCGCAACGCCTCCCTGCCGACATCAGCTTTGATGTTCTGCCGTCACTGGTTGGAAACATGATGGCTTATCCCATCGAGGACTATGTGCTGGATATCGGCACTTCGTTCAACTACGAGAAGGCGCAACGCACTTGGCCCGGATTGGATCACGCAGCATTTGCTTCCGCGAATCATTCGAGGACGGCATTCCTCGCTTTTGGAGAAACCGCGTGACGCTAAGGTTGGCGCACGTTTTCTGCCTGTAGCACCGTTACGCTAGACCGCGGGATGAAAAAGACGTGGGCCCGATCCAGACCCAGACGAAGGACGTGGCTGACTAGAAATTCACACCTTCAGCGCGGCACAGCTCGACCATCACGAGTCGATCGGGCGCGCCGACTTTGCGCATCATCCGGTAAACGTGGTTCTTTACGGTTTGTTCGGAAATGTTCAGGCGTGCCGCCATCTCTTTGTTGGACAAACCTTCGCGCACCAGGCTCACCAACTGCTGTTCCCTCAGGCTGAAACCAAGACTTTGTTTCACGTGCAGACTCGGCAGCGTAACCCGGTGGCGAGCGATCCAGCGGAATAGCGCGGCAGAAAGCGAAGGCGGACAAACCGCTTCGCCCGCGGCAACCGCTCGAATCGTACGCGCAACCTCAACCGCCGAGGCATCTTTGAGAACGTATCCCAGGGCTCCCTCCTGCACTACGCGGAGGAATTCCGTCTCATCCGCTTCCATGCCGACCATGACAACCTTCATTCCAGAATCCACCTGGTGAAGACAGTGAATCACCTTTTCGGAAAGGGCCGTTGCGATCGAATCGAGCACCACAATATTCGGACAGGTTGAAATGACGCATTGTAAAGCGTCGAGAGAATACGGAGCAGCTCCTAATACTCGAATATCTTCGCGTTTCGACAGGATCCGGACTAAGGCCTCGCGCAGCAGACGATTTTCCGCCAGCAGGAAAGCGCCGGCAATACTTTCCGCGACTCCGGTCCCGCGCGTCTCGGGTTGACTACCGGAGACCCCTGATGCGCGTTTCTCGAGAATATCGTCCACGACCGTTCTCCCGTTTACTCGCGGCTCACGATTTAGTGCCTGGCCGGCGCACAACCCTCACGATTAACCTTCGATGCCAAGATCACCAGCTAGAACAGTTGTCGCGTCAAATCGAAACCCACGAACAGCCCTCCCGGCTTATCGGCGGTCGAATCCTCCACGAACGTTGGCTCGCGTACCCGCGCGCTGGGAGACAATAGAGCCCGGGCCGTTGGAGAATGCAAACGTGAAGGCATGCCTCCAGATTTTCTTTTGGATCCCGAATGAATATTCCGGACGATGAATGGCGAGCGCCCGGCCGTTCACAAGGGTTGGCGTCGCCTCGGCAATCAGTGCAACCGTCGGACGGATGTCAACCGACGCGCCCGCTCCCAAAGAAAACGTGTCCGCACAGGGACGCGCGTTAAATGAAGCCGGAATACCCGCCGCGAGTGCAGCACTACAAGGCTGGTTCGGCATGGCGTCGGCCAATGAATCGCCTGGGTTGGCAAGTAACGGCCGCGCGTGGATCGAATAGGTCGGTACCGCATATAACTGCGCCCGGTGACCCAGGCTGCGAG
>Ga0210388_10001983_pt1 | contig 15992 bp, 13 predicted proteins | sample IncBWC19OmetaG_FD_155485 | JGI IMG/M metagenome (GOLD analysis project Ga0210388, IMG submission 155485) | Forest soil microbial communities from Barre Woods Harvard Forest LTER site, Petersham, Massachusetts, United States - Inc-BW-C-19-O ...
CACGCAACTTTCGGTGATAAGCTGCCGGACGATACGCGCGCGGCCGGCGCCCAGCGCCAGGCGGACGGCTATCTCGCGATGGCGGGCGAAGGCGCGGGCCAGCAAGAGATTCGCCACATTGGCGCAGCCGATCAGCATGAACAGCGCGGCCGCGGCCATGAGCAGCAGTAGGCCAGTTTGAGCGAATCCCAGGAACCGGTCGCGGATTCGGCCCGCATGAAACACGCGGTATTGATTGGTGACCGGATAGCGCCGGGCCAGCACGTCGCTGATGGATTGCAGGTCCTGTTCCGCTTGCGCCAGCGTGACACCCTTCCGCAATCTCGCCACCGCGCCCGATCCGCTATCCCGATCCTCTTTGGCGGGGTCCTTGCCGATGGGAGCCCAGAAATCCATGTGGCCGGATGGCGTTCGCACCGTGGTAGCCAGCCGCATCGGAAAATCGAAACCGGGCGGCATCACGCCAATGATGGTGCAGGCGTGACCGTTGACCTCCACCGACCGGCCAATGATGCCGCGATCGGAATTGAACCGGCGCGTCCACAATCCGTAGCTAAGGATCATTTCGTTATTGCGGTTGGGCCGGTCTTCCTCGGGAAGGATATTGCGGCCGAGCATCGGCGCAACGCCGAGAGTAGAAAACATGTTGGCCGTAACGCCCAAACCGTAGAGCGCTTCCGGCAGCGAGCCGCCATCCCCGGATAGGTTGAAGAGCCGGTATTGATACACGGCCATCGATTCGAAAGTCCGGTTGCTTCTCAAAATGTCTTGAGCGTCGCTCCAGGTAACCCAATCGGCGTGGGATTTTCCGAACTTGGTGTTGTCGGTGCGCAACTGCACCAAGTCTCCGGCGTTCTTGTAAGGAAGCGGCGCAATCAGGACTGATTTGACGGCAGTGAAAACTACCCCGGTGGCGCCGATGGTGAGCGCAATTGAAATCAACGCTACCGAGGTCAAGGTGGGAGTGCGACTGAGAAGGCGCAGAGCGCGGCGCAAGTCGCGAAAAAATCCCATAGGATTGTTAGGCTACTTGGCTAACGCCCTGGCTGCGGACAACGCGGCGTCGTAGTTAGGATGATCCGCAACTTCCTTTACGTACTCAACGTGTTTCAGGGTGTCGTCCTTGTCGATCACGAAAATCGCACGGCTCTCGATGCGCAGCTCTTTGATCAAGGTGCCGTATTTTTCTCCGAATGAACCGCTTTTGTGATCGGAGACCATTTTGACTTTATCCACGCCGTAGGCGCCGCACCAGCGCTTCTGGGCGAACGGCAGATCCATGCTCACGGTGTAGATTTCGACGCCGGGCAGCTTGGCAGCTTCTTCATTGAAGCGCTTGGTCTGGGCGTCGCAGACGGGCGTGTCGAGCGACGGCACGACACTGAAAATTCGAACGGTGCGCCCGGTTTTTTCCAGGTTCACGGGCTGCAGCCCGTCACTGACGGCGTCGAAATCGGGCGCCTTGTCACCGGTCTTGAGTTCGGGTCCGAGCAATGTCAGAGGTTTTCCTCTCATTGTGGTGGCTGCGGGTCTTTCCATGAATTCTCCTCGAAGTGAATTTGATTTCCATTCATTGTATCAACTCGACGAACTTCGAGACTTCATTTACCGGAAGTTGACAAGCGTAGTCTTGGCATACATAGGCGGTGGGCAGGCCGTTGACTTCGCGCATATCGGCGGACGCAGGGAAGATGTGCGTGAGGTGCCTGCGTGTTTCCTCGGAATCCAGCAACAGTGTGATGGTGTGAGGCAGGAAGCGAGTTCGAAGTTGTTGCAGAAACGGACGGGATTGATCAAGAGAGCCTGCGATTACCACTTCGCGGCGGACCGCGAGTGAATAATCGAACGCCACCAGCATTTGCGGAACGGCCACCGGCTGGTTCGCCATCTTTGGACCCAAAGCCCGCAGGGTCCGCTGGGCAACTTCGCGATATTCGGCGCGATCGGTGAAATGCGCCAGGCGTTCAAAATCAAGAAGCGCGATGGAATTTCCGGAAGGTTCGGCGCCGTCGTAATCGTCTTTCATGCGGAGCACCAGGCTGGGGTCGCCCGCGGCGGTGGTGAAGAAGGCGCCGTCCACGGGATCCTCGAAACGCTCACGCATTTTACCGGAAAGTGTAATGGCGAGTTCGAGACGGTGTGGGTTGAAATCGGTTTCGTAAAGATCCAGCAGCGCGGCGATCAGGAACGCATAGTCGTCCAGGAAGCCGGGGATTGCGGCTTCGCCGTCGCGAAAACGGCGTAGCAGGAACGCGGTGTGGGCATCGTACATGCGGGAGAGGATGAATTCCAAGGCGTGTGTGGCAGCATCCAGGTATACGGGTTCGTCCAAGGCCTGCGCAGCTTTGGCGAACGCTGAAATCATCAACGCGTTCCAGGAGGTCAGGATTTTGTCATCCAGATGCGGGCGGACCCGCTTGGAACGGGCGCCGAGCAGCGTTCCGATGGCCTGGTGCAACTGTGCGCCGGCCGCATCTTCTGAGATCGAGAAATTCTGGGCCGTCTCAGCCAGCGTGTGTCGAACATAGAGAATGTTTTTGCCGGTGAACTCGCCGTGCGGATCTTGGTGGACGTTGCCGTTCGGCTCCACGCCGTAGCGATACGCAAACATCTTGGCCAATTGCTCACCTAGGAGCTGGTCCAAGTCCTGAGCAGTCCAGAGATAAAACGCTCCTTCGCCTTTTGCTTTTGGTTCGGAGGGATCTATCACACTGTCGGCATCTTCGGCCGAATAGAATCCGCCATCGGGATGAGTCATGTCGCGCAGGACATAATCCAGCGTGGCGCGCGCGATGCCTGCATAGAACGGGTCGTGCGTGATCTGATAAGCCTCAATGTAGGAGACTGCAAGCTGAGCCTGATCGTAGAGCATTTTCTCGAAGTGCGGCACGAACCAGCGTTCGTCCACTGAATATCGGTGAAAGCCGCCTCCCAGCTGATCGTACATGCCGCCGTCCGCCATGGCGCGCAGCGTGGCCAGCGTCATGTCCAGGGCGTCCTCGTTTTTGGAGCGAAGGTGATAACGAAGCAGAAAATTGAGCGTCACGGGGCGGGGAAATTTGGGAGAATCGCCAAAGCCGCCGTGCGCCGTATCGAAGGTTCGGCGGAAATATTGGAACGCGGCGTCGAGAGTTTTGGGTTCAAGAGTAGCGCTGCTATTGGCAGCGGATTCAGAATGCAGCTTGAGCTGCTCGATGACCTCGCTGCTGGATTCCAGGATCTGGTCGTGCTGCTTGCGCCAGGCTTCCGCGATGCGCTCCAGCATGGTTGCGAATCCGGGGCGCCCGTAACGGTTGTCCGGAGGGAAATAAGTTCCGCCGAAGAAGGGCAACCGGCCGGGCGTGAGAAATACGGACATGGGCCAGCCGCCGCTTCCTGTAGTGGCTTGCACGTAGGTCATGTAGATGTGGTCGACATCGGGGCGCTCTTCGCGATCCACTTTAATGGGAACGAATGATTGATTGAGAATGGCTGCGATGGACGGATTTTCGAAAGATTCCCGCTCCATTACATGACACCAGTGGCAGGTGGAATAACCGATGGAAAGAAAGATGGGTTTGTCCTCGCGCCGGGCCTTTTCAAAAGCGGCTTCGCCCCACGGGTGCCAATCTACGGGATTGTGGGCGTGTTGTTGAAGGTAGGGACTTTTTTCGGAGATGAGATGGTTGGGCACGAAGACGTTTCTCGTTTCTGGTTGGGTGCGTTCGGGAAGCTGATTCTATTTTAGGTTCCTTTACCTACGCCTGCTCCTTGTGTAAACTTGTCCGCTTGCTGACGCGCGGGGCTATATTTCGCGACGATTCGCACCTCACGCGCGCGTCGCGCTTATGGCGCGCCCCGTATTGTAGCCCCACGCGTAAGCAAGGGGACCCAAGCTCTGCGGGGCCGTAAAGATATTCTAGAGGGATGCCAACCATCCAAAATCAAGGCGCAAAAATCTATTGGGACGAACAGGGGCACGGTACGCCGGTTCTGCTGATCATGGGGCTTGGCTATCCCAGCCAGATGTGGCACCGCCCGCGCCCGCCGCTGGCGGAGCGCTACCGCACCATTGCGCTCGATAATCGCGGCATCGGGCGCAGCGATATTCCGCCGGGCCCTTATCCGATAGCCGTGATGGCGGCGGATGCGGCCGCTGTTTTGGATGCGGCTGGTGTGGACAGCGCGCATGTCTACGGCGTGTCAATGGGTGGAATGATCGCGCAGGAGTTCGCGCTCGCATATCCCAAGCGCGCGCGCTCGCTGATTCTGGGCTGCACCGCCGCTGGCGGCCCCAACGCGGTGCGCGCCGAACCGGAAGTGACACAACTTTTGATGGCACGTGGGCAGATGACGCCGGAGGAAGCCGCGCAAGCCGCAATTCCCTTTATCTATGACCCATCGACGCCGCGCGAGCGAATCGACGAAGACCTGGCTGTTCGTAGGGAGTGGTTTCCGCGTCCCGACGCCTATATGAATCAGCTGCAGGGCATCCTGGCTTGGGAGGCGTACAGCCGGCTGGATCAGATTAAAGCGCCAACGCTGGTGATCCATGGCGAGACCGACCGCTTGGTTCCGCCTGGGAACGGGGAATTGATCGCCGCGCGCATTCCGAACGCGAAGCTGATAAAGATTCCGCACGCCAGCCACATTTATTTCACGGACCAGCCGGAAGCCGCGCATCGGCCGGTGGTTGAGTTTCTGAATTCCTTCAGCTGATGCAGATTCCGCCGTCGACGGGAATCACGACACCGTTCACGTATGCGCCGGCGCGTGACGCCAGATAGATGGCGACTCCCGCCATATCGGACGAATTTCCGATTCTTCTGAGCGGGCACGATTTTTCAATCTGCTGCTGATAGTGCTCGAGCATCCATTTGGTCATCTGGCTGGGAAACGGTCCCGGCGCGATGGCATTCACGGTGATATTCCGGCCGCCGAACTTCACCGCCAGGTCGCGCGTCATGTGATGCACGGCTGCCTTGCTGGCCGGATACGCATAGGTTTCGAGAAACGGCGTTTTGATGCCGTCGATAGATCCGACATTGATCACGCGCGCGGGATCTTCCGGCGTGGCGGCCTTCTCGAGCAGCGGCAGGAGTTCACGGGTAAGGAAGAACGTAGACTTCACGTTAGTGTCGATCACCTTGTCCCAGCCAGATTCCGTATATTCCGCGATAGGTGCGAACCACACCGCGCCGGCGTTATTCACGAGAATATGCAACCGCTCCTCGCCGCGAGCGATTTGCTGCGCCAAATGCTTGCAACCGTCGAGTGTGGAAACGTCCGCCGGAATTGAAACGCACGGGCCGACTTTTGATAGCTCAACCGCCACCCGATCGCAGACATCTTTTTTGCGGGATGAAATATAAACCTTCGCGCCTGACTCCAGGAATCCGCGGGCAATCATCAGCCCGATGCCGCGGGAGCCGCCGGTGATTACTGCGGTCTTGCCTTTGACCGAGAACAGAGATTCTACATGGATCGCTTCGTTGGGTTCCATATTGCTTCGCGTATTTAGCTTACTTCACCGACTCCGGCGCCGCGTTGCCACAAATTCATCGTCTGTCCCCTTGCGGACGCGCGGGGCTACAATCCGGCACGATGCCCAGCCCGGCGCGACGTCAGCCCGACACCACGCCTAGCCCAGCCCGGCACCCAGCAATGTAGCCCCAAGCGTCAGCGCGGGGACAAATTCTGGACCGCTTCCAGCGAGACTACCGCGATCTGGTGGCCGCACTTCAGCGCCGGAAAGTCGTGATCGCAGTATTCGCGGATCAGTAACGACTTGGTGCAATCGCAAGCCAGCTTGCCTTTCAACACCCGCTCGGCATCTTCGGCGAAGGTGAAATTACGTCCACTGTATGAGAGCGTGACACTACTCGAAAACATAGAGTAGCGTAACGACGGTACCGGCGATAGCGGAAGAGAGCGCAGTCCCTAGCCGCTACAGTACTAAGGTTTGGTTTTCGGCTTGGGAGGCCGAACCAATTGAACCGCCTTAGCCTTTTCCAGCAGCTCGCGCCGGTCCACCAGGTGGTAAAACTTGAGCGCAGTCTCGCCGCCGCTCAGGTGGTCAAGCAGTTGTTCCAAAGCGTCAGACGGATTGTGCGCCTGAACTTCTACGGCCCGCAAATAGCCCGCGTTTCGGAGCCGCGAGAAAAGTTCGGGCAGCGTGTAACGGCCCTCCAGCGTCAAACCACCGGCCTTTTGAGAACGGCTGGCCAGATACTGCACCAGCAGCAGTTCATCGAAGAGCGTAGGGGAAAGGAACAAGCGGCCCTGGTCCACTTCGAAGCCGGTCTCGATCCGCCGCGATCGCCGGATGGAGTGCGTGGCATTGAAGTGCGTTTGCCAATCCACCTTCGGTTCCTTGCGGCTCAAATAGTGCCGCGAAAGTTCGCGCAGCCAGCCAGGGTCGTCGAAATTGATAGCGGCGCTGGTCTTATCGATCCATTCAAAGAACGCATGCTGACCGGTGGCTTTCTGTTCCAGCAGAACAAACTGATCGCCGGATTTCGGGAGCGATTTCACCAGCGCGCGCCGCAGAGCGTCCGTGGCTTTGCCGCTCTCAATGCGGTACACGCGAAACCAGGCGTGCCACTTTAACGGAGATCCACAGTACGGGCAGGAATCCTGGCCGGACGTCGCTTCGAAGAATGGCCGCATCGGCGCGGGAGCGTAGAGTTCGTCTATCGACGGCGTATAGCGCTTGATTTCGAGATGTGCTGTTTTGAGCGCCAGCCGCAGGTGGCGAGTGAAAACGTCCAGAATGCAGGCCAGGCAGAGCCATTTTTCGGATTCGATGACGGATTCGGAAGGGAAGGCCGAGAGGTCGAGGGGTTGGATACTGGATTTGGTTTTGCCGGATTTCTCGGGCGCTCCCTTGCGGTCGCGGCTCGGTTTGGTCGCGGCGCGTTTGGGCGCGGTCGGTTTGGACGCGATTCGTTTTGATGCGGTTGGTTTGGATGCGGTTGGTCTGGGCGCGGTTGGTCTGGGCGCGGCCGGTTTTGAGGCGGCGCGTTTGCCTGGTTTTTTTCCTCGTGGTTTGGCTGGCATTCGGACCCTAAGAACTATTTTATTGGGATCTTAGCCCTAAGCGCCAATGACGAAGGTTTTCGTTGACAATGACGAAGAACTTCGTCAATAATCGGGCATGGCAGCTTCCAAACGTCGCCGGCCTACCGAAGCCGAGCTGGGCATCCTGAGGGTTCTTTGGGAAGGCGGCCCCCGTTCGGTGCGGGATATTCAACGCATTCTGAATGCCGCGCGTCCTACCGGGTATACGACGGTTTTGAAACTGATGCAGATCATGACTGAGAAGGGACTGGTGGAGCGCGACGAATCGCAGCGACCGCAGATCTACCGGACCCGCTACTCCGAGGAGCAGACGCAGCGGCAGTTGTTGCGCGATCTGCTGGACCGGGCATTCGGCGGCTCGGTGAAAAAGCTGGTGTTGCAGGCTTTGGCCACCAAGCGGTCTTCGCCCGAAGAGCTGGAAGCTATCGAAAAACTCTTGGATCGGTTCGAAGGAGAAAAAAAATGACAGCGCTGGAGCAGGCTATTCGTACGGCACTCCTCGATTTCGTGTGGCAGGGAGTGGTGGTTGCCTTCCTGTTGTGGATGGCGCTTTTCGCGATGCGAAAACGATCCGCGAACGCCAGATACATCGCCAGCTGTTTGGCGCTGTTCACATTGGTGGCGCTGCCGGTCCTGACGATTTGCCTGGCATACCGGGAGCCGGTCGCTTCGCGCGCCAGCGAACGGTTCTTCGCGACCGTGCCTCAGACGGTGGCCGCCGTTTGGAATGGATCGGCCGCGCATAGCCCAACCTGGCTGGCTTCTCTTGGGACGTGGGCGATCCCGGCCTGGGCTTTCGGCGTAGTCTTGTTCTCGCTACGTTTGGCTTGGGGCTCGCGACAAGTGGCCGTGCTGCGGCGTTCCGGCGAACCTGCCCAGGGTCCAGTGCTGGCCGTTGCCGCCGCGCTGGGTGCGCGCTTGGGCCTGACGCGTCCCGTTCGGCTCTTGATTACTTCTTTGGCGGAAGGCCCGAGCGTCGCGGGCTGGATTCGACCGGTTATTTTGCTGCCCGCGGCAACGCTCGCGGGACTGACTCCGGAGCAGTTGGAAGCCGTGCTGGCCCATGAGTTCGCGCATATCAGGCGCTACGACTATCTGGTGAATGTCCTGCAAATGGTGGTGGAGAACTTGTTGTTCTATCATCCGGCGGTATGGTGGACATCGGCGCGGATCCGGCATGAGCGGGAGCTGTGCTGCGACGATTTCGCGGTGAGCGTATGCGGCGATCCGGTGTGCTACGCGCGCGCCCTCACCAAGCTGGAGCGCCTGCGCGCGCTGGCCCCGAACATGGTTCTGGGCAGTACGGACGGCCCGCTGCTGTATCGCATTCGAAGACTCACTGAAGCTGGTTCCGAACGATTCGGACCCTCCCGTCTGCCGGCCGTTCTGGCCCTTTGTGTCGTGATCGTGGGTGTTGCGCTATGTACCACGTGGACCCATGTTCACGCTCAGGATGTGAAAGTGCGCCCGGCTGCTCCGAAGGCTGCGGCGGCGACACCCACGTCTCCGCAAGCTGTTGCGGATGCTCCGGGTGTGCGTGTGGATGTGGGCGACGCAACCGTTCTGGTTCGCGTGCCGGTGGAATATCCAAAAGCCGCGATTGACGACGACATTGAGGGCAACATCCGAGTGGAGGTGAGCGTCGATGCGAGCGGGAAGGTCAAGGTCGCGCGCGTTCTGAGCGGTCCCGACGAGCTACGCGATTCGGTTCTGGCATCCGTCGGGAAGTGGAGCTTCAAGGCTGATCCAGCCAACGGCCCGGTGCGCGTCAACGTGAAGTTCCGGCTGCCTGACGTTGAAATCGATTCTGACGACGTGGACATGGACACCGATCTGGATGTGGAAGTGCCGGAGGTGGAGAATGCCATGCCGGAGCTTGAGAGCGCGCTGCAGGAAGCTGAATCGGCAATCGAGGACGCCGAGTCGGAACTGAACGAAAAATTCGCCGATCTCACATCCCAGGTGGAAGAAGCGCAACACGAGTTAGAGAAGTTAGGGAAGATTGACGAACACGTAAATCTGATGGACGGCCGCACCTTGAAACGGCTACGGATTCTCGGGCTCTCGGAGCAATCGCGCAATGAGCTGCTGAAGCAGTTGCCGGTCCACGAGGGCGACAAGCTTTCAAAAGACTTGATAGAAAAGTTAGAGAAAGCGCTTCAAGCGTTCGATGGCCATCTCTCCTGTTTCGCGATCCCCAGTGAGGATAATGACGCGACGATCCTGATCGAACGCAAGTAGTCGGGCAGACATTTTTGTACTACTGTCCATCAGTTTTTTCGCGGCTTGCGATGATTCGTGCGGCGGCCCCCCTGGTCCGCGGCCGACGCCTCCGTCGGCCCAGCTTTGGTTGCGCTCTTGTACCAAACATGCCGACGTGGGCGTCGGCTGCGGACCAGGGGGGCCGCCCCACCTGCTTGTGACATAATGTTTAAACTGCCATGAGGTTGTTAACCCGCTGCGCCTTCGCGGCTGCGATGCTGTTTCCGTTGCTGGCGGCCCAGCAGCCAACACCCACGCCCGCTCCCAACGAACCACCCAAAGAACTATCCGACAAAGAGAAGGAAGATCTCGACGCCGGCATCCCGATCTCCAATGATCTGGTGCGAAAAACCTGCTCGCCTTGCCACAAGCCTGACGACAAGCAGCGCCTTTCGCGTATTTCCTGGCGGCGAACCACGCCGGAAGGCTGGGAGCAAACCATCAAACGCATGGTCAGCCTGAACGGCGTGAAGATGGAGCCGGCCGATGCGCGCGAGATCCTGAAATATCTGGCGGACAATCTTGGCCTGGCTCCGGAAGAGGCGCGTCCGGCGGCTTTTGAAGTGGAAAAGCAGATGATCGATTACAAGTTTCCGGACAAGGATACGGAATCCACCTGCTCGAAATGCCACTCCATGGGCCGCGTCATTTCGCAGCGCCGGACCAAGAGTGAATGGGAGTTGCTGGTGGCGATGCACCGCGGCTATTATCCGCTTTCCGACTTCCAGGCCTTCCGGCGTTTAGGGCCAGTGCAGACCGAGCCGGGTCCCGATGGGCACCCTCCTGATAATCGCCATCCCATGGACAAGGCCATTCCGTATCTGGCCGACAAGTATCCGCTGAAGACTCCAGAATGGTCCGAGTGGGCTCCCAACATGCGCGCGCCGAAACTGGTGGGCCGCTGGGCGTTCTACGGATATCAGACCGGCAAGGGCTCTCTCTATGGAGTGACGACGATCAAGGCCACCGACAAGGACGACGAGTTTACCACCGAGACTCGCTACGTTCGCGCCAAAACCGGCGACGTGGTGACGCGTCAAGGGAAAGCAGTGGTGTACACCGGGTTCCAATGGCGCGGGCGATCCTTTAACGGATCCGACGACAAGGCCGGAATGCGCGAAGTGATGTTCGTCGAGCGCAACCAGCGCGAACTTTCTGGGCGCTGGTTCACGGGTGCTTATGAAGAGACCGGCATCGAGGTTACGCTGCGGCGCATCGGGAACGATCCGATCGTTCTGGGGCTGGACAATATCGCACTGCAGACCGGCTCAACTCGCGAAGTGCAAATCCACGGGACGAATTTTCCAACCGACCTATCTCCTTCAGCGATCGACTTTGGTCCCGGCGTTACCGTGAAGCGCGTGCTGAGCGCAACGCCAGATCTGGCGAAGGTGGAGGTGGAAGTAGCGAAGACTGCTGGAATCGGGCCTCGGGACATTGGAGTGGCCGGAATGTATCGAGAAGGCGCGGCTGTGGTTTTCGACAAAATCGACGCCATCAAGGTGCGGCCGCAAGCTGGAATGGCGCGCGTGGGAGGCATCCGGTTCCCGAAGGAATTTGCTCAGTTCGAAGCTGTTGCATACAGCAATGGCGCGGACGGTAAGCCCGACACCAAGGACGATCTTGACCTGGGGCCGATCGACGTGGCCTGGAGCATCGAAGAATACACCGCGACGTTTGATGACGATGACAAGCAATACGTGGGAACCATCGATGACAATGGTCTGTTCACGCCCAATGTCGACGGACCCAATCTCAAACGCAAGAATCATGCCGACAATTACGGCGACGTGTGGGTGATCGCTACATATAAGCTGCCTGATGGCAGGACGCTGCGGGCGCGGGGGCATCTGCTGGTGACCGTTCCGCTGTACATACTATTTGATCAGCCGGAGGTCGCTCCAACACCATGAGTCAGCTCTCATTGCGTGAATTTCATTCCTTCCAGGCCGCAGGCCGGGATTTTGTCTATCTAGTTCCGAGCGCGGCTGTGTTCGAGCTGGACGATTCGTCCGCCGCCGTGCTTAATCGGTTGCGGGAGCGCACTATGTCGCGCGAGGATTTGGCGCGCCAGCTTTCAGCATTGTTTCCCGCATCAGAAGTGGAAGAGACCATTTCGGAGCTGCTGCGGGTGCGAGCTATCGGGGAAATTGGCGTGCCGGAGAAGAAGTCTCCAAAAGTGATGCCGCCGGAGAACTTCCCGTTGACCACCATGGTGCTCAACGTAACCAATCAGTGCAATTTGAGCTGCACTTACTGCTACGAATACGGCGAAGACAAAATCGTCGACACCGAAAACGGGAAGCAGCCGAAGTTCATGAGCGAGGAGACCGCGCGCGAGAGCGTGGACTTCATGCTGCGCGAGGCCGGCGAAAATAAAGTGGCGCATCTCACTTTTTTCGGCGGCGAAACGCTCATGAATTTCCCGGTACTGAAATCCACCATGACCTACGCGCGCCAGCGCGCCGCGGAAACCGGCAAGCAGGTGGACTTCAGCCTCACTACCAACGCCACGCTGCTGCGGCCGGAAATCATCGAATTTCTTGCCGAGAACCGGGTGGGGGTTACGATATCGATCGACGGGCCCAAGGAGATGCAGGATCAATTTCGCGTTTTCAGCAACGGCAAAGGCAGTTACGATATCGTCGCCCCGAAAATTAAGGAACTGCTGAAGCGGCATCGTAGCCGTCCCATTGGAGCGCGGGTTACTCTGACTTCTCAAACGCTGGACATCCGCAAGATCTACCAGCACCTGACCGAAGAGATTGGATTCTGGGAAGTTGGTTTCGCGCCGGTCACGACGTCGCCAAGCACCAAGTATGCGATCGCCGAATCGGGGTTTGACGCCATGCTGGAGCAGTTCCGCGCACTGGCGGCCGACTTTCTGGAAGCGGCGCTAGAGAACCGGCACCACGGATTTTCGAACGTCAAGGACACCCTGGAAGAAATTCACAAAGGAGTCAGCAAAGCGTATCCTTGCGGCGCGGGCCTGGGTTTGATGGGTGTTTCGACCGACGGCGATGTGGCCCTGTGCCATCGTTTCGCAGGATCGGACGCGCACAAGCTGGGAACCGTGCGCGATGGCATCGACCGGTTGGTGCAGATTGGGTTTCTCGAAAAACATCATGTCGATGACAAAACCGACTGCAGCCAGTGCTGGGCGCGCCCGCTGTGCTCCGGCGGTTGCTATCACGAGGCGCACACGCGTTATGGCGAGACTGCTCATCCAAACTTGCATTACTGCGAATGGATCCGCGGATGGACCGATACCTGCCTCAAGATTTACGCCGAGCTGTCCGTGAAAAATCCGAAGTACCTGGAACAATTTGACGAGAGGGTGGAATATGAAGCATCTCAGGTCAGTTAACACCAAGGCGCGCAGGGTGGCTAGAGCCGCCGATCCACAAAATGACGTTGTGGCGCTGCAATCACCGCCCACGCCGGCGGGGCAGCCGCATATTCCGCTGGGCTGTACGATGGTCTTTTCGCCGGGGTGGGAGGCGGATCACAACGGCGGCACGGCCGGCCTGTGTACTCCGGTGGAGCGCGACATATTCGATTGCCATGAGGGCTGTTTCTGGCCGGCGCAGGTTCCCGATCAGTTGAACCACGCGCCGGACTGGACCGCCAAGTGCGCCTCCGCGCAGAAAGATTGGCGCAAGATCGATCTGGTATTTCCATGAGCACGAAAATAACTGAGGCTTGTCAGGCTGAATTCCTGCCCCGGTGGAGCAGGCGCTTTCGCCTGCTAACCGTTCTCTCATTTACCCTGGCTTTCGGGACCGCGATTGCCGCTGAAGATAAGCTGATCGGCGGAAACGGCACGCTTTACCTGGGTGGCCGGCCGGGACACATTGCCGTCATCGACGAAGCCACTGAAAAAGTGATTGGCCAAATCCAGATGAAGACTGGGACGCCCTCTGAGATCGAACTCTCTCAGGACAAGAAACGATTCTATTGCCAGGACATGTCCTTCGAGAATATCGAGATCGTGGATATCGCCACGCGGCAATCCATCGACAACTTCAAATTAAGCGAAGGCAACAAGAAGGCGCGCATCTTTGGCTTTGAAGCAGACCCTTTGAACCGGTTCATGATTTTGATGGTCAAAACAGCCACCAAGCTGCCGGACCGTTGGGAAATCAGCGCTCCCATCCTGCAGCAGTACGACCTGAAAGAACATAAAGTTACCCGAACCATTCCTTGGCCCAAAGGCGAAGAGCGAGAATTCGCCAACATGCATTTTTCCCCGGACGGTAAGCTGCTCTATTTTTTCGGCGACGACATCCTGATTTACGACACGGTTGACTTCAAGCAAGTGGACAAATGGGAGCTGTCGAAGCCTATCGAAGACGGGTTTGGCCGCATTGATTTCGGCTCCATGGACGACAACAACGAGGAGCCTGGTTTTTTCACCGGACTGTTCACCGTTCAGGACGCGGTGCAGAACCGGAAGATCATGGGAATTGCGCGCGTGAACTTCGAAAAGAAGAGCGTGGATTTTCATGCCATCGGGCCGGACAATCACGTCAGTTTTTCGCTGGCTCCGGGCCGCAAGATGGGCTATGGGCTGCATTCCGAGATCGGGAAATACGAGTTCTGGTCGTTCGATCTGGTGAACAATCGTCTGGACAGGAAATTGGAATTCCAGGGGCGTCCGCGTATGGCTCTGAAGACCAGCAGTAACGGCAAGGTGCTTTACATCTGGCAAGCCGGGAACACCATCGATTTATATGAGGCCGCCACGTTTAAATATATGCGGACCATTACGCTGGATGCCGATATGACCGGGTCGCTGCATGTTCTCGCCGGCCACTAACGGCACAGTGGGGCAGGCGCTTCCGCCTGCCAATTCCGCCAAGACGCTGCTCCGATACGCGCTTCCTTACTGGCGCCGCCTGGTGCTGGTGTTGCTGCTCAGCCTCGTCAGCACTGCACTTTCGCTGGTTCTGCCTTATCTCTCCAAAGCCCTGATCGATCGCGGTCTGCTGGGGCGCGATCCGCACGCTCTGGTAGTGATCGTTGCGCTATTCGCCGGCATAACAGTGGTGAGTTTTCTGCTGAACGTGGTAAGCGGCCTTCGCTATACAGGCACGTCCGCGCAGATTCTTTTCGACATGCGGTTGTCGCTGTATCGCCATCTGCAGCGGCTTTCTCCGCGCTTCTACGCCCGTACGCGGCTGGGCGAGATTGTCAGCCGCATCAATAACGATATCGCCGAGATCCAGCGCGTGGCGGCCGAAACGGCTCTGGCATGGCTCGGGAACGTCCTGTTTCTGATCGGCACCGTAGCATTCATGCTGTGGCTGGACGCCCGGCTCTTCCTTCTGACCATCGCATTATTGCCGGTCAGCTTTTGGGCGCTGGTGCATTATCGGCGGCGGCTGGAGGGGAAGGTGGCCACGCTCCGCCAGGCCAGCGCGGATATCGGCAGCTTTCTGATCGAGACGCTGCAGGGCGTGAAGCTGATCGTGACATCGAATGCGCAGCAGCGCGAAGAGCTGCGGTTTCGCGGTAAGAATGACACTTTCATTCGCGCCCTGATGTCCATGCAGCTTTTGAGTTACCTGTCCGGCGGATTGCCCGGACTGATTCTTTCCGGCAGCACCGCGTTGGTTTTTCTCTATGGCGGAGAGCAAGTAATCCGCGGCGCCCTGAGCATGGGCGCATTCGTGGCGTTTCTGGCGTATCAGATGCGCTTGTTCCCGCCTATTCAGGCGCTGATGGGCCTTTATACCAACCTGGCCACGGCGCGCGTGTCGCTCGCCCGGGTGAATCAAATTTTCGATACACCGCCCGAAGTTGTGGAGGCGCCAGGCGCCATCGCGCTGCCCGTAGTTCGCGGGGATGTGAGTTTCGAGAACCTCACGCTCACGTTCGATCGCAACGGGCCGGTCCTGGACGGCGTAAGTTTTTCCGTGCGTGCCGGCGAAACGCTGGCCGTTGTTGGGCCGAGCGGCAGTGGAAAATCCACCGTCGCCGATCTGCTGCTGCGGCTACTAGATCCGGATGCCGGCGTGGTCCGGCTGGACGGGCACGATCTTCGTAGTATCCGGCTGGCTGATTTGCGCGCGCACGTGGTGCTGGTAGAGCAGGAGCCGTTTGTTTTTCACACCACCATCGCGGAGAATCTGCGCTACGCTTGCCCGGACGCATCCGATCAAGATCTGGAAGAAGCCGCGCGCGCCGCTGGAATCCACGAATTCATTCGCAATTTGCCGCTTCAATATGAAACACAAGTGGGCGAGCGCGGGATGGCTCTCTCGGCGGGTGAGCGCCAGAGGATCGCCATTGCGCGGGCGTTCCTAGCTAATCCAGCTGTTTTGGTGCTGGATGAGCCGACGGCCGCACTGGATCCTGCTTCTGAGCGGCAAGTGGTCGCCGGTTACGGCGCCATCATGAAGGGCCGGACCACGATTCTGATTTCGCACCGGCTGGAACTGGCCAGACAAGCCGACCGCGTGGTGGTGCTGGACGGCGCGAAGATCGCCGAAACCGGAACGCCGCAAGAGCTCGGAATCGGGCAGGGAAGCTTCGCCAAGCTGTTCGGTGTGGCCACGCTAGCGCCGTGAAAACGCCGGTACGCATCGCCGTAACTGATAGCGGCGTTCACGCACAGCATCCACATGTGAATGGCGTTGCCGGGGGCGTGGCTATCATGCCTGACGGCC
>Ga0210388_10001984_pt1 | contig 15989 bp, 17 predicted proteins | sample IncBWC19OmetaG_FD_155485 | JGI IMG/M metagenome (GOLD analysis project Ga0210388, IMG submission 155485) | Forest soil microbial communities from Barre Woods Harvard Forest LTER site, Petersham, Massachusetts, United States - Inc-BW-C-19-O ...
GCAGAAATTGCCTTGTTGCTCGGCTCTACATTAATACCAAACATCATTAAGTTTATTTGGGCACCGCTGGTCGATACTACATTGTCGTTAAAGCAATGGTACGTTATCACAACTATACTAACTGCTGCCGGAATTTTCGCATCGGCAATGTTACCGGTGCAAGAATCGAGCCTTGCATTGCTAAATACTATTACTGTTCTTACCAATATAGCCGTTAGCTTTACCTATATGGTATCCACAGGGCTTGCCGCTCATGATACTCCACACGAATTACGCGGTAAGGTGGGTGGATATTCACAGGCAGGTAATATTGGCGGATTAGGTTTAGGTGGTGGACTTGGATTATGGCTTGCCATAGAATTCAAATCAGTAATCCTTTCAGGGATTGTACTTTCCGTTATTTGCCTTGCAACTTGTTTCGCCCTGTTCTTTGTAAAAGAACCTGTTTCAACGGTTAAGACTGGCAAAGCAGCCGAAACGATCGGAAACCTTTTCAAAGACATTTGGGATACTATTAAAACCAGGTTTGGCCTGCTTGCTCTAATCTTATGTTTTATGCCACTGGGCACAGGTGCCATATCAGGTTTCTTCGCGGACCTGCATAGCTTTTGGAACGCGAGCGATTCAACGGTTGAGATATTTATAGGGGTTATTGGCGGACTTATTACATCAGCCGGATGCCTTGTGGGAGGCTGGATATGCGACCGCATGGAACGGCAAAAAGCCTATATCATTTTCGGTTGGATCAATGCTTTAACTTGTGTAGGTATGGTGTTTTCTCCTCATACAGAAATTCTATATATCATCTGGACATCTATTTATGCATTTACCCTCGGTTTTTGTTTTGCTGCCTTCAGCGCTTTTGTGTTCGAGGCTATTGGCAAGGGTGCAGCGGGTACCAAATACACGGTATTCAGTGCATTGTCTAATGCACCTATCTATATGGTAACAATACTTGAAGGCTGGACCCAGACTAAGTATGGCCTTAACTGGATGTTTAGTATTGAACTGTTATGCGCACTACTTGCTACTGTTCTATTCTTCATCACGTTCAAGGCATTAAGAATAGGGAAGCTTGCCCCCGTTGAAGTATAAAGAAAAGACGCATCTATTGTGTAACTTTGCATAGTAATATGAGCATTGAAGAAACAGAAAAGGAATTGGTGGATGAGTTTGCGCTCTTCGACGACTGGATGGGCAAGTATGAGTACATCATAGACCTGGGAAAAGATGTGCCCATGATAGATGAGAAATATAAAGACGAAAACCACACAATAAAAGGCTGTCAGAGTAAGGTCTGGTTGCATTCGGAAATGAAAGACGGAAAAATATATTTCACGGCAGATAGTGATGCTATGATAACCAAAGGGCTTGTGGCAATGGTTGTTAGAGTATTATCGGGACATACTCCGGAAGAAATCCTCGGTGCTAAGCTCGAATTTATTGACAAGATTGGGCTCACCGAACACCTTTCTCAAACCCGTTCGAATGGCTTGGTATCAATGGTTAAGCAGATCAAACTCGATGCCGCGGCACATAGTGCAATTAGTAATTAATAATTAGCAATTAATAATCGAATACAAGGGACTTAAAAATGAAAACGGATAATGTAATACAGGAAAAAAGCTATGCCTTTGCATTGAGGATAGTGAAACTGTATCGTTATCTGACTGAGGAAAAGAAGGAATATGTGTTATCGAAACAGGTGTTGAGATGCGGCACATCAATTGGGGCTAATATAGAGGAAGGAATTGGAGGACAATCAAAGAAAGATTTTTACGCTAAGTTGAATATTGCATACAAAGAAGCGAGGGAAACGAATTACTGGTTGAGAATATTGAGAGATAGTAACTATCTTTCGGCAAAAGAATCAAAAGCTATTATTGAAGATTGCAGTGAAATATTGAGGATAATTACAGCAATCCTGAACACAATGAAAACGAAATTAAATTATTAATTACTAAGACAATTAAACTGAAAATTGAATTACTAATTATTAATTGCTAATTATTAATTAAAAAGGAAATGCCTGCTATTATAAATACAGTAAACCCGGAACTAAGCACCAAGGTAATTGATATGCTTAAGACCTGCTATGACCCTGAAATACCTGTAGATATTTGGGAGCTTGGACTTATTTACGAAATACATGTTAATGAAGCCAACGAGGTACGCCTAGTAATGACTCTCACTTCTCCCTCCTGCCCCGTTGCGGAAACATTACCACCCGAAGTAGAAAATAAAATAAAGGAACTGGAAGGTGTGGCTAGCTGTAAGGTGGAACTGACCTTTGAACCGCCCTGGGACAAAGAAATGATGAGCGAAGTCGCTCAACTCGAGCTAGGGTTTATGTAAGAATTAAGCTCTTTTTTTGAGCTTTCGTGCTTTAATCTTGACGATTTTCCCATTTTCAGAGAATACTAAATACTCGTCATTCTTCTGTGCCTCTTTAATTAGCTTCTCAACCGCAAGGCGGGCACCCTTTAAGATTTTATTATGGAGCACCTTATTACTTTCCATTTTTTCTTATTCTTATCCGATGCCAAAGTTCGGCATTATAAATTGATTTTTCAAATTTTTGCTCTCCAGCAGCTATAGAATTGGGCAAATTACCTGAATTATCAAGTAATTCCCAATAGTCACACAAAGGTTGAAATATGGTGAAGAAATTTTCTAGCCCCCTTTTATATCTTCTTTTTACAATATTATCAGGAATATGGTGGCCTCCTTTTTCAACTCTTCTCTTTATCCGCTCAATTGCCAATTCAGGAGAACTTAGCCAAAAATACAGCAATACAATTCTATAACCTTTTGCCTTGCATAATTTAATTGTCTCTTTGTAACTTATGGTTGAAAGGGTAGTTTCAAAGGCAAAAGTTGCCTCTTCACTTATTAATTCACCAATCCGTTGAAGCATTACCCTCCCTGCCTGGAAAGCAACCTTTTCCGGTTGAAATGGAGATAAGCCCGCAGCAATACTATCTGCATTTACAAACTCTTTGCAGTTTAATATATCAGGCAGCATGGTATATGATGCAGTAGTTTTTCCTGCACCATTACATCCTGCTATTATATATAAGGTACGCATATACAGCCCAAAGATACATTGTTTTAATTTTTAATGAGCGAAGTAGCTCAGTTGGAATTAGGGTTTATGTAAGGTCAGAGACCTTTTATTCCTAATTCAACATTGTCCTTATCTTTAGCATGTGAATTTAAATTTCGATAAATCCTTAGCCAAAGGCTATTCCAGCAATTCGCAGATATCCAGAGTTCTAACTGAAGGATGGGTTGATAAGAATGTTTATTGTCCTTCTTGTGGAAATGAGAACTTGAAAAGTTTTGGAAATAACAAACCTGTCGCGGATTTCCTTTGTAATTCATGTGAGGCAGAATACGAATTAAAGAGTCAAAAGACTTCTTTTTCTAAAAAGATAAATGACGGCGCTTATAAAACAATGATTGAAAGAATACACGCCGATAATAATCCGCATTTTTTCTTTTTAAATTATTCACTTGCAAACTTAAGCGTTCAGAATTTTATCGTTATTCCTAAGTATTATTTTATTGACGATATAATTGAAAAGCGTAAGCCTTTGGCAGCCACTGCCAGGAGGGCTGGATGGATAGGCTGTAACATTCTTCTAAATAATATCCCGTCAACCGGAAGAATCTTTCTTGTTAAAAATGGAGAGGTTCAGAACAAGAAGCAGGTAATTGAAACATGGGCCAAGACTTCATTTATTTCCAAGCAAAGCAATGAGTCGAAAGGATGGACTTTAGAAATACTAAAGCTCATTGAAAGAATTCCCAATAAGGAATTTAAACTAGATGATGTTTATCAATTTGAAAATGAATTACACAAAAAATTCCCAAAGAATAATTTCATTAAGGATAAAATCAGGCAGCAATTACAAATCCTAAGAGACAAGGGCCTATTAGAGTTTAAAACTAAAGGGGTTTACAGAAAAACAAGCTAGTCTGTAACTGAAGACTCAATTGCTGCACGGATTGAATTTTCAATATCAATCCATAAACCCTGGTCATTTTGCACTGTTACCAGTATTTCAATAATCTCCTTCTTAGACAATTTCTTTTTAGAATATTGCTGAACTTCTTCTTCAGTAATAGTAAATGTTATTTGTTCCATTTGATTTTTTTAAGAGCACGCAAGTAAACACTTTTTTATAAAAATTAAGCTATCCGATTGGATAGCTTCAACTGAATTTATTTACACTTGAATTGTTCATTACGTGCATTGTAATGTGCGCAAATTATTTCATGATTTGAGCTTGTTGAAAAATACCTTCTTTAGTTTTTAAAGGAATTTATTTTTCCTCGACCTTTGCTTACTGATTATCTAATTTGTTTTTAGCGGAGTTCGCGAGGGCTTCGCCGTTGCATTCTCCCCCGAACAGCGTTGGCTGTTCTTTGAAATACTTATCTAATCCCGGCGGGATTATACGTTTATAGAATGTTATATTGATGATATGAACGTGGCACCCCGGCTGGGGTGCTACATATACGTGCTGGTATTTTCTATAAACGTGTGAATCCTCCGGATTCATTTTTCATTTCTCCTAGAGAAGAGGGAGATGACACAATTCACAAGAAAAATTTAAAACCGCCACTTTCCGACACAATTTATATTGAAACAACTGAACAACAATAGATTATATAACAGAAATAAAATGTCGGAAGTGTCGGAAAACGACAAATTGCAATTGCAAGAACGATATTTATGGGATTAGCTGAAAATCAAATGATTGCCTAAAATGGTTTCCTAAAAACTGCAAGAAATTGACAGTTTTGGACAACAATTTGGAAGAGACCTTTCGACAGGCTCAAGGTGACAAAATCTTTGTGGTCTTAGTGAGGCTGTTTACTTTGTGTTCTTTGTGGTAAAAAACAGAAACCACAAAGGGCACCAAGAGAATTACACACAAAGTTCACAAAGGATTTAGGAGGGGCTGTTTTCTTCCCAGACATTGCAAATATTCACAATCACCTCAGCAGCTTTTTGCATATCCTGCACACTAACCCATTCCTGCTTACCATGGAAAGCATGTTCTCCGGCAAAAATATTTGGGCAAGGCATTCCCATAAACGATAATCGTGACCCGTCGGTACCACCGCGTATGCTTTGCAGGTGAGATTTAATACCTGAACGCTTCATTGCCTCTTCGGCATACTTAATTATCTGCGGGTGCTTATCTATTACCACTTTCATATTGCGGTATTGCTCAACTATCTTAAACTCTGCCGTGGAATTAGGATAATCTTTCAGCACCTTTTCGGTTATCTCCTTCAGCATATCCTTTTTCTTCTTTAAGCCTTCGGTAACAAAGTCGCGTATGATGAACTTGATTGTAGTCTGCTCTATTCCACCACTCACCGATGTAGGATGCACAAAGCCTTCCATATCTTCAGTGCCTTCAGGAGATACATTCTTTGGCAGCTTCTCTATAATAGCTCCTGCAATTTTAATAGCGCTCTCCATTTGTCCTTTTGCAAAACCCGGGTGGGCGCTTACGCCGTTAATTATAATGCTCATAGCATCTGCCGAAAAGTTCTCCGCCTCAATATGCCCCAGCGATTCACCATCTATGGTATAACCAAATTCAGCGCCCAGCTTTTTCATGTCTACCTTATCTACCCCGCGGCCAATCTCTTCATCGGGTGTAAATAATATGCGGATAACTCCGTGCTTGACCTCAGGGTGTTTCATCAGGTATTCTGCTGCTGCCATTATCTCTGCAAGTCCTGCTTTGTTATCGGCACCCAGCAATGTGGTACCATCAGTGGTGACAATATCATTCCCCTTTTGGTTCTTTAAATCGGGGTGAGCAGCGGGAGTAAGTACCTGGGTTTTATCATTAGGCAATACTATGTTTCCGCCCTGGTAGTTCTTATGTATAATAGGGTTCACATTAGCCCCGGAACAATCTGGTGAAGTATCCATGTGAGAACAAAAACACAACACGGGCACCTTCTTTGTCGTAGTCCCCGGAATGGTTGCATATATGTATCCATGTTCATTCAGTTCAGCATCTTTTATTCCAATGGCTTTCAGTTCTTCCACCAATACTTTGCCTAAGTTCTTTTGCTTGGCAGTTGATGGCACGGTAGACGATTCGGGGTCACTTTGGGTGTCTATTTTTACATAGCGTAAAAAGCGGTCGGTAACTGATTCGGGTGATATCATAAATAGTATTGTATTTAATTCAAATGTAGAAAATTGGCCGATTACTGTTTATGGAGAATGTACACATTCCTTGTTTCGTAAGGGAAATAGTTCTGGTAAGGATATTGGCCAACAATCTTATAGCCCTTCAGGTTATTATGTGCAATTACATATTCGCTAAGGTCGGGATTAGGTGTACTTGTGCCGGGAGGGAAATCGAGTCCCATAAACCAGCCATTGAATTCTTTTCCGCCTTCAATCCGGTGCACAGATATATGTTCCTCGAGTATTAGGTGATTAGCAGCAGCCCAGCGTGCACGGTTCCAGGCAAGATAGTCGTGGGTAGCAGTAGTGCTGAAGTAGCCTATAAACAAAAGGAATGCAAGCGATAAAGCAAAAACAAAAGGGTTGAATGGTTTACTTTCTTTACCATCGGCGAAGAGTAATAATAAAAACAATGGCACAAAAAGTGATGTATACCTGTCGAAGAAAAAGACTGGAACATACAGCAATAATGCATAACCCAACATAGTACCCAGAATGAATATTTGGTAAAGCGATATATTACTGAGCGTTTTTGTCTTATATGCTGTAACCAGTTTTGCTATGATAGTACCAACATTAATCAGCAAGAGAATAGCACCAATAAAAGCAATAGCAATAAGAATGTTCAGCAGAATATCGAATGGCGGATGAACATTTGGTACATCATCTGTCTTGAGGCTTACTGCACCCAATACCCATTTACGCAATATAGGGCCATAGGGCAACTGGTGCCACATTGAGAGAAGCGAAGGGATAAAAGGAATTGGAAAAATCAAGGCTATTCTTTTCTCTTTGGTAGAAAGATCTCTTAAGCAACCTCTGAATCTATATACTATAATAGGGAAGAGGAAAAAGGCAGAGTAATGCAATATATGGCCGGTGCGTTCAAAAATATGCTCGGCAACATCGGCAGGATTTTTGATAAACTCAAGCACACTGCCGCCCTCGTATGGCCTCAGTTCCGACCCAATATGTTTGAGCCACCACAGCCCAATATTATACGCTGCCACAGCCAATAATGCCGGAATAAAATGCTTGAAGGCTTGCAATGGTTTGGGCCTGTATTTAAATAAAGCCGCTACTCCATATGCAAATGGAATAACAACACAAAACTGCCGTATAAGTGTTGCAATAATTACTGTAATGGTTGCTGCAATCACAAACTTCATCTCGCCTGTTTGCAATGATTTGAAATAGAGAAAAATAGAAAATATGGCAAGGGTTAGAAATGGAATATCTGTCATGAAGCTATGGGCATGCAACAAATAAAAAGGATTGGTAAGCAATATAAATGCCCCAATAAAGGATATCATTTTATTGCGGGTTAAATAGTTAATCAAATAGTAGAATCCAAGTACTCCGGCAATACCCATTACAAGGCTAGAAAACCTGAGGGCAGTAAATGAAAAACCACCCGGCAGACAGAACAACGCACCCCAATAGACCTGGGCAATTAAAATGGGAGAATAGGCATCGGGTGAGTAGTAATGCCCTTGGGTAACAAGGTATAATACCGGCCTTGCATATTGCCAGTCATCATTCAAGGGAAAGTTACCTATAGGGTTGATACCCAGAATGGTTATAAGCCAGATAAGAACTAGCAGAATAGTAAAAAAAAAGCGGTTGAACTTCATTAGGGCAAATGTAATAAATCCACCTCACCCTTCCGCAAGCTCCCTCCCTCTCCTTGACAAGGAGAGGGTTGGGGTGAGGTCGCGTTTGGGATTGTCGCGGAAAGCCCACAGCGAAGCGAGGACTTGCAGCAAAAGCCCGACCCTGACTGCGGCAGGGGAACGCCCAAAAACTATGGATATAAGAACAGTAAATTACCCCCAATTTTGTATCTTTGCACACTATGTCAAACGAAGTAGAAGAAATAAAAAACAAGATAGCCGAAAGCGGACTTGTGTCAATAGACCTGAAGGATTTTTATCCTCATGGTGAGAGGGTTATTATCGACATGAAAGACCACCTGTTTGAAGGGCTTATTCTAAGAGAAAAAGATTTCCGTGCCTTTGTAAAAAATGAGGATTGGACCAAATACAAAAACAAAAATGTTGCCATTACCTCTTCTGCCGATGCTATTATACCTACATGGGCTTATATGCTGCTGACATCTGAATTACAGCCCTATGCTAAAATGGTAGTTTGCGGAAGCAAAGAAACGTTGGAAGCTATTCTTTTCAGAGAAAATATTCTAGAAAAACTTAAGCCGGAACAATACAAGGACAAAAGGGTAATGATAAAAGGTTGCGGAGATCTGGAAATACCTGCATCGGCATTTGTGGATGCGGTAAACCTGTTGAAGCCTTTTGTAAAAAGCATTATGTATGGCGAGGCTTGTTCTAATGTACCGATTTATAAATCACGCTCAGAGAGCGTTTAATTATACAAAGTATGGCACACACATTATCAGCTATTGAAGATGCTATTGAAGATATAAAGAAGGGAAAACTTGTTATTGTAGTGGATGACGAGGACCGTGAGAACGAGGGCGATTTTATTACCGCTGCGCGTAACATCACTCCCGAAATGGTGAACTTTATGTTGAGCCATGGACGTGGTGTATTATGTGCCCCTGTTGAAGAAGACCGCTGCCGTGCCTTGGAACTGGAAATGATGGTATCATCAAATACATCATTACACCAGACTCCTTTTACTGTATCTGTTGACTTGTTAGGACATGGTTGCACAACAGGAGTATCTACTCACGACAGGGCAAAAACATTACAGGCATTAGCAAAGCTTTCAGCTAAGGCATCGGACTTTGCAAGACCCGGACATGTATTCCCACTCCGCGCTATGAAAGGCGGTGTATTAAGAAGGGCTGGACATACTGAAGCAGCAATTGACCTTGCTCGGCTTGCAGGATTTGAACCTGTAGGTGCGTTGATAGAAGTGATGAACGAAGATGGCTCTATGTCGCGTATGCCACAACTTATAGAGTTAGCTAAGAAATTCGATTTGAAATTAATTTCGATTAAGGACCTGATAGAATACCGCTTACGCACCGAGACAATTATTGTGCGCGATATAGAAGTGAAAATGCCTACCAAGTTTGGCAATTTTAATCTTATTGCTTACCGCCAAACTACTAACGACCAGGAACATCTTGCCCTAGTTAAAGGCAAATGGAAAGCAGGCGATCCGGTAATGGTACGTATGCATTCATCTTGCGTTACAGGAGATATTTTTGGTTCACTGCGTTGCGATTGCGGTACCCAATTGCAAAAGGCAATGGAGGCAATTGAGAAAGAAGGTAAGGGCGCTATTGTATATATAAACCAGGAAGGCAGAGGAATAGGACTGCTCAACAAATTACGTGCATACAAACTGCAAGAAGAAGGACGTGATACAGTTGAAGCTAATCTTGAACTGGGCTTTAAAATGGATGAACGTGACTATGGGGTTGGTGCACAAATATTACGTGACCTTGGCATTAGCAAGATCCGCTTAATGACTAACAACCCTAAGAAGAGAGCGGGCCTTACCGGATATAATTTAGAAATTGTAGAGAATGTTCCACTTGAAGTGGAATCGAACCCGCATAACCATTTTTATTTGCAGACCAAGAGAGATAAGATGGGGCATATACTTAGCCACTTAGAAGAAAAGAAGAAGTAAGGATGCAGTTCAGTAAAGTTATAGGACAACAGCACTTAAAGGAAAGCATGATAGAGGCCATTAACACCGGCCGCATCAGTCATGCACAATTGTTCCTGGGGACAGAAGGTAATGGAGCACTTCCTTTGGCATTAGCCTATGTGCAATACTTATTTTGCAAAAACCGTACCGCAACCGATTCATGTGGTGCATGTCCGCAATGCCAACGCATTACCAAGCTAAACCAACCCGATGTGCATTTTGTGTATCCACTTGCATTATCGAAAGATGTAGAAAAGAGCACCGATATATTCCCGAAATGGAGAGAGGCGTTTTTTAAGAATCCATATTTCTCGCTCACCGACTGGATGAATTTTCTGGAAGCGGAGAACAAGCAACCCGTGATAGGTGTTGGGGAAAGTAAGGACATACTTCACCAGTTAAGCATGACCTCGCACGAGGGTTCTTATAAGGTAATGATAATGTGGATGGCAGAAAAAATGAACCTTGTTGCTGCAAATAAAATATTGAAAATACTTGAGGAGCCACCTGATAAAACGATTTTTATCCTTATTACTGAAAGCACACAGCTGCCTGTTACCATACTCTCCCGTACTCAACTAACCAAAGTGCCGCGCATATCGGAAAAAGATATTGCAGAAGCTTTGGTGCGTGAAAGAGGCATTAGTAAGGAGCAAGCTTTGTCTATTGCATCTATCGCTGATGGTAATTACCGTCTTGCACAGATATTGATCACCGAGAATGAAGATGCACAATACTTCTCCCAAAAGTTCCAGGAGTGGATGCGTATTTGCTTAAAGCTCGACGGAGAAAGACTTACCGAATGGGTAAACGATGTTGCCACTATGGGAAGAGAAAAGCAAAAACAGCTTATAGCCTATTCTTTACAGACCATCAGGCAGAGCTTGATGCTGGGCAATCTTGCTATTCATATTCCGGCAGGAGAATTAGAGTTCCTGCAAAAATTCTCTCCTTTTGTACCCTTTGAAAGTTGTGCACTTATCACTGAAGAGTTGAACAAAGCATACCACGCAGTTGAGCGTAATGCACATTCCAAAATATTGTTCACGAGCGTATCACTCAAGATACACAATATGCTTGCCCGCCCTGTTGCAATAAAAGCCTAGAACTTAACCTCAGGTGCTTTATCAGCTCCTTGGTCAGCAGAAAAATACGCTCTTGTCTGGAAGCCAAACATACCGGCAAAAATATTTTGTGGGAAGCGGCGTATATAGGTATTGAACCCCTGTGCCACATCATTAAAGCGGCGACGTTCGGTTGCAATACGGTTTTCTGTTCCTTCTAATTGCGCTTGCAGTGACATAAAGTTTTGATCCGCTTTCAAATCAGGATATTGTTCTACAGCTACCAATAAACGAGAGAGTGAAGATGTTACTTGTCCCTGTGCTGCTTCAAATTGTTTCATATTATCTGCAGTCATGTGGCTTGGGTCAATAGTAACCGATGTTGCCTTTGCCCTTGCTTCTATTACCGCTGTAAGAGTTGACTTTTCAAAGTTGGCATATCCTTTAACGGTATTCACCAAATTTGGGATAAGATCCATACGGCGCTGGTATTGTGTTTCTACATCATGCCATTGCGCTGTAACAGCCTCATCTTGTGTAACTATATTGTTGTAAATGCCTTTTACCCAAAGGAATATTATCAGGAAAAATCCAAGTATTGCAAGTAGTACTATATATACTGTTTTCATAATTGATTGATTTAAAATACAAATGTACGTGTTTTACATTGTCGCCTTATATAAAGACGAAAATGCACCCAATTACCTTTAATTAATAAGGAGCTCCTCCCCCTGCCCCCCTCCAAAGGGGGACACTATCTTTAGGCTACTTTTAAGCGATTCAAGGCAGAAGAACGCTGTATCCTTTCTTTAGCGTAACGCTGTGTAATATGAAGCTCTTTTACTTCCTTATCACCCGGAGTATCGTACATAGCATCGGTAAGTATAGCCTCGCATATAGCACGCAATCCTCTTGCACCCAATTTGTATTCGATAGCTTTTTCTACAATCAGGTCAAGTACTGCTTTATCAATGGTAAGCTTCACATCGTCAATCTTGAACAGCTTAACGTATTGCTTCACCAATGCATTCTTAGGCTCGGTAAGAATGCGCTTAAGGCTCTCTTTGCTAAGTGGGCTCAGGTATGTTATAACAGGTAACCTTCCGATAAACTCAGGTATCAAACCAAAGCTTTTTAAGTCCTCTGGTGATATGTATTGCAATAGGTTATCGCGGTCAACTTCTCCCTGGTCGGTTCCATTTGTATAACCAATGGTATGCGATTGCACCCTGCGGGCAATTTTCTTTTCAATGCCGTTAAATGCTCCGCCACAAATAAACAGTATGTCTTTGGTGTTTACAGCAATCATTTTTTGTTCAGGGTGCTTGCGTCCGCCTTGCGGAGGAACATTCACCACAGAGCCTTCCAGCATCTTTAACAATGCCTGTTGAACACCCTCACCACCCACATCGCGGGTAATAGATGGGCTATCGCCTTCCTTACGAGATATCTTGTCTATCTCATCAATAAATACAATTCCTTTTTCAGCAGCTGCCACATCATAGTTAGCCGATTGCAATAGCCTTACCAATACATTCTCTACATCCTCGCCTACATAACCTGCTTCGGTAAATGCTGTAGCATCAGCAATACAAAAAGGCACATTCAATATTTTAGCAATGGTTTGGGCAAGCAAGGTTTTACCAGTACCCGTTTCTCCTACCAGCAATATATTCGACTTTTCAATTTCTACATCGTCCGTCTCACCTTTCACGCTCTTTTGCAGTATGCGCTTATAGTGATTATATACCGCTACAGCCATTACCTTTTTAGCATCATCCTGGTCAATGATATATTCATCGAGCATGCGCTTTATCTCAGCAGGCTTTACAAGCTGTATCTTCTTAGTATCGGTTTGCTGTTTGTATTCTTCTTCTACAATCTTCTGTGCCTGGGCAACACATTGGTCGCATATATGCCCGTCAAGGCCTCCAATCATCATGAAGACATCTTTCTTATCCTTTCCGCAAAAGGAGCACTTTACTAACTCTTTTTCAGCCATTTTTTCCCAGGGGGTTTGTCTAGTCTCTATTAACTAAACAAAGTTACGAATATTATCGGAAATGAGCAAAAAACTAAGCCTTTGCCAGTACCTGGTCGGTATGGTTCTTAGTATCAACGTCTTTTATTATGCGTTCTATCTTACCTTTTTCATCAATCAAAAAAGTGGTACGGATAATGCCCATATATTTCCTTCCGAACATCATTTTTTCGCCCCAAACTCCATATTTTTCAATAATCTCCCTATTGGTATCAGCCAAAAGAGTGAAAGGGAGCTTATATTTAGTTACGAATTTCTTGTGCGACTTTTCATTATCGGCACTTACACCCAATACATCAAATCCCTGCCTTTGCAGCATCTTGTGGTTATCACGAAGGTTACAAGATTCAGCTGTACAGCCTTCGGTATCGTCTTTCGGGTAGAAATATAGAATGACCTTTTTGCCCTTATAGTCCTTTAATGAAACTGCTTTCCCATCCTGATCGGTACTGGTAAAATCAGGTGCTTTATCTCCTTCTTTTAGCTTATCTACTTTCGAAATATTTGTCATAAACCTTAATTTCTTTGCAATATCTCCCAAACCCATTCTTACTGAAAATCAATATTATTTGGGCGGGTATACACCATTTGCATTACACTTATATTCCGCATAGCAAAAGCAGCTTCGCAATAGCTTAAATAGTAATTCCATTTGCGAATAAATTTTTCATCGAAACCCAATTTCTTTACTTCGTTGAGGTTCTCATTGAACTTATCCTTCCATATATGAAGGGTCTTAGCATAGTGCAGGCCCATCTCTCTTAAGTTCATCATAGTAAGTTCGCCGGTGCGGTTTATAGCTCCGTTAATAGCTGCCACAGAAGGTAATAATGTACCCGGGAAAATATGCTTTTGTATCCAGTCAACACCTTTACGCATACTATCGTAACGTGAATCAGGGCTTGTAATAACCTGGAAGGCCAACACACCTTTTGGTTTCAAAAGGTCCTGGCACTTTTTAAAGAAAGTATCTAAAAATTCATGCCCGACTGCTTCCAGCATTTCTATGGAAATGATCTTATCAAATTGTCCTTGCAGAAGGCGGTAATCCATCAGTTTCACTTCTACTTTATCAGAAAGATTTTCCTTGGCTATACGCTCTTTTGCAAGTTTGTATTGTTCTTCAGATATAGTAACAGTAGTTATTTTGCAACCATACTTTTGCGCCATATATATAGCATTTCCGCCCCAGCCCGAGCCAATTTCCAATACATTATCACCGGCTTTTAACTTCAAATCTTTGCACAAATTATCATACTTAGCGATTTGTGCTTCCTGCAAATCCATTCCTTCCTTTTCAAAATAAGCACTTGAATAGGTCATGCTCGGATCGAGGAAAAGTTTGAAGAAATCATTATTCAAATCGTAGTGTTCTGCAATGTTTTCCTTAGAACCATCCATATCATTCTTACGCTTGATATGCTGCAAACGATTTACAAACCTCAACAGGTTCAATATTCCACTTTTTACTTTACTGCCTGAAATAGAAGGTGCATTATCGACGTTGAGAAGGAACCACATAATTACGTTTGTAACATTATCTGTCTCCCAATAGCCTGCGGTATATGATTCTCCAAAACCTACATCACCAAACAAAACGCACTTTTCAAAAAATCGTTTGTCTGATATGGTAATGTCTGCATGAACACCATCTCCTTTGCCAAGGTTAATTATTTCACCCGATGGCATGGTTATGGCAATGCTCCCCTTTTGCATATTCGCAAGGAACTGCAACACCATATTTTCATACCAGGTTCTCTTTCCGGTTAATGTAATAGTTTGCATTCTTATTGACTTTGAGGATATTTACGTAAAACGTCGCGTTGCAGATTATCGTTAGCACCTTTTTTATGGTAAGGTATCTTTTTCATCCAGAGTATCATAGCGTTCCAATGAATCAACCCTATCACTTTTAAGGTAATGAACGGGAAGCGAACAGCATACAAAAATAACTGTAAACCAGTCAAATTCTTCTTTTTACCGGTAACGGTCGCAATGAAAAAACGTTTCTCATCACGATAGTCATCTATACGAAGATTCAATTTATCATTAGGTAAGGCTAGCTTAAAATCAAAATCCACGTCGTGTTCTATAAAAGGTGAAACATAAAAATACTTTTTTGTTCGATATATAAACTCATTTTCGTGGAAAGTTTCTTTGCCTAAGAGGAAAAGTTTCATCTCTCCGAATGTATTGCCAACCTCAGCCACACAACAAACAGGTTGTTCATTTTCATACACAAAATAAAAAGACACCGGGTTAAACTGATGCCCCATTGTCCTCAAATTAGTGAGCAAAAATATTTTGGGCTTACTCAATTTTACATTTTGAGATTCCAGGTAATCGGTAATCTGTTGCTTTACATTCTTAGTTGTATCAGGTTTATCTGCCGGTAACTGCACATGGTCAGAGTCGCGGAAGTTGAACATATTGAAACGGTTGCGACTAATGAGCATGAATTTTTTTGCAACTGTGTCTATCTCGTCAATATCTAAATAGAACATAAATACCTTGTAATGAAACCTATGTTGCTTAGGCTCCATGCGGTTATGCATTATATTACACAGGTAAAGGCAGGAGTTCATTTTACAATACTTTTTTCAAACTATCACATAATTCCACAGATGAAGTTAATGCATCTTCATGGAATCCGTATCGGAAATAACTTCCACAAAAATATATCGGGCCTCTTTCATTCAAGGTTTTTAATTCGCGTTGTGCTTGTATTGCACCCACATCAAATAAAGGGTGGTGATAGTCAATTACCTTCAATACTTTCTTAGGGTCAATATTACCGGGGTCGTTGAGTGATACGAAATAATTTTTCTTTTGCGATACTTTTTGCAAACTGTTCATCCAGTAGATAGTTGATGCATGCATCTGCTTGTATTTCTCTTCCATTCGGTAGTTCCATGATGACCACACGCGTTTGTTCTTCGGCATCACAGATTCATCAGTATGCAATACGGTTCTGTTTTCCTGGTATTTGAAATTACTCAATAACCTTTGC
>Ga0210388_10001985_pt1 | contig 15984 bp, 15 predicted proteins | sample IncBWC19OmetaG_FD_155485 | JGI IMG/M metagenome (GOLD analysis project Ga0210388, IMG submission 155485) | Forest soil microbial communities from Barre Woods Harvard Forest LTER site, Petersham, Massachusetts, United States - Inc-BW-C-19-O ...
TAGAGAACCCCGCGCTGCTCTGTGTAAGTATATGTAGATGCTAGTCTTAATCGACCAAGCGCACCCGCCCCGGGCTGGAGTCGCTTTGGCACCCATAGGTATAGCCGTTCCATAACCGTGTCGCACTGCACTCGATGCCTCGACTGCCTGGCCCGGAATAGGCGCGCACGGACGCCGAATTTCTACCATCGCGAGAACAATCGCTTTTCGGGCATATACTGTGCCCCGCCGGCGCCACGATGAAGGGAGTGAGGCCGGGGAATTTCGTCCAATCCACTCAGCGCTGTCACGCGTACTCATAGGAAGGGAGCCCCCACAAGCTGGTGAGTTCAGAATCGGGAACGGAGCCGAGAGCCTCAGACGCGGCGCTCATCGAGAGGATCGTTCAGCGGGACCAGACCGCGCTTGCCGCGCTCTATGACCGCTATGCGGGCATGCTCTCCTCCGTTCTGAACCGCATTCTGCGCGACACGCAGGCCGCGGAGGAGATTTTGCAGGACATATTCTTCCAGCTCTGGCGTAATCCATCTCGGTTCGACGCGGCCCGCGGCTCGCTGCCCGGCTGGCTCATGGTCATCGCGCGCAATCGCGCCATTTCCAGGCTGCGCCATCACAATCCGGCTGCCGGAGGCGAGCTCGCCGAGGCCGCCGCCGTCTCCACGGTCAATATCGAAACCGCTGCGGCGCAGCAGCAGTTGATCGGACGCGTGAAAGGCGCGCTCGAAAATCTTCCAGCCGAACAGCGCGCGGCCATCGAGCTGGCCTATTTCGAAGGCATGAGCCACAGCGAAATCGCGCAGCGCACCGGCGATCCGCTCGGCACGGTGAAGACGCGCCTGCGCTCCGCCGTCGAATCACTGAAACGAACTTTGCACGCGCAGGCGGCTTCGACCCCATGAACGCACACCCAACTCGCGAAGAAGATTTTGATCTCTACGCACTTGGCGCGCTGGAAGGCGACGAAAAGCTTGCGATCGAATCTCACGTCGCCCAGTGCGCCGATTGCGCGCACAAACTCGCCGCCGCCCGCGGACGCATGGCCATGCTCTCGCTCGCCGCTCCCCGCGTCGAACCTTCCTCCGCAGTCAAGCAGCGCCTGCTGTCGCAAGTGCGCGCCGATGCGGAGGGCGAAGCTCGAACCAGAAGCTCGCCCGCAACCTCGCGAGCGCCGCAATCACCAGAACGCGCGCCCGGATTCTTCACTGGCTGGCGCGCGGCAATCCTTGTTCCCGCCCTCGCCGTACTCGTGATCGCGACCGCGTGGCTTTGGAACCAAAATCGCCTGCTCAACTTCGAGGTTGCCCACCTCGGCGACATAGTGAAAACACAGCAGCGGGGGCTCGTCGCCATGCGCGAAGCCGTCGACTTCATGGAATCGCACGACACCGTCACCGTCGCGCTCGCGCCACAATCCGGCCAGCCGCAAGGCGCCGCGCACGTGATGTACAACACGAAAATGGGCATGCTCATGTACGAAGGCGAAATCGCTCCAGCGCCCAACGCAAAAAGCTACGAGCTCTGGGTCATCCCAACGGACGGCAAGCCCATCAACGCCGGCGTCTTCAATCCCATCACCGGCCGCGCCGACCACTGGATGATGAAGATGCCCCCGGGCGTCGAGCCGAAAATGTTCGCCGTCACGCTCGAGCCCCAAGGCGGCATGCCGCAACCCACGGGCCCCATGGTGCTAGTCGGCCACGCGTAGCGGCCGCAATTTCTTCGCTGGCGCAAGCCGAGGCTTTGGAGTATAGGTTGAGCTCCAGCCCACCCGCGCCGGGACGCGCAGGGATGAATTCATCGACGCGTAGCATTCAATCTACTGAAAGGTGATCGTGCGAGCCCTCCGCGAAAGCTCTCTCGCTCAGCCGGCCCGCTCAATCCGAAAAGGGAGAATCGATATGAGGAAAGCAGTCACCACGTTTGCCGTGCTCGCTATGCTGTTCTGTACCGTCAGCCTGAAAACGCACGCCGACGACAAAGCGATGTCCTGGACCGGCTGGATCAGCGACAGTCATTGCGGCGCTAAGGGCATGAGCGCGGATCACAAAGCTTGCGCCCAGACCTGCGTCAAAACCAAAGGCGCCTCCTACGTTTTCGTTACTGGCGCGGACAAGAAAGTCGTCAACATTCACAATCAGGACGCCATCGACGCCGACAAGGACCTCGGCACTGAAGTGAAAATCACCGGCCACATGATGGACGATGGTTCGGTCCACATCGACAAAATCGCGCCGAAATCCTAGGCGCAGTCGAAGGATCGGATCGCAGTCCTAACGAAGCATTGAGTTGTCAGCGGGGTGCAGGCAAGGGGTGGGGAGCCTGCACCCCTTTTTTTTCGCACGGAGACGCGGCAAGCAACGGCGGGCGCTTGTGGGCTGCACCATGATGCTGCGGAGCTTTTAGACGGTCGGAACCTCACCTCCGACATAAACCAATCAGCGCGAGAGCGCCCGACGTTTGCGCTGTCTCACCCGCAGCAAGTTTGGTTCCCTTTCGGTTTGCTTCCGGGCCGTACTGTGCGCCTACGCCTTCACCGGAATTTTCTCCGCGCCCATATAAGCCCAAAGCGCCTCAGGCAACTTCACCGACCCATCCGCCTGCTGAAAATTCTCCACAATCGCAATCCACGTCCTGCCCACCGCCAGCCCGCTCCCATTCAGCGTGTGCACGTACCCGCTCTTCCCGCCGCCCTTCGCGCTCTTAAATCGAATCCCCGACCGGCGCGCCTGAAACGCCTCCGTATTCGAGCACGACGATATCTCCATGAACTCGCCCGTCGACGGCAGCCACACCTCGATGTCATACGTCTTCGCCGATGCGAATCCCATATCGCCCGTGCACAGCTGGACCACGCGATAGTGCAGGCCCAGCCGCTCCAGGCATTTTTCCGCGTTGCGCACCAGTGTCTCGAGCTCGTCATAGCTCTGCTCGGGACGCGTGAATTTGAAAAGCTCCACTTTCTGAAACTGGTGCTGCCGTTTGATCCCCCGCGTGTCTTTTCCCGCCGCGCCCGCCTCGCTGCGGAAACACGCCGTCCACGCGCACACCTTGATCGGCAGCGCATCGCCGTCCAGCGTTTCCTCGCGATGTAGGTTGGTCAGCTCCACTTCCGATGTCGGCGTCAGCCACAAATCCGTGCCTTCCAGATGAAACATGTCCGCTGCGAACTTCGGCAGCTGCCCCACGCCGGTCAGCGCCGCCGTATTCACCAGAAATGGCGGCAGGATTTCCGTGTAGCCGTTCTCCTTCGTGTGGATGTCGAGGAAGAAATTAGCGATCGCCCGCTCCAGCCGCGCGCCCGGTCCTTTATAGACCGCAAACCGCGCGCCCGACATTTTTACCGCCGCCCCGAAATCCAGAACCCCGCAGCGCTCGCCAATCTCCCAATGCGGCCGCGCCGCGAACTCAAATTTCGGCGGCGCCCCCGATGTGCGCACTACAATATTGTCAGCCGCGCTATGCCCCACAGGCACGCTCGAATGAGGAATATTCGGAATCGTCAGTAAGAACGCCCGCATCCGCTCGTCAAGCTCGGCGATACGCTGGTCGTTGCGCTTAATTTCGTCTGAGGCTTCCTTCAGCTTCGCGAACATCGCCGGCAACATGTCGCCCTGGCCCGCTATTGAGCCGGGCGAGGGCCGCTTGAGCTGAGCAATTGTTTCATTGGCCTTGTTCCGCTCCGCCTTCATTCGCTCGGTCGACGTGATGATCTTCCGCCGCTCCGCATCCAGCTCCTTGAACGGCTCAAGATCGAGCGTGATCCCGCGGTCCCGTGCCATCTTCTCAATCAAATCCATGTGCTCGCGCACAAATCCCAAGTCATGCATAGGGTCAGAAGAATAACCGATTCAGTGTTGCCTTTGTAGGGGGCTCTGCCTCGCCTGCCCCGGCTCTAAATAGGAACTGCAAACTTGAAAATCGGTCTTATACTCATCGAGTAGGTCGGCTTCCTGCCGAGAAGGAGGTGATCCCTGAGGTACACGAATTATTGATTCATCTGTAGGGGAGGCGCGTGTGAGTCGTCCATGCGCCTCTTTTTTGTTTTCTGCCGCTCCTTCCGATCACACGGCGGCTTAAGGCTATCCTCCCCATCCGGTTGTGAAGCGCGCCGCGACGACCACCCATCACGAGTCACCCCTCCCGAATTACGCATTGCGCCCTGGACCGTTTCCTGATGGGCAGCGTCGCAGAGGCCGTCGTCCGCCACGCGCATTGCTCGGTGGAGGTTGTGCGGATTCCGCTGAAGCACTGATCGATTTCGACGAGCCCGCGCCGCGTCAGAGGGCGATGTAGTTGCGCGAAATTTCAGCGATCGTCCTTGCGCCAGCCAAGCGCATGGTCATTTCGAGTTCGCCGTCGAGATGCTGGAACACCGCTTGCGCGCCCATCCAACCGCCGAGCGCGAGGCCATACAGCACCGGCCGCCCGATCGCGACGAGATTCGCACCGAGCGCCAGACATTTGAAAACGTCCTGGCCCCGGCGGATCCCACCGTCGATTACAATGACGGCGCGGCCGTGAACGGCGTCGGCGATGCGCGGCAGCACGGTGAACGCACCGGCAACGTCGTCCAACTGGCGCCCGCCGTGATTCGACACCTGCACGCCAGCGCAGCCGTGCTCGACGGCAGCGACGGCGAACTCCGGCGTGATCACGCCTTTCAGCAGCACAGGCAAGCCCGTCGTCTTGTGGATGAACTCCACATCATCCCAATCGAGATCACGCTTGATGGCTTCCTGGCCGTAGCCGCCCGGTTGCGCGGGAAAATTTCCGGATGGGAACGGCGAACGGAAATGATTGCGGCGATCCGTTTCGCGATTGCTGGGAACGACCGTGTCGACGGTGAGCACGATCGCGGAATAGCCCGCGGCTTTCGCGCGTCCCAGAACCGCGGCGGCGGCGCCGCGATCGGCCGGCAGATAAATCTGAAACCATTTCGGACCCGGACAGACCTGCGCGATTTCTTCAAGAGTTTTCGTAGAAAGCGAAGCGGCGCAGTAGAGCGCTTTCGCCGCGTCAGTGCCTTTCGCGGAGCCGATTTCCGCGGTTTCGTGCGCCATGGCGTGGGCGGCCATCGCAGAGCACATCAGCGGCGTCGCGAGCTGCGAGCCAAGAACGGTGGTCGAGCGGTCGGCATTCTTATAGCCAGTGAGGTAGCGCGGGGCGATGGTGACGCGCTTGAACGAGGCTTCGTTCTCGCGCTTGGTCCATTCGTCGCCGGCGGCGCTGGAAATGTAGCCGAAGCCGCCGGCTGGAATCACTTTTTGCGCGGCGGGCTCGAGCTCGCGCAGATTGATGAAGTCGATGGCTTTGATTTCGGAGGGCGCGCCGTAGGCCGCGGCGGCAGATGCGTTCGGCGCGGGATTTTGTGCCGCTTGCGCCGGCGGTGCGGCTGCCGCTGCGGAGGATTCCGCGGCGTGCGCCAATTTTGCGGGAAGGCCGGCGCTAAGAGTTACAGCAACTGCGGTGGCGGAGAGAAAATCGCGGCGCTTGCGGTCCATAGTGCATCCTCCGGCGAGTTTGTTGGTCAAGACGCGCGGATGATAGCACGACGGGCAAACGACGATGCCCGCGCAGCCGGGCGAAGCGAATGGTTTGGCAGACGCGAAGAGAGAACGCCAAGCATCTGCCGCGGGAAGGTCCCTAGGAAGAAACCTCGGACAATCGGCGGCGAAAGAATCGGCGCTCAACGTCGTTGGTGGCGAGCGCGAGGGCGCGGCGGTAGGCTCCGGCGGCTTCGGCGTGTTTGCCAAGACGGCGAAGAATATCGGCGCGGGCCGCGGGCAGCAGGTGAAAATCGGCGAGCTCTGCGCGGACGGCCAGTTCGTCGAGCAGCGCTAGCCCTTCTTCAGGCGAACGTGCGAGCGAGACAGCGACAGCGCGGTTCACCTCGATCACGGGCGACGGATTTATCTTCAGCAGAGCCGCGTAGAGCGCCGCGATTTGTGGCCAATCGGTTTCGGCGCTGGTTTTCGCGTTGGCGTGCAGCGCGGCAATGGATGCCTGCAGTGCGTAGGGACCGGCGGCGCCAGCGCGCAGAGCGGACTCGAGCAGCGCGGTGCCCTCGTGAATCTGGTCGGCGTGCCATTGGGCGCGGTCTTGATCTTCGAGCAGGATCAGTTCGCGATCGGCGCTGACGCGGGCGTCGCGCCGCGAATCGTGCAGGAGCATCAGGGCGAGCAGCGTGTGCGTTTCGGTGTCGCGTGGGAGCAATTGGCAGAGCACGCGGCCGAGGCGGACGGCTTCGGCGCAGAGCTCGCGGCGGATCAGCGAATCACCGCCGCTGGCGAAATAGCCTTCATTGAAAATGAGGTAGACGATCAGGCGGACTGCGTCGAGGCGGTCGGGCAGGTCTTCGGGCGGCGGTACGCGGTAGGGCACGTTAGCGTCGCGGATTTTTCGTTTCGCGCGGACGAGGCGCTGGGCCATCGTTGGCATCGGTGTCAAAAACGCTTTGGAGATCTCCTCGGTCGTGATGCCGCAGATCGTGTGCAGCGTGAGCGCGACCTGTGATTCGACGGCGAGCGCCGGATGGCAGCAGGTGAAAATCAGGCGGAGCTGGTCGTCGGGGAACATGTCGTCGGTTGAATCAACTTCAGACTCGGCCGCAGGCGGCGCGGAGATGGGCGCGGTTTTTGCGATTTCTTGGCGCTTGACCTCCCATCGCTGATCGCGGCGGATGCGATCGATAGCTTTGTGGCGTGCGGTGCTGATGAGCCATGCGCGCTGGTTCGATGGCTCACCTTCGGATGGCCATTTTTCCAGCGCGACGGCGTACGCTTCCTGCAACATTTCCTCGGCGAGATCGAAATCGCCGAGCAGTCGGATCAGCGTGGCGAGAACGCGCCCCGATTCTTCGCGGTGAAGCTTTTCGAGATCCATGTCGCAGGAACCGCGCCGTTTTTGTCGCGACGATGCGAGCGCCAGCCTGATTTTACCGCCCAGCGGCCTGTTCCATCATAAAAACGGGACGCACCTCGACTGACCCGAATCGGGCACTTGGGATTTTGGCGGCAATCGCTATGGCCTCGTCGAGGTCCTTGGCTTCGATCAGGTAGTAGCCGCCGAGCTGCTCCTTGGTTTCGGCGAAGGGGCCATCCGTGACAACTCGCTTGCCGTCACGCACGCGTACCGTCGTGGCGCTGGCGACATCCTTGAGGCGGTTGCTGCCGAGATTCTTGCCGCTTGCCGTGAGCTCCTGAGTGAACTTGCCGAACTCCTCCATCAAGGCGCCGGATTGCGCCGGGGGAATGTTCCACCAATCCGATTCCTGACCGTAAATCAAAAGCAGATATTGCATGATTGTTTCCTCCTACCAGTTAGTCGAACAGACGCTCGAAAATCGACAAGCAAAATATATCTAAGGCAGTTGCCTCAGGTCTGAAAGAGCCGGGAATCCGCCATTCGATTGTCGATTTTCCATCCTTCCATTCGTCGATCCATGTAAGCGCTCTGACCGGGAGAAATGGAATGCCTACATTACTTCAAATTGACTCGAGTCCAATGGGTGAAGACTCCGTATCGCGCCAGCTCACCAGGGAGTTCGCGCAGAGATGGCGATCCGTAAATCCTGAAGGGACAGTCATATCACGAGATCTCAACGCTGTTGCGATCCCCGTAGTAGAAGCGGCATGGGTAAACGCAATTTACACGCCGGAGGAATCGCGCACGGCTGATCAGAAAGACCTTCTCTGGCTTTCGGGGCAGTTCGCTCGGGAACTGCTTAAGGCCGACGAATACGTAGTAGGCGTGCCGGTGCACAACCTGGGCCTTCCTGCCAGCCTCAAGCTTTGGGTGGACCACACCGTCACGCCGTTTGGCCCGAGGTTGGATGGGAAGCGAGCGACCTGGATAATAACGGCCGGCAGACTCTACGGCCCGGGCTCAGGGAATGCTGCCAGGAACTATGTCGAGCCGTGGCTGCGGACGTTGTTCGGTCGTCTCGGTGTGACGAACATGCATTTTATTTTGGCTGATGGGACCCTGGGGACAAAGTCCGGCACGGTCGATCGAGCAGCCTTCCTTGCGCCGCATATCGACGCAATTCAGGCGCTCTTCGCGGACGCGATGTGCCCGTGACGGAACGTGGGATCCCTCGGCAGTCACACCCGGACGACACGCAAAATGTGACGCGTCAGGCCCAATAAACCGCCGGCTACGACGAGAATGCCGGGGATCAGCGTCAGGAAAACCGAAAAAAGCAAGCCGAGGAAGAAGCTCGTGGTAGCGAAGTGGTCCGCTTCGTGCGGCCAGAGCTTTTGAATGAAAATCTCCGCAATCCATCCGCCGGTGTAGCAGACGTTGGCCATGATCGCGTACAGGACGACCGCCATGATCGCGAAACCGGGCGGATTGGGAATGCCGAAGTCGACCGAGAGCAGCGTCGATGCGGCCACGGCCGTGAAGAGAGCAAGGAAGCCTGAAAACATTCCCGCGATGCCCACGACGAGGTTGTAGGGGACGCGTCGTGACTCCCACCAGCCGATTGCATCTTTGTAGTTTGTGACGGGAGTATCACGGCGAAAAAGATTCAATGCTCGAATGCGAGCAAGCAAACTCACCCGAGGCGCCGTCGCGGTACGAGCTTCATCCATCCGAGCAATCCAGACTGCGGTCTCCCAAGAATAGCACCAGCACTGAAGCTGTTTCAGATGGTGATTCCAATCTTGCCGAGGAAGTTACCCGAGGCCTGCAGGCGGAAGGCCTCCGGTGCCTGGTCGAACGGGAAGACTTTGTCGATGACCGGCTTGATTCGATTGACCTCGATGGCTTGGATCAGCTGCTCGAGTAGGGCGCGCCTGCCTACGCCGATGCCGATGAGGCTGGCATTCTTGAACATGAGGTCGTGCGGATTCGCGTTTCCTTGGGGGCCGGCGAGGACGCCGATGAGCGCGACTTTTCCGCTGTAGCCGACGCATTCGAATGAACGGGCAAGCGTGCCGATGCCGCCGTTTTCGATGACGCAATCGACACCGCGCCCGCCGGTGAGCGCGAGGACTTCCTTTTCCCAGTCGGGATGCGTTTTGTAATTCACGCCGTCGGACGCGCCGAGCGCACGGGCGCGTTCGATTTTCGCGTCGCTCGAAGAGGTGACGATGACGCGACAGCCGGCTGCGCGGGCGAATTGCAGCGCGAACATGGAAACGCCGCCGGTGCCCAGGCAAAGGACTGTGTCGCCGGGCTTGATGCGCGTGCCGGCGGCCATCAGCGCGTTCCATGCGGTAGCGCCGGCGCAGGGGAGCGCGGCCGCCTCTTCAAACGAGAGCGACGGCGGCATGGCGACCCAGCCGTCTTCGTGCAGCGAGATGAATTCGGCGAGCGTGCCATCGAGCGGGGCGCCAAGGGCGGCGCGATTTTTCGGAGGCGCGCCGTCGATCCACACCTGGAAGAACGTGGGAATAACGCGATCGCCGGGTTTGAAACGCGTGACGTTTTCGCCCACGGCGACGACCTCGCCCGCGCCATCGGAGCACGGAATCGTGTCGTGGTCGAGGCCGTAGCGATATTTGCCGGCGATGATGGCGTGGTCGCGATAATTGAGCGCGGCGGCGCGGAGGCGGACAAAGACGTCGCGGGGGCCCGGTTTGGGATCGGGGCGTTCGACGCGCCGGAGGTCTTCGAGCTTCGTGACGCTTTTCGGGATTTCGTAGGCTTTCATGGCGAACATTAGGATAGCCGAGACGGAATCGTGTGCGATAGGGGTAGGCTTGAAACTCGCCCCCTACAAGAATCGCGACGCCTTCCGAGGGTCGTTATTTTCTGGAAAGGCGGATCAGCCGGCCGTCATCGAGAAGGATGAAGAGGGAGCCATCGGGCGCTTGCTGGACTTCGCGGACGCGCTGGTTCAAGTCTTTCAGCAGGCGCTCTTCGGCGACGACTTTGTCACCGTCGAGCACGAGGCGAATCAGGCTTTTGGCGCCCATCCCACCGACCAGGACATTGCCTTTCCACTCCGGAAACATGTCGCCCGTGTAGAAGATCAATGCGCACGGCGCGATGTCGGGATACCAGAAATAGACAGGTTGCTCGACGCCTTCCTTCTGTGTCAGGCCATTGCCCGCGACGAGGTCGCCGTTGTAGCGGCGGCCGTAGCTGACATTGGGCCAGCCATAGTTTCCGCCGGGCTTGATGATGCTGATTTTGTCGCCGCCGAGCGGACCGTGCTCAATCACCCAGAGTTTGCCCGTGGCGGGATTGATCGCGGCACCCTCGGGATCGCGATGACCGTAGGAATACGTTTCGGGCAGCACCGTCGGCTGATCGAGGAACGGATTGTCCTTGGGGATCGAGCCGTCCTTATTGATGCGTGCGACGCGGCCCGTGAAATTGCGCAGGATGTCCGGGTCGGTGATTTCGTGGTCTGTGCCGTCGTAACTCGCCTCGTAGAAACGGAAACGGTCGGCGCCGGTGACGAACAGGGTGCCGTCCGGCGCGAACACGATGCGGCGATTCACGCCGTCGAGCAGCACCTTTACATTTTCGAGGCTGCGCTCATCATCACTCAGGCGGGCGCTGGCCACGCGCTCTTCGCCGACGCGCATGCTGCGGCGTTCCGCGACGGACGCTTTCCAGACATTCGCGTAGAAATACTCGAGCGGCCAAGAGCCGGGCGTTTCACCGGGCGGCGGCGCAAAGTACGTGAAATAGATCATGCGATTGTGGGCGAAATCGGGATCGACGACCACGTCGTGGAGCGATTCGGCGGCGACGATTTTGGTGTCTGGCACGCCGGCGATGGGCGCGGCATAGAAGCCGTTCATCTCCGCGATGCGGAGAAAGCCATAACGCTCGGCGACCAAAATTTTGCCGTTGGGCAGCAACGCGAGCGACCATGGTCCGTTGAAGCGAGAAATGATGGTGTCAATTTTGAGCGCGGGCGACGGCTTCGAGGGAGCCGGAGCATTGGTTTGCGCCGGGAAGGCGGGCTTTGGCGGAGGATAATCTTCGGCTTTGACCTGCGCGCGCGCGACGAATGAAATGCATGCAATCGCGAGTGCCAGCGCTGTGATCCGCTGCCCGGTTGAACGTACGAATCGCCCGGCATAGAACTTTGTGTGCATTCTCGCCCCCTCGATCTGGTTGTTTGGGATTTTCGAGGCGAGATGTTACATGCGTTTGGCGCGAGTGGCAATCGTTGCGCGCGATGCCCTCAAGACTCATCGCGCGACACCCATCGGCAACTTTGGCTATGTAATGGTAGACCAATCGTTGGCAGTGAGGCTGCGCTCGAGTTGGCGGAGCGAATTCTCGATGCGCAGGAACACGACTTGGCGCGCTGAGTCCTGCATGTGTTTCGCGATGCGCAGCATCCAGCGGATAGCCTCGACTTTCACGCTGAAGTCGAGTTCGGCGCTGTATACGTGCGGGCCGGTCTTGAGCCACACCAGGCGCGAATCCAGGTCCATATTTCCGATCTGACCGTCGAGCTGCTCGATGCGCGCCTCGATTTCGGCTTCCTGCGATTGCTGGAAGTCACCGGCCTTATGAAAGGGATGAATGGAAGCACTTTCGTGCTGATTATGAATGCTGAAGTTTGTCGCCATGGCCGAGCTCCTTCTTGGGAAGAGCCATTGATCACTGCCTTACCGACTACTGAAATAGCAATGGTGTGGCCAGCGTCGACTGCTGTGCTAGAAGGCTCCAAGTGCCTGAAGCAAAGCGGGTTGCCGATTTGACGCCGACCAGGGCCATGGTTCCAGGACCATGAAAATTGTGCCGCGGAGCTTCCAGCCGAACAGTTTGAACGGACACTCGCTTCGGCGGCGACGCCCAATTTGGGACGGCTCGGGACGGGGCGCTCGGCCGGTAAAGCTTGGGGCGCTATGCTAACATCCGATGAACATGGCAAATACGGTTTATATCGTCAGTGCGGTGCGGACGCCGATTGGGAAATTCGGTGGGATGCTCGCGGAGTTTACACAGCCGGATTTGGGGACGATGGCGGTGCGCGCGGCCCTCGAGCGGGCATTTGGCGCAGCGCTGCCGCCGGAACGGACGCCGGGTGAGTTTTCGGGTCCGCCTTCGATCGATCTGTTGCACCGCGGCAACGGGTCGGCGTGGCACGTCGACGAAGTGATTTTTGGGAATGCGCGGCCGGCTGGTGTAGGTCCGAACCCGGCGCGGCAGATCGCGTGGCGCGCAGGGCTGGGCGACGACGTGCCTGCGTTCACGGTGAACATGGCGTGCGCTTCCGGACTGCGCGCGGTGGTGCTTGGCTGGCAGGAAATTTTGGCCGGCGGAGCGCAGATCATCGTGGCGGGCGGCGCGGAATCGATGAGCCGAGTGCCGTACTTGGTAGAGGGCCGCTGGGGATTCAAGCTGGGCAACCAGCCGCTGGTCGACGCGATGTATCGCGATGGATTCGTCTGCCCGATTTCGAAATTGATCATGGGCGAGACGGCGGAGATTCTGGCGGAGCAGTACAAGATTTCGCGCGAGGAGCAGGATGCGTTCGCAGTGGAAAGCCACAGGCGCGCGACGCGCGCGGCGGGGGAGTGCCACTTCAGGGCCGAGATCGTACCGATCGAGGTGCGCGACAAAAAGGGAAATGTCACGCGTCTTGAAAAGGATGAACACGTGCGCGCGGACGTGACGCTTGAGGCTTTGGCGAAGCTTCCGCCCGTGTTCAGCAAGACCGGCAGCGTGAGCGCGGGGAATTCGAGCGGAATTACGGACGGCGCGGCGGCCGTAGTATTGGCGAGCGAGGAAAAAGTGCGCGAGCTGAACCTCAAGCCGATCGCGCGAATCGTGGATGCCACGATTGCGGCGGTCGATCCGCGCGTGATGGGCATCGGCCCCGTGCCGGCGGTTCGCAACCTGAGCAAGCGCACGGGCACGAAAGTGGAAGATTACGACGCCGTCGAGCTGAACGAAGCGTTTGCAGCCCAGGTGCTGGCCTGCGACCGAGATTTGCATTTCGATCGCGGACGGCTGAATCCCAACGGCGGCGCGATTGCGCTGGGACATCCCATCGCGTGCACCGGCGCCCGCATCCTCACAACTCTGATTCACGAAATCCTCCGTTCTTCCGGACAGGGAGCTGTCCCTGAGGCCAGCCCGCGCACTGGCCGGCGGGGCCTTGCCACATTGTGTGTGTCCGGCGGATTGGGCGTGGCAGTGGAAATCGAAACGGTCTAACCTTTTTGTAGCGCGCTACGCAGCAATTGCCATCCAGCGGGCGCATAGACCGGAGCGATTTCATGGCCATACATCAGCCGACGCGCGGCGCGGGCGTCGAAGTTCTTGGCACGCTGGCGCTGGTTGCGCCAAAGATCGACGAATTTCAATTCCTCAAGGTGAAAGTCGAAGGGGAAGTCGCGCGGCTCACGCTCGATCGACCCGACCACAACCTGCTCAACGAGCGTATGCTCTGCGAGCTGGCCAGTGGCATCAATACTCTCGGCGAGCAGCGCGATATCAAGCTGATCGTGCTCGATTCGGCAGGGAAAACATTCTGCGGCGGCATCGAGCTCGGGGAATATACGCAGCGGCGCGTGTTCCAGCTGCTTGATGCGTTTCACATGGCGTTTTCCGCGATGCTCGATACGTCGAAGCCGCTGCTGGTGGTGGTGAACGGGCCGGCGCTGGGTGGCGGTGCGGAACTTGCGGCGCTGGGCGATCTGGTAGTGGCGACTCCGAAGGCACGATTCGCGCAGCCGGAGATCAAGCTGGGGGTATTTCCGCCGCTGGCCGCAGCGATTCTTCCTTATATTTTGGGGCCGAAGCAGGCCCTCGAACTGGTGCTCACCGGCGAAGCGATGTCCGCCGAGCGTGCGCGTGAATTGGGTTTGGTGAACTGGCTGGTGCCCGAAGCGGAGCTGGACAAGAAAGTGGCCGAAGTGACGGCCAAGGTGACGGCGCAATCCGCTCCCGTGCTGACGATGGCGAAGAAAGCCATCATGGGCAGCCTGGGACTGCCGCTGCGCGACGGCGTCCGCAATTCGATGAAAGTTTTCCTGAACGAGCTTGCCGAGCTCGAGGATTCGCAGGAAGGCTTGCGGGCGCTGGTAGAAAAACGCGCGCCGAAATGGAAGAACCGCTAGCGGAAATTGCCGCCCAGCTCGCGCGCATTGACACGACCCCGAGCACAGCTTACACTCGCCAACGACAATTGAACTGGCGCGAGGATTTGGAAGGCCGTGAAAATCGGCCACGGTCCCGCCACTGTGATCGGCTCGCCGCAGCCAAAGAGCCGAAAGTCAGGAACGATCCCGGGCCAGTCGATGCTGACACTCTTCGCGAGAAAGGGTGTGGCGATGCGCCTCGCTATTCTCGCGAGGCTTTTTTATTGGAGCTGACGATAGTTTCATGCGAACCCCACGCGCTCAATTCGCTGGTGTCTTTTTCGGCGTGCTGATCAGCGCTGTTCCGGCGCCCGTGTTCGCCGCGCAGAATGCGTCGCGTAACGTTACCGACGAAGTGGGCCGCGCCATCCTGGTTCCCGCGGAAGTGAAGCGCGTCGTGTCGCTGGCACCGAATCTGACGGAAACGGTGTACGCGCTTGGCCTGGAAGACCTCCTCGTAGGTGACACGAACCTTTGCGCCGTGCCCGAAGCCGCGAAATCAAAGCCGCACGTGGGCGATCCGCAAAATCCGAGCGTCGAAGCAATTGTCGCGCTGCATCCCGACCTCGTGCTCGCAACCACATCGATCAATCGCGTGGAGACGGCCGACGCGCTGAAGCGGCTGGGTATCGCGGTTTACACCAGCGACCCGCACACGGTTCGCGGCATGCTCGATTCGACCGAGCACATGGCCGACGTGATGGGCGCATCGCAGCGCGGAGCCAAACTCGTGGGCAACTTGAATCAGCGTCTCGATGCGCTGCACGCGCGACTGGGCGACAAGGCAATGGTCCACGTGCTGTTCGTCGTGTGGCTTGAGCCCCTGCAATCAATCGGACCGAGCACGTTTATCGCGGATGCGCTGCGCTGGGCTGGAGCGGAGTCGGTCGTGACTTCGCCCCAATCGTGGCCGCGGATCAGCATTGAAGAGGTCGTGCGGCTGCAGCCGGAATATATCGTGTTCTCGCAAGAGGATCTCGGGCCGGCGGCAAATGAGATCGCGGATTTGCGTTCGCGGCCTGTGTGGCGCGATCTGGATGCGGTGGAGCTCGGGCACGTGGTGAATATCAGCGAGGGAATCGAGCGGCCGTCGCCCGATCTTGTGGACGTGATCGAACAGCTGGCGCGCGATTTGCATCCGGAGGCGTTTGCGGCGGACGAAAACCGGAATTCGCCGGGCCCACGAGACACTTTCTACGCAGAAAATGAAGTTGACTCCGCAAGGGCGGGTTTAAAACCCGCCCCTACATGTTCCGTCACGGAGATTGTCGCGTGCGCCCGCTGACCTCACGGCGCGTGGCGCTGATCTGCCTCGGGCTCGGTGTGGTGCTCTTCGCCGCGAGCGTGATTTCGTTGCGCATCGGGGCGTATCCGATTTCCGTGCTCGACATTGTGAAGACGCTTTTCAGCGGCATTCTGGGTCGCTGGGACGCGATTCCCAATGAGTACAAGTCGATCGTATTCGATGTGCGCCTGCCCAGAATCCTCCTGGGAATTCTGGTGGGCGCCTCGCTCTCGACCGCCGGCTCGGGCTTTCAGGCATTGCTGCGCAATCCGCTGGCAGATCCCTACGTGTTGGGCGTATCCAGCGGTGCGGCGCTCGGCGCGATCATCAGCCTGATCGCAGCGCCGCACGTGCCGGGCGCGATTCAGCTGGCGGCATTTGCCGGCGCTGCGGCCACCACGGCAGCCGTTTATTTTCTCGGGCGCCGGGGCGGGCAGCTGGATAGCGCCACGCTGCTGCTCGCGGGAATCGTCGCCGCATCGTTTCTTTCGGCCATCATCATGTTCCTGATGACCACGCTCAGCGGGCGCGACCTGCGCGGAATGGCTTTCTGGCTGATGGGCGATCTCGGGTCGACGCTGCCGACGAATCCGCTGCCGTGGTTCGAGGCGCTGTTTTTCGTTTTCATCGTGGCGG
>Ga0210388_10001986_pt1 | contig 15983 bp, 22 predicted proteins | sample IncBWC19OmetaG_FD_155485 | JGI IMG/M metagenome (GOLD analysis project Ga0210388, IMG submission 155485) | Forest soil microbial communities from Barre Woods Harvard Forest LTER site, Petersham, Massachusetts, United States - Inc-BW-C-19-O ...
AAATTCTTCTACAATGATAACGCCATTTGAACCAGCGCCACCTGAAGCTGCTGTAGCTTGCGTACCGGCATTAGCTCCACCAGTGCCACCATTACCATAATTATTTCCACCGCCTGCTCCGTTTCCGTGTCCGGAACCATTAAAACCATTAGCAATAGTGCCTGGACCAAAAGCTGATGCGCCACCCTTACCGCCAATAGCCCCATTTGTACCAAATCCTAAACCAACTTCACCACTACCCCCGGCCATGTTAAGACTACCGCCAGAAGCAGTTCCTCCTGCACCAACCGTAGATAATGGAACCGCACCTACTGCACTCGCTGCACTACCTCCACCAGCTCCACCACCACCACCAATAATCGTCGTATTAAAATTACTAGCACCACCGGCAGTTCCTGCAGCATTTCCTGTGCCGCCACCATTACCAGCGCCTATCGCATAAGTATAACTAGAAGTAGGATTCGAAATCCAAGCAATAGCAGTACCCCCACCACCGCCGCCGCCACCAGCAGACGCTTGTCCTGATGTTGCAGCAGCTCCACCGGCCCCACCGCCACCGCCCACGACAGTTATTTTCAATAGTTTTGCATTAGTAGGGGTTAAATATGAAGTTCCGCTCGTTAGAACTTGAAATGTAGGAGTAGAACCTGGAGCGGGTTGAAAAGAAGGATCTATGCTTGTGCCATTACTAGTTAATACTAATCCCGCAGTTAAAGGATCGACAGAGGTTACACCGCTAGTTCCATTACCAACCATTACGTAATGTGCATTAAGACTGGTCTGGCCTGTACCACCATTAGCTACAGCGATAGTTGTTCCATTCCAAACACCAGTGGTGACCGTACCTACTGTAGCTAGATTAGCAGCCGAAGTAAGCCCCGATAATGTTGTTAATGTACTATTGGACGTGGCTGTAATATTGGCAGCATTACCGGAGATATTACCCGTTACTTGCGTACCAGGTAAACTTAATGATGATAGTGTTGTCAGAGTACTATTTGATGTAGCAGTTATATTTGCGGCATTACCGCTTATATTACCAGTTACTTGTGAACCAGGTAAAGATAGGGATGATAAAGTAGTTAAAGTAGAATTACTAGTAGCAGTTACATTAGAGGCAGTACCTGTTGTATTAGCAGCGTTATTGGGAACATCGGCCGATTGAATTGTGTTCATGACAACATTAGTGCCATTACCACGTAAAAAATCACCAGCAGTTACTGAACCAGCAATTGCATTGAGAGCAGCTTGTTGTGTAGTTTGTCCTGTACCACCATTAGCAATTGCCACAGTGCCAGTCACATTTGTTGCATTGCCGGAGATATTCCCACTGACTTGCGATCCAGCTATCGTTAAACTATTTGCGCTAGTTAAATCAGGTAAAGAAGTAAGAGTAGTATTACTGGCGGCAGTAATATTACTAGAAGTTCCACTAATACTTCCACTTGGAGTGGTATAATCCACATTAGGAGTTGCAGTTAGTAATGAAGTCCCGTCAGATTTTAAAACACCAGTGACGGTGGTACTGATAGTTATAGCTGGAGTAGTAGTTGGGGTTGCTACAGTTCCTGCAAATCCATTCGCAGATGTAACTGAAACAGATGACACTGTCCCCGAAGCAGGCAGTGTTTGCCATGACGGCAATCCACTAGAAACTGTTAATACTTGATTACTAGAACCAATCGCAAGTCTAGCAGCTGTGGGAGTAGAATTTTCATAAATAATATCACCAGCAGTTGTCATCGGTGATAGTGCATCAAATGCAGCATTAGCTGTGGATTGACCCGTACCACCGTCTGCAATAGATACAGTGCCTGATAATTGACTAGTCGGTAAACTCAAAGACGGCAAAGAAGTTAGTGTAGAATTAGAAGTAGCTGTAATATTGGCAGCATTGCCAGTAATGTTACCAGTAACCTGAGAACCCGGTAAGGAGAGTGAAGGTAAACTTGTTAATGTAGAATTAGATGTAGCTGTTATGTTAGCAGCATTACCTGGAATATTACCAGAAACTTGGGAACCAGGCAGTGATAAAGCTGATAACGTAGTCAAAGTTGAGTTAGTCGTAGCCGTTAGAGTTGCAACTTCAGATTGGGAACCACTTGCTGGTCCGGCAGTAACATCCCCAGTTAATTGATTTATAGCATTTACAGTAACAGCACCTTGAGCACCATTAACTGACACAACGCCAGTATTTGAACTAGTTTGTTGCCATTTACCAACAGTAGTTGAATAAATGACTAGATTCCCAATTAAAAAATTGGTCATGGAAGGATCAGTTAATCCTGCCACTGTTCCAGGATCAGCAGCACTTACACGGTAAGTAAAACCATTAGTGCCTGTACCATCTACTAGTGTCGGAGTATTGGTATTTGGATTCCATGAACCTTCATACTGGAGTAAGGTGGAAGGTAATTGAGACGCTGGAATTTTACCCGAAGGATCAAGTGTGGCTACACCACTCGGGACTCCTTCTTGATCTATATTGATATATGTAGCATCAGCATAATTAAGTGTCATGGCATCTTGTGTAGATGTCGGATTAGCAACATTATGGATTTGGTTGCTGTTTAATGACAGGGCTGAAGTAAGAGTTTTAGCTCCACTAAAAGTTTGTGCAGTATTATTAACTAATCCAGGCGCTGTAGAACTGGCTGATTGTAAAACTAATTGATTGTTAGCATCAACTGCGCCATTAGCACTGGGTGTTTGGCCATCAATCGTACCAATACTAGTCATTACTCCGGGACCACCGATTTCTACCCAGGATGTACCGTTGTACTCGTACAATATTCCAGTATCAGCGGTAACAGCTAAAGATCCTCTAGTCGCTGTACCAGGTAAGCCACTCATGGTAGGATATATAGGAACACCAGCTCCTGCGGCAGCTTGAGAAATGAGCCCAGAAAATACAAGCGGATCGAAAGTAAAACCCAAGTTATGAAATCCTTGTGGCAGTTAAGAGAGTAGTTTGTGTTCCATCCGTATATACTAATTGGATAGAGTACAAAGGAGTAGCACCAAAATTCTCAGAAAAATTAAAAGTAGTCGTATCTCCAGTCACTGTTGTAGTAGAAACGACAAGAGTAACTCTACGGCCAACTAAACCAGTTAGAAATCCATCAACACCAATCGTACCATTTACATCATTTTGCGCCTGACGTATGGCTTGTTCTTGATCTTTTTGACTCATTATTTTTGACGTAGCAGCCATTTAAAATTCCTTTGCAACTAATAGACAATTTGAAATACCAACTAAAGTATTAGATACATTAGCTTGATATTGCAGGGTATATGTGTGGGATACGGAAGTTGGCGAAGGATCTATGAACATAATACTAGATGGAGCATAAACGACACCATTGCTACTAGATGCTGAGGGAAATTCAGAAGCTAAATTTATACTTCCCATACTTACACCATCTTTTAGTAATTGAAAACCTGCTGAAACAAAAGTAGTTGAAGAAGATGAATCTACTGCAACATTAGACTGGGTTCCCGTAGTATTTGAAGTCAAAAAAATCATAACGGAACGACCAGTAGGAATGATAGTTACTATGCCATTAGTAGGCGTTGAATATGATGTACCAGTAGTAGATCCAGTGATAGCTGAACTAACTACAATATTATTAGCTACACTAAACGTTGACCATTGAATATTATCGGGGGCTCCGGTGTTATATGTTAACAACTGACCATTAGTACCACCGGGTAATCTTGTTTCAACTCCTGATACTCCACCAACGATCATATCACCCTTAGATGTCATTGGATTTAGAAAAGCCGCATCTATCTGTCGTTCGGTTCCAGTGGAATCTAAAGAATATAAATGATTGTCAGTTTTAAAGTAAAGATCATTTGAACCAGATGGAGGATTAGTTCCAGGAGTAGTAGTTTCGATGAATGTTAATTCACCATCAATAGTTTTATTAGATAAAGTTTCAATAGAATCAGCGGTGCTTAGGGTGGCATTGCCATCGGGAAGAGTTATAACTCGATCAGCGGTTTGTGCTGCTAATAGAGTTGTAGTAGTTCCAGAAGTTCCCCCAGGTTCAATAATCAATTGTATGCTTCTGTCGACAGCATTCTGTAGAGATAATCCTTTTAAAAAATTAGTGAGTGAAAACATTATAACCTTTTATTGCGCTAGGGTAGTAGCTGAAAATTTCATTATACCGCTATAACCAGGTGTACCTATATCAGTTGATGTATATTGAACTTGTCCGTTATCAGTCATTGTGAATGTGATCCCGGAGTTACCATTAACTGGACCTTGAGTCAAAGACCATTTGTTGCCAGTTGCTGCCGAATTATCATAAACGGCAATCATTTCGCCACCTTCGGACTGACCGCTAGGATTTGATGTAGATACTCGATAGATCGAATATTTGATAAAAGCGGCTCTAACTAATCCAGTATTAAATGATAATCCTGACACATTAGCAGAAGATGTATTATTATTGGCTACTGAAAAGGTCGTTTGTAGGATGTCAGTCGGGCTGACAAGGTCATTTAAAACCTCTGTAACAGCTTCTGCCCAATCCGTTGCTCCTTCTCCCCAACCCGGCGAATCACCTGGAATCGGATATTGATAAGGAATTGAGTTTATTATTAGGGTAATTGGCATTAGATTTGCAGCCTTCTTAATACATGATAGAGCGTGTACAGTGTCTTACTATTACTTGTTAATTTACAAACATAATGCTTGCTTTTAGGATTAATATATGATAGTGTATCTAAATAGGGAATAAGGTGGTTAATGTTCTTTTTAATTGGTCTTGTAATTGGGGTGGTTATATTAACTTCTGTAATGAATTCTAATAAATCACCTCAGTCTCAACGATGCGAGGATAAAGTAGATCGTAGGCATAAGTGGATTTTGAGGTTTGATAATGGTGATCGTCGTGGTTATTTGATTTGTAAAGATTGTGGCAAATTGCCAGGAGAAGACTAGTATGCCGTGGGATAGTATAGGAGCCATTATTGGTTCGGTTGCTGAAGGCTACGTTCAGATGAACGCTCGTAATCAAGCAGCTGCCGCTAGTAATCAATTAGCCCTTGCCGCTCAACAATCTAGTGGATATCCATCATTAGAGTATTATGCATATAATCAAAATAATCAGAATTTCGATGGGATAGTAACAACTATGACCAGAGGAGCAGTTCCAAGATCGTCATTTTTAGATATGATCGATTCATTGGGCAGAGCATTTTCATATGGAGTGAAAGAAATCACAATCAGTCGATCAGATTATATTACATTACACTCTAATATAGGCCGTTATTATAATTCTTCTGTTTCCAATCGTGAATCTGATCAATTAACAATTAGCACTAGCCATGGAAACATTATCGTTAAATGCGAAGGTAACACTAGATTTTCAAATATTGATTTCGATAAATATATGGAGGATGTAGAATAATGGATAAAATAGAGGAATTAGCCCAAGGTTTACAAAATAGCAATATCTCAGAGGTCTCCGAATTGGCCAAAGCATATCTAACGCTCCGAGCTTCATACGATGAACTTGAATTTCAATATGTAAAATCATATGCATCTAATAAAAAAATTGATGAGGAATCTTTTGTCGCCTGGTTAAAAAAGCAGGAGGAGCTGAGTAATGAAGCTAGTTCGTAATCAATTTAGAGCTGATGGCGTGTTCTCCCGATTGTATAATGATAATGGTGTACCACAATGTTACACTTTGGAACATTCCTATGCAAATCTTGATGGAACATTTTCAGCTAAGATTCCTACTGGGCAATGGGTTTGTGTGAGAGGAATACACCAATTACAAGGAATGCTTAAACCTTTTGAGACGTTTGAAATTACTGGTGTACCTGGACATACAAATTTGCTTTTTCATATGGGTAATTTCGATGGCAATTCGGAAGGTTGTATTTTAGTTGGTGACTCGATAGTAACGCAAGGCGACGGAGTTCAGATGGTAACAAATAGCGTTCATACTTTTGAGGATTTTATGAATAGTCTTTCGGGAGTAACTGAATTTATGCTTACGGTGGAGGGATAATTATGTGGCCATGGAAATCAAAACCAAGAGCGTTGAGTTTGCCAGCCAATGAGGCGAGAGTTACAGCTCAATCGCAACAAAATCGAGTCAGATTTGAGCGAGAGCAATATATTTTACAAATGATTTTAAATAGAGCAAAAAATGGAATATTTGAATTAGTTGCGACGGATACATCTTGGTATAAGGCACATGAGCATAATCATTATCCGCCTTTATTGTTAAATGATGTAGATAAAGATTTTCTTAAGAATTTAGGTTATAAAATCGAAATGATTGAAAAAACTAATAATCTTCCCGAGTATTCTACACCTATCTATCATTCAGCTAACGCCATAAGACCATATAGCACTCAAACGGGAATTAAAACAGTAGAATACAATGAGTATAAGATTAAATGGTAAAAAAAAAGGGACCCGAAAGTCCCTCTTAGATTTAATTTAGTTTTTTTATTCTAAATTAATTTGAGTTTGTAATATTAGCGATCAGAGTACTGCGGCCCGGGGCCATGCAGAATACGCACTGATCCGTGTAGGCGCGAAGCTCGTAACCTGCGTTGTTCTCAAGTTCACGGAAGAAATCATCGCCTTGGCCAGGACGGCGGAAGGTGATATCCGTAGAACCTACGCGCATGAAATCTTCCATTGCCAACACGTAGCAGTAACCGCTCTTAACATAAATGCTAGGAACGATTTCAACTTTACCGTTTTGACCGTGGAAAGTGATTTCTTGCGAACCGTTTTCGGTTTCGCTCGTACGATAAGATTCATCGTACATGCGGAGAGCAGCTTGTTCAGTCAACAGATCCGCCCATGAGCGGGGGTTAACGAACACAACAACATCACTATCCAAACCTTTTTCAACACCACGTGCAATTGCGTCTTGGATAAGAGCAAAAGACAAGGGACCAGTCGGATTAAGCGTTACTGTGTTACCTTGGAACAAGTCATACTGAGCTGCATTGATATTAAACAACGTGCCAGTATTGGTAAGAATCTGATGGATTCCTGCAAATTCGTTATTGTAAGCACCTTTATGCCAGATAATATCAGTAGCAATGACACCAGCGGGGAGCAAGTCCACCGTGATCTGGAATGTATCCATAGCAACCGAGATTACGTTACAATATCCACGTAGAGCACCAGCCGAAGACCGGATTTCTAGAGGCATATTGTTAGCACCAGCCCAAATACCAGGAGCCCATTCTTGAACAACTGCGGTAATTACGTTACCAGCTGTAGAAGCTACAACTGTATAACCAACTCCACCATAAAGAAGTTCAATCTCGAGCTTCTTAGCCATTGAGCGCATCATATTTTGAACTAGGAACTTAGTAGAATCTTCGAAAGCGCGTTGGCCTGAACCAGCTGCACGAGCAGCGGCTGCATAACCAAGAACCGAGCGAAGAACCATCTGAGAACCACGAACTTGTGCTTCCTTCAACTGACCAGCGATGGGAGCATTCAAAGCGAACGCGTCATCGGTAGAGCCTGCGAAAGTAACACCATGCTCAAGACCCAAGATAAGGGGTTGAGAATAAAGGTTACCAAGCTGAGCCTCACGACCAGAAAAAGAAATACGATTCAAGAGTTTAACGCCGTCTGGGATAAGATTTTCGATCTTATCTGCGTAAACGATCTTAAAGTTCGCATTGAGTGTATCTGCAAAATTATTACTTGACGAAGCCATTTGTCATTACTCCTTATTTCACTTGTTCGCGATAAGTAACGAGTACAGCTAAATTTTCATTAGTTGTAGCCAAATTGCCTGAAGAATCTGTCACTTCAATAGCAATGTTACCAAGCGGGGTTAGATATGCAGTTGTTCCACCGGGACCAGTAGTCGGCAAAGTAGTAGCCGAAATCATGTTTCCGTTAGAGTCAATTGTTAATTTAGATACAGTAACGCTGTAGACCTTATCTGCATAGTTTTCAGCAGTTGGTACAGGACCAAGCGACGGAGTAACAGTTACTCCAATATCTAAATACAAACCAAAGATGGTACCACTCGAGTTATCAACTGGAGCTGTCCAACTAAGAGTTTCGATTGCATCGACGGTTGCAGTCTGACCTTGCGCTCGCAAATAAACAACACTCGGTACATCGGTACTAAATGTTTTACTAGCAGGAGTCGCATTGTGAACAATGCCACACTGAGAATCTAATTTCTCTGTGCGGAGCATTTGGTCTAATAGTTGAGGATTTACTTTATTCCTAACTGTTGCCATGTTTAAATCTCCTTAAAGATTAAGTTATAGTTATCGTCATAAATGACGTTTATCCGAGCAGGATATATTAAAACCGAGGTTCTAATCCATTTAGCGTGTTTCTGGGCCGTTAGGTTGCCAGTAAATTCTAGAGGGTTTATACTAGTTGGGCTCTATGTTATTACTTGTTAATTTTTTAATACATCTAGCAGGTAATCAGGGTCTGAGGAAATCCCTGATAGGGTAAACTTTGTAGAGTTTGTTGACCTAATTGATTATTACCACCATAAGTAGTAGTTACTTTAGTTAATACAAGTTTTAAATGATCTTGTATAACTTTTAGCTGTTCTTCATTCAATTCTTTGGCTCCAGAGACTTCTAGATATCCCTGAAGCCAATATGTGAAATTTTCTGCTGTCATTATTTTGATCCTAAATTTTTGAAGAAATCTTTTGCATTAAGCTTCTTTTGAGCCGAACTTTGTTGATCTTGAGTCTTTTTAAGCTCTTTTGCGCCAGTTTGCTTTACATCGCTAGCTGATGTGGGCTTCGCTGTCTTTTTAATCTTAGCTCTACGATATTTATTAAGACGATCTTTACCGACCAGCGATTCAAAGACATCATCGGGAGATGCAGAATACATATCATTAAGTTCTTGTTTAATCTCAGCTTCAACTATAGGTAATACATCTTTAGCTGTCACATTCATTAAACGTTGGCGACGCTCTGGAGATAGACCATTAGTTTGATCCAAACCTTGTTGTACTGCCAAAATCATAGTATCAGCAATGCGTTTAACAACATAAGGAGTTTTAGGAAATCCATAGGAATTATTATCAAGAGCTGAGCTAATATCATTTTCCAATTCAATCGCATACTGATCTTGAATGCGCTGAGTTTCTTTAGTGCGATATTCTTGCTCACGAGCTGCATCACGATCTTTCATTTCTTGTAGTTCACGCTGCAGTTTTTCTCTTTCCAACTGCTCGGGACTTTTTTGCATTTCTAAAATACGTTTTTGAAGACGTTCTTCAGCCATTTTATCAACGTCATAGCCCATCTGTTCTAGAGCTTTTTCTGGATCACGTTGTAAAAGTTGAACAAAACCTTCCATTTGCTTACGCATTTGAGCGGCTTCTTGCCACTTTTGATCAGCAGAATAGCCCATTTGAGCACGCTTTAAAAGCTCAGCTTCATCTACTTCTACATCGCGTCCGCCTACTTTAAGTTTATAAGCACGTTTAGCGGCAGCAGCTTCTTCTTTTTTCTTTTGGTCAGGGGTTTGTACTAGATCTTCACCGGTGTCTTCTGATACATCATCTCCGGCAGCAACTGGTGCTGTGGACTTTTGATCAGCGGGAAGAGTATTGATTACTTGTTGTGTTGCAGCTTGAACGGGATTGCTCGCTGCAGGGGTGCTTGCACTTGGTGCGTCAGCCATTGTATTGACTCCTTGTTTTCACTTCTCGTAAATGAGGTAGTGGTTGTTGTGGTCCTGAAAATCAGGATTGCACGGAATTTTAATTACTTTTTAGGCCCTAAAATGCCAGCTAATCGTCTAAATCGTTGTGCTCTAGGTGATAATTCTGGGTGTTCGACTGGTGCTGAAGGCATAGCAGGAGATCTTGGGGCAGCTAAAGAACTAGGACTAGCTAAACGATCAGTTGACATTGCTGCCGGATTCGAAGGCATCGGGAGCGTGGCATTTAAATTTGCATCACTATATTCTTTAGGTAATTTCTTCATACCTGGCAATCCAGGTAATTTCATTGGGTTACGGGCCATTTGTCTCACTCGAATAGTTGCCCTCAGAGCGACCTGATTTATTGTTTATATTATGGGCGGGTTGATCTTCATCTTCTCCAGCTAGTTGCTGATTAAGTTTAGCTTCTTGTTCTGGAGTCATAGCTTCATTTGCTTTTATTGAATTGCGGATATCTTGAGATGTTACTGGTTGACCACTTTTTACTCTAGCTTGAATTAAAGGAAATTGTCGAATACTAGGATGTGGTGATGATTGGTCTTGATTCATAGTAGCTATGTCGGGACCAGCTGGGGCGGCTAGGGCATTTTGGGCCATTTGTGCTTGATTTGCTGCACCCATTGCATCAAATGTCATAGGCGTTCCGCCACTTAGCGGTGTTGCGATCATAGCATTCATTCGACTATCTTGATCCTGGGGAGACATTGTTGCTGCATTATTTTGAACTTGAGGAATAGGTAATGGAGTAACGGGTGCATTTCCGGATAGTTGTTGCAGGGCTGCGCGTTTGGCTTGGGCAGCAGAAGCCGCTTGTTGGGCAGCTTGTTGAGCTTCCATATCTGGTTGACTAGTAGCATTTTGTTTAAACCAATTAGCTACACCAGTTTTATTTCCTGTAAACGGCATTATCGTTTCCCTTGAATTTTTTCTCTAATCTTAGCAAAACGTTTTTTACGTTGACTAGGAGTAGGATATTGGGCTTTGTCATTAGCTTGTAAACTCGCATATGTATTAGCTGTACCAGCACTGCCCACATTTGGGGGCATCGGACGATTCGGCATTATTTAATCCAATAACATAATAAAGCTATATGTTCTAATACAACTATGGCACTTAATATAATACAGGCTTGTTTCCACCATAATTGCTTTTGACGTGGAGTTTTAGGTCTTTTACCTGATTTTATCTGTTCTTCAGTCAATACGTAAAGTCTAGCCATATAATATTACTTGTTAATTCTTATGATAAGGTTTGGGGTAGCGTGCTCACTAGATTATACATGTCTTTAGGAGTCATTTGATCAAGAGGCATAGGTAATTTAACATTTTCACAAGTTTGTAATAATGCAGCCTGAAGTTGATCACATATCCAAGTTTCACCTGAATCCTTAAAAGGATTGGTCGATTTGATTCCTACAGCCGAGGCTAGCTCAACTAAACCTAATCCACAAATTTCTAAAACTCCATAGGGCTTACCCGCTTGATTAGCAGCGAATTGCATACAAGCTAAAAATGAGGAATCAGAAACATTGAATGTAAATTCATAAATCGGAAGTTCTTGTGATAAAAATACTGATTCACTCATACTATTTACTAAAGTATGAGAAGCTTGATAATACATAGTTTGATTCAAATATGTATCTTGATATTTTAAATATACATGGGAATAGGGAGTCCGTTGACACGCCATTATAGCCCAACTAAAAATTGGAAATGTTGTACATGACCTAGAAAATCCTATAGTTATTTGTCTCATAATTCAGAGATAAGTTGTGTTAATTGATTTTTCATCCAAATCCTACGAGCATTTGTTAAGTAAGGCGCCATTTCTGGGGTTATAACTACTTTGTCTAATTGTGCTAATGCTTCCCACAAGGCACCGTTGTTACCATAAATCATAACTGGGGCTAATGCCTCAGCGATTACTGGACCTATATTTGTTTGAGTTATACCCATAGCTATATTTTCAGCGACGAAACAATAAACTAGAAATTGAAATCCTTGGGAAGCTGCCGTTGCAACTTGGAAACACTCGGCCATCACTGGTTGAGGTAAATTAAAAAAAGTTGGATAAGTCATCTATTCATCCCATTCTAACATTACTAAACCATTTGAACCAGCTCCACCGGCTGCTCCATTACCGCCAGCACCACCAGCAGTAGAGCCAGCACCGCCTCCACCCCCGCCACCACCACCGCCACCACCGCGTCCGCTAGTGCCAGCTGTGCCTGCAGTTCCAGCCGTACCAGCCCCACCTGTTCCAGTTGTGATTCCAGCACCACCAGTACCACCATTACCGGCATTTCCGCCAGATGGAGTAACTTGGCCTTCTAATGTGTACTCATCTCCTGTACCACCAATACCACCAGCTCCGCCACCTCCCCCACCACCAGAAGTAGTACCATTTCCAGTACCTCCGGAACCAACTGTGGCAAGGATCGGTTGAGTATTTTGTAAATAAAAGATTATTGATTGTACTGGTGTTTGTATTGCAGTTCCAGCTATTCCATTCGCTCCTGTCGAGCTAGCTCCACCAGCACCGCCTCCGGTTGCTGCAGTACTCGAATTTTGTGAGTATAGCAATCCATATCCAAGGTTGCCACTTGTACCTCCAGCGCCGCCTCCACCACCAACGGTGCTATTTGTTGCTATTGTTCCATGCGCTCCGTTACTTCCACCAAGACCGCCTAAAGTTGTTGATATTAATCCAGATATAGCACTAAGACCACCTTGCCCGCCAGAAATACCATTAACTCCATTAGCAGGAGTGTTTGCTCCACCAGCACCTGCCGTTCCGGCTGCTCCACCGGCTCCGACTGTAATTGTATATGTCGTTCCTGGAACTACTACTAATCCTGCTTCCATGGCAGAAGCAGGCTCACCGCCGCCGCCGCCATTTCCGGCCCCACCACCGCCGCGATTGGTGTTTATCTGGCTACCGGCACCACCAGCACCACCACCGCCACCACCAGCACCCGCACGTAAATATGCTTTTATAACTTCAACCCCGGCAGGACATGTCCAGGTAGTACTAGTTGGAAATGTTTTTTGGACTCTTCTAGTTTGTGACATTATTCTGTCCACTCAATAACTATAAGACCATCTGATCCATTACCGCCGGTACCACCGGCTCCTCCAGCAGAAGCTGTTACACCAGCTGCAGCACCACCGCCACCGCCTCCGCCTGATCCGCCACCTCGTCCACCAGTTCCATTTCCACCAATTGTTCCAGCAGTAGCTGCTGAAGCTGTAGTTGCAGAGGCTACTCCACCATTACCACCCGTGCCTCCATTACCATTAGCAGGAATTCCTGTTCCATAGACATTATATTCATCAGCAGTCGCACCACCTGAACCACCACCTCCGGCACCACCTCCGCCCCATGTACCAGAAGATCCAGTTCCATTACTGCCACGTAAACCATTTGTACTATTTGTTCCTGGATAAATAAAAAAAGCATTAGCTGTCCCGCCAGTTCCACTTGTGCCAGGTCCACCAGAACCACCAGCAGCTGTGCCTCCCACTCCACCAGCGGCACCTGCGCGTGCAGTTCCGGCAGTTAAAATGACAGCACCATAAGATGTACCAGCAGCACCAGCAACACCGGCAGTACCACCGGCTGATAAAGTTCCTCCATTACCAGGAGTTCCTCCATCACCAGGAAAACCGCCTACTGTAGACGATCCTTGAAGTTGACCCAATCCCAATAGAGTGCTAAATGCACTAAGTCCACCGAATCCACCGTTACTACCGATTGTGCCAACAGTAGCTACTGGACCACCGCCACCACCAGTACCTCCAGTACCACCTGCACCAACTGTTATTGTATATGAAGTACCTGGAATAACTGATAAAGGAAAATAAAATCCCGAGGCAGATCCACCACTACCACCCGATGCTCCTCCGCCACCACCGCCACCAGTGGCTCCCGAAAATCCTCCGCCGCCACCGCCTCCACCGGCACCACCGCCAGCACCTGGGCGTATATATACTCTGATATTTTCTACGCCTGCCGGAGTAGTCCACGTACCACTAGTGCTAAAAATTTTTATAACTTTACGGGCTTGTGACATTAATTATTTCCAGTGATAACAACTGATCCATCAGGCGATGTATAAGTATCTGATCCAGGATAAATTGCTGGTGCGTAAGACCAACCAATCTGAGGTATAATGCTAAGATTATCTATTTGATTTACAAAATCAAAATTTGGACCACCGAAGGGACTAACATAGAATAAATCAACTATTGTGGGATCATCCAACACTATTATATTTACAATAAATCCAGCTAAAATTTGTGCGTATTGCATATTATTCTGTCCATGAAATGATTAAAATTCCATTTGATCCTTGAGCGCCATTTCCACCAGCACCGCCAGCTCCACCAGTTGTGCCGCCTGCTCCGCCACCACCGCCGCCTGCTCCGCCACCACCTCCACGGCCACCCGTTGGCTGTGCACCAGCATTCGTACCAGCTACTCCAATGCTCCCAATTGTTGTACTAGCATTGCCACCATTGCCACCAGATCCAGTTGTGCCACCAGATGGCGCTGGCTGTCCATATACACTATATTCATCGCCATTACTTGATACTCCACCAGAACCTCCACCGCCGCCACCACCATTTACGGCTACTCCAGTTCCGCCAGTTCCAGATGTACCAAGAATTGGTATTGCATTTATAGGAGACCAGTATAAATTTGCCGATGGACTTTGAACAGTACCACCATTTGCACCTGTTGCTCCTGTAATAGTACCACCAGCGCCACCGGCTGATCCATTGGCTCCCAGATTGGTAAGTAATCCATATGTTGTACCAGCTCCGGATGCTGTAACTCCTGCACCACCAGCAGATGATGTTCCAGCATTACCTGCCTTGCCTATAGATCCACCCAGTGCACCACTAACCGTTGAATTAATTCCGGCTAGAATTATATCATCAAACGATGTTACACCACCATTGCCACCAATTATACCGGCAGTTCCAATTGTAGAGGCAGCACCTCCTGCACCACCGGCACCACCTGAGCCTCCTGCACCAATAGTTATAATTAAAGATGCACCTGGAGTAGTTGATGAGGAAAAATAGAAACCAGAACAAGCGCCACCAGAAGCACCGCCTCCACCCCCGCTACCGCCTCCGCCAGAAGATCCAGAAAATCCTCCTCCACCGCCACCACCCCCAGCACCACCACCTGCTCCAGGACGAATGTATCCCTCAACATTAGTAACGCCTGCTGGTACAATCCAGGTTCCGCTAGTTGTAAAAACTTTAATTAATCTGCGGGCCATCTAAATCATCCACCATGAAACCCCGTCAGACGAAAAAGTCCACGATCCAAAGTTAGTATTTAGTGGTTTAGAAGCAGTCAGACCTTCAATTTTCTCAGATGCATGAGGTGCAACTGTAATTGTATTTGTTTGAGCGGTCCCAGAAATATCTTTGATGACAATTGTGCGACCAGAAGTGGGTGTAGGCAAAGTTATAGTGAAAGCTGTACTTTGATTACAATAGATGATATCATCAGTTGTAGTTGTATCTACAGTATACGTAGTCGTTATAGTTTTATTGGTTCTAGATCTACCGCCATTAGTTTGATGTATAGCAGTGCTTGCACTTTGGGGACCTAATGTGACCCCAGTAGTTGCTACGCGAAATGCTTCAGCTGATGTAACAGATCCAGTAGGTGTAGTATTGACCGTAAAATATGTCTGATTTGATGTGTTTGTAAAAGTTTCCCCAGCTATAAAATTAGCAGCTCCAGTACTAGCTGTAGGAAATTGACTAGTACCATAACCTTGTCCACTTAAAAAATTAAGAGTATCTCCACTTTGAACGGCGGCTGGAGTAGCTAAACTACCCCTAGCAAATCTTCCTCTAGTCCCGACAGTTGAACCAGTTCCATATCCAGTAAATACTAATCGTTTGGCTGCACCACTAACGTTAACTGCGTCAATGAATGTGCCTATAGCTGGCGTAGTACCAATCCCAATTGATTGATTAGTATCATTCCAGAAGAAATTAACATTATCTTGTGTTAATGAAGTTCCGTTAGAGAATATAATAGAACCAGCTGTATAGGCTGTTGAATTATTAGTTCCACCATTTACTATGGGCACGATTCCAGTGACATTTGCTGCATTACCGCTTATATTACCAGTTACTTGTGATCCTGGTAAGGATAGAGATGATAAAGTAGTTATTGATGCTAGATCAGAATTTGTTATGGCTCGAAAAGTAGGAGTAGCTGCTGATCCAGTGGAG
>Ga0210388_10001987_pt1 | contig 15975 bp, 14 predicted proteins | sample IncBWC19OmetaG_FD_155485 | JGI IMG/M metagenome (GOLD analysis project Ga0210388, IMG submission 155485) | Forest soil microbial communities from Barre Woods Harvard Forest LTER site, Petersham, Massachusetts, United States - Inc-BW-C-19-O ...
CCGCGACTGTTTTTGGTATCTGGGTGGAAAGCAATTCAGATGTTTACTGGAAAACGACCGGAACCTTGATTGTGCTTGCCACGGCCTTCACCCATGCGCTGCTGATGCAAATTCCAGTTTTGAAGCCCGCTCACCGCTGGACCCAGGTTGCCGCCGCCATCCTGGTCGCCGTGCTCTCATTGGAAATAATTTATGTAATTGTTTCCTCCAGCTTTGAACACGATACCGACACAATTTTCCGCCTGATTGCCGCCACCTCTGTTTTTGTGGTTTTGCTGACGCTCGTGATCCCGATTTGCGCAAAGCTGGGCGCCAATCGGAAAGCAAACGACGAGCGGCTGGTTCTGGAAAAAATTTCCGATGATACTTTCGCCGACTCATCCGGACGCAAATATCGCGTGACCGCCATTGGGAACGAATGAATTAACCGCCGCGGTAAACCGCGCGCGCCGTACATGTCTCGGCCACAACCACTTCCGAAAGCAGCGGCAATTTTGGTTTCAACTTTTTCCAGATCCAGACGGCCAGGATTTCACTCGTCGGATTTTCGAGACCGGGGATCTCGTTGAGATAATAATGGTCGAGCTTTTCCCAGAACGGTTTGAACGCTGCGGAAATGTCCGCGTAATCCATCAACCAGCCGAGCTTCGGATCGCACTCGCCCGCCACCACGATCTCCACGCTGAAACTGTGCCCGTGCAACCGGCGGCACTTGTGCTCCTTCGGCAGATGCGGCAGCAGATGCGCCGCCTCAAATTGAAACGTCTTTCGTAATTCCATTTTCATAAAATTTTACGGGAGGGACGGCGTGTCGCCGTCCCCAAATCTTGTTTACCGACAAAAATCAAATTTCCAAATCAGTCCAGGTTATCAGGTCGCCCAACGCCGGACGTCCGTCATGCCGCCAGGTCAACGGTGGATTTTGCATCCGGCCGAGCGGACAGATCCGGGACGCACCCCAGCGGGCAAATTGCCCGGCCAGATGCAGCATTTTTTCCGGCGGGGCCGCAATGCCGACCGTTGAAACTTTGCCGTCTATTTCATCCACGCCCCGCAAAACCGCCGCCATATCCGCCACCGGTTTAATAAAAATAAACCGGTTCAACGGCGAAAAATGAAACCGCGCTTCATGCTCGAACACCACCGTCCAGGCGGTCGAATTTTCGCTCGCCCAGATTTTCACGTCACCGCGATGCGCCGCGAGCGATTCATAAAGCGAACGTCGCGAGGCGATGGCCGCCGATGCTTCGATGGTGATTTCACCGCGCGGCTCACTGGCTTCGCGCCGCATCAATTCCGCCGCGAGCAGCGAGGCGAACCTGTCCGATTCGACCGCTCCGCGCTCCTCGACATAAAAACAATGCGGCGAAAGACAGCCGTTTTGATCCCATGCCACCACGTCATCGGCGGCCCGGGAAACGGTTTCCGCAACCGTTTCTTCGGTCAGAACCTCGCGCGCGATGATTCCGAAACTGACCCGCTGTCCATAACCGAGAAAACGCACCCTGGCCGGCAATCGCGCTTGTACCTGGGCAAGTGTCTTGTCCTCGCCGGTCACGGTCACGCAATCGGCCTCCGCAAAAAGCGCCTGCTCCAGATCGGCATTGCCTCCGCTCCATTTCGCGATTTCCAGACCGGAGCCAAGTTTGCGGTCCGCCGCATAGATCGAGTGCGCGAACAATCCTGGAATGAACGCACCGCCGCTCGCGCATTTCATGAATTGCGCCGAGCGGGTCAACAAGCCCAGCGTCAGGCTCATCAACGCGGGATTTGGCAGGTTGCCCGCCGCGATGTGCGCCAGAAATTGCGGCCCTCGAGCCATGGCTCCGCCGGAAAAATGATCCAGCCTCCCGGCCTCGCCCAGTTCCTGCGCCAGCAAGGCCTGGAAATTTTCCACGGTAAACCGCCGGAAAAAATCATCCAGGCCGCGTTCCAGGATCGGGCGCGAAAATTTTGTCTCCTCCGGCCCGCGCTCCAGCGCCAGCTTGCGGAAGTGGTTGTCCGGCTTGAGCCATTCCTGCGCGACCTCGCAAAGAATCTTCACGATGTCGTCCGTGTTGCGAGACGCCAGATATTTTTCACGGTTGCGCTTCAGCGTCTCACAGGCGGTGGAAATCATCACCGGCGTTAGCTCCGCTCCGGCCGGCAAATCGGCGAGAAAATAATTTGGCAGGTTCATGCGGTCATCAGTGAACAGCCGCGCGGCTCGGCCAGTTGCGCGCGGCCAAGAAGTTCAAAGCCGTCACCCCGGCGGATTCCCAAATCTTCCGTTTGGACCGCGGCCACAGAAAACACATTCGTCAGGTCAAAGATGCGGATAAACCCGGTTTCACCGTCGGCAACTTCCCGTCCGGTCTCCGGCGAGATGATCCGCGCCCGCGCCCACGGCGGGAAATGGAATGCGCCGGCAGAACCGGCGTACCCTTGCGAACTCAACTCGCTCATGCCGTATTCGCAGATGATGCTTTCGCGCGGTACACCAAGAAATTTTTCAATAAGTGCGTGCAGCTCTGCCTTCGGCATGGAACGCGAACGGTTTTTGTATCCGCCGGTTTCCATGACGCGTGTATTTTCAGGCAATTGCAGCCGCAAATCCTTCTCCGCCAGAAAATCCAGCAAATGCACGAAGGAAAAAGCCGTACCCAAAATCAATTTGGGATTGGCGATTGCGGATTGTGGATTTAACGCGGCAAGCACCGCGTCAAAATCCAAGGTCCAGACACCATCGTCAGAAATTCTTCCGTTGAAAACATCCTTCGACGCGGCAAATTTTTTCCGGATGGTTTCAAACATGTGGACCAGCGATGAATGTGGCGCTTGCTCCGGCGGCGGCGTGAGGCAAACCAATTCGCACTCCGCACTCCGCACTCCGCAATTCTGCTGGAACCATTCCCACAAACCCGTCTCATAAAGCGCCAGTGATTCAGCGCAATGAAAGTGGCGGCTCGGCTTTTGTTCGGTCGTGCCGCTGGAATGAAAAACCGCGGTGCGTTCATCCGCCGCGAGGGAAGTCAGTTCCAACTCCTTAAACACGCTGGTCGTCACGGCCGGGATTTGAGTCCAGTGTTCGACCACCTGCGGCGTGAGCTTGCGCACTTCGCAGATTATACGGAAGGCAACATTGTTTTGGAATTGCAACGCAAACAGTTCCAGCGCAAGCGAATTGAATTGCTCATCCCCGATGGTGTCCGGGTGAGAAATCATCCCGCGCAGACGCGCGGCGAAGCTGGAAAGTTCTGGATTCATGCGGTGTTTGTTTTCCGGCTGGTTTTCCGCTACAGCCGGCAGGAAGTTTAGCATCAATCGCCCGCGCTGCAAGCGTGATTGCCTTTGCCGCTTTTGTGCGGCAAGATGATTGGTTCAACGATGAACAAACGGTTCTACATCACCACCGCGATTGATTACGTCAACGGCCAGCCGCACCTCGGCCACGCCTACGAGAAAATCATTGCCGACGTCATTGCGCGCTCGCGGCGGAGCCTCGGCCAGGAAGTTTTTTTCCTCACCGGTTTGGACGAACACGGCCAGAAGGTCCAGCAGGTGGCATTGTCCCAGGGTAAAAACCCGCAACAGTACTGCGATGAACTGGCCGGCGACTGGCAGGCCTTCGCCAAAAAACTGGAATTGACCAACGACGATTTCGTCCGCACCACGCAGCCCCGCCATCAAAAATTTGTGCAGGAAGGCCTCGACCGCGTGCGGGCCGCCGGACAGGTCTATAAAAAAACGTATTCGGGCTTTTATTCGACGCGCGAAGAAACATTTTTGACCGACAAGGACCGCAACCCCGACGGCACATTCGATCCGTCCTGGGGCGAAGTCGTGGAATTGCAGGAGGAAAATTATTTTTTCAAGCTCGGTGAACAGCAGGCCTGGCTGATTGAATACATCGAAAACAATCCCTCGTTCATCCAGCCCGACTACCGCCGCAACGAGGTGCTTGGTTTCCTCAAAAACAATACGCTCGAAGACCTCTGCATTTCCCGTCCGGTGTCGCGCCTCAACTGGGGTATTCCCCTGCCCTTCGATAAAAATTATGTGACTTACGTGTGGTTCGACGCGCTGGTGAACTACACAAGCATCGCTTTCGCACATCCGGAACTGGAACTCTGGCCGGCGGACATTCATGTCATCGGCAAGGACATCGTGAAATTCCACGCCGTTTACTGGCCGATTATGCTCAAAGCGCTGAACCTCCCGTTGCCCAAACAGATCCTCGTCCACGGCTGGTGGCAGAAAGATGGCGCACGCATCAGCAAAAGCACCGGCAACGTCGTTGACCCCATCGCGGTCATAAACGAATGGGGCCTGGACGCATTTCGTTTTTACGTTTTGCGCGAACTCGACATTGGACCGGACGGCAACTGGACGGACGCCGGTTTCAGGTCGCGCTATTCCGCCGAGCTCGCCAACGGCCTCGGCAATCTCGTGAACCGCTCGCTTTCGATGCTCAAACGCTATCGCAATGGAATTGTTCCGGCGAAGTCTGACGACCTTGCCGCCGATGCCGCCAAGGCCGCGGATGAAACCCGCGCGTTGCTGAAACAAAACCAGCTTCAAGCCGCGTTGCAAAGCATCTGGGGCCTGGTGAATCGCGCAAACAAATACGTGGATGAAACCGCGCCGTTCAAACTGGCGAAGGACCCGGCTCAAGCGCAGCGGCTGGATGCGGTACTTTACAATCTGACTGAGACCTGCCGCGTTCTGGCGATCCTGCTGAATCCGTTTTTGCCGGGTACGTCCGCAAAAATTTTTACACAGCTCGCGCTGCCCGGCACGCCGGACAAGCTCGCCGAGGCGACCTGGGGCGGGCTAACGCCCGGCCATACCATCGGCGAACCCGCGCCGCTCTTTCCACGCAAGGACATCTGAGCCGTGAAGACGCTGCTGCAAATCTTTTTGATTTGTTTTGCCGGCAGTATCTTCGCTCAAGAACTTCCCCTGCCCGCGCGCCCCACCAATGCGCCGGATGGCGACGCCTTCGTCCAAAAGATCTCCTCAATGGATTTAGCGCAACGCGATGAAACAACCGCCAGAGAATTTCTCGCGGGGAACGCACCGGGTTTCCTCCGCAAATTTTGCCCGGTCAACGTGACCAACGTTGCGGACGGTAAAACAAATGTCGCCACCTTCTTTGCCACGCCGGATTACCTCGCCATCGGTTCGGATGAAAATTATTTTTTCGCTCCCGTTTCGCCTGCCACCGCACAACAAATTGCAGACCAATTGGATTGCATATTGCCGACGCGCAGGATGGTGGATGCGATTTATGCCACCGCCGCGGTGAAGCTTGTGCCGTCGCCGATTCCACCGAGCGCAGCAATGACGACCGTCCCCATTTTCGCCGAACATAATTTCATCGTGCGCGCACAGCGGATGGCTTGGACGAATGAATATCCGCTCGGCGCGCTCACCGCCGGGCACAAGAAAGATGTGGTGATTACCGCGCGCCTGGCCGCTGTGACGAACAAGGTGGCGATTTATGGCTGGCACCACACGAACGGCGTAGCCATCCAGCCGTTGTATCTCGGTCATGTCGTGTGGTGGGTGGACTACAGCCAATGCATCCGGCTCGTGTCACGGACGATGCTGGTGAACGGTGAAAAAAAATCCATCAATGAAGTGCTGGCGGATCCTCAGCTTTGCGGATTGCTCAGCGATGAAGGCGTTATCACGAATGCACGTTACCCAACGAATTTGATGATGCCTCCACTGATCACGGAAAAAATCAACCTGCCGTGGCCGGAAAAATTCTCCGTTACCACTAATTATGACGAATGGGTCCGGGAGATAAAATTGCCGGAGGACGTCCTTATCGTCATCAATGCGCCAGACAAGGAAAAATTTTCACAGGATAAACCCGTGATGCTGATTTTTTACGCGCTACCAAACGGCAATACCATCGAACAGACCGCCGGTAAAAAAATCCAACCCGGCGAGGACTGGCATTATGACATCCAGCACATCGCCGCCCAGACGCGCTGGCTGCGAAACGTCATCACGAATAAAACCCTGGTCGTCGCCTATCTCGAAGCCGGAGGCAAAAGCTGGCCGGCGTGGAGGAAAATCCATGGAGACCAAAAGATTCCGGATATGCTCGACGGCGTCCGCGGGATCTTTTTCTCGAATCGCGTCGAAGTGGTGCTCGCTGGCCATAGCGGCGGCGGCAGTTTGATTTTTGGCTGGCTGAACGCGTCGGAAAAAATCCCAGATGACGTGGAACGCATCGCATTTCTTGACAGCAATTACGCTTACAACCCCACGAATCATGCGGACAAAATCAAAAGCTGGCTCGCGGCCTCACCCAATCATCACCTGTGCGTACTGGCCTATCAGGATTATCTTGCGGTATTGAACGGCAAAACTTTTGTCAGTGAAAATGGCGGAACCTGGGGACGCAGCCGCGCGATGCTCGAGGATTTGAAAACGCAGTTTGATTTCACCAGCATCACCAACGGCGCGCTGGAAAAATATTCAGCCAACAACGGGCAGGTCGAATTTTTATTGATGGAAAACCCGGAAAAGAAAATATTCCACACCGTCCAGGTCGAACGCAACGGCTTCATCGAGGCGATGCTTTCGGGCACGGCGTATGCCGGCAAGGGTTATGAATACTTCGGTGGACGCGCCTACACGAACTGGATTTCTCCGGCGGGATTTTAAAGCTTTTCCGGTTGCTGTATCAGTTGGCCGATGCGCTGGAGCAATCTTCCCGCTGCGCCACCGTCGAGCACGCGATGATCAAAGCTCAAGGTGAGGTTCGCCTCGGTGACCGGCACAAATTGACCTTTCGCATCGTCCCAATGCGGCATTTTGCGCCCGGCGCCCATCCCCAGCACGAGCGTTTGTTCCGGCAGCGGAATCGGTGTCGCCCAAATCAGGCCAAACGTGCCGAAATTAGTCACCGTCGCAACTGAACCGCCCGTGGCGTCCGGCGGGAGCTTTCGCTGGCGCGCGAGCTCGACAAGTTCATTGTAACGGGTGACCAGTTCTTTTAGCGGTTTTTTGTCCGCACCGCGCAACACCGGCACGAGCACGCCGTCCTCGGCCTCGACAGCGAAACCGACGTCTATCGCGCTGGGGTGCACGATCTTGCTGCCGACCAGACGCCCGGCGGGTGCGGAATTTTCTGAAAGCGCAATGGCCAGCGCCCGCAACGCGTAAAGCGCCGGGCCGGGTTTCGGTTCGCAGGTCTTCCGGTGCACGAGCACCGCATCGAGCACAATCGGCAAGCCAACGGTGGCCAGCGGCCGCGTCCAGCTTCGGCGCATTGCATCGGCCACGGCCACGCGCATCGAGGATGCACCGCTCAGCTTGTGCTTTTCGAGGCTGGAAATATATTTTTCAAAATCCTGGATGGTCAACCGCCCCGCCGCGCCGCTGCCGGCAACACCGGCCAGGTCCGCGGCGTGCAAGCCGAGCTCATCCATGCGCGCCTTCAGACGCGGGGACAGATAACTCGCGCCTGCCGCGTTCGCAGGCACGGGCAAACCGCGGATGGTGGGCTCGACCCGGGATTTTTGTCCGTTGGATTCGGATCGTGAATGAGGTTCCGTCCCGGACAATTTCTTTGATTCGGTGACATCGAAGCCAAGGCGTGTGGCTTCCTCCTTGGTGGCGTCGATTTTTCCAAGCGTCGCGCCCACGGGATAACTTTCCTCAAGTTGCGCCGAAAAAAATTCAATTTTCCCTTTGCAAGGCGAGGCGACGGTCATCGTGGCCTTGTCGGTCTCGACCTCGATCAAATCCTGCTCGGCTTCGACCTGGTCCCCGGGCTTCACCAGAAACTGGATGATCCGGGCCTCGGCGATGGATTCGCCGAGTTGCGGCATGATGATGGAAACGAGCGGCATAAAATTCAGTATCTTAAAATTTTTCGGGCGGCGGCGGCGATGGCGCGAACCGTCGGACGGTGGGCGGCCCACAAATTGGGATGAAAAGGCACGGGCGTGTCCTTTGCATTCAGGCGTTGCGGCGGCGCGTCGAGCAGGCCAAATCCTTCGCTCACCACCCGCGCAATGACTTCAGCGGTGACACCACCCCACGGCCAGGCTTCGCCGACCGCAAGCAATTTTCCCGTGCGCGCGACGCTCGCGACCACCGTGTCGGTATCCAGCGGCTTCACGGAACGCAAATCCACCACCTCAATCTCCCAGCCTTCCACGGAGAGCTCCGCCGCCGCCTCGAGCGCGTCGTGAACCATCGCACTATAGGCGACTACCGTCAGGTCGCGGCCCTCCCGCGCGATGCGCGCCTTGCCCACGGGCAGGGCTTCGGTCGGCAATTTTTCCGCCTTCAAATGGCGGTACAAAAATTTGTGTTCGCAAAAAATCACCGGATCGTCAATCGCTACTGCTTCCAGCAGCATCGAATACGCATCTTCCACGGTTGCCGGCGTCAGCACCACGAGGCCGGGATAATGCGCGTAAATCGCCTCGGGTGTCTGGCTGTGGAACGGGCCGCCGCCGGACGTGCCGCCGAAAGGCAGGCGCACCGTGATCGGGCACGGCACATTCGTGCGCCAGAAAAGCGTCGCGGCCTGGTTGACGATCTGGTTGAACGCAACGGACGAAAAATCCGCGAACTGCATCTCAATGATGGGACGCAGGCCTTCAATCGCCGCGCCCACGGCGAGGCCGACAATCGCATCCTCGGAGATCGGTGCGTCAATCACCCGCCCGGGATAATCGTTCGCCAGGTTCTTTGTGGCCTTGAACGCGCCGCCGAAGGCGCCGACGTCCTGCCCGTAAATGAACACGCGTGGATCGTCACGCAGCGCATGGGCTTGCGCTTCGCGGATGGCATCGAGATAGGTAAGGCTCACGGGATAATTATTCGTGACGGCCTTCGGTCAGGTGGCCGCTTGATATCGCAACCCATTTTTCGACGAATGGATCCGGTGTGGGCTCGCGCTGGACCTGCGCGACAACTTCTTCGATCTCATGTAGCGTTTCGTTACGCCAGACGGCCAGCCGCGTGGCATCGGCAAATTTTTCTTTCAGCAGAATTTCCTCGGCCAGCTTGAGGCAGTCGCGACCGAGCGGGGATTTTTTTAGTTTCGGGTCGATGTAACCTTGCTTGCTCTGGGTGACATCGCCGTCAGGGTCATGTTCGCCATGGCCGCACAGGCGCAGCAATTTGGCGATCACCAACTGCGGTCCATTGCCGGCACGCGCAGCGGCCACGGCCTCGCCAACCACCTTCAGGCATGCGGTCAGATCCGTGCCATCCACGGCATGCGCCGCTACACCGTAGCCAGCGCTCTTGTCCGTCAGCTCTTCGCAGGCGAACTGGCGTGAAGTCGGCGTGGAATAGGCGTATTGGTTATCGGCCACGACGAGGACGAGCGGCAGCTTTTCAACCGCGGCCTGGTTCAGTGCTTCATGAAATGCGCCGGTGCTCGTTGCCCCTTCGCCCAAACAGGCCACGCCAACGGTGCCGGATATTTTTTTCATCCGGCGCGCAAAAAGGATGCCGTTCACCACCGAGACCATCGCCCCGAGGTGCGAAATCATCGGCAGCAGTCCTTCACGTGGGTTGCCGCGATGCACGTTGCCATCGCGCCCGCGCATCGGGCCGGTGGCCGAACCAAGGTAAGTGCGGACTGAATCCAGGATATTTTCACCGAAGGCAAGACGGCCGGCGGCGTCACGGATGAGCGGTGCGAACACATCGCCCTTCGTGAGTGAAACCCCGATGGCCGCGCTCAAGGCTTCCTGGCCGCGACCGAGAAAAACACCGCCGTGGATCTTGCCGGCGCGGTAAAGCGCAGCCAGCTTGTCGTCAAGCAGCCGCGCGCGCAGCATGAAACGATACGCGGCCAGATGCCCATCGCGCCGGGTTTCCTTTTGCTCCGTATGCGGTTCGGAGACAGTTTGCAGCATGAAGATATTTTACCGTGCGCTGGCAACGGCGCAACGATTCTTTCATCCGGTGCCAAAAAATCCGGCTGGCTTGCCGGGATAAAATTTGCCAGATTGTTCTTTTCCGGGAAACGTCCGGTCAAACCGAAATGAGCCAGATCAAATTTCAAGCGCTGCTGCTCGCGAACGACGCGAAGCTGGTGGAGGCGTTTTCGGTCGCCCTCCGCATGGATGGCGGCAGCACCGGCTTTGCCGCCAACGCCGCCGAGGCCGCGCGCGCCCTGCAGACCCACCCGCCCGACCTGCTCCTCCTCGATTTGAAATCGGCGGAGACCGAGAGCCTGAATCTGCTTCGCCAGATCAAACACACTCCGTTGGCGTCGCCGGTTTTCATTTTTGCCATCGGCGGTACGGCCGAGGCGACGGCGGCGTTGCGGGCGTTTGATCTGGGCCTGAACGAGATCATCCCCACGCCCTTCGAGAACAATTCTATTTTCCGTGCCCGGTTGCGCGCGGCGGTCTTGACGAAGCGCAAATTCGAAGAATCCGCCCGCCGCCACCAGGAATTGATCGACGCCGTCCGCGCCGCCGAGGCGAATTCGCGCGCGAAGTCCGATTTCCTCGCGGCCATGAGCCATGAAATCCGCACACCGATGAACGGCGTCATCGCGATGACCGGCCTGATGATGGAATCGGCGCTCACTCCCGACCAGCGCGGTTATCTCGACACGATTTACAACAGCAGCGAGTCGCTCCTGAAAATCATCAATGACATCTTGGACTTCTCCAAGATTGAGGCGGGCAAGATGGAGCTGGAAAGGCGGCCGTTCGACCTGCGCTCCTGCATCGAAGAATCGCTCGACCTGCTCGCGCCGCGCGCGCTCGACAAGTCGCTCGATCTCCCCTACTCCGTTGACGAGCGCATTCCTGCATTGATTGAGGGCGACGGCCAGCGTCTTCGTCAGGTGCTGGTGAACCTGCTCGGCAACGGCCTGAAATTCACCGAGCGCGGCGAAGTGTGTGTGCGCGTGGAAAAGATCCTCCTATCGCCCGCCGAATCGGAAAATCCGCTCCCATTGCGGCTGCACTTTCTCGTAAAAGATTCCGGCATCGGCATCGCGCCCGACCGCCTGTCGAAATTGTTCAAACCGTTCACGCAGGCGGATGTCTCAACCGCCCGCAATTATGGCGGCACCGGACTGGGGCTTGCCATCAGCCGGCGCCTCGTCGAGTTGATGGGTGGAAAAATGTGGGCCGAAAGCGTGCCGGGCGAAGGCTCGACGTTTCATTTCACGATCAACGTGAACGCCGCCGCCGATTCCAAACCGCCCGCGCACACGGGCAAACAGGCCCGGCTCGCGGACTTGAAAATCTTGATCCTCGATGACAATGCCGCAACGCGCGCCATCCTCTTCGACCAGTGCCGTCTCTGGGGAATGCTGCCGCAGGCGGTGGAAAATTCCGCGCAGGCGATGGATTTGTTGCGCAAGGGAAACGCGTTTGACCTCGCGTTGATTGATCTGCATCTACAGGGCATGGACGGCCTGGCGATCGCCTCGGAAATCCAAAAAATCCCCAGCGCGGCGATGATGCCGATGGTGCTGCTTACGCCGTTGGGCAAGCGGAAGAGCTCGTCGGAAGAAGTCCGCATCGTCTTCGCGCATTCCGTCCACAAGCCGGTCAAACCCGCGCAACTCGCGTCCGCGCTGGAACGCGCCCTGTTGAGCCCGCGCAGTTCACCGCGTTCGCCCGAACCGGCCAGGCCCGCGCAATTGCTTTCAGAAACCCTGCCGTTGCGGATCCTGTTGGTGGATGACAACGCCATCAACCAGAAAGTCGCGGTCAGAATTTTGCAGCAACTCGGTTACACCCCCGAAGTCGCGGGCAACGGACGCGAAGCGCTGGATATGCTGGACCAAAAACCGTTTGATTTCATTTTCATGGATGTGATGATGCCGGAGATGGACGGCCACGAGGCGACTCGTGTGCTGCGCAAGCGCCAGATGACCGGCGGTCATCCGAGTTATCCGCCGAGCATCGTGGTCTGTGCCATGACCGCGCATGCGATGGCCGGCGACCGTGAAAAATGCCTCGCCGCGGGCATGGACGATTATCTTGCGAAGCCCGTGCGGCCGAAAGACGTGCGCGATGTCCTGGAACGCTGGGCGGGGAAAATCATGCCGGGCGCGCAAAAAACCGAGGTAAAGTCCGCAGAAAATTCCGCCGCTGAACCGCCGGTGGACATGGACCGGATGCTGGATTTGACCGACGGCAACGGCGACAGCCTGCGCGAACTGGTCGAAATGTACCTGAAGCAAACAACGAAACAATTCGCCCAGATCCACGAAGCCATCGCCGCCGGCAACGCCGATTCCCTGCGCCGCATAGCGCATAGCTGCGCGGGAGCGAGCGCCACGCTGGGCATGACGCAACTCGTCCCAAGTCTGCGCGAGCTGGAAAAAATCGGCGGCGCGGGCTCGGTCGGCGGCGCCGCGGAGGTGATGCAAAAATGTGTTGAAGAATACGCGCGCATACAGGACTTTCTGAGATTGAATCCCGAGCTCACGCCAGTGTTCAAGATGTTAAATCCCTAATGAAGAAAATTCTTTTCATCGAAGACGACCAGATCGTTTCGAATGTCTATCGCAACAAGCTCGCGGTGGAAGGTTATCAGGTAGAAGTCGCGACGGACGGTGAAAGCGGCCTGCGCGTGATGCGCACGTTCCAACCGCACGTGATCCTGCTCGATCTGATGCTGCCGGGAATGTCCGGCGTGGACGTCATCAAGGAGGTGCGCAGTGAAAAGGATTTTGCCAAAACGCCGATCATCGTTTTTTCCAACACCTACCTGACGAACATCATCCAGGAGGCCTGGCGCGCCGGTGCGAACAAATGCCTGTCCAAGTCCAGTTGCACGCCGAAAGACGTGATCGAAGTCGTGCGCCATACCGTTGGCGACAGCGGCGCCATTCCGCAGAACAAGCCTTCGACCATCGATCCGCAGACCAGACCGCCGTTAATATCAAAAGAGGAGGAAAATTTTCAAGCCGACCTGCAAAAGACGTTTCTGGACAATCTGCCCACAACGCTGACCAACCTGCGCAACGGCATGATGTCGCTCGTCAAGGCTGACACCGAAATGCTCAAGCTGAAGCAGATTTATGAGTTGTATCGCCAGGTTCATACCCTGAACGGCAACTCCGGCATCGCCGGCCTGGCGCTCGTCGCCCATATGAGTTCCGCCTTGGAGGCGCTCCTGAAGGAAATCTACGAGAAGCCGAAAAACTTGAACGCCTCGACCGTCCGCACCATCGCGACCGCGGTTGACTTTTTGGGTGTGCTGTTTGAAAAGGGCACTCATCCCGACCAGCAAGACCTGCCCGCCTCAAAAATCCTCGTCGTGGACGACGAAGCAATTTCGCGCCGCGCGATCATCTATGCGTTGGAAAAGGCAAAATTGAAATCCGTAAACCTCGACGACCCCCATCAGGCGCTGCAGATGCTGACGGAAAACGAGTTCGACCTGATTTTTCTCGACGTGGACATGCCCGGCATGACCGGCTTCGAACTGTGCGCCAAGCTGCGCGCCCTGCCCCAGCACAAAAAAACCCCGGTCGTCTTTGTCACCAGCCTCAATGACTTCGAAAATCGCACCAATTCCACGATGGCCGGCGGCAACGATTTCATCGGCAAGCCGTTCCTGTTCATCGAGCTGACCGTCAAGGCGCTTATCCACGTCATGAAGGCGAAAATGCAGCCGAAGGCAAATTGAATTTCCGCGGGAATTTTTTCATCCTGATTTCAGTCCTTCAATCTGTATGAAGAAAAAATTGAAATGGTTTCTGCTGGCGCTCGCCGGAATTTTCCTGCTGCTGCAATTCACCAATCCGGCGCGCACCAACCCGCCGGTTACCCGCGATTTTATCACCGTCATGCGCCCGCCAGCCGACGTAGCTGCGTCCATACGCGCCGCGTGCTATGACTGCCATTCGGACGAGACGAAGTGGCCGCTTTATTCCCGCATCGCACCGTCCTCGTGGCTCGTCGTATCCGACGTGAACGAAGGGCGCGAGCATTTGAATCTTTCCGACTGGCCGGCCGATGCCACGCGTGCCGCCAAAAAACTGGACCGGATCAACGAAGAATTGGACTATCAGGAAATGCCGCCAAAAAAATACACCGCGCTCCACCCCGAAGCCCGCCTGACTGACGCCCGGCGCAAGGCCATCATGGATTGGACGGATGCTGCCGGTAAGACTTTGACCGGCACCAACAACTGATGCTTCACTCCGAATTCATTCCCGCCGCCGTGAAAGATTCCCGCGCGGTCATGGTCATGCTGCACGGCCTTGGCGACAACATCGAGGGTTACCGCTGGCTGCCCGAGGCGATGAACCTGCCTTGGTTGAATTATCTGCTCGTCAACGCGCCTGACGAATATTACGGCGGCTGCTCATGGTTCGATCTGGACGACCAGAAACCCGGCGTCGTCCGGAGCCGCAAATTGCTTTTTGCGTTGCTTGACGATTTGCGCGCAAAAAACTTTCCCGCCGGCCAGATTACGGTAGGCGGATTTTCCCAGGGTTGCCTGATGACGATTGACGTCGGCCTGCGTTATCCGCACAAACTCGCCGGACTGGTCGGCATCAGCGGCTGGGTTTTTGAACTGGAGAATTTGTTGGAGGAAATTTCGCCCGTCGCCAGATCGCAGCGACTGCTGGTCACGCACGGCGCGTTCGACACCCTCATCCCCATCGAAGGCGTCCGCGCGCAGGTCAAAACGCTTCAGGCCGCCGGGTTCGAGGCCGGATGGCGCGAATTTCCCAAGGCGCATACGATCCATGGCGAGGCCGAATTGTCCGTCATCCGGGAATTTGTGCGCGCCGGTTATTCCACATCGCCCCAATAACCGGCGCGCGTAGCGGGCCGCGCAGCCGCGCGGACTTGGCAAGATCACGCCTTCAATTCGCGGTTCGCACCGCTGAAGAAAATTTGTTCGGACTGTATCGAATTATTCGTTTCCCAGCCGGCGGCATCAGCCACCACCGCCCGCATCCGGGCAAACCACCACTTCGCCCGCGCCACGCGCGTCTCGCGGCGATGGCCGTAGATGCGGCTTTGCGTTGCGTTGAATCCGAGTTCGAGTTGTTCGTTGGTTGTCATAATTTTGGTTTCAATTACGACACCACTTTCGCACGGGGGGTTGGACATCCGCTGTCCAACCTGAAAAAACCTGAAATTATTTTAAGGGGAAGAAACTAGCGCAATTCCACGATATCTCCAGCCTCCAGCGGGACGTCCTTGCCGTTGAAGAGAACGTCCGCATCCAGCACCGCGCTTTCGCCCTGCCGCGTGATTACGACCGCGCGCGGTTCGTCCTGACCGATGTATTCCGCCGTCGCCACCGCCTGTACCAGCGTCAGTCCCGCGACCCACGGGACCTGTGCATTCTTTACCGCGCCGATGAAGGTGATGCCGTTGTATTGCGCGAGCTGCTGCCGCAAAGCCGCATTCTGCCCGGCCAGAAAAGCATTCTGCGACTCCAGCCGCGAGTGCGATTTGCTCACGCAACCGACGGTCGACAAGCCCAGGACAATGACCAGCAGCGCGCCGGAATAAATTTGTGAAAAAGGCGGCATATCACTCCAGATGCTTGAGAATTTTTCCCAGCCCGCCCTCGTCGGGTTCGATCTCGATGCGATCGTGCTCCCGTTGAACCAGGCCGGCATCGCGCGCGGCCGGACTGTTCGCCGGTTGCCGTTCAGCGCGTTTGACCGGCACAGGCATAGTGCGTGCCGGCTCGTCTGCTTCGTTGTCCGCCAGATCGGTATTCCGGTCGGGCAACGACCAGTTGGTGCGGCTGTCGAGCCAGCGCGCATAACGCGCGAAGCTCCACATGTCGTGGTCGGCGCCGGTCTCGATGGCGGAAATGATTTTTGAAAAATCGCGCTGACGGATGAGGCTTTTGACCCCGTGTGTGGCGACTAGGATTTCGCACTCCGGCACGCGGATGTTTTGTTCGGGACGATATCGCAGCCGTTGCGTGATCACGGCGACCAGGCAATCCGCCAGTTGCGCGCACATGCCCGACTGGATTTCCGCCGGAAACGCC
>Ga0210388_10001991_pt1 | contig 15951 bp, 16 predicted proteins | sample IncBWC19OmetaG_FD_155485 | JGI IMG/M metagenome (GOLD analysis project Ga0210388, IMG submission 155485) | Forest soil microbial communities from Barre Woods Harvard Forest LTER site, Petersham, Massachusetts, United States - Inc-BW-C-19-O ...
GCCTGACGTAAACAGCGCCGGTGCGTCTGGCGCGATATTGGGCATTCTTGGCGCGCTGCTTGCCGCTCAATTGCGCGGCAGAGAATCATTTCCCGGCAACATTGTGCGTCCTCTGCGCAATGCGACGCTCGTATTTCTCGGCTGGACTTTGTACTCAGGATTCACCTCTGAGGGAATCGATAACGCGGCGCATTTCGGTGGGCTCGGGACCGGGTTCCTGATGGGTTTGATCATGGCCCGACCCATCACCGGTCAACACTCGTATACCCGCAGGGACGCGCAAGCCCTTTTGCAAGTCGTGCCGGTGGCCGTGCTATTTCTCGCTGGAGGCATCTGGTGCGCCCAACGTGCCACAGGATCCCTGGTTGGGGAAGGTCTCTATTGGCATACCGTGCATTGGTTGAAAGGCGGCGAGCACGCGGCTAATGCCAAATTTAATGCAGCGCTGACTCTTGCGAAGAGCGATAAGAATTCGCTTGCGCTCGCCAAAAGCGTGGAAAGTGACGTTTTACCATTTTGGCGTGAGGCGAGCGATCGACTCTCGGCGATTCATCTTAGGTCCGATTCACCAAACCTATCTGCCCTCGAATTCCTTCAAGAGGTATCCGCCGGACGAGTTCATGGGTATGGGCGCTTCGCAGATGGCCTGCGAGAGAACGATCCACAAGAAGTCACTGCGGCCGATCTGGAGCTCAAGCAGGCTGAAAGCCTGGTCAAGGAGCGGCGTCGGAAAGATCAATAGGTGAAGCGTAAGCGGTACGAACCGCTCGTTTCTGGAGATATTTTAACTTTCCAAGTTCCGAATAGCAGACGCTCACCAAGGGCGGCTCCCGGTCGAGATTTGCCAGACGCGGACAGTACCGGGTTCGTCTCGCTGAATGGCGCGTTTGGAGAAACAAATCAGTCGCTGATCGCCCAAGAGCGGGCCACCGAGGCGCTGAAATGCTTTCCATAAAGCGGCCAATCGCGGACTGCGGTAAGCTGCCCAAGGTCTGAGGAACCCAACCGGGGCACAAGGAGACAGGCATGTCATTGACCGGACAGCGGCCCACGCCAGGAGGGGTGCTCGACGAGTTGATTCAAAATCCTCGTCGATTGGGAATCGCCCACGCTTGCCTTGGGCTCGCTGCCGCTTTTGTCTACTGGATACGACCTGGCACATTTACTCCGCATCTAGTCAGGTTTCGCTTTAGGGATGTCAGTCCTATCTACCTCACCCTTGTAGCGTGGATGCCTTACGTAATAGCGTTCTTGGTATCGAACGCATTGCTCGCGGGTCGCAATCCAAAAGCAGTTCTCGCATATATTGTGTTGGCGTCAGTAGTGACTGTAGGGGCCAGCGGACTTTATCTAAATCTGTTTGGGATGCACGCGACACTTTCCCCGGTACTGCTCGCTGGCGGCGTCACGATTAGTTTGCTTGCTGCAGTCGGCCTCTGCGCCGTTATTTGGCGAAGCGATACGAGTGACTTCTCGAGTTCGAGCGAATTGCCCGGCGCGCTCGATATTTCTAGAGCCGCCGGGCCGATGTTCTCCATTTGCGGTTCCGGGTGGTCAGCACTCGCTCGCACAACCACCACATCGGGCGACGCAGTTTATGCAAGAATGCGACGAGCTTGGTGCAGCATCCTCCAGGTCACATGACACCATCAATGTCTGTCAATGCATTCGAGGCATTCGTTGAGAATCGCGGTGGCGCGCTTCCGGCATTGACAGTGCGCACGGGTGTTGCCGAAATGCTTGCCTTTTACGAATCCGTCTCGCCCCTGGGCTGCACCAATGAAGACGGCGACATGCTGCTGTTTCAGTGGGGGACGTATGACTGGGGCGATGGCCCGCAATTCGAAATCAACATCACACGTCAATTCATGGAATCAGCGGCCGAGGATGATGACGCGATTAGCCAATTGCAGGTGACCTTTAAGTTTCCGCCGGACAAAGATACCGCTGCGCTTGGCAACGGAAATCGTTGGTGCAACTCGCAATCGGAAATCCAGCAATTCCGTGAATACATTTTCTCCAATCGGGCATTTCTTGCGAAGGTGGATTGGGATCCCCCGGGTGTCTCCGTGCACCACGAATATGTCTAGCGGTTCTGTACTGCCAGAAAGCTGCCGTTCATGACCGACAACAACGGGTCGCCACGAGTTCGTTGGTGGCCACCGTGGCGGCGTCCGGCACTAACGGCCAATTTCCCTGACGAGACGCGGATTGGGGATATTGATCTGCACGACCTTCTAGGAAAGCGAATGAATGCACCCCCTATTGTCCAAGCAAGTTTATTGACAATCCTAAAATTGGGATTGCTGAATATTAGGCGCGAAGCTTGGCGCAAGAACTCCGAGCGATGCGCAATTGAAGCCGATCATTTGCACAACATTCCCGGGTTGTTGGAGGATTTCACCATCGACCTGCTGAAATACTATATCGACATAGAAAGGCCGCGGTACGTAAAGGAAACCGATGATCAAGTACTCGAAGAAATTCGCAATGCCTGGACCGACTTGACTCATTGGCTTTCGAAGCAATGAGAAACCATGTCACAGCGGTACACATTGTATGAAACGCGTGGCCTTTTTGCTCTGGGGACTGGTGTTGCTCCCGTACGCAGTTCACGCCAACCAAGCACCTGCTTCTATGTGCGTGGAGGCTCTCGAGCAGCTAGAGACGCTTCAGACGGTCGCTCCCATTTACAAACTTACCGCAGTTCACAAACGCCAATATCTAAATGACGCGGACCGGCCGGCGGAGATAGCACGTATAAAGACAATCATCACCAATTCGTGCAGCGCGAAGCCCAAACATAGGCTGGCCGAGGAGTCCGAAGCCGAGCAGCTGCACCTCGTGCGCTCTCCAGGTTGCATGCAAGATTGTGACCGACTTGCGATGATGGAAAGGAAGAGTGCGCGTACGTCGGAAGATGATCTCGCAAGGACGCGCAAGCGAGTCCTAGCGCAATGTCCCGATGTCGACCTTTCCAATGTGTGGCTCGTGGAATGGATCCAGATCCCCGTGCGCCCCAATCCGTGATTATTGCTCTAACGCTGTGAAGCAGCTGCGGCACCCATATGAGAGCGCTCTTGATCATGATTTCAGCGGTTCTGTTTGCGGCGGCCGCCGCACTGGCTTTAGTAACCCTGGCCGCATTCCATCCGGCGGACCAAGTCATTTGGTTAGCCACGAAATGGCAGGCTCTGTTCAGCAACGATCCGCATGCCTTGATTGAGCTATGCGCACTAATGTCAGTGCCTTCCTTCGCCATGTTTGGAAGCGGTCTCGCCCTTGCAATGAATGTTTGGCACAACCATCGTCCAGATTGATTTTGATTCTTGCTGCCCCATACCGGATACTCACGACAGGCGGCAGCGGGTAGAGTCGAGGCACCTCCGCCGGGAGCTAATGATTTGTCGACAGAGCAAGATTGTTATGAGGAACTGTGCTGCTACACGCTAGCACACAAAGACCCGTCATTCATTCATCAGCACGTCGTCGATGCCTTTACGGCTCAACACGCGGACGAGAGGACGAAACCAATCGCGCTTACCTTCGCTCTCGTTGGTCTTTATCTTCACATTGAAAAGCACTATTCAGGAAAGCAGGTCCAGCGCGCGCATATGGGCCTCGCACGGCAAAAGCACCCCTGGCCTACGTTTCCACTGCCCGAGGCCAGGGGAAATGTTTCAGCAATCCAGGTTATGGCTGCTCCCGACGGACCTCAGCGAGATCAATTGATTCACGTCTGGTGTGCATCCGTCTGGGAAGCGTTTCGAGGAAGCCATCAGTCCATCGCTGATCTGCTCTTGATGCACGGAATAGTCGGCTAATCGATGGCAAGCAGTACAAGCGTTGGGTCCTTGATATACCAGTGATATGACATTCTTAAATCAGCATTCCACAAGCATTTATGCCGCCCTGACGCTTTTCTGGACCCTGCTCGGCATATGGGCGCTTCGTTCAGGGAAGGCTGAATTACCTCTTCACGTCTGGTCGTTAACAGTTCACAAAACTGAACAGCCGGTCTTGTATTGGTTTTCTGTGGCGATGCTATTTCTCTTGGCAATAGCCTCTTTATACGGGGCTTGGACCAGAGTCACTTAAACCTCGTCAGCGCGATTCCCTCACCGATTCTAGTACCGCAAAGCGGCCGCATAAGTTAGTCCGCAACGGGTCGATACCGGGAGTCGAGTCGCCACCGGTAACAACCGGCCAAAAGCTGTAATCCGTCACATAAGAATGGACGCCGGGATCCGCCGTTCGCGGCGAGCGGTAGGCTATGGGGAACATTGCCATTGTTTGGCCCCGTGACGCGAGCAGAGAAAGGAAGTTTGGTAGGCTCATTGCCATGACCCGGACGAAAAGACCTAGGTACGCGCCTTGCAGAATCACAACTTTCGCCGAGACGGCGCATCTGGTGCGACAAGTGGCCGATGCTCAGGGCGTTGAATATGACGAGACTCCGATCCCCGGGGAGGATCACATCGATTTTTCTTTCAAGAAACTAGATCGAGCTGCCACCTACAAGTTCGTGTCGGCGATGCCGAAGGAAGTGTTCGTAAAACGAGCTATTGGTGGGCTCGATCATTTGGATGTGAAGACGGGGAAAGAAGTCATGTTGCGCATCGCGACGCTGAAAGGCACGGAATTCAACGCCGAGAACGTGAAAAAAATCATAGAAGAAGTCGAGGCACGCGCCAAAAGTAACTAAAGCCTCCGGAGGCTTCCCGTTCAGAACAAATGCTCGTTGTTGGGAAGGTTCGAAACCTCCGTTGCTCGGAAGCGGTCACCGGCGAGTGGCGGTTCAGGGGTCGAAAGCGCCAGTTCATCGTAAATCCAAAACTCTCCATTCAGCGACTCGCTCCCAGATCTCGCGTTCAATAGATTGCCACTGAGAAAGGTCGGACACATTCGCCCTCCACCATACCTGAAGCCCTCCATACCTCTTTGTGTTGTAACTCGCATGGATCTCGACAAAGCCGTCACGCTGCCAGTACCTCAGGCTCACCGTTTCGAATCCGTTGAAGCCTTCGCACCAACTTGCACACCTTAAACCACTAATCGCCCGCGCAGCGGCGCCAAACTCTGCATCCCGCTGTCGGTCAAGTTTCTCCCAACCCTTGAGTTCTTCGGCAGACCGCTGTGGCTGGGGAAGTGCGCGGTCAATGCGCACGGTCACCCTGTTGGGTCCAACTCCCGGGACCGGTGCAGGTGTATCGACTAATCGATCGTTTGATTTGACGGCGGACCAATTCCCGAAGACGTAAAAATAGAGATCGTTAACCGTGAGTAGATCGATGAGTTTCGTGCACGTACGGGGCTCGTGGCCTAGAGAACCGGCGCTGGGAAAATATTTCTTCGGCACGGCCAACACCAATTCGCGGTTAATCCTGAAGACAGGAAGTTCAGGGCCGGGACCCGTCTCACTGTCCAGCGCGAATTTGTTGAATTCGGGACCTGTGCAGTTCGCCCACCCCCATTTCCATTGGGAATTGCGCGGCTTAGCGCCGCACCACGCTGAATCGCTGTATTGCTTGTCCCGTAGCCTATAGTCGCCGTCATTCACATAACCGGACCTTCCGTCTGGTAATTCGATTTTGTAAATCGAATAGTCTCCCTCATCAACGCAAGCAAGGATCGGTACGCTCGCATCCGGCTTCAGTATGGTCAAACGAGTGCCAGAGGAGGGCGTAATCGAGCCTTTCTTGGTGGCAAAGACTGACACGGTGTCGCTGGTCACCAGATGCATGCCATCGGGCGTGCTCGCGTCGCAGGAAGCCATTAATACGCTGACCGCCGCAAGTCCAATCATCCTTTTCCGCAACGATCTCCTCATCGCCAAATGCTAGCGTCTATCAGGGGGTACTTCGGTGATCAACGACGCGTTTTGCAACGATCAGAATCAGGGCAATATCGGCTCATTCCGTAGAACATTGCCGCAAATGTCCCTAAACGGGATGCTCATCACGTGCTGGAAGGGCGTTCCGGTCGATGATTGCGTTCGGATCCGTCGCGCACTCTTTCGGAGAACAGGATGTTCAGTCACTACCTCTCGCAAGCCATAAAGAAACCACAACGCGCCGGTATTCCGCCAAAACCAGTATTCGCCGGGCGATATGTCTCAGTAATAGGCTTTGTAGCGATCGGACTTATCGCCTTCGGCGTGGCTGGCGGCTGCTCCCTGAAACAGAAGGTGAGGACTGTATGGGCAATCGAGGCTGGTTCGAAGATTCACAGTGTGGATGCTCGCTCGCTAACGGCGATGTCGGACGGATCGTTCGTCGTCGTCGGCGGTGAGACTCTGCAGAATCTGCGCGCCTGGGCAACGCGCGTGGAGTCATCGGGCCAGGTACGTTGGGAGTTTCTAGATAAGCCCGGAAATGACCCCCGCGACAATCGCTTCTTTGACGCGGTCGAGTTGCCCGGAGGAGTTACGATGCTATGCGGCGTCAAGACGATTGACAGCAAGCCGACTGCATTCATCGATCGAGTGAACGAAAAGGGCGAGCTGTTAGAAGAGCGCTCATTCAAGCCGGCTGAAGAGGGTTACGCCGGAAGTATCCAATGTTTTCGTTGGGGAGATGGCGTCGCGCTTTCGGTAGGATTAGGGCGAATTCTACGCGCGACTGGATGGCTGATTAAGGTTGATATCGAAGGCAAGGTACAGTGGGATAAATATGGTGATCTCTACAGCGCAGTAGACGGCAAGGTGACACCGGGGGACCAACTATGGTTGCTTTCGAATGAAGGAAATGGCCTGGCGCTGAAGGTATTCGATACCGACGGTAATCTGTTACGGAAATCCACGGTTGCGGTTCCGGATGGCGCCCTTCGGCTAGTGCATGCGCTGACTTCCCAGATCACCCAGGTAATTGTTACGACAGATGAGGAGTCCATCCTTCTGACGTTCGCCGCAGACTCCACAAGTCCACCACATACGACACCTCTCAAGAATGTGTTCGCTCATAAAGCGTATGAATTGACCGACGGCAGCGTAGCGATCTTTGGCAACGAGCGCCGGCGCAGCGCAACCGCGAGTATCACTCGCATGTTCAAGAATGGTAAACGGCAAAGTCACGTCTTTGAACCTCTGTACGCCTCACAATGGATTGTAGACGCGGTGCCGGCAAAAGGAATAAACGAATTCGTGACGATCCGACAAATTGGCCCCAACTCGGTCATTTCCAGAATCGTGCTCGAATGAGACTAACGCGACTGGGTGGAGGACGATAAATGTCTCAAGCGGGTATCTCTGTTCGTCGTTTGTCACGCCTATCGATTATTGCCGCGCTGTGCATCGTCATGGCTTCTATATCCGCCTGTGATCGAAAGTCGGCAACTAGCGGAACCATCATCGTGGAACGGCAGCAGATTTTGGCCGCTGCCGCGCCGACCGCAATTGCGGCAATGGCTTCCGGCGGCTTTGCAATCGCCGGCAAGGGAGGCGGAGCGTGGGCTGGAATAACCGATTCCACGGGAAGTTTGCTGTGGGAATTCCGGGATCGAGAGCCAGGCATTAAACCAGGCCAAGAATCGAGTTTCGAAGGCGTCGTACAGCAGCGAACGGCAATATTCTCTTCTGTGGCGGCAAGACTTCGACGGAGACCGGAGGAAATGGCCTCATCACAATCTTCAGCGCGAGCGGAGGAGTAGTCGAGCAGCGTCTGATGAAGCCGAACGGCAACGGCTCTTTTTTTGGAGCACTGTTCAGCCATTGCTTGAAATGGAAAATGTATCTGATCACATAAGAAATAGATAGCCGGAACCGCAGAGTCGGCCACGGGCATTTCAGAATGTCGCGACTGAGCCTTGCGACTCATGCGGCATCCTATGCGATTACTGCGTCGGCGACTCCCCGAGAAACCGTGGCCGACGGCCATGCGAAAAATCAACCGCGTCACGAAACGCGATTCAGCAAAAACCTGATTGGAACCCCCAGATATTCGCGTGTCCATCGCCGAAACAATTCACCGTTGACTGCAGTAACACTGTGAAGTAGTGTCCGAATCTGGAATCAGCACCTGCGCAAAAGGAAATGCAGCAATACGGAAATCATTCCGTGCGCGAACGGATAATCGCAGCTCAAATCTCGCATTTTAAGACACGAACCGACCGCGTTAAGCGGCAGAAAGGGAAGTCATGTTAAGCATCGCGCACGACCAAAGGGAAATCGTCTCAATTATCAAAATCGTCGCGGCCTCCAGTACGCTGAACGACAGATTGGGCTTGCAGCAGCTTAAATGGGGTCGCTCGCTTTGTCTCTGCGCCTGCATCTTGATGCTGATAGGCACCATGCAGAGCCAGTCGGCATTTTCCCAAACTCCGCATTCCCAAGCGCCAACGTGCAACGCTCCAGGACAAGTCGCGTGTCCTGCGCCGACACCTATCATTACGCCGTGGATATACCAGCCGAACTACCCATTTTTGCCGACCCCGTCTAATGAGCCATTCAACAGCATAGAAGATATAAATACATGGTTCTCGGCGATCTACACCAGCTCCGGTTGGTGCACAATGGCTTATCAGAGTACCTCGGTCGGCTCGCCATCGTCTTCTCAGTATGGATTAGCAACTTACTACACCATCTCGACGAATTACTTAGGAACTGAGCCCAATACCGGGACCCCTCTCTGCGGGTACTCCTTTGGTCATAGCGAGTGGATTGCGGTCGAACGGAGCGTCTATTGCCCGGCACCTCTCACCGTCACGTACCAAAGTAGTCCCCTGGTGGGACCGTTCTGCACCCTACCGCCCGCGACGCCAAATCCACTAAAGCAAATCGGCAGCTGCCCCACCTGTTCAGGCGTGACGGTTAAAGCCGACCTGGTTAACGTCTCAAACGGCAATAACTACCAAACCGAAACTGACTACGCTGGCGCAGGCGCGAATCCACTCAAATTTACGAGGAGCTATAACAGCCTCACCAACTATTTGTTACAGTTTTATAGCTCGCCCCGTCCCGCGGCTTCCGCAATCATGGGCGAGGCGTGGTCTGCCACCTACTTTCAATTCTTGTTGCCTCTTGCCGTAACCGACGGCACGACGACCTACAATGCCGTGTATGCCTATCGCCCCGACGGGCGTGTGCTTACCTTTAATGAATATAGTGGCGTGTACTCTCCCGATGGAGATGTGGCTGATCGTCTCGTGCCGGTAACCGGTGGGGGCTGGCAATACCAAGCCGCCGATGACTCAATTGAGACCTACGACTCGAACGGGCAACTCGTGTCGATTGCCGCACGCGGTCGGGCGCCGTTAACAATTTCGCGCCCGAATGCATTCGATCCGGCGAGTTCCGTATCGGACGCCTTCGGGCACACCCTAACGTTTTCGTATGCCATTGATAGCGTAGGAGTTCAGAGGCTAAGCACGATTACCGACGCGACCGGACACGTTATCCAATATGCATTTGACGGCGCCGGAAATCTAGCGACTGTGACTTACCCTGATTCCAGCACGCGCAGTTACGCTTACTCCGGGACGAACGGCGGCAGGCATACGCTCCTTACTTTGACCGATGAGGCGAACGCCGCGTACGCGAGCTGGACTTACTCGGGTTGGGGCAATCAAGTATTGAGTTTCCATCACGCTGGCGGCGTAGAGGCCTACTCGTTTTCTTACACCACAAACAGCGGCGGCGCCATCACGAGCGCCATGGCAACCGACCCCTTCGGCCAAAGCCGCACGTACGCCCAACAACTCGTTTGGGGCGCAAGTCGGACCACTACAACGTCCGCACCCTGTCCCGGCTGCGGGGACGATCAGTCTCGTGTGCTGGATGCGAACGGCAATATCACGTCGCGCACTGATTTCAATGGCAACGTAGCCACGTACGCATACGACGCCACCAACAATCTCGAAACGTCACGCACCGAGGCCTACGGCACACCGGAAGCTCGTATTATCACGACCAGTTGGGATCCGAATTGGCGCCAGCCGGACCTAATTACCGAACCTAATCGTACCACCGCCTTCAGCTACGATCGCATGGGCAACGTCCTGACTAAAACAGTGACGGATACCTCGATAACGCCGAATGTCGCGCGCACCTGGACATACACTTACGATACTTACGGTCGGATGCTCACTGCGAAAGGACCTCGCACTGACCTCAACAGCACGACGACGTATGCCTATTACTCCTGCATGACGGGCGCACAATGCGGCCAAGTCCAAAGCATCACCGATGCGCTTGGCCACATCACAACCTTTAATACGTACGATGCACACGGAAAGCCACTAACCGTCACCGACTCCAACGGCGTCGTGACGACGCTGACCTATGATTTACGTCAACGCCTGACCTCGCGCCAGATCGGAACCGAAACAACGTCCTATTCATACTATCCAACCGGACTGCTGCAGACGGTGACCCTGCCCGACAGCAGCACCATCGCCTACAACTACGACGCCGCGCATCGCATGACCGACATCACCGACGGCCTTGGCGATCACATTCACTACACACTCGATAACATGGGCAATCGGACGGCCGAGAACACCTACGATCCCAGCAGCACGCTGCGTCGCACGCACACCCGCGTGATCAACACGCTGAACGAGTTCTACCAAGATATCAACGCCGCCGGCACCGCCGCGGTCACCACCACCCTGACCTACGACAACAACGGCAACATTTTAACCTCCGCCGCGCCGCTCTCTCGCAACACTGCCGATCAATATGACGCCTTAAATCGCTTGAAACAGATCACTGATCCCAACGCAGGCGTCACCCAGTTCACCTACGATGCGAATGACGACCTGGCGACGGTGAAAGATCCCCGCAACCTCACCACAACCTACACCCACAATGGCTTCGGCGATGTCACGCAACTGGCCAGCCCCGATACGGGCACCAGCATCAGCACCTACGATTCGGGCGGCAACCTCAAAACCACCACCGACGCCCGCGGAGCCGTGGGAACCTACAGCTATGACGCATTGAACCGCGTCACTCAAGTCGCCTACACCGACCAAACCATCAACTTCACCTACGACGCCGGAACGAATGGAGTAGGGCGCCTCACCGGCGCGGCCGACGCGAATCACTCCATGTCCTGGGCCTACGATGGCTTGGGTAGAGTCACCGGCAAAGGCCAGACGATCGGCACCGTGGTTCGGTCCGTTGGTTACGGCTATACCAATGGCGATCTTGTTTCTTTGGTGACGCCTTCCGGCCAAACCGTGACCTACGGCTACGCGAACCACCGCATCACTTCGGTTTCGGTGAACGGCACAACCATCTTGAGCGGCGTGACCTATGATCCCTTCGGCCCCGCCAACGCCTGGAGCTGGGGAAATGCTACAACCACCACCAGGAGCTTCGATGAGGATGGCAACCCCAGCCAAATCATCACCGCCGGCGTCACCAACGGCTACACCGTCGATAACGCCTCGCGGATCACCGCGATCAGCGACTCGGGCCTCGCGAGTAACTCTTGGACCTTTGGCTACGATCTCCTAGATCGCGTCAACAGTGGAACCAGCAGCGCAATCACCGAAGGCTACACCTACGACGCGAACAGCAACCGCCTCACGACGACCGGAGCCGTTCCCTCGGCAGAAACGATTGCCACATCAAGCAATCAATTGAATTCCACGACTGGCTCTAACGCCCGCACCTACAGCTACGACGCTGCCGGAAATACCTCGGGTTACGGCAGCAATTCCTACACCTTCAACCAACGTGGAAGGATGAACCAGGCGACCGTCTCTGGTTCTTTTACCAACTATCTGTACAACGCGCTCGGTCAACTCATCCAAAAATCCGCCGCCGGCGGTACGACGCTGCTCATGTATGACGAGGCAGGACACATCCTCGGCGAGTACACCGGCACCGGCACACTAATCCAAGAAACCGTTTGGATGGGTGACACGCCGGTTGCCACATTGCAACCCAATGGGAGCGGTGTCTCGATTTATTATGTCCACACCGATCATCTCGGCACGCCAAGAAAAATCACAAGGCCCTCAGACAATGGACTCATGTGGCGCTGGGATCCGGATACGTTTGGAACTGTGACGCCGAACACAAACCCGGCGGGAATGGGAGTCTTTAATTACAGCCTGCGGTTCCCAGGGCAGTATTCACTTAACGAGTCGGGACTCTATTACAACTATTTCAGAGATTATGACCCAAGCATGGGGCGATACATTGAGAGCGATCCCATTGGTCTGCGCGGTGGCGTTAATACCTACGCATATGTTAACGGAAATCCCGTCAGCTTCGTTGATCCGCCCGGGTTGCTAAAGCGTGGGAACCACGTCGCCGATCCAGATTGGCAGAGCATCGAGGACGCAGAGGTCAAGATCCGACAGGAACTGAAGAAGAGTTGCTCGTGTCACGCTAACGCCAGCGCCGACGGCTGTATACCCTGCGATAAAGTTGAGGCGTTGCTCAATCGACTGGACGTCTCCTGGGTATCCTATGATCCTTGGATGAAAGAAACCTGGTGTGGAACCGGAAGTACGCCTGGCGGCTATGTAACACTTGGCCCCAATGCCTCCAGTTCCGTGCTTTGTAATTGTCTAGCTTCTACGCTCTATCACGAGCTTCTGCACAACACCGGAGTTGTTGATTTAGACACGAGTGCTGGTCCTGGAACCGAAACGCTTGAACGAAGGTGTATGGGAAATCTATGCAAGAAGAGCAAATAGTGAGCCGGTCGCTACACATGTTTGACCACCATAAAACATCGAGAGTCTGGATCAGTGTACTTTGCGTGCTATTAGGTCTTGCGACCGCGCATGCAAAGATGACGGTAGTGTCTTTGTCAGAACTCGTCAGGAAGTCGGACCTTATTGTCTATGGTCATGTCAATTTGACCGTAGGAGTTTCCGGAGAATCGCCATCGCTGGTTTCATTCGTGCCAGAAACAATACTCAAAGGTAATGCCATCCCTGGGAAGAGCGGCATCACTTTCTGTAATCCAACCGGCGACGAATTACCTGATCTGTCAAAAATTGCCGGACAACTTGTCATCTTTGCCTCCAAGAGGCCGGAGTGCTTTGAACTTTCACACGGTGATAGGTCGCTTGTTCCGGTTGAGGCGGGAGTTGCAAAGACCGTTGCAATTGAAGGCCAACCCGATACGCAATCCTTTAGATCATTTACAAGAAAGCTTCGTTTGCTTGTCACAACACAATCCGGCTGAAAGCACTTTCAGACCGCAGCGAAATGTCTTCGCCGACGCCTTGACTAAGTACTTCGAGGGAGAAATGGATCGAAAGACTCTCGAACAGTTCTGATAGATCAGTGCGAAAGCGGCTACGACGCACTCGGGCGCCGAGTCAGCGCAGTTGTGAGCGGCGTCACAACCCCATATCTTTACGACGGCCAAAATCCAGCGATGATTTCTACAAATCAGATGCTTGCCGGTGCAGGGCTCGATGAAATCTATGCGCAGATCAATTCGAGCGGAACGACCAGTTACATGCGCGATGGTCTTAACAGCACGGTCGCGCTCACCAACAGCAGCGCAGCCACGACGGCCAATTACTCCTACTCACCCTATGGAGACAGTGCGAGCACGGGCACGGCTAGTACGCCGCTTCAATACACAGGTCGCGAAGACGACGGCGCGACGGGATTGTATTTCTACCGGGCCAGGTATTATTCGCCGCAGTTGGGACGATTTATATCGGAAGATCCGATTGGACTGGCGGGAGGCACCAACTACTACGCATATGCACTTGGAGATCCGGTCGACAACAATGATCCTAACGGCGAGTTTGTCCCGCTAATAGTGATCTTGCCAGTGATAGGCGGCTTGGTGGGCGGCATTTCGGATGTACTTACGGCAACATCATGTCAGAACAAATGGGCAGCATTCGGTAGGGGCTTCGTTTCCGGTGCAACTGGCACGCTGGTTGGACTCGGCGTAACTGCGTTGACGGGCAACCCTTGGCTAGCTGGAGCTGCCGCCGGAGAGATTTCAAGCATTTCCGACCAGGCTTTAGCTGGTGAATCGCTGGATCCAATCAAGGTGGCGGCATCGACGGGACTTGGCGCGGTTGGCGGGAAATTGCTTAGCCGCGCATTTCCAACTGTTGGACGTCTGCCGAGTATGACTCTTCCTCGAACGCTACAGAACACTGGCCTCAATAGCCAGCGACTCATGATCCAAGAGAGCGGGACGGATGCTCTCGGCGGTGGAGGGCAATACTTACTAAATGCGATACAGTCTCCAGCCGGGGAGGGCTGCGGATGCAAATAAATGCGCGCTTCGTTCTGCAAACGACCGCCCTGCTGTTGGCCGGGCTGTTGTTGGCCGCTGCATTAGGTCGAACGCCATTGATATTATTCGACGAGCGCACGTTGCTCTACGCTCTCGCTGGGCTATCTCCACTACCCTTCCTACGCGGTGACCTAGTCGCTAGATATTTTGGACCGTCTACTACACTCGCCGGCGTTGGCGGAATACTGGTCTTATTTCGCGACCGATTGGAATGCATGGTCGGTAATGCAGCGTGCGTTCATCACGACAGTCATCAAGCGTTGGTGGCTGCGGGCTTTTATGTGATTCTGGCAGTAGCTGGATTGTTCATCATAAAGCGTATCCCAAAGAACGCGAAGTCATCTTCGAAGCCGGTTAGATAGCGATTAATATCTATGCATACGTAGATGGGAATCCGATCTCGCTGACTGATCCGTACGGGTTGTTCGATTGGCCGTCGCTGCCGCAGGGTGTGGTGGATTACTCGGCAGGGTTTGGCGATACGTTTTCGTTCGGTCTCACCAACGCCATCCGCAATGAAATGGGCACGAACGGTGTCGTGGACAAATGCTCCAAGTCATATACCGCGGGCGAATGGTCGGGAGTCGCACTCGATGCAGCGATCGGTGGCGCTGCGGGATTAGAGGCTGCGGGAGCGAACGCTGGGAAAGCTGGCTTTGAATTTTCGCACTGGCTACCAAACAGATTGGGTGGCCCGCGATCACTGTACAACGGTAACTACGTGTCGCAGTGGTTTCACTATCTGACCGATCCGTTCAGGTTCCCTCCGGGCTGGCAGCAATATGGCGATAAGTTGCCGGCGCTCTTGCAGCAGCTTGGACGGATTCCCTGGGTTTACCCCGGCGCCGCCGCTGGTGCGGGTGTGGGCGCCGCATCGGCAGCATCTCAGCAGTGCGGGTGCAGCCAATGATGCGAAGAGGCGAAGCGGCACTAGGCGAGTCGATCATGGTCGAGACTGATCTGTTCGAGCATCGGGAGGTTAAGCCGCACTTCATCAATCCTTGCTGCTTCGGAGAGGATTTTGCCTCGTGGTTAAAACAGGAACTCTCTCGATCCCCGGATTTAGGCATGAAGTTATCGGAGCCTATCCAGGAAGACTATGGTTGGGGTTTTTGGGCCTCACATGGCAAGGATCGATTTTGGGTTGCTATCTCGTACGTTGGGGATGGGCCGCAAGAAGCACCTCCTCAATGGGTCATCTCTGCCACCTATGACCCGGGTCTCAATTTAGCGAAGCGTCTCTTTCACAAACCTGATCAGCACGCCCTTGAGCAGCTCCGAGATCGCATCCGGAAAATCCTCGCATCTAATGGCGCAATTAAATCCGTCACCCCTGCCACGCAACGATCTTGATCGGAGGTAGATGGCGGTTGGGGCTCTGGCTGCGGCTGTTCTAATTGACCATGAAAACGTACCCCGTTATCCAGGACGGCCCGGACCCGTTCGCGTTTGAAATCGATCATGTGTACCTGTCGCGTAGAACGATCGCGCGCCTTCTCGAAAAAATTGGGGGCGTGACAGAAGTTCACATGGGAGGGCGCTTTGGGTCGCCTGACGACGTCCGGATCGAGTTCAAATGTCACGGCCACGACTACATTGTCATGGAGCCGTTTGGCGACAACAGTCGATATTGGATTGGTCCCGGGGGCGGCAAAGACGACGTGGCGGCTGCTGCGAATATTGGGAGGATCCGGAGCGCGTTTGAAGGCTACAAACCACC
>Ga0210388_10001993_pt1 | contig 15945 bp, 13 predicted proteins | sample IncBWC19OmetaG_FD_155485 | JGI IMG/M metagenome (GOLD analysis project Ga0210388, IMG submission 155485) | Forest soil microbial communities from Barre Woods Harvard Forest LTER site, Petersham, Massachusetts, United States - Inc-BW-C-19-O ...
CGAACCCGACCTCGCAGGCTCGCTGAACAACCTCTCGCTCCGTTTGCACGAGGCCGGCCGACGCGACGAGGGACTCACCGCGATCGAAGAAGCCGTCGAGATTCGCCGCCGCCTCGCGGCCACCAACCCAGCCGCCTACGAACCCAACCTCGCGACCTCGCTGAACAACCTCTCGCTCCGTTTGCCCGAGGCCGGCCGACGCGAGGAGGGACTCACCGCGGCCGAAGAATCCGTCGAGGTCTACCGCCGCCTCGCGGCCACCAACCCACCCGCCCACGAACCCAACCTCGCGACCTCGCTGAACAACCTCTCGCTCCATTTGCACGAGGCCGGCCGACGCGAGGAGGGACTCACCGCGATCGAAGAAGCCGTCGAGATTCGCCGCCGCCTCGCGGCCACCAACCCAGCCGCCTACGAACCCGACCTCGCAGGCTCGCTGAACAACCTCTCGGACCGTTCGAATCGCGCCGGGCAAGGCGGCGGAGCCGAGCGGGCTGGCCCAAAGAGCGCCTAGCTGACGGCCTCCGTTTGTCGGCGGTGCCAAAGATCACGAGCAAGATCATGCGCGTAGCTGGACTCCGTCAAACAACCAGCGGCAATATCCTCCTCGGACGGAACGCTTTAGCTGCCTCTTGGCCGGCGAAGCGACACCACCCGACCCACTCCAGTTCGATCATGTTAGACCGCCTCTCCAGTCGCGCGCGATCACTAGCGTTCGTGCTCAAGCTGATCGTCCGCAGCGAGAGCGTCGGGGCTAGATTCGGCAAACCTAGTCATGTCCAAGGGCAACGCGGACGAGACCGGTCCGCCGCGGCCCGCACGCAGACAATCATCGGAATGCTGCGTGTGTGTCGTCCCAGGCTTTGAGAGCGCTCAGTGCGCACAATCTTTCTGCGTGTGCGTTCCGTTCCCATCGGGTGCTAGTCTGCCTCCCATGACCTTCGATGTCTTTCAGAAGCAAAGGCAGCCGGCTACTACGGAGCCTGCCGTGACCATCCAAAAGCGCGGGGCGTTTTCGCTAAATGCGCCCGCGTATGCCATGCTCGGATCGCCAAAGGCCGTTGAGCTTCTCTATGATCGAGCCGAGAGCCTGGTCGGTATTCGTCCCGCCCTGCTTGAGAGCGCCAACGCGTATCCTGTGCGTCAAGTCACGAAAGGCAGTTCGTCCTATCTCGTGACCGGGACAGCGTTCGCGAACTACTACGGCATCAAGCTTGGGGTAGCTCGCCGCTGGCTTGGCCGGATTCGCGACGGAATGCTCGTGATAGACCTGAAAGAGCCTGGCGTCGTCGTAACTTCCAACCGCCCGGCCGGGCGACAAGGACAAGCTTCGGAGCGCTCGCCTAATGGAGCTAGAAGCGCCCATCCACATCCTGATAGGGACGACCCCAGTGCGAGCCCGTCGGCCGCGGGTCTGGGGCGCGAGGTTCCTTGAGGGAGGCGCCGCCCGGGATCGCGCCCGGGCGGCGTCGCGCATTTCCCTCAGATGAGCCTACTACGTAGCGAAGCGGAAAACAGACCCCGCTACCCGGCCGGCTTCGCGTCGTTGCTGGACTCCTTGCTGGTTTCGCGAGCGCCGTCAGCGCAGAGATCGGCGTCTCACGCCAGGAGATCGACCGCGATGGATGTCGACCAGCGTCGTCTCCGACGCAGCAGCGCTAGCGTTTAGCTTAGACGCTCGGATACGGCGAACCGCGCGAGCGCGAGGATATCCTGGCTTGCGTTGATGATCTTGATATGGGGACGTTGAGGCTGGGCGGCGAGCTTGCCGAACACCTCGTCGGCGAACGAGGGCGACATCGACTCGACGCCGGTGCAGTCGAAGACCACCTCGGTCACGCCAGGCTCGACCAACCCACGGATAGTCTCGCCACGAGTCCGCCCGCTGAGATCGGGACCAAGCTCAGACAGGTGGATCGTCTGAATGTTCTCGTTAGAAGCCAAAGCTGTCGTCGTCATCGGGAAAGTCTCCGCTGTCGTAGACGGTGGTCGTGTTTATCGGCCGATCTGTACGAAACTCTATTACCACAAGCGTGCCGGGCCAAAAATGATCGTCCACGTCATGCGCTCCGTCGGCGTCAACCAATAGGCCGCCGTCGTGCGACAGAATCAATAGCGCCCCTTCGTTGAGCCGGATAACCTCCGACGCGACCCAAAGGCCGATGCCACGCTTTACGTCGCCTGTCGTCGTTACGTTCTTCTCAAGCGCGAGCTTGATCGCCTCGCAATCGTCCGCAATACGCTCCTGGTACTCGGGAACCTCTGAGAGTGCCGCGCGTATTCCTCGGCCTGTGTCGGCGATCACGAGCTCGGTCCGTTTCTTCTTCTTGTAAGCCTGAGCGCAGACCAGAGCCTCGATCGGAGATTGGGCGTGGTAGAAGACGTTCTCGACGACCTCGTTAAGGCAGCTCTTGAGGGCGCCGAGAGACTGCTCGTCAAGGTGCGCGTGCTCTTGGACGGCGTCGGCGAGTGCTCTAGTTGCTGCTGGAGCCCCTTCCTCATCTTGAATGTGCGTGACCGGGTAGAAGCCCTTCGGCTCACGTCGCTCGAAGCTCTCCGGAGGCATCGACACGCGCAGCTCGCTGAAGAAGTTCATGCGCTGGAGGTACTGCTGCAGAAGCGGGCTACGCGGCATCCAGATTTCTCCGCCGTTTAGCGCTCCCCGAAGAAACAGATCCTCGATTGCGGCGGCGAGGATCGTGATGCCAGTCGGACTACAGAAGGCGACAGACGACATGTCGAGAAGAATTTGGCGTGCCTCGGCCGGGCTCGTGGCCCTCAAACATGACTCCAGCTGCGCGAGAACAGTCCCGATCTTTTCGAACGTGACCTTATTAGGCGCCTTGATGTGTAGGACATCCGGAGCACCTGGATCGAGCGTCACGGATCAGATATTGCCAGTCGGCGTGATCTGACGCGTGTGCAGTCGCGTTTCGCGCTAGTCATGAGCGTCCGTGCTGCTCCATAGCGGCGCTTCGGCTGGGTGGTTGATGCGCGCGGTGGTGGGCTTGCCGATGCCCGGTGTGATGACTATGGCCTGTCCCGTTGGGAGTTGCTTGATGTGGCTAGGGTGGACCTCGAACTCGTAGCCGCGTCGGCGGGTGCCGCGTCCGCTAGGACCAGTGCCGATTAGGCCCACGTCAGTCTGCTGAGTGGAGATCCAGGCGGGCCGCGTGCCGGCCATCGCGGCTATCAGCTCTGCAGACTCGGGAACGTTCTGGCGGTGTGCGATGACCGTCTCGACGTTCCCTAGCGTCTGCTCGCGTAGCGCACCGTCGCCTGTGTTCTTGAGGTCGGCAAGCTCCTGGGTGCCGAGGATCAGGCTGACTCCGGCTGAGCGTCCGCGGGCAAACAGCCTTGCGACCTCATCCGCGGCGAGCGCCGAGAACTCGTCGATCACGACGACGGTCGGCAAAGGCCGGGTCTGCAGCCGGGCGACGAGGCTTACAAGGTCGCTGATGATCGCGGCCGCGATCATCGCAGCGAGTAGCGGCCGACGGTCGGCGTCGAGGCGGAAATACACGACCGCCCGCCGTGAAACGGCCTGGTGAACGTCGAGCACCGTATGGCCGCCCGCCGGGTCGAGCCAGTCGCGGACGTCTGACTCGGCGAGGATCGAGAGGCGGTCTCGGACGCCGGACAGCTCGCGCCGCTGACGCTCCCCCAGCGAGTCCAGATACACCTGGGCCTGCGTAGCATCCCGTTCGGGGAGAACGCGGGCGGCTACCTCAAGCTCGCGGGGATCCATGTACGCCATCAGCGACGCGGGCGTGACGGGTACGCCTGCGCCGTGCATGACCCTGACCGCGTGGCCGAGATAGCGCTGGGCCTGGCGCAGATAGTGCGGCTCGGTGAACTCCTCACCCGCGAGCGCCTTGTCGGCGATCTCGCTGTCCGTCCCGTTCGCGTAGGGGTTGTACGCGAGCGGCCCCTCCGGGGTCCATTCCAGAAACGCCTTACCCGTCCGGGCGGCGACGGCCTGCAGCTCGTCGGCGAGCAGCCGGTCGCCCTTTGGGTCGATCACGACCGCGCCGTGCCCGGCCTCGATCAGCCGGCCCGCGATCCATGCCTCGCTGACCGTCTTACCCGACCCGGTCGCCCCGACGACGAGGCTGTGGGAGCCGGACTGGTAGCCGACCGGGATCGACACCGGCATACCCTGCACGTCACGACCGACGACCAGCCTCCCGTCCTGGACCCACCCGTCGCGCTCGATCGCGCGTTGCTGACTCCAGCGACGCGCCGCCGCGAGGACCCCGACCCGGTTGTGCGCGGCCTCGGCATGGTCGGCGCCGTAGGTCAGGTCTAGGTGGTGCCAGTGCGCGCCGAGCATGCAAGCAAGGAGGCAGACGCCCCACAGCGCAACGGCAACCAGCGTGGCAATGTTCCACAGCAGCAGCCCGACAGGAAACCCGAGCGACGCCCACGTCCACCGAAGCCCCCGACGACGCAGCACGCGCGCCAAAGCCCAGCCGCCAGCAACGACGAGGATTGCCCCGAGCGCCAAGCCCCTGAGTGCATCCTCAAACACCTGCATGGCTGGCCCCCTCGCGCTCGGCGACGATCAGCGTGTCGGTGTCTGAGAGCGACAGGACCGTGATCCGGTCCTCCGCTCGCGTCTCGGCGACCGCGCGACTGACAGCGCGTGCTGCCGCCGGAGCCGCGAGGTAGTACACGCGCTCGAGCTGCCGCACACGCGCGTAGCCGCGGCAGATCGCAGCGAGCCGTCGCGGGGCCTTCACCGACAGCTCGACCTCCACCGCGAGCACCCGCCCATCCGGCGAGATGACGGCCAGGTCAGGCCGATGAACCGCCGGACGGCCACCCGGCAGCTCCCCGACCCGTGCCGAAGCGACCAGCTCGCCGCGGTCGCTCTCGGCCAGGCGCAGCTCACGCTCACTCCACAGCTCCCATCCCGGTAGACCCCGGTGTATCGCGACCGCGACCGTGGCCAGCCTGCAGGCGTGCTCGAAGCCGCCAGCGCCTACCCGGTAGACCCCGAGCCGCTCAAGCCCCCGCCAGCGCAAGCCTTCCGCGCTCGCCACATACAACCCCGGCTGCCGATACAGCAGCGTCTTCTGCTCCAACAACCCATCCCGCACGAGGCAGCTCAGGCGGGCGTACGCCCAGCTACGGCCCATACCGAACCGGGCCATCACGTGCTCAGCACCGGCCGCACCGACGCGGCCGATCCAGCCGACGATTTCTGCGTCCTTCTCGGTCTGCATCACGCCTCCTAACGGCGATCGACGACAACCCTTGTCAAAGGCATGTCGCGCAAACCCCGCCCGAGACCCCCCTCCCAATTCCCCAGCAGACGTGAAGCCAGCAAGCCACGGCCCAGCAGCGCCGGTCGGGAGCGAGGGCGTAAGCCCCGAATCCTGCTTCCGTCGAGCGACCCCCCAAACGACCGCCCGGCCTACCCCACACTCACCCCTCGATGCCGCCGTAAAGCACGGAGCAGCCACCACGACACCGACGAAGACCAGACGGTTAGCTACTCAATGCCGCCGTCCTTTGCGACTGCACCGCAGCCACAACACGTAAAACGACGCTTCGGCGATCTACTTTCCGAGCGAGTTGAGCCCGACTCAGCGCGGCTACGACGCGAGATGGTCTACGCACTGACCGAACCGGTGTTCCAGGCGCCGATCTGGTCGCCCGGCAGGGTCGCGCAATCGCCGCCTAGTCAGGCAAGTTCGATCTGCTGATCTTCGCTGTATAATGTCCCAACTACCGGAGGAGCAAACCACTGAGATAGGCCGACCATCACATAGAACCGCCGCGGAGCAGGTGTCGACCAAGTTTTTCCTGCCGCCCCGCAGCTCTCTCAGTTGTTCGGGATTGAGCGCGTGTTGGCAGCGTTGTAAGCCCCAGACACGGCGACGGTCACACGCCATATCGTGTGCCGCGCCCCGCAGCATCCTCCGGCTGTTTGCCGCCACGCCCATCGAAGACTCTGGTGGCGAGGTGGGCTCGACGGCTCCGCGGCGGTCCTTCGGCTCTGACGAAAGGACACGATGAGCACACCCACTGCATTTCACCCACCGCTCGGCAATTCGTCGCTTCTGCGCAGGCGCGGCGGCGCTCGCTCGTGGTGTGCCGTGCGTACCGGCGACGAGGAGCATGCGTGGCCGGATATCACCAAGCCACCGCCGCAGATCGAGAGCTACCGGCCCACAGCCGCAGCCGGCGTCTGCAGCGGTCGGCGTGGCGGTGGGCGATGAGGGTCCTTTCCGATGTACGGCTGACGCCCGAGCAGCTAAAAGTCGTGCGCGACCCGCGGCCGGGAACAATGCTGATTCGCGGCGCGGCTGGCAGCGGCAAGACCACGACGGCGGTGCGCCGTTTGCAGTTTGTGGCTGGTGTGTGGCTGCGCCAGCATGCCCGCGCCGGCGTTGCCGAGCCGCTGCGGGTGCTCGTGCTGACCTACAACCGCACACTTCGGGGTTATGTCGAGACGCTCGTGGAGCGCCAGATCAGCAACATCTCGCAGGCGGAGCTCACGCTCGACACGTTCGGGCGCTGGTCGATGTGCCAGCTCGGCTTTCCCGACGTGCTCGATGAGCGCGAGCGCAGCGCGAAAATCTGGCAGCTCGGCCACCAACTCGGCTACACACGCGAGTTCCTGCTGGACGAGGTCGACTATGTCCTCGGGAGGTTTCTGCCGGACGACCTGCCGCTGTACGGAGACCCACAGCGCATCGAACGCACCGGCCGCGGCACCACCCCACGGGTAGACCGAAACGCCCTGCTTGAGCGGGTGATCTACCCCTACCGGGAGTGGAAGGCGACGGAGGGATACCTTGACTGGAACGACCTTGCGGTCGTGCTCGCGACTCGCGCGGACGGCCCACGCTACGAGGTCATCGTCGTTGACGAGGCACAGGACTTCTCGGGCAATCAGGTTCGCGCCGTCGCGCGCCACGCAAGCGCGCAGGCGAACATGACCTTCGTGCTGGACGCCGTTCAGCGCATCTACCCGAGTGGTTTCACGAGCTGGCGCGAGGTCGGGGTTCAGATCACGGGTGCCAACTCTCACCGGCTGAGCACCAACCACCGCAACACCAAGCAGATCGCCGCGTTCGCCTACCCGCTCGTCGCAGGGCTGCCACCTGAGGACGACGGCACGCTACCCGAGTTCGAGAACAGCGAGCGCGAGGGCCCGCTGCCGCTCGTCGTGCGGGGCCGCTTTGCCGCGCAGATGAGCTATGTCGCCAAGCACATCGCAGAGCTGCCCGAGGGCGAGTCCGTGGCGCTGCTGCACGCCAAGGGTGGCGGCTGGTTCAGCCATGTTCAAGAGGTCCTGAACGCCGAGGGGATACCCTTCGTCGAGATCACCCGCCGCTCGGAGTGGCCGCAGGGCCCCGAGGAGACTGCACTTTGCACGATGCACTCCTCCAAGGGTCTGGAGTTTGACCATGTCGTGCTACTCGGTCTAAGCGCCGAGCTAATGCCGCACGGCGGCGAAGAGGACGACACCCAGATGCTCACACACCGCAAGCTCGTCGCGATGGCGATCGGCCGCGCCCGTAAGAGCGTCGTGCTCTCCTACAAGCCCGGCGAGGAGTCCCGCGTGGTCGATCTGCTCGACCCCGACACTTACGAGGAGGTCGAGGTATGAGCGCGATCGCCGGGATCATTCAGGAGCGGAACATCGAGGAAATCGTGCATTTCACAACCAACCACGGCGTGCTGGGAATGTTCGCCGACGGCAGGCTGCTCTCTCGTCAGCGCCTGCCGGCGAACAAGTACCTCGAGCACGTCTACCGCCCGAACGCCTCGGTCCGCAAGGACCCAGAACATCTCGACTACATCTCCATGTCGATCAGCCGCGTAAACACGAGATTCTTCGGCTACTCCCAAGGCTGGGAGCGGGAGGTCGAGACCTGGTGGGCGATCGTCGCTTTGGACCCCACGATCCTTACCCACGACGGCGTCGTCTTCACGACGACGAACAACATCTACCCGAGCTGCTGTCGCGCGCCGGGCCCCGAGGGGCTCGAAGCGATGTTCGCGCCGGAGGTTGCCGGCCTCTACGGAAAGCTCGTGAAGCGCACAGCCGAGATGCCCACGAGCTGGACGACCGACGACCAAGCCGAGGTCCTCTACCCCGCAGAACTACCGACCCGTTACCTGCGCGACGTCTACACCGCAACCGATGAGCACGCCGATATCGTCGCTTCGCAATACGAAATGCTCGTCGCGCAAGGCGACTCCAGCGATCCACGAACCGAGCTTCCCGTCCATGTCCGCCCAGACTTCTTCTAAGCCGATCCAGCAGCGCCGAGCGGCTGTCCGCCGCTCGGCGCTGTGGGCTGCCTGGGGCGACGCGCTCGGGTTTATGAGTGAGCGTGCCAACGCCGCCCGTGTGCGTCAACGAACCGGCCGAGATCGCGTGGAGCAGACGACGCCCTGGCAACGCAAGATCGGACGGACCGGCCCTACCGTCACGCTGCCGGCCGGCTGCATCTCTGACGACACCCAACTGCGGCTGAGCACCTCCCGTGCCATCCGAGGCGACGGGAACTTCGATGTCGAGCCGTTCGCGAAGATTGAGCTAGCGACCTGGCCCGCCTATGCCCTCGGCGCGGGCCTAGGCTCGACCGCGGCTGCAAACAACCTCAAGCGCCGCGATGTCACCTGGGACACCAACTTCTTCGACACCAAACGATCGAACTACATGCAGTGCGGCGGCAACGGCGCAGCGATGCGAATCCAGCCACACGTCTGGTCCGCCGCGAAACCAGGCGACCACGATGCAGACATCCTCGTCAACGCCGTAGTCACGCACGGCCATCCGCGTGGGCTCCTCGGGGCGCTCTTTCACGCAGCCTGCCTGGACGCGACGATGCGTAGCGGATCAATCCCGGCACCAGGACAGTGGGCGGAGCTCGCTGACGAAGCAGGAACCCGCTTGGTCGAACTCGCTCATGACGATGACCGGCTCTCCGAAGTCTGGCTCGGTACATGGGAGGACCACAGCGAACACGCCTTCGCCGAAGCAACTATGCGCACAGTCGGCGAGCTGCAGGACGAGCTGAAGCTATGCGTCGCCATCCCAATCGAGGATGAGCGGACCACGTACATCCGCGCGATCGAAGCACTGGATGCACGTGGCGAGGAGCGCGGCTCGGCGATCAAGTCGGCAGTGCTCTCGCTTTTCGCATCGCACCTCTTCCAGGCCCGAGCGGAAGAGGGCCTGATCTGCTGCGCCAATGAGCTGTGGACAGACACCGACACGATCGCGACGATGGCTGGAGCCCTGCTCGGTGCGATCGCAAGCGAGGAGCCGGCAGGCGCCATCGCCGACCGCGACGTGATCGCCGCGGAGGCCGACCGAATGTCAACGATCGCCGAAGGGCAGGAGGTGTCGAGCTTCCCCTACCCGAGCCTGGTCACGTGGAGTTCGCCCAAGGCGCAGCTCGACTCGGTCGTGGCGGACGGCGACCAGCTCTATCTCTTGGGCCTAGGGCCCGCTGGCGTCGTCGAACAAGTTCTCCGAGAGACCGGGAAGACCCCCGGCACCTGGGAGTGGCTCAGACTATGGTTCGGCCAGCAGGTTCTGGTCCGTCGCCGGCCACGTCCTGGCGCGCTGTCAGAGTCCCATCGCGTGCAGCAAATGCCCAGCTATTTGACCGCCACCACGCCCCCGCAGGACTCCGAGCAGCTCGCTCTGCGCGACGACCCACCGCCGACACGCATCACGCGCAATCGCACGGCTCTTGACGATCTCGACCTGCACGAACTCACCGAACACGTCATCGACTCCGGCTTCGACGAGCGGATCATTGGTGAGGCATTGTTGATGCTCGCGCGGCGTCGAGGCGGAATCAACGACGCCGTCGGATTCGCCGCGATCATCGCAAAGGCCACGGCCACCCGCCAAGACCGAGAAAGACGACGTGGCGCCGAGTCCTGATCCACAAGGCTCACGACGACGTCCCCGAGATCATTCCACGAGAGACGTGCCCAGAGACGCGCACGACAAGGCCAAGCGCGGCCACACTAGCTGGCTACGCGTAGAGAGCCCGGGCGGCGGCGGCTGCCTAACGTGACCATCGGCGCTACAGCGACACACGTTGACGGCTCTAACACAGCAGCCAACGCCACACACCACCACAACACTCATCGCCAACCACTACGTCCCCGCAGAACCACCACGAGCCTCGCCCACCCACCGCCCACCACCACCAACTTCATCACTCCACCCACCCGCTTACCAACCAACCAACCACCACCACCACATCCACTCACTACCCCGTCCCATCCCATCACACCTGGTTTGGTTCTTGACCTCGCGCACATGACGTTGGGGGTGCGAGGTCAAGAACCAAACCAGGCGCCCCGGCCCGAAGGGACGGGGCGCCCGCCGGATTCGGCATCCGCGCCGTAATCCGCACCCGAGTCCGGCGGTCAGGACGCGTTCCGGCGCGGTGATCGCGCGCTCACTTGGACCCACACGGCGAAAGACCGACGAGCGCGAGGGCCATTCGTGGTCGACGAGGCTGATCCCGCGTGGCGGACACGGGCCGCGAGTTCGCGCATTAGCCGCAGCTCGTCCGTGGCGGACGCCAGCCGTGCCGGGTCTGCGTCCTTGAGGTCGCTTACCGCGGTCGTCATCAAAGGCAGCATGATCGCTACGGCCTGGGCTACGGTCTGGACGTGATCGCCCATAGCCAGAGCGGCGGACCCACCCTCGGCGCTACCGTCGATCGCGTCCAGCAGCCCATAGATTGCACGCAGGCGATCCGTGCATTCACGCAGGTCATCGTCGTGGTCGATCGCTTCGGCGACATCGCGGGCGAGTGCCAGCGTGCCTTCGCGGACACACGGCAGCAAGGCCGCAGGAATCCGAACGGGCATCACAACAGCCCCTCTTTCGCTTCGCGTGCCCGGTCGAACAGGACCGCTGGCTTGAGATTCAGCGCGCGAGCGAGCGGGAACAGCAGCTCGTAGTCAGGGTTCGCCTCGCCGGCCTCCAGCCTCACGATGAGACGCTTCCCGACCCCGACCTTCTGGGCGAAGTCGGCTGCGCTCATGTGCTGGCGTTGGCGCTCGACGCGGACCGCCCGCCCGAGATGCACCAGCAGCGGGTCCGACTCCCACAGCTGCGTGTTGCGGCGCCCCGCCCTGCACCCACGGCGCTGTTCCCGCTGCTCCGGGTCGAACGCCTTATCCCCAGGATGCGTGTGATGGTCAATGTCGGCGTGCGCGTCGTCGGGCTCCGGCCACTCATGCAGGCAGTAGGTCGCCGACGCGAGACGCTTGGAGCCCTGGTGCAGTCGCTCCCCCAGCTCGAACCACGCGTCCGACGGTGGCTCCCCCGGCTCCTGCGGCGAGCCCAGCAGGGCGTGCGCCTGCTTCACGTCGTCTAGCAGCGCCGTGCGGAACCCCTCGATCCTCTGCTCTGCCAGCGCGCGGGCCTCACGCCACGCGCGGTGCTGCGGCGACTCGGGCAGCTCCGGCAGCTCGCCTTTGGCGCGCAGCCGCGATAGACGGCGCCTGCCGGCGCCTGTCAGCTCCCACGTCACAACCCCGTGACTCTTGCCACGTGTCAGCGCCGTCCCGTCGAGCGCGGCGAGCTGTGCCCGTAGGAGTCGAGCGGCCCGCGACCGGCTGGACACGCCCAGGTGTTCATAGACGGCCCACGTCGGCACCGCCCTGCGTGTCCCCGGCGGCTGGTGGCGAACGGCCCTCTCCACCGCCGCCAGCGTCAATGCGTCGGTGATCTCGGTAATGCCCATCGGTTCCTCCGTTCGGTCGGAGGCACCGCGAGACAGCCAACGGCAAGCAACGCCGCGATCCCTCGGGGATACGCTGCGCTTGCGCCGGGAGCCAAGACTCTCGGTGCCACGCCCCCGGCCCTGACCGGCGCGGGGGCACTATTTATTTGTGCGTGCTGCCAGTCCTGCGACTACGCCGCGTCCGCGAGCTGGTGCGACCGGACCGCAGTGCGCGTCGGCCACACAAACTCGTGGCAGAGATGCACCAGGCCGGCGGCGTGCAGCCGCATCACCGCGTCAACCGCCCGCGCGTCGCTGCCGATCTGCAACCCCAGCTCCAAGACCGACCACGGCCCAGGAAGCGTGGACTCAAGGAGTAGCGCGAGGACTTCACGCTCGGCCTGCTCGTCCGTCTCCCCCACGTCTACGTCAATAGGCTGATTCTGCATGGAAGGTACTCCTTTCCGTGCCACGGCCCCGGGGCAGTTGGCGCTGTCGCCGGGGCCACTTTTCGTTGATCCTCGACCCTACACGCCGATAGGCGTGTAGGCCAAGCGATCGGGGCAAACTTGGCGCGTTCGCGTTCATGAGTTGTGGCGGCGCCACGCTTGTCCGGATGATGGTGCCGTGAGCGACGACCCGACCCCGCCGGGCTTTGTCCCTGTGCGCTGCTGGCGTCGGACTTAGGCTGTGATGGCTTCGCAACCTCGGATCGTGGGTGGCCCGCGGATGCCGCGTGAGGCGATGGACGCGGCGCTTGAGACGTTCGCGCGCGTTGTGCGCGAACGTCATCCTGGGATGACGGTGTTCCCGCTAGAGCGCGTAGGGGCGGACTGGACCGTTGTCTCGCCCTCGGCGGGGGAGATCATCCGGCCCTTCGCCGCGCCACAGGATCGTGACGCGCTGCTCGATCGGGACGCGGGAGTGGCCGCGCTTGACGATGATCGCGTCGATTGAGCTGCCGAGGATGCGCTTGCGATCCTCGGTTGGTAGATCGTCATAGCTCTCGATCGTTCCGCGGCTGGGCGCTGAGGCGAGGATGCGCTGCAGCTCGCTCTGCGCGACGGCGACGGCGACGGCACGCTGCTCCAAGGCGGCGTGGTAGCCGCTCCCGAGCAGACGGCGGGCGGTCGTGTCAGCGGCGAACGCGGCCAGCTCATCTTCTGCCGCGGCTAGCGTGCCGGTGCTCGTCTGCAGCGCGTCTGTGTCCTGCTGAACGGTCAGGGCCTCCTGTGCCATCTGCTGGCGCCACACGGCCTCCACGTACTGCTCCAGCTTGTGAGCGTGGATGCTCGCTGGCTCCCGACAAGTACCGGCGGCGTGAAGGGTGCGGCACTTGTATCCCGGGACAGTGTGGCCGCCGGCACCGCCAAAGCGTGACCCACCGGGAGCGAGCACATACCGGCACCCTGCACACCTGACGATCCCGCCCAGGAGGTTCGGTTTTTTGCCGCGCGCAGCGGCACGAACCGGAGCGGCGTTCGCGGCGTGCCACTCTGCCACCGTGACGATCGCCTCGTGAGCCTCCTTGTTGACCTGCTGGCCACGGTATGCCCAGCCGAGATAGACGCGGTTTTTGATGATGCGGTCAACCATCGGTGGTGTCCAGCGCCCGCCGTCCGGGCGCGGCGCTGTCTCGTCGAGCCGACGCGCGATCTCGGTGCGAGTCCTGTGGGCGCCGCGCATGAGGAACACCTCGCGCACCGGGGGAGCCTTGTCGTTCGGCACGAGTCGCTTGTCGGACCCCTTGTCGTATCCGAAGTTCGTGTACTTGGCGATGTGGACGCCGCGGTCGATGGCGTTGGATGTCGCTGTCCTCCACGACTCGCTGATGCGGTCGCGCTCAAGCTCGGCAAAAACGAGCAGGATTCTCAGGAAGGCCTTGCCCATCGGGGTTGAGAGGTCAAGGTTCTCGGCAACGCTGACGAGCACGGCGCCGTGCCCGTCGAACTCCTCAAGGGTGCCGAGCGCGCCGACCAGCGTTCGGGCGAAGCGGTCGAGCTTGGCCACGATCACTCCGTCGGTCTGACTGGTCCGGATACGCTGCATCACGTCCTCGAAGATGGGGCGGCTCATCGTCCCGCCGCTGGCGTCCAGCTCAGGCTCGTGCCATGTCAGCGTTGCTTGATGCGCTTGCGCCCACGCCTCGATTCGCTCGCGCTGGACCTTCGGTGAGATGAAGCTCTCGCCCTTGCGACCGGCGACCTTGGAAACCCGAATATAGGCGTCGAGGTGGAGGCCATTCGTCATGTATGCAATATGACATTGGCATCGGTGAACAGGTTCTTGAGCGCCGCGACGACGTAGTCCGCGATCACGTCAGCCGGGGCGTCGACGGCGAGCGGGTTGAAGCCGCAGGTCGGGTGAGCGAGGTCGAGCAGCGTGCACGTTCGTCCGAGCGGCACCGCGCTCAGCGCGGCGTCCGCGGCATCCCCCTTCGGGTCCAGCACGATGACCGCGCACCGCTCCCGGCCCACGTCCTCGGCCACGGTCGCGACCAGAAAGCTCGACTTGCCCTGCTCCACCGTTCCCGGCACCGCCGTGTTCTGCCGGCGCAGCTCCACGTCTATCGAGACCGCTCCGAAGGCATCACGTAGCGTTCCATTGCCCGCCGGCGGCCTCGAGATCGACGGGGGAGCGGGCGCTCGCGGGAGCCCGCTGCGCGCGAACGGGACGCTGAGGTAGTCGACGCTCGGCAGCTGCCAGACCCGCGCGAGCTCTCGCGACGCGAAGACACCGTTGCGAAACGAGGGCAACGGGTTACCCTCGCCACGCTGGACACGGCGACCGTAGAGCCCGAGCAGAGCGTGGCGGACAGCGGTACCGCGCTCCACCAGCCGGTTCTCCGCGCCGTCGGCGCGTAGCTCTGAGGCGATCAGCTCGCAGACCGCGCGACGCTCTGCGATCACCCGCAGGTCCACGAAGAAGAGCGGCTTGTGCTGCACGTCGAGACCGCCGCGCAGCTCGGCGTCCTCGACCATCGAGCGATCGCGCACCAACAGATGCTCCCTGCGCTCGCGCGACAGACGCGTCTCGTGGCGCCTGTACAGATGCTTGGCAAACGCCTCGAACAGCGCCGGCGTGGGCGTCAGCGCGAGTTGCACGTACACCGGCTCGCCGCAGGCCGCCATGACCGTCAGGAGCCTGTTGATCGGCGGGTCCGAGCGCCGCTCGAACTCCTCGATCGCCTTCACACGGTTGATGAACTTCCCATGCTTCTTCAGCCGCAGCACCGACGGCGGCGCTCCGATCCGGTGCTCGAGCGGGCGCAGGCAGCAGTTGGGATAGGCGGCCTGGAGAGCGGACTCGACGGTCCGCTCCTGCCCCGCGGGACACGAGATCGCCAGCCACGCCGATTGTCCACCAGGAGCGTGGTGCACCTCCAGCGACACCGACGGCTGTCCGAACAGCAACCGCCGCCACCAACGTTGCAGCAGGCGCTTGTGCAGTGCGCCGAACACCGTGACGACGGCCTCGGCCTCGGCGTGGTCGCCTCGGTAGGCGTCGACGCGCATGCGCACATACCGACGTCGCGATCGCGCACGTACCCGCGCGCACGTGATCAGCGCTGGCACCCCGGCAACAAGCGCCATGGTGAGCCTCGCGGGCACCGACAGGTGAGGAGGCGCCCACATCCCCACGGTGCGGGCAAGACGCTCGCAGGCGATTACGAGCGCCGCCGCAAGAGCGTGCGATGCGACGCCCGTAGGCCCGACGCGCAACACCTTTCCCGGCCCGCCGCCCAAGAACCACGACAGCACGGCCGCACCCGCGATGACCGCGAGCAGGCCCAGCAGTCGCCACAGCAGAAAGCGAAGCACCTGCCAGCTGATCCGACCCTGCGTGCGAAGCGGGACAGCTCAGCGTGGTCGCGTCGCGCGCTCCACTTGCGCGCCGCGCGGCGTCAGGTGCCACGCGTTGGCGGCGCCCTTCTCCTGACCCTCGCCGAGATTCTCGACGAGCTTCAGGCGCGCCAGCCGGTTCAGAAGCTTGGAGATCTGACCCTGGTCCACGATGCCCGAGCCTTCTGCGATCTCGCGGTTACTGGCGCCCGGGTGCTCGGCGATCACCATCAGCACGCGCACCGTTCTGTAGGTCAAACGCATGTTCAAGCCTTCGAGCGGATCCTTGTGTCGTCGAGGGAGCCGGGGGCGCTCGACGCTCCGAGCCTCCAGCGGCGGTCTCGCCAGTTCCCGCTGCGCCGCGCGCGCCCCAGATA
>Ga0210388_10001994_pt1 | contig 15944 bp, 12 predicted proteins | sample IncBWC19OmetaG_FD_155485 | JGI IMG/M metagenome (GOLD analysis project Ga0210388, IMG submission 155485) | Forest soil microbial communities from Barre Woods Harvard Forest LTER site, Petersham, Massachusetts, United States - Inc-BW-C-19-O ...
GTCCGGAACTCTTGGAGGCACCGCGACGGCTACTCCAGTGAAGGGCATAGCAACATTTTCCAATCTAACCATCAGCGCGGCGGGAACTGGCTATGCCCTGACAGCAGCCGCCACGGGGTTGACTGGCGCCGCAAGCACAGGGTTCAACGTAACTCCTGCTGCCACCAAGCTGGCATTCATCGTTCAGCCATCGAACACGAACACTGGCGCTTCCATTATTCCAGGGATGCAGGTTGCGATCGAAGATACAAATGGGAATATCGTCGCAGGCGCGACAAACTCCGTAACGATCGCGATTGGCACAAACCCCTCAGCCGGAACACTCTCCGGAACGGCGACTGTAAGCCCCGTGAACGGCGTAGCGACATTCGTCAACTTGAGCATCAGCGCGGCTGGAACGGGCTACACTCTGACGGCGAGTGCTTCCGGTTTGACAGGCGCGACAAGCACCGCATTTAATGTGGTAGCCACGCCGACCAAGCTGGCGTTCGTATCCCAGCCTTCCAACACCGTTGCTGGTAAATCGATTGCTCCCGCTGTGCAGGTTGCCATCGAAGACGCGAACGGAAACGTTGTCCAAGGGGCAACCAACCCTATCGCTATTGCGATCGGCACAAATCCTGCGACCGGAACACTCGCCGGGACGACGACAGCCAATCCGGCGCTTGGAGTAGCAACCTTCTCGAACCTGAATATCAACAACGCTGGCACGGGCTACACGCTGACGGCAACCGCCACAGGCTTGACGAGTGCGACGAGTACCCTCTTCAACGTTACTGCCGCGCCCAATCCTACATTCGCTATATCTTACTCCCCGAACCCGTTGGTCCTTAATTCGACCACGGGCGCGGCGGCAGCACTCACCGTGACTGTAACACCTTCCGGCGGCTTCACCGGCCAGGTGGCAGTGACGGCGACGGCTGCTTCCCTGCCGCCCGGCGTGACTTGCCCGAATTCTCCGCTGAATATCAACATTACGTCTGCCAACCCCGTCGCCAACACCTTGAATTGCCAGGTGACGGCGACCTCGACGGGCCAGACGGCTTTCCTCCTACGCGAGGACCACATGTACGACGCAAAACTGATGCCTCCCACGCCGACCGCACCTCCTGCAACCGGAGGCAAAGGCTGGTGGGCGCTCAGCGCAGGAACGGGCTTTGCCGCCCTTTTCCTGATGTTCCTCCCCGGCGGGCGCAAGAAGTTTCGCGCGGCGCTTGGTCTGGGCCTTGTGTGCCTCCTGGGCATCACGCTGGGGTGCAACGGCGTTAATAACGGTGGCACCAAACCACCAGTGGCTACCACAACGCAGATGACAGTGACCAACGCCAGCGACAAAGTTCCCGCCAATACCGCGTTCAACTTCAGTGTGACGGTGACCGGCGGCACTCCGGGCGGCATGGCGCAACTCTTCGACGGTGGCGTAGCGATTTCCACCGCAGGAGCATCGGCCACGGTGTCTGGCGGCAAGGCTACGCTCGCCGCGCCGACAACACTGACCGTGGGCACGCACGCCATCAGCGTGCACTACCTCGGCGATTCCACGACGCTTGCGTCGCAGAGCGGTACGCTCAACTTGACGGTGTCCGGCACATCGACCATCGCCGTCACGACCACCCCGGCAGCTACACCGGCCGCGGCTGCCATCAACATCCAGGTCCAGTAGTCAGCCTGGACCCACACAAGTAACGAGCGGCCCCGATGAAAATCGGGGCCGCTTTTTTTTTGTTGCAAGGAATAAGAAAAAACAGGGAAGAGTTTTAGACAGAGTTCGCAGAGGACACAGAGTCCACGGAGGTTGAGGAAAGACAGTGCTGCCGACGTTTCTTCGCAGGACAGCCTCAAAAGACTTCAGTTGATCGCGGGTGGAAAGAAAATGCCCCAAAAATTCGGCGACGGCGAAGTGAACTCCACCGGAACGAGCGATCCTTCGTGACTCATTTGCGGCGGACGAACCACCTTGGCTTCCACTTTACTCTGCGTTTTGGGATTTTCGATGGTAACCAGGGTCCCTTCGACGAGGCCTTCCGGCAAAATCAGCATGGCGCCGCTGGCGCTGACTGTGTGCGTATTTCCTTCAAGTTGATTGGGCTTGCCCGCCACCTGGACCATTACGCGGATCCTGAGCAGCACACGCTGGGCGCGACGGCGTTCTTCCGCCGTGGGCGGGCGCGTCGAGACAACTCTCGCGGGGGAATGGGCCGGTTTGGCGTTCGGTTGAGGTTTTATCACAGCTCAAGCCCCCAAAAATCCATCTCCGGCGCGACGAGTTCGACGCCGTACTCCCAGCCGTCAGGACGCGGGACCCCGCGCCAGACGACAATGGCCGCATTACTGGTTTCCGTGGCAAGATTTGTAAGCGCGAGGCGGTGTTCGAGCTGCAATTCCTGCTCCAGGACGACCATGCAGCCGTACGGATTGACGACCCGGGTATGGGCTTCGACGGAAAAGCGCTTACCCGCATCACCATCCCATTCCAGTCGAACGGGAACGCGCGAGTTCATCCGGCGGCCGCGGCGCTTATCGCCGTAGCGCCCGTCTAAAACCTTTGTCGCACGCATCTTGACAGACATTGTTGCCTCTGGAAGCCATGCTAAAGTTGAGGTGAAAACCGGTCAATGGTACGGTCGAGTAGAAGCACACGAAAGGGTAGCTGTCCGAAAGGACAGGTTGGCACTCCAGGACAGGCATTCTTTGAGAAACCTAATCGTAAACGCAGATGACCTGGGGTGGACGGAGGGCGTCAACCGGGGGATCGCCGAAGCGCACCGCAACGGGATCGTGACCAGCGCTTCCCTGCTGGCCAATGGCGCGGCATTTGCGTCCGGCGTGGAGCTGGCGCGTACCGCACCAGGATTGGGTGTGGGCGTACATCTGAATTTGAGCGACGGCGAGCCCGTGGCCGATCCGGAGCTGGTGACCACCCTTTTGAACGACAAAGGCGAACTGGAGGGCCGTCCGGAGAGCCTGCTACTGAAGCTGGCGCGCCGGAGTGTTTCGGCCCACGAAATAGAGCAGGAATGGGACGCGCAGATCCAGAAGGTGCGCGCTTCGGGAGTCGAGCCTACGCACCTCGATGGGCACAGGCATGTGCAAATGCTGCCGGGGCTTTTTGAAATTGTCCTGCGGTTGGCCAAAAAGCATGGAATTGCGGCGGTACGCATCTCGCACGAAGAATCGAGCCTGCGCGCGGCGCTCTCTGCCGGTGCGAAACAAAAAGGCACCGTAGTGATGAAGCAAGGAGTGCAAGCGCGTGGCCTGAAACTCCTCGCCCCTGACGCACGCGAACAAGCCGAACGCGCCGGCATCGCGGCGGCAGACTATTTTTGCGGCATAGCGCAAACAGGCGAACTAACGAAGGAAGGTGTTTTGCGTTTGCTGGAAATTCTGCCCGAAGGAACCACCGAATTGATGTGCCACCCCGGTTATATGGACGACGATCTGGCAAAATCCGCCACGCGGCTGCAAGCTTCCCGCCAGACCGAACTAGCAATCCTTACCGACACGCAGGTACGAAATCTTGTCGCATCCCAGGGGATTCGGCTGATAGACTATGGATTCGTGGCCCAGGAAGCTTAAGGAAAGCTTAGAACTTCGAGAATGAAGAACGATCCACCTATCCGCTATTCGATTGTCGTCCCGTTTTATAACGAACAGGAAAACATCCCACCCCTCTACGTGAAGCTCACGGAAGTGATGGACGCCATAGGCGAGCGTTACGAGCTGGTGTTTGTGGACGACGGAAGCAAAGACAAAACCTTTAAAGTCCTCTCCGACATTTACGAGCATGATCCGCGTGTGAATGTCGTTCAGTTGCGGAGAAATTTCGGGCAGGCGCCGGCCTTGAAGGCGGGCTTCGATTTCGCTCGCGGCGAAGTGATCATTTCGATGGATGGCGATTTGCAGCACGACCCCGACGAGATTCCGCGCTTCCTCGAAAAAATCGAAGAAGGCTACGACCTCGTCAGCGGCTGGCGTATCGCGCGCACCGATCACTGGCTGATGCGCCAGTTGCCAAGCCGCATCGCCAACAAAATGATGGCGAAGCTGTCGGGCGTGGATTTGCACGATTTTGGAACGACGTTCAAGGCCTACCGCCGCGAAGTTTTGTCGGAGATTCATCTGTACGGCGAGCTGCACCGCTTCATTCCCGCGCTGGCGAGCTGGGCGGGAGCATCCGTGGCGGAAGTGCCCATTTCAAATATCGCGCGCAAGAATGGCACGTCGAATTACGGAATATCGCGAACGATTCGCGTTCTGCTGGACTTGCTGAGCGTTAAATTCCTCCTGGATTACTCCACGAAGCCGCTGCAATTTTTTGGCCTGATGGGTTTGGCGTGCTTAACCGGAGGCGCAGGAATCGGTTTGTGGGTGTTCCTCCGCAAAGCGCTCTTGGATGAAGGCTTGCTGGCCAACCACGGGCCGTTGATGCTGCTGGGCATGGCATTGGTGATGGGCGGCATCCAGTTCATCGCCACGGGCTTGATCGGCGAAATGCTCGCGCGAACCTATTACGAATCGCAGAACAAGCCGGTGTACAGCGTGCGCGAATTTCGCAGCCGCCGCGAAGCCATGGCGGGCCGCGACGAGCCTCCCCGAACGGCAGGAGCCGGGGGCTGGTAAACCGGCTCACAAAATCCAACAGTCATTTCGAGACCATGCCCAAATCGAGGGCTAAGATTTCTCCGGGGGGCTTGGTGTATCATGGACTTTCACCATCGAGATGCGACCTGAAGCTCTGAAATTCATTGTGTGCCCCAATTGCACAGGCGAATTATCCCTGTGCGGCGATGTGCAGGCCCCAGCGGAGGACGGCCACATCATGGCCGGCAAGCTCGCCTGCCGTGGCTGTGACTCGGCATTCGCGATTCGCAACGGCGTGCCGGTTCTTCTCTCCGCAAATCTCGCCAGCGTCAAACTCGAGACCGCTTCGCGGTTTGCGGAGGAATGGACGCGCTGGAGCGATCTTCGCGACTACTACGAACAGGAATTCTTCGACTGGGTCGCTCCGCTGACTGCCAAGGACTTCGCGGACCAGTTGGTCTTCGAGGGAGGATGTGGCAAGGGGCGGCACACCGCCATCGTCGCTTTCCACGGTGCAAAGGCAATTGTCTCGCTCGATCTGGGAGAAAGTGCCTTCGTGGCTTTTGCCCACACGCGCCAATTTCCAAACGCGCACGTCATTATCGGTGACTTGCTGAATCCGCCCGTCCGCCCCATTTTTGACTTGGCATTTTCCGTTGGCGTTCTTCACCACTTGCCGGACCCCGCCGCCGGTTTTGCGAGTCTGGCTTCGCGAGTGAAAGAAGGAGGGCGCGTCGCTTTCTGGGTTTACGGCCACGAAGGAAACGAATGGATCACGCGATTTGTGGATCCAGTACGCAAAACGATCACTTCGAAATTGCCGGCGCCATTTTTGCGGGTCGCCGCAATTCCGCCGGCCGCCATGCTCTGGGTAGTCATAAAGCTTTTTTACCGCCCGCTAGCTAACGGAAAAGGTCCTTCGAAACTTCCGTATGGCGATTATTTCGCGGCGCTGTATCACTACCCGTTCGACGAAATTCACGCCAACGTCTTCGACCAACTCGTTACGCCCGTGGCTTACTATTTGCGTGAGGAAGAAGTCCGGCCTTGGCTGGCTTCAGGATTCAGGAATGCGACGCTACGCTCGCATCGCGGGTACAGTTGGACGGGGATTGCGACAGTCGCGCGGACAAAAGCGGCGGTTGCCGACTAATGGAACGCAGTCTTCCTTCGCCGAAGCACGCTTATGTGAAAAGCAAACGCCGGTCCGTCAGCCATCTCTTGGTTGAGATTGACGGCCCCCGAAGAACGGGGCGTGCTGGCACGCTTTCCTTAAATTGATCAGACACGTTATCGTGACAGTAGGGCCGCCATTTCTCAGACGCCGCTTCGCGCAATTTGCATAACGCTTGTGGACTTGAAGATTCTATTTCAATGAATGAAACCATGACGAATACAAGCGGCGTCAAGCTCGACGACACAGGCGTTCTCGCAAGTAAAAACGGGCTGGTATACCTGATCGTCGCGGTGGTTGCCGCGGCGATCTATCTCGGCTGCATCGTGTCGCCCCCGTCGCTGATGGACGATGTCGATGCGGCCGTGGCGCAAGTCTCAAGAAACATGGTCACCTCCGGGGATTGGATAACACCGCGCGCGGATGGCATCGCCTTCCTTGAGAAACCCTCTCTTTTTTACTGGCCGATAGCTGTCGCGTTTAAAATCTTTGGCATTCACGACTGGGCGGCGCGCATTCCCTTTGCACTTTCAGCGATCGGCCTTGCCTGCCTGACTTGTGCTTTTGGGATCTGGGCGTTCGGACGGAAAGCAGGTTTGTGCGCGGGTTTGTGCATTGGAACGTGCGTCGGGCTCTTCTTATTCACACGAATTGTCATTCCTGATGTGACGTTGGCGCTCACCATCGGGTTGGCGATGTGGGCTTTCCTGCGGGCGCTTGACGAAGAGGAACCGCACCCGCAATGGTGGGCATTTGTTCTGGCCGCCAGTATCGGGACTGGCGTGATGCTGAAAAGTTTAATCGGGGCGGTTTTTCCAATCGCAACGGGCGTGCTGTACCTGTTCGTGACCAAACAGTTTTTTGTGGCTCGCACCTGGAAGAGACTGCGCCCCGTCAGCGGATTTTTTATCGCTCTCCTTGTGGCCGCTCCCTGGCACATTCTCGCCACGCTACGCAATCCGCCTTATTTTTCTCTTGCGCTTCACGCCGGGCCGAGCGAATACCATGGCTTTCTTTGGTTTTATTTGATCAACGAACAGGTCCTTCGATTTCTCAATCTGCGCTATCCACGCGATTACAATACGGTTCCCCGGGTTTGGTTTTGGTTCCTTCATTTTCTTTGGCTATTTCCCTGGAGCGTATACTTCCCAGCTATCTTCAAGCTTTCCTTCAAGCCCATCGACCGGGCGGGCCGGACGCGGCTGCTGGCGATTTGCTGGATTGGATTTATCATGGTGTTCTTCACGCTCTCCACGACGCAGGAATATTATTCAATGCCCTGCTACCCGGCGATGGCGTTGCTTCTTGGGTCAGCGATGGCCGCGGATAATGGGTGGATTCGCCGGGGAACTCGTGTGCTTTCGGTGATTGCCGGCTGCGCTGGGCTCGCCTGCATCACGATTTTTTTTCTGGTACGCAACGTTTCGGCGCCCGGCGACATTTCGTCCGCGCTCAGCCATCATCCCAGCGCATACACGCTCTCGCTGGGCCACATGCTGGATCTGACTTTTGATTCCTTTGCGTATCTGCGCCTGCCACTGCTGGTAGCGGCGGTTGCGCTGATGGGAGGAGCGCTGGCAACGGCGCGCCGGACCGGTCTGCGCGCGTTTCTGGCGGCAGCGCTGATGATGGTTTTGTTCTACCACGCGGCTCGCTTGGCCCTGGTCGTATTCGATCCCTTTCTGTCGTCGCGGCCGCTGGCAGAGGTGATCGCAAAATCTCCAGAGGGAACGCTAATAATCGACGGAAACCTTTGGAGTTTATCTTCCATCACATTTTATCTGGACCGCAGCGCGTTAATCTTGAATGGCCGGTATAACAACCTGGAATATGGCTCCAACGCTCCAGGCGCTCCAGAAGTGTTCATGGACGACGCGCGCTTCAAGACCTTGTGGCTCGGGCCGCAACGCTTTTACCTTGTCACCTACCAGGCAAGTCTCGCACATTTGGGAGACTTGGTCGGGCGGGATAATCTAAATACCGTGGACTCTGGAGGCGGCAAGCTTGTGCTTACCAATCATCCGTTGAAGCCTGCAGGCCCGCTGCAGGCTAACAATCCATTTGTCCTCAAGCATCAGGATCCGCGGGACTCTGTAGACTGCCGTGCCGTGGCCCAAGGCTCGTTAGCTGCGTGGCTCGTCTCCGGGATATGAATGTCGCGCGAGGAGGTGTGCATGAACCGAGAACAGTTTTACGCCGTCATGGCCGGTGATGGCACGCTAGACTACGAATTGTATCTGAGCACGAAAAAACTGCTTTCCTGTCAGCTCGATTACGACAAGCTTTGCAACGCGGACGAAATGCAGTTCCAGATCGTTCATCAGATCGAAGAACTGTGGATGAAGCTGATGGCTTACACGCTTCTGGATATCGACGAATATCTGCAGCAGGAAAATACCAATCGGGTAATCACTCTTTTTCGCAGGGTGCACACGGCGCAGCGGCTCATGATTCAACAACTCGCCCTGCTCGAAACCATGTCGCCCAAGGACTACCAGGAGATTCGCAAGAAGCTGGGCAACGGCAGCGGGCAGGAATCGCCAGGATTTCGCGTGCTCTTGAAGATGTACCAGCCGATATGGAATTCGTTTAAAGCGAATTATTTGGACAAGCACGGTCTGACGGTCGAAAAGATTTACGATTCGGAGTACAACCACGGCGACGCCTACATGGTCGCCGAGGAGTTAGCCGAATTCGACGAACTGTTTCAGAAATTCCGCTTCGAGCACATGCAGCTGATTTTCCGAACGATCGGCTTCGGCTCGAAGTCGCTCAAAGGCCGCCCCGTCGAAATTCTCGAAGACGGAATGCGCGCCAAGTTTTTCCCCGAACTGTGGGAGATTCGCGGCCAGATGACCGACCGCTGGGGTGCGGCGTACGGTGTAAAGAGGGATTCGCTCGGCGGCCAGTGAGTTGTCCCCCGCTCAAAGGACATCGCCCCCGCTATCCGCGGTCGGAGCGCCCCGGAAATCCACCAAGCTGTTTTTCTTCAAGCTGTGAGCTGTGAGCTGTCAGCTGTCGGCTTCCATCATTTTCAACGTGACGGAGCGATCTGACGGTAACGGCTGCGGAAGAAAAGTAACGGCTCGCCTGGAGAAAGATCCGCGGTCTGCACTTCCCCCAGAAAAATAGTGTGATCCCCCGCGATGTAGTTGCCAACAACCCTGCAAACGATCTGGGCCAGGGTGTCTTCGAGCAGCGGAATGCCCGCTTGCGTCCAGCGATAGCGCACGCCAAGCTTCGCCTCTGCCTCTGGAGTTTGCTCCGACTGTGCGAAATAGACGGAGAATGCCTGCTGATCCTCTTTCAATACGTTCACGCCAAAAAATAAGTTCTGCCTGAGCAGCGGCAGCAGGTGGCTCCGTTGGTCCACGCAAACAAGAATCAGAAACGGTTCCAGCGAAACCGACGTAAATGCATTGGCCGTCATGCCGTACGCCTGCGGCGAATTTTGCGCAGAGCCCTGAGTCTGCCCCTGGCCGGCCCCTCGCGGAGCCGTTATCACCGTCACGCCCGTAGCAAATTGCCCGAGCGCATGACGAAAGTCCGTTGCAGTGAGAGGAGTGGCTGTCATGTCCGAATTTTTGAAGATACCATACTGCGACGCCTATAGGAAAAGACGCGTAAACTCGCGCCGTCCGATGGCGTCATCTGGAATACAAGCTACAGCGCGAGGAGATCTCGCGCCAGCTTGCGCTTTTGCGCGCGCGTGCGCATGACCGTGGGCAAGATCGCGACTTTCATCCCCAGGGCGTGAATCGCGGACTCCTGCGACGCATCGCGTCGGTCAATGACAAACGTGCCCGTGAAGTCGGCATAAAGCTTGGCCACAGCCGACGCGGAAGAACCACAGCCCAGTTGAATGAGCATTTTGTCGCTCGGGCCCTTGAGCGATTTTCCGCCAACAATCGGGCAAACCGCGATGACGCTTTCTTTCCGCGCCCGCAACTGTTCGCGCACACGCGGCACCGCAAGTATCGGCCCAATGCTGATCAGCGGATTGCTCGGACAAATGATCACGCGGTCCGCGTCGCAGATCGCTTCGAGAACCCCCGGCGCGGCATGCGCATGCTTTATCCCCGCGAAGTGAATCCCACGAATCCCCGGCTCCGTGCGATGTTTGATGAGATATTCCTGAAAGTGCATGTTGCCGTCGCGCGTCTCGATAATCGTGGGAATCGGCTGGTCCGACATGGGAAGAATCCGCGATTTCACGCCGAGAGCCACGCGGATCGATTCCGCCGCCTGCGTCAACGTCTTCCCATGCGCAAGCATATCCGTCCGATGAATATGCGTCGCGAGGTCGCGATCGCCCAGATTGAACCATATCTCGCGCCCGTAAATTCCCAGGCGCTTCAGAAAATGAAACGTTTCCCAACGCATGCCCCAGCCCGTCGTGGGATTGACGATTCCCGCCAGCGTGTAGGTAACGATGTCCAGGTCGGGCGAAATCCTCAACCCGTGCATCACAATGTCATCGCCAGTATTTACGATAACAGTGAGCGCGTGTGGGTCCATCGCGCCGTAGAGCCCGAGCAACAACTTTGACGCGCCAATGCCGCCAGCAAGCGCGGCGACCGTGAGTTTTTTCGCGGGAGCCATGGAGGAATTAAGGATGCCCGGCGCAAGCGGTTTCCCGCAAGTGAAAATCACGCGTCGTGAGCAGAAGTCTAACCGGCAAGAGCGAACCCACTTTCAGCGGAAAAGATCTTCGTCGGCGGGCCGGATAATTCGCGCCGCGGGTTCTTGCACAAATCGATAACGATATCCGCGAACCACGACAACCGGAGTTCCCGCGGATTTGCCCATGAGAAGTCCAGCCGCCGCGGCAAGCTCATCCGCAACAGCGAGAATCGTCGCGCGCAACAGTTTGCGGTGGCGGTCGCGCGTCCCGCGCAGATCCGCAAGAGCGGGCACGCCTGACGCTCCGAGAGCCACGTTGATCAGCCCCAGGCGCCAGGGCCTCCCAAAGGTGTCGCTTACAATAACTGCCACACGCTTGCGCGTGAGCTTACGCAACGCGACCGCCAGGCGGCGCGCCGAACGATCAGGATTCTTCGGCAGCAACGTTACGAAATCTCCGCCGCGCACGTTGGAATGGTCAACGCCCGCATTCGCACAGACAAAACCGTGATGCGTTTCGACAATCAGCACGCGGTCTGAGCGCACAATTCGCCGTGATTCGCGAAGAATCACCTCGACCAATCGAGCATCGCTCGAAAGTTTCTTTGCCAGCTCCCTCCCCCGCGGCGAAACTCTCACCGTGGACAAGCGCACCGTCCGCCCTTCCGCCTTGGAAACGATTTTCTGCGCAAAAACCAGAATGTCCCCATCTTCTAAAGTGATTTTCGCGCGACGCGCCGCAACCGCCACCACTGTGGCCAGATTCTGCCCTTTGCGTATCTCCGGCAACCCGGGAATCACAAACAAAGAGAGGGGCGACGGAGCCGCCGGCTCTCGTTTACGCCGCAGCAGACGTGAGGTTTGTTTTGCCATGTTCGGGAGCAAGAATCTTACGCGAGATGGCCCGCCGATTTAACATCGAACGCAAAACTAAGCCTTACAACACGCCTCCCAAATAAAATGGGCGGGACTCCCGCCATCCGGCAAGTGTCCCGCCCGTAACCCCGAAACAAAAAGTAAGCCTACTTGTCCTTTTTGGGAGGTTTATCTTCCTTGTTTGGCTTCGCCGGAGGTTTTGGCGGGGCCTTTTTCTCCACCTGCTGTTGCTGCTTGAGCTTCGCCTCCTCGGCGTCGTGTTTTTTCTCGAGATCTTCGAGTTGCTGTTGGTGTTGCTGATTGAGCTTCTGCTGTGCTGCCTGCTGCGCCGCTTGGTCAGCGGCCTTCTTCGCCAGATCAGCTTTGTCTTTCTGCTGTTGCTGCTCGACCTTCTGCCGCTCCTGATCCTGCTGCGCACGCAAATCCTGGATCTGCTGTTGATGCTTCTGCTCCAGTTGCGGATTGGGAGGAGGCGTCGTCGTTTTCGTATTGTTCGGAGGGTTCGCGGTATTCGCGTTGTTAGGCGGTGGATTATTCGGACGCGATGACGGCGGCCGATCGTTATACACCTTCCCATTGTTATTGTTCGCGGGCGGATTCGCGGTGTTGCTTGGCGGGTTCGCCGCGGTATTGCTGGGCGGATTCACCGTGTTGACTGGCTTGTTCCCGGTGTTATTCGTAGTCGTTGGCCGGTTCGCATTCGGCTGCACGCCCTTGGCCTGCGTCGGCAATGGCTTGGCTGGCGGCGCAATCTTCACCGTAGGCCGAGTTTGCGTCGCCTCCGGTTGAATCTGCCGCATTTGCGAAATCGCAATCGGCTTTCCGCCGTTAGCCTGGATGGCCTGCTGTTGCTTCGCAAACGATGGCGGTGGGGGCGGCGGAGTCGTCTTCGCAACCACTGCTCGCGTTTGGAACGATGCCGGTGGACGCACGCGCGCGGTTGCGCCCGATCCAAGCACCGCCTGCTTCGATGGCGCGACCGCCGGCGTAGTCGCTACCACTTGCGCTGTCTCTACTTCCCTTTGGTTGACCGCCACTGAGTTCTTCGAGACCGACTGCGCCGACGTAAATGCCTGCGGCGTCGTCGCGCTCACCGCTCCTGGCACGCGCTGATTCACATACGTTACGTTGTTCACCGTGGTTTTGTTGATCACCGTGGTGTTGTAATAGTTGTTCACGACGGTGGTGTTCACCGTTGTGTTCGTCACGTTGACGTTGTTCACGTAATTGCGGCTCACGTGATACGAAGGCACGTAGACTTCACGCGGCCCCAGCGGGAACCATCCGACGCTCACTCCGGCAGCAAAGCCCCCGCCAACTCCTACAGCCACACCGAAGTGCGGCCCACCAACCCACGCAACAAGCGCAGGTGCGTAGACGGGGCGAACATACACAACGCCGACGACAACTGGCCGCGGAGGCGCAGGCACCCAGCCCCAAACTCCGCCAACGACGACCCATCGTCCATAATGAAATGGCGCAAAGCCCCAAGGCGCATCATCCACCCAGGTGTAGCCCCAGGGCGCGATATAAGCCCAGTGCCCGTAGTGATACGGAGCCCATCCAACGATCGAAACGTGCGGGAACCAGATCGTCCCGTACTCCGGAGTGGGCCGCCAACCGCCGTATTCGTCGAGGTCTTCGTAACCGATTACGTCGTTCGAGACGTAACGCGCAGAAACCGAAGTATCGATCCGCCGATCGCGCTCGGAGCACCAACCATCAAAATCATCGCTGGAGTTGTCCCAGCTTTCGATGTCCGCATCGATCTGGTCGGTGCCATTGAAAGTCCCGGTTTCCTGAGGATGAATCGTGTAAGCGGAACCGCCGCCAGTGACTTCGCCTTGTCCATCGCGCACAACAACGATCGTAGCGTCGCCGGCTTCGTTGACGTTTACCTTGTAGTTTCCAGGACGCAGCAGCGTGAATGCCAGATTCGGCGTGTCCACTTCAAACGTCTCGTCATCACCAAGCCGGCGGACGCGAATGTTCAGCGTGCCTTCTGTCAATTGAACCTGCGTCGTATTGTCCGTGAGGTTCAAGAAAGTGAAGCCGGTGGTGCTGCCCAGGCGAATCGATGCGGATCCCAAATGCAGCTCGGAATAAGAATCAGTGTCGTTCCAAAGTTTATCGCCGGTTGTTAGCGGACGATTGATAACCGCCGAAACCCAGTCTTCGGTTCCAGCAGGCTCGAAGGAAACATTTCCTCGAACAAAACCCAGCCGCGCGACGCGGCCTGGCGGATCATCATCGTCGGCTGCGGCGCGTTGCGGTATCAGGCAAGCCATGGCCAGCGCGAGACTGAGCAGGCTCACCAAATGCAGCGTGTATCTTTTCATTTGCGATTTCCTCTCTCCTGAAATGCCGGAGCCGGTCTTGGCTCCTTCTTGCGAGGTACTGCGCTTCTTTAAACCCGATTTCTTGAGTGCTGGGCTCAAGGAACCTGGCCCCATTGTGTAATTCAAACAATAACATTTTCGGGCGAAACACCCGGGACTTGGTCTGCTTGCTTTGTCGAACTGGGAAACGCCCGGGCCGGAATACTTATAGAACACGCAAACCATTCGAGAGTTGTGGGAAGGCTCTCCGACAGGAGACATGGACCCAAATAAACTAAAGGCCCGCCTTGAAAAAATGGGCGGGCCTTTGGGAAAAGTTTCAGGATCCAGGATCAATGATGCGGCTTGCCTCCGCCACCACCACCACTATGGGAAGCAGAGCCACTGCTGTGGGGAGCTGAACCGCCGCCATGGGGAGTTGATCCACCACCATGCGGCGTGCTGCCACCGCCATAACTGCGGCTCGGCGCTGAGTAGGTGCGGTTGGGCGCCGAATACGAACGGTTGGGCGCCGGTGGCGTCGAGTACGAGCGCGACGGCTGTTGCGTATATCCGCGATTGTTGGAACCGCCATTCCCTTGCTGAGGCGTGTTAGAACGGCCCCCGCCGGCAGCGTTCGCGTTCCCAGCACCCGCCCACGGCGGGCGGTTGTTGGACCGCGCGGACATAGTCGAGTCGTTCGAGGGGCTGTGCGAGTTGCCAAATCCCTTCGGCGCCTGGCCGTGATCCGTAGCATTGCCCTGTGCGCTCCAATTGCGCGAGTTATTTCCGCCAGCGGATGACGGACGGCTCTGCGAAAGTTGGTTCTGCCGCGCATTCGTATTTCCCGTAGAGGTTCCCGCGCGTCCCGCCGCCAGATTGTTCGTATTCATCGTGTGCACTGGAATGTGCGAAGCTCCGGCACCTGGCGAAGTCCGCGCCATGACGGAACGGTTCTCCACGGAACTCGGCGGACGGCTCACATTGCCTCGAGCGTTGCCGGCTCCGAAGGTACTCTGTCTTGTCGGAGAAACTCCGGCATTGTTTGTGACTCGCGCATTGCGCAATGACGATTCGTTGAGGTGAGCGGCGCCGCGGTTCACTGCTTGACCATTCGTGAAACCGTTTCGCGAAGTTGCCGTCACCGCATGCGTGTCATGCGCGAACCGGTAATTGTTGTTGTTTGTCGTGTGGACGCTGTTCACATTGCGAATAAAAGTGTTGCGAACGTTGATCCGCTCCGCGTACCCGAACCCGGCGTGATACCACGGATGGTACGCTTCGCCAAAACCGAGCGGGAACCAGCCCACACCGACGCCTACGCCCAACCCGAATCCGAAGCCACCGCCAAGGAATCCGACGAACGCCGGACCGTAGATGCTTACGCCAAATCGCGGGCCAGGATACCAACCCCACCGGCTGCCGATATATCCCCAGCGTCCATAATGAAATGGCGCAAAGCCCCACGGCGCATAATCCACCCAAGTCCAGCCCCAGGGACCAACGTAGCTCCAATAGCCGTTGCTATAAGGCGCCCAGTCCGGGCTGACTTCCGCCGGATACCAAACCGGACCATTGTCGCCGTCCTGACCCCAGGTGCCATTGTTATCCAGGTCTTGCGTGCCCGGCATGTCCTCAGGAACGTACTTGCGAGATACAGAGTTCTGCTCTCCGAGGTCGCGATCATTGGCCCAATTGTCCAGGCCATCGGGAGGAGGCGCTTGCGGCGCAATCGTTGACTGCACATCGTCCGTGCCGTTGAAAATACCCCGTTGACCGGGCTGAAGATCGTATGTCTTTCCGCTGGCCGTCACAGTTCCCGCGCCGCGAAGGACAGTGATCCCCGTATTGTCGCCGTTTTCATTCACGTCAATGCGGAATGCACCCGCTTGCGTGATGGTGAAAACCGCGTTGGGCGTGTCGACCTCGTAGGTGTCTCCTTCGCGGATTTCCTTGACGCGAAAATTGATGGAACCTTCCGCGAGCCGCATCTGCGTTATCGTCTGATCCAGATTCAAGAAGGAAAGCGCGGTCATGCTTCCCAAATGGATCGATACGACGCCAGTCTGCAATTCCGCGCGAGAATCTTTGTCCGTCCACATCTTGTCGCCCACCGTCATCGGACGGTTGCGCGCTGCGGCGCCCCAGTCTCCAGCTCCGCCGGCCTGAAGCGAAACCGATCCATCCAGGTAACTGATTCGAGCGACGCGCGTTGGCGGATCATTGGCGTCACTGCCGGCAGGTTCCTCTGCCGGGTCAGCTTGATTCGGTTGAGCCGGCTGATTCTGCGGATCGCCTTGCCCTGCGCGGGCGCTTGGAACGGAAAAGCAAAGAAGACCGATGAGAGAGAAAGCCAGGCTTAGCGCTAACTT
>Ga0210388_10001996_pt1 | contig 15937 bp, 11 predicted proteins | sample IncBWC19OmetaG_FD_155485 | JGI IMG/M metagenome (GOLD analysis project Ga0210388, IMG submission 155485) | Forest soil microbial communities from Barre Woods Harvard Forest LTER site, Petersham, Massachusetts, United States - Inc-BW-C-19-O ...
CAACCCAGCAACGACAGCGCTGCCCTCCTGCACCTTGGCTACGTTCACTGCTGAGCCGAATCCGGTCATCACCGCACAGCCCATGATCGCCGCTACGTCGTATGGAACCGCATCGTCCAGGGGAAGCACCGCGGCCTCAGGCACGAGCACGTGCGTGGCCATGGTGCCCAGAGAAAACGACGCATTCATCGGACCGGCGGGGTGATGGAATCGCTGGTCAGGGACGGTGCCGCGGTCTTCGCAGATATTCTCTTTCCCGCGCTTGCATTGAAAACAGGCGCCGCAGGGGATCGCCCAGTTCAGCATCACCCGATCACCAGGTCGAAACGCATTTACGCCTGAGCCTATCGCCAGGACTTGGCCAGCGCCTTCGTGCCCGAGCACGATCCGCTTCCCCCAGCGGAGGGAGTCCCAGTCCGTGTGGCAGACACCGCTCGCTTTGATGGCCACAAGCACCTCGCCGGTGCCCGGCGCATCCAACCCAATCGTTTCGACGGCAAAGCTGCCGTCCCCTGGCGCAATCGCGGCGCGCACTTCCACCATGGTCTCCTTTACTCCACCCGCGAGCCGTCGTGCGGGTTGCCGGAGCCGCGCTTGGGCCAGTATCCAATCGTATAGACACCGCCAACGGACAGCAGGATCACGCCAGCCCAAAAGGTTGCGTGCTCATTCGCCAGCACGGTGGCCGGTGGATGTATCCACTGATAGCTGCCTGCAATCGTCAGCAACACTCCATAGAACACGAGCATTGCACCGATGTAGAACCATACTTCGAAGGTCCGTCGCATTTTGATTCCCTAACGAAAGAGCCACTGCAGCCACAGAAAGACAAAAGCTGCGGCGGCAGCCCAAAAAATCGGTTGTTGCACCAGAGGGTATCTGCCCCGAGATGGCATCTCCGTACAACCGTATACCAGGCCGCTTAGAGAGGCGAACGGCACGGGCCTGGTACCCAGGCTTACCGCGACGGTAACGATGACGCAGATGAGCCACGACCAGAGCATCCGATACAGCGATTCCGCCATGGGCTGCGCGAAGTGCGAGAGAGCAAGGATTTGCAGGGCGGAGGGCTGAGCTTGCACCCATCCCCACATGGCAATGGAGGAAAGTGTGCCAGCCAGCAATCCCCAGAATGCTCCAGGGCCGGTGGCGCGCTTCCACAACATGCCGAGAATCACCGTGCCGAAAAGTGGCGTGACAAAAAAGCTGAACAGCGCCTGAACGTAGTCCATGATGGAAGCGAAGTGCATGGCGAAATATGCTGTTCCAACTGAGGCGGCTACTCCGAGGATAGTGCTCCACCGGCCCATCTGGAGCAGGTGCTCGTCGCTGCATTGGGGGCGGAAGAGCGGGCGGTAGATATCGTAGCTCCACACCGCCGAGAACGCGCTCACGTTGCCAGCCATCCCGGACATAAAACCAGCGATAAGCGCCGTGATGCCGAGCCCCAGCAAGCCAGGACCTGCATAGCGAATCAGCAGCAGAGGCAGCACCTCGTTATAACTGTGCTGACCCGCTTTGGCAGCACCTTCACTCACCAGGGCCAGGCCGGCATTGGGGAGCACGGCTAGTCCGATCAGTCCGGGCACAATCACGATGAATGGCACTGCCATCTTGAACCAGGAGCCAATGATGGGAGCCATTTGCGCGCTGCGGAGGTCCTTCGCCGCAAGTATTCGTTGAACGACGAGAAAATCCGTCGTCCAGTAGCCAAGCGCTCCCACGAAACCAAGCCCAAATACGATGCCCGTCCAATGGATGCCCATGCTGTTGGTTTGGAATTGCCCCAGAGTGGTCCACAGATGCAGGTAGCCACTGTCGCCGGTCAGCCCCGCTGCAGTGTTCGCGAGGATTCGGCGCTTCATCCCGCTCCAGCCTCCAGTTTCTATCAGGCCAAGAATAGGCACTACCAGAGCACCGGCCCAAATCAGAAAAAACTGCAACACTTCGTTCAGAATCGCTGAGCGGAGACCGCCGAGGGTGACATAGAGCGCGACCGTTATCGATGAGACCAGGATGGAGAAACTGAGATTCCAACCGAGCACCACCTGCATCACCTTCGCCATGGCGAACATGTTGATGCCGCTCATCAGGATCGTCATTCCCGCGAAGGAGAACGCGCTGAGAGCGCGGGTGGGTTCACCGAAGCGAAGTTTCAGATAGCCAGGGACGGAGTGGGTTTTCGATATGTAATAGAAGGGCATCATCACCAGTGCGAGAAACAACATGGCCGGAACGGCGCCTATCCAGTACCAATGCGCGGCGAGATAGCCGTATTGATAGGCGGCTGCGGCCCAACCCATCAGTTCCAGCGCGCCCATGTTCGCGGCGAGAAAGCTGACGCCGGCCACCCAGGCGCTCATCTCGCGGCCGGCCAAAAAGAAATCCTCACTGGTATGCGTTTGCCGTCGCAACAGAAATCCAAGCCCAAGCACGGCCGCGAAGTACGCCACGATGACGATCGTGTCGAGCCAGTGAAGCGGAACTAGCGGCTTGGTCGGTACGGCCAGGATCACGCGATCTCCGGGTCGGTGACCGGTCCGGGAACGCGCGAAAACACGACGGGGTTCAGAGGCGAGGAAAGAACATCTCCCGTCTTCAGGCCGGGCATCCAGCGCTCCATATCCATTACGTGATTCTTGTTCTTCGGGGCGGTGAGCCGGATGTTCTCATCCATATAAATCATTGTCATCACCTCACGCGCCCGATCCGTGGTGTTGACTCCAGCACGGTGAAAGGTCCAGCCGGCATGAAACCTCACGTCGCCGAGGTCGAAGGAACTCTCTTCCATGTGGAACCTCCCAAGCGCCTGCTTGAGCGTCAACTCGCTCTCGTCGCTGATCTCGAGATCGCGGCCAGCCTGAAAGCAGCAACGGAGACAGTACCCGCTTTAGCTTGATGTAGCCATTCTCGTTGTAGAATTCCGTCTGCTCACGGGTCAGCACGAAGGGGTCGTCGAGCTCTTCATGAAGATTGATTGCGACTTCGTCCGCAGGAGTTGACATAGGGTCTCCCCGCACCGCGTTTAGTGAAAATGTTTCAGCACGGTTAAGTTTGCATTCCGTCGCCTGCTCTACTGTATTACCTGGAAATGTGTCGATTGTTGAGCCGTCGAACTTCCACCAATGTATACGGTGTAGTCGGTTCCGGGTTCTACGGTTGATTGCGCTTTCGCGTCGTAGAACGAAAGCTCTTCAAATCCAAGCGGAAAGCGTACCGTGCGTGACTCCCCCCGCTTGAGAGTGATCCGGGTGAATCCCTTGAGCGTTCGCACTGGCTGCTCGGTGCTGGCGCCGCGGACGTTTACGTAGCATTGCACGATTTCGGTGCCTTCTCGATCGCCCGTGTTCGTCACCTCTGCCGTCGCAACAATCGGCCGTAACTTCGGATCTGCCATCAATTCCCTGATGCCCACCGTCTCCCGCGAAATTGAGACCTTATCATAGCGAAACGTCGTGTAAGTAAGGCCGTGGCCAAACGGAAAGAGAGCATCGTTCGGCACGTCAAGATATCTGGACACATATTTGGTTTCTACATAGGCGTTCGGATGCGCGGGGTCAGGCAGTTGAATCGGACGCCCTGTCGGTAACTGGTTGTAGTAGAGGGGCTCCTGCCCAACAGCTCTGGGAAAACTCATGGTCAGTTTGCCGCTTGGTGCAGTGACATCGTAAAGCACATTTGCAATCGCAGGCCCGGTTTCTACACCAGGAAACCAAACCTCCATGATTGCCGGTATATGGGCCGCCGCCCAATCCAGCACAAGCGGTCGTCCGGAGAAAATCAGAAGAACGATTGGTTTCCCCGTCGCCTGTACAGCCTCAAGCAATTGCTGCTGGTTGCCTGGGAGATCAAGGTACGCTCGCGAGGCTGCTTCGCCACTCATATTGCTCGACTCACCCAGGGCCATAATGACTAGATCCGAGTCGCGGGCTGTCTTGATCGCCTCGGCGAATTCGGAGGTGGATTCTCCAGCGATCTCGGTTCCCTTCACATAGAGGAGCGAACCGCCGTGCTCCTGCGCCTGCTCGGTCAAAGTCTCTCGCAGTGTTCTTACATCACCGAAGTTGTTTGCTCCAGACCATGCGCCGACCATGTCCGGCGCGTCATCCGCGAGAGGGCCAATGAGCGCGATCTTTCGCGCACCGGCAGCGAGCGGTAGAAGCGTTTGACCATTGACGGGTTGGTTTTGCAGCAACACAAAGGATTCTTCCGCGGCCCTGCGTGCGAGCGCTCTGTGCTCTGGAACGGCCTTGGTAACCTCGGGCCCTTCTGTAAACGGATGATCAAACAATCCCAGCGCGTATTTCACACGCAGCACCCGCCGCACCGCTTCATCCACGACCGACATGGGCACTTTGCCAGATTGAACCAACGGCGGCAGCTCCGCGTCATAGTAGTGTGAGTTCATGTCGATATCGACACCGGCAGTCAGAGCCTTTTCCGTAGCGGAAGCAGAATTCAACGCGATGCCGTGATGGGTCAGTTCCATCACAGCGGTATAGTCAGAGACGACCGGACCATCAAAGCCCCATTCGCCTCGTAGGATCGTTTGCAGAAGAAATGGGTTTGCGCTCGCGGGCACCCCATTCAACGAATTGAACGCAGACATGACGGTCGCGGCGCCAGCTTCAACAGCCGCGTGGTAGGGGGGCAGATAGATCTGCCGCAGTAGCAATTCACTCATGTCAGTTGTGTTGTATTCGCGGCCCGCTTCTGCTGCACCATAAGCAGCGAAGTGCTTCACGGAAGCTGCGACGGATGCAGGGTCAGACAAGCTCGCCCCCTGGTATCCGCGAATGTAGGCTCTGGCAATCGCGGAGCCGAGATATGGATCCTCTCCAGCGCCCTCGGTGCAGCGACCCCAGCGAGCGTCACGTGCGATGTCCACCATTGGCGAGTAAAACCAGTCGACACCTGCGGTGCGTGCTTCAACAGCAGCCATATGAGCGAGTTCGGAGATCATCTCCGGGTCCCAACTCGACGCTGTTCCTAGCGGCACAGGAAAGATGGTGCGAAACCCGTGAATAACGTCTGCTCCAAAAAGCAAGGGGATGTGCAGCCGCGTGTTATCGACCGCCGCGTGCTGAAAGTGATTGGTGAGCTCTTGACCCACCGAGTTCAGCATGGAGCCAAGCTCGCCCTTCCGCGCGAGCTCATAGCTGTCTACGCCACCAGGCCCCGGTGGATTGACGTTGAGCGCAGCCGTCGTGGGGCCCGCTTGCTTGTCCGGGTGAGCTTCGGTGGCGCTGTACTGGACCAGTTGTCCGATCTTTTCCTCAAGAGTCATTCTTGCCAGGAGATCGTTGACCCTCCGCTCGATCTCCGGGCTCGTTAGCTGTGGGTTCGACGGTACAGATGAGACGCTTTGCGCCAGGAGCAATCCGCCCTGGAGCAACATGGTGCACAATAACGCCGATCGAAAAAAGGCCACAGAAGAATCCTCCTACCACGAGCCCCGCACGTCCTGACATCCTGAACCGCAGCAAGTCGCACTTCAATCTTGTCGTAGCGCGCGAATCGGACCAATACGCGATGCAGGATGTGCAGGCGCGAAGGCTGCCACGAGCGATACGGATAACAATAGCAGCGCTGTACCGCCGATAGTAAGTGCGTCCGCATCTCCAAGTCCGTACAGCATGACCCTAATGAATCGTGCGAGCCATACAATCCAAAGACAATTCCAGCACCGGTAAGCCAGAGCGCCTCGCTCAATATGCGAGAGAGAACTTGGCTGGTCCGGGCACCGAGAGCGATACGCAGGCCGATTTCCCCAATCCGAGTATTGACGGAATACGCCATGATGCCGTAGATACCGATGCTTGCAAGCACCAAAGCCAGCACACTGAAACCTCCGGCAAGCTGTGCAATGGCCCGCTCATTCGCCATGGTTGATCTGACCTGGTCCTTCATCGTGCGCACATCAACCATGGGCACATCGCGATCGAGGGATTCGATGGCTCCTCGAACGGTTGGCAGCACGCTCGTCGGGTCCGCGAAAGTGCGGAGTTCGACCACCATGCGGTGTGGCCCATTCACGTTCTGCACGTACGGGACATAGAAAACAGGTGGGGTTTCCTCGCGTAAATCGGCGTAACGCGTATCTGTTGCAATACCCACGATCTGGCTACGAAAGTCAGCATCGGATTCCGTTGTAGCTGACGCAGACCGAAGCGCACATCCCGCCATAACGTGACCAGGATGGAGAAGGTGCGTTGCTTGTGGTGGCTCTCTCTGAGTAGAGTTGGATTCCCAAACTGGCGCCGCGCCGCAACCCTGGCGTCTTCGGGCTCCATGCCCTGGAGGATGAAGCGGTCCGTCAGCATCTGGATGTGCAGTTGGATTTCATCTTCGAGTTCGTGGCCGGTTCGTCGCTGGCCAAAGAGCCCACGAAGCCTTGCCGTGAACACGCGAATCCAGATGGCCATGCCATTTCTCCTCTTAGAGACTGAGTACGCGGGCGATGACGCCGGAGATACGCTCCCAATTCTCTGTTTCGACCGCGAGTTGGCGGAGGCCGCTCTTAGTTATCGAGTAATATCTTGCCCTTCGATTGTTCTCTGAAACGCCCCATTTCGCGACGATTCAGCCCCACTGCTGCAGCCGCAAAAGTGAGGTATATACCGTGCCTTCGTTCAACGTCAGTACTTCTTCGCTCACCTGTTCAATGCGTCGCGCAATTCCGAATCCGTGCTGTGGACCCAGCGCCTGGAGAGTCTTAAGGATCATCAGATCGAGTGTGCCCTGCAGGGCTTCCTGTTTTTCGGCGGTCATGTGGGTCGTCCTTACCTATGGGCAGTGCAAAGGTAACGCTCTTCCTTTGCACTGCCCATAGGAGAATGTCTCGCGACCTGCTCCACGCTTCTGCGTGGATTGCCGCCAACCAGGAAATTGCCGCAGCAAGGACAGCGGCGGGCGTATCTTACTCCGCGGGACGATCTACAACTATGGCCTGGAAACTACGGCTTGGATGCGTTCCAGACCTTGAAAGAAGACTCGCGCTGCGCCATCAAAACCAGCCCCCGGACGGCTCGATGCCATTGAGGCGCAGATACGTGACGAGATTGCCGTAATGCAAGGCGTCATGGTTTGCGACTTGCGTCAAAATGAACATCTTGTTCGTCTTGACGCCCCAGAAGTTCGCCGGGTCATTGAGGTGCGCATCGGTGAACCCGGAGTACACGCCATCGCAGTAATCGAACGCGCCTTTTAGGTAGGCCTCGATCTCGGCCTTCGAACCCTTTGCGGCAGCCGTGCCGGGGGTCGCTTCACCCTTGACGTTTGAACACAATATGTAGGATATATCCGCCACATGATTCAGGATCTCGGCAAACGAGCGAACCTCCTTCGTCGGCCGGTAGTTGTACTTGGACTCTGGCATCGCATCCGCCGACTTCATGACCTTGTCCTGCATGTTGCTGCGAAAAATGGATATTGTTGTCGTCAGCGGATTCGGCGCCATGATCGGGTTGGGCATGCCTTGTTGGGCGTTGGCCAGGGACGCCAAGGTTAGGTTGAGTGCTACAACAGCAACGACAATGCGCCAGGTCCCAAGTCTCGTAGGCTGAGAAGGAATCAGTCTGGTAAGCATCTCGATTAAGTTACGAATCGTACAGAAGAGATTTTTCGGGAAGGATTGCATTCGACGTCCCCCTACCTGGCAACGTTTGCACGCAAGGGTCCAGTTGGCTCTCTAAGTGCTACCTCTTTGTGGTCAACAGATAACAAGATGGCGAGGGCTGTGAGGTTTACGCCGCACTGTCCATTTTCGATGAACACTGTCCACTAGCAGCATTCAGGCAGTGATCTAGGTGCCCGAGTTCCTCAATGAACGCATGGTCTCGATCGATCGTTAACGGCGAAGAGGCGCTTGCCCGTAAGGCGAAAATACGTCCAGGGGATGCGCTCAATCCTCAATGAGTGCATCCACATGGATCACTCTCCGAGAATCGAAGCGGTGCGCAGTAGGGTGAAGCCGGAGACGTTTAGCCAGGCCGGTTGGAGCGCTCCAGCCATTCAGCGGGCAGCACCTTCAGCGCCACCAATCTGACCGCAGTTCCTCGCCTGCGATGACATCTGAAGGAACTCCCGGCGTTGGCGACCAGAGCTTCAGTCCCTCGACCGGCCAGATCTTCTCGATAGGCTGCCTCCAGTGGTGCAGAGCCAGATCGAACAATCCCCAGTGAATCGGCATGAGCAGCCCCTGCCCACCCAGAGCGTGAAAGCTGCGCACGGCGCCTTCCGGCCCCATGTGAACGTCCGCCCACGATGGATCAGAGGCGCCTATCTCAAGCATGGCCAGATTGAACGGCCCAAACTGCGTACCGATTTCGTGGAAGCCCGGCCACTCCCCGGAATCCGCCCCATAATACAGACGGTGTTGCGGCCCAGCCAATGCGAACGAGGCCCAAAGCGTTTCGAAACGATTGAAGAGGCTGCGGCCCGAGAAATGCCGAGCCGGCAACGCCGTCACCCGCACGGCGCCCACTTGTGCGCTGTCCATCCAGTTCAGTTCGACGCATTGCGCCGCCGAAACGCCAAATTGCTTCAGCAGTCCACCTACTCCGAGGGGCGCAATCCATCTCGCTCTCTCCACCGCGCCCAGACGTGCCAGCATGCGTATCGTGCCCGCGCCCAGGTGATCGTAGTGGTCGTGTGAAACAATCACGGCGTCGATGGTTGGAAGTGCGCTCAATTCCAAAGGCGCTGGAAAAAACCGTTTAGGCCCGCTCCAGGTCGTCGGTGATGCGCGCTCATCCCACACCGGATCGATCAGAATGCGTACGCCATCTATCTCGATGATCGACGTAGCATGCCCCATCCAGGTGATGCGCAGTCCTGAGCGCGGCTGTGTCGCGAAGGCCGTCGCGTCTGTGTGAAACGGACCCAGAGGTTGACGTGGTGAGCGTGCCTTCGCGTCCAGAAAGAACCGCGGCCCCACCTTGAACATGAGCGAGGGGCCGCCGACTTTCGTCGGCGCAGGATTCACATAACGGCGGCCGTCCCGGCGCGCCGGCTGAAGCAACATGGTTATTCGATGATCTGTTCCGCCAGTGGATTCTGAAGAGAACAATAGTGTTTCATTCAGTCCGATGGACCCATTGACGAGCTTCCGAGCGGTTTATCGGCGATCTGGAAGTTTACGTCGCTCCCATCGGAGGCGCTCCTGCCTTTCCCAAAACCCGACCCTAGTAAGGCCGGGCACAGTAAAGCCTGCGCGCAAGTCGAAAAGCCCGACTACTCGACCCGCCACTGGCCCGAACAAGATCATCTCAACAACCCTTGATTGAGGAGCTGCTACGTGACGGTTATAATCTCTAATCTGCCTTTCGCCTTCCCACGTAACAAAGAGATTCGCGCTGTACGAAGGAATGATTCATGATCAGTCGCAGAACCCTGCTCGGCGTGTCAGCAGGAGCCGCTCTCTCGTCGTTGGCATCACCGATGGTTGCTCAGATGCGTTCCGATAATCAGGAAGCACCGAGCAGTCCGCTTCCGAAGGATATTGCCGCACTGCCATCGTTTGCCGGCAGGGTCGCCCCTTTCACCAATGAGGAGCGCCTGGCGCGCATCGATCGAGCCAGGAAGTTGATGGGCCAGCAGAAGATCGAGGCCATCGTTCTCGCCAATTCCACCTCGAACACGCTCTATTTCGCTAATATCCGCCTCGGCGCAAGCGAGCGGATGTGGGCGCTTGTGATTCCAGCAAAGGCGAAACCTTTCCTTGTCTGCCCCGCCTTTGAACGGGATCGCGCAGCCGAGATGCTCGCGGATACTCCACTTGCGAAGGATGCCGACGTGCTCACCTGGCAGGAGGACGAGAGCCCATTTGCGCTCGTCGTCAGGGCACTGAAGGATCGCGGCATCAACAGCGGCAAGGTCGGCCTCGACGAAAATATGAAGTTCACCTTCGCCAATGAACTGATGAAGGCCGGCCCTTCACTTCACTTTGTTAGTGCGACGCCCGTCACCGGCGGTTGCCGCATGATCAAGGACGAGCATGAGCTTGCGTGCCTGCGTACCGCCGGGGCCGCGACGCTCGCGGTTTATGAAGCTGTCTATCGCTCTGTGAAAGAGGGCATGACCACGCGCGATGTTCATAACCTTGTGCAGATGGCCTACGCGAAGACAGGGTTGCAGGGCGAGGCCAGCTTGAATATCGATGAGTTTACAGCGGTGCCGCATGGCTCACGCCAGGTCCAGACCATCCGCGAAGGCTCCATTCTGATGCTCGATGACGGCTGCGTGGTCGAAGGCTATACCTCGGACATCACGCGGACCTTCTGCTATGGCAAACCGACGGACAAGCAGCGCAAAGTATTCGACATTGTGAAGGCCGCTCAGACCGCGGCTATGAAGGCTGCCCGCCCTGGACTGCCGATGGCTCAGGTTGATCTCGCCGCACGCAAAGTCATTACCGACGCCGGTTACGGGTCCGGTTATCAATACTTCACGCATCGCGTGGGACATGGCATCGGTATGGATATGCATGAGTGGCCCTACCTGAGCGAGAACAATATGTTCCTCGATGATCGCCATCTAGTACTCGCGAAAAATATGACCTTCAGCGACGAGCCCGGGATTTACATCAAGGGAGAGTTCGGTGTACGGCTGGAGGATGAACTGCTCATCACCGCGGATGGAGGGGAGTTATTGACACCGCAGAGCCCCTCGCTCGACGAACCGTTCGCGAAAGTATAGGAAAGCGAGAAACGCGGTTGCGAACACAAGAGATTCATTCAAACAGTTCCCGCGGAAGCTGATGGGATTCGCTTCCGCTCTCGAATTCGGTATTCACTCCGCTCGTAGACAATCCATGAGATCTATACGCGTGGCTCTGGGTGCCGGAATGTAGCAGGCGACAACCGCTGCAATCGCCCCGGGATGAAATGTGCACTCGTCTCTCTTCATCCGTGAATATCCATTCTTCCTCAGTGAAAGTTGAGCCAAAAAAAGACCATCGACGTAGGATCTAAATACATCGCCACCGAGAGCGGGTTGTTGTCGTGATACACCTTGTAGTCGTTGACCATTAAAAGGTTGATGTCATTCGACGCTGAGTAGTTGGTGGCAACCCCCGTTTCGCTCAGAGCCGTGGACTCGTTGATGACCGCAAGCCCGTAGGACGCCAGCATATAGGGTGTGCCATTGGTTTCGGTTGGACGCTCAAGAATCCACTCCGCCTCTTTACCGAGAAATTTCGTGCCCTTGAGGGGCACAGAGGTTTCATACATCTGGTTGGTCTTCTCATTCAGCAGAAAGATCCACTCGTAGCCGCCATTATTATTGGGGTTGCCAAAGCTGTCTCCTACCCAAACCTCAGAAAAGACCGTATCGGAGGGAGCGACAGGAAAGTGTCCAATCTCCTGACCCAGTCCCTGGTTGGGCATCACCTCGTTGAAGAAGTAATAATCGGTCAACGTATAGTTGTGGTAAGTGAAAGCTTCCTGCTCCGTTCCCGCCTGCAAAAGATCTGCGGTGCCATCCCCGTCCAGCCCTACAAACAGGGCGTTGAAGCAGAGAGAGCCGGATGTGGGTTTGCATGAAACCGACGGGACGGACCAACTTCCCATCACCGCGTTGTACGTACCTGCGCGCCCGCGCAGCTCGTAGCCGCTCCACGTCGCGCGGCTTTCAGTTCCGTTCGTCACTCCTGATTGTGAACGAGGGATATCAGGTCGTGCGATTTGGCTGGCTTGGACCTGAATATGAGGACGTGTGACGATATTCAGCCATTTGCTAAAGTTCCCCGGAGAAGAAACCTCATCTGGCCGCGGTGGGAATCCAAGCTTTGCCAGCTCCAGGGAGGAAAGCGACCTGGCGTCATCGGCGGCTAGAGGTTCCGTCATTCTGGCCGCCTCGGGCAACTTTTCTGTCCGCGCATCGACGGACGGTTCAGGAGCAACGGCGCTGGCACTCACTTCGGCCGGGTAAGTAATCTGTTTGCTGTCCGCCGTTGTGCAATCGAGCTCCAGCCTCGGAGCCTCGCTAAATTCACGGTGAGCATTGATGTAGAAACGAACCTGACCCTCGCCATCAGCAAGGAGCATCATCTTTCGGCCAGAGTCGTCTTGTGCATGTAGAAAGCAGGTCGCGTTGGGCGCGGCGTTCATTAAAACTGGCGATTCCACGCCGGGTCGCACGGCGATCCTGATGGAAGGAACTACCTCGATTCGATCAGAGCCAATGAGATCTGTCATCGCGGTCTGGGCGAGAAGGGGAAGCGCCAGAAGCAGTGTTATTACGGAGACGATTGGGGGCAGGAGCGCGGTCCGAAACGCGGTCATAGGTCACCTCGATCTTTATGTGCGGTAATCCGTCAGAGGGAACTGCCGAAGGTGACCGAATCACCCGCACCGAGATAGTGCGGGCGGGGCCGAAAATGTATCATGCCGTCTCTGAGCTGGCGCTTGCCCCAGATTCCGAATTTGGAACCGGTGAGAATGCGGCCATTGTCGCCACCCCGCAAACCCCAGCTTGTTCCCGTCCATCATTGTTTCCGTAAAAAAGCGAGCCGGTCGCAGTTGACCGGCTCGCTGGGTTTGTCTGAAGGTTTCTTAGAAAAGAATCTTCAGGGCGAGTTGTGTGTTGTACGGTTCGCCGGAGCCGATGCCTGGCGCGCCGTACTGGACGCCGATGGTCGAGGTGCTAGCGCCGAAGGAAGAACCGTCGCCAAGGCTCGGATAATTATTATTTGGCTGCGCCAGGTTGGTGCGGTTGAAGACGTTGAACATCTCTACACGGAACTGCGCACGGACGCGCTCCTTGTAGATAGGTATGTTCTTGATCAGCGAAAGATCCACATCGCCGAAACCGGGCCCAATGACCTGGTTGCGGCCCAGATTACCGTAGGTGGCAGCCGCCGGCACGACGAAGCTGCTCTGGTTGAGGTACTGCGCAAAGGAGTGTTGCTGTACCGATCGGTTGCTGTTGAGGGCCGGACCCGTGATGCTGGCACGGTCCTCACCCTCGGCCGTACCGCTGTTGTCCTGGCCGGTGAGGATGTTGACCGGCATGCCATTCTGGAATTTGAGAATGCTGTTGACCTCCCAGCCATGCGTCAGAGCCCGCGGTCCATATTCGAGGGCCGGAATCGCGTAGTTAAGATATGCGGAGAAGTGGTTTCGGATGTCATTGTTTGCGTTACCCCAGTCACCGGCCAGGTTACGCGAGTCCTGCGGGATAGTATTGAAGACGCTGGAGTCGTCCAGATTGTGGCTCCAGGCGTAGGCGAACTGACTGGTAAGCCCATGCCACGTGCTGCTGCGCAGCGTAACCTGCAGCGCGTTGTAGCTGGACGATGCGGCGGAATTGATCTGGTTGATGATGCTGAAGTTGGGAAACTTGGAGAAGTAGGGGCGCGTGGACTGCTGGTAGGGGAACGTATCGCCGTTCGGCCCGACAACGGTCGAGGGATTCTGGTCGCCTCCTAATGCATTCTGGTTGATGTCCTGCAGGACGAGGTTGTGGCGGCTGAGTGTGCCCGCGTAGCCGACGTTCACCTGCCACGCCTTGCCAAGGCTCTGCTCGACGTTCAGACCAAAGAGCTCGGCGTAGGGCGTTTTGAAGTTGCGGCTTGCCGAGTAGATGGAGACGAAGTTACTCCCCGTGGGTTCACCCAGGCTGGCCGGAAAGACAGGCGTTGCCTGGTTGTATGTCCAGATGGGCGCAGCATTCGGCGTGTTGAGAAGAATGGATTCGTTGGGCTGGCTGCCGGCCGGGTTGTTGTTGACCCCGCCTGCGCCGCCATTGGGGATGCCGATATTGCCAAAGAAGGCCTGGCCGGCGGGCTGATCAAAGTAGATGCCGTAGTTGGCGCGGATAACTGTTCCCGGGAGCGCCTGATAGGAGACGCCGACGCGCGGCGAGAAGTTGAGCTTGTTGCTGTTGTAGATGTAATCCGGCGTGCCCGAGCCCCCGCCGGCGACCACCAGACCGCTGGCGCTGGAGGGGTCGAAGATGGAGAGGTTCGGACTGTTGGTGTAGAAGGGCTGCTGGTAGTCATAACGCAAGCCGAGATTGACGTTCAGCTTCGGCGAAATCTGCCAGGAGTCTTCCGCAAAAGCACTTCCGGTGTGGGTGTAGATGAAGCGCTCCTGGGTGCCGAGGGTAATGTTGGACGTATACGCGTAGCCGGCAAGATAGTCGGCTAGAGTCAGGACGTTGGAGTCGGTGACAGAGGTATCGTTTGCCCAGGGCCCGAGTGGGCTTGGGCCGTTGCCGAAGTTGAAGGCGCCGCGGCCGCCCCAGTTGTAGTAGAGGTCGATGTAGGCGCGGCGATATTCAAGACCGAGGCGTAGCTGATGCGCGCCGACCGTCCAGGAGAGCGTATCTGCTATCTGGCCGGAGATGTCGTTGCGGCCCGAGGTCGGTGTGATGCCGATCGAGTCGAAGCCGTTGATGGCGATCTGCGGAGCGCCGGACAGAGTCGCGCCCGTGTTGAGGCCGGCCAGCGTCAGGGGATTCTGACTGTGGTTCGCATCGGAGAAAGCCTGCGTAAAGAAGTTGGCGCCGGCCGCAACCTGATTGACCATATTGGGGCGGAGGCTGTAATTCCAGACCACATTGTAGTTCTGGATGTGCGAGGGAACGGTCTGGAAATACTCCGGCAGATAGGAGCAGACGAACACGCAGTCCGGAGCCACGGCGTAGCCCTGACCGAAGTACCAGATGGCCGAAAGGCGGCTGCGGTCGCTGAAGTTGTGGTCGAAGTGCGCCACGACATTGTGGCTATAGCCGCTCTGCGGCGCGGTGCTGGAGTAGTTGAACGGTGAAGCGGGAAGGTTGGCAATGGCGCTCGGATCCCACATCGTGCTGAGGATGTTCTGCGAGACCAGGCTGGGCTGGACGTTGTATTTTTTCAACTCCGCGAGCGCCAGTGCCTGGTAGGCCGGCGAAGGCTCGGTGACGGAATTGGCTTCTCCGATGACGAACTTTTGCTCCTCGAAGAGGAGGAAGAAGAAGGTGTGGTCACGCCAGATAGGGCCGCCGAGCGAAGCGCCATAGTTCTCGTTGCGCAGCGGCTGTGACGGCGATCCGGGGGCGACGAACGGCGAGGTCACGGCCAGCGCTTCGTTACGGTTGTAGTAGTAAACATCGCCGTGAAACTGATTGCTGCCGGACTTGGTGGTGACGTTCAGGTTGCCGCCCGGGCTGCGGCCCGATTCGCTGTTGCCCGTCGTCTGGAGCGAGTATTCGTCGAGCGCGTCAATGGGATAGACGACGCCGGCGATACCGCTGATGCCGCCCTGGTTGACCGCATCTGCGTTCAGGTACAGATCGTTGTTGTCTACACCGTTGATTGTGTAGTTGATCTGGTTGCTGCGCGTACCGTTGACTGAGCCGTTGTTGTTGTATCCGGAAAAGGCCACAGAGGTGCCGAGAAGCTGCGTGAAGTCGCGGCCGTTAAGCGGTGTATCCTGCAGCGCTTTCGAATCGAGGGTCGTGGTCTGCGTGGTGGTGGTAGTGTCGAGCGAAATAGCATCGGCGGCCACTTCCACCGTCGAGGCTTGTTGCGCGACCGTCAGCTTGACCGGAAGCGTATAAATCTTGCCTGCGAGCACCTGCACGCCACTGACCTCGGTGCTCTGAAAACCGAGGGATTGAAATTTGACCGTGTAGGTATCAGCAGGAAGGTCGTTGAACGAAAACTCGCCCGCGCCGGAAGAAACGGTATCGCGAGTGACCCCGGTTGCAACATCGACAGCCGTCGCTTTTGCGCCGATAACGACTGCACCCGAAGGGTCGGTGATGGTGCCGTTAATGCTGCCGCGAAAGGTCTGCGCCAGCGTCGGAATGGACATCAAAGACAGGAGGGCGAGCATAGCCGGCAATACCGGCAGCATTCGTCTATTCAATTTCATTGAAGCCTCGTCACAAATAAAATAAGCACCCGGCACCTGCGTGCATTTAGCTGCCGCAGCCGTCGGAAGTTGTAGTG
>Ga0210388_10001997_pt1 | contig 15936 bp, 10 predicted proteins | sample IncBWC19OmetaG_FD_155485 | JGI IMG/M metagenome (GOLD analysis project Ga0210388, IMG submission 155485) | Forest soil microbial communities from Barre Woods Harvard Forest LTER site, Petersham, Massachusetts, United States - Inc-BW-C-19-O ...
CCGCTGTTCACCTTCGGTGGAGTGCCATTCACGCCCCAGGCTATCCTCTCAACGGTCCTGGTTCTCTCTATCGCGTACGCGGTCTATCTCGAACAACGTGAACGTCAGATGGCCTTGGAGCAGGAATACAGGAGCGCTCAGGAGCTGCAGCGCGTGCTTGTTCCAGAGTCTCTGCCTTCACTCGAGGGCTATGCCGTCACCAGTGCCTATCAGCCGGCGCATCAGGTCGGTGGCGACTTCTTTCAATTGATCAAGCAAGGGGACGGGCAAGAGGTCGGCTCGGCGATTCTCGTTCTCGGCGACGTCAGCGGCAAAGGCTTGAAGGCCGCGATGACGGTCTCGTTGATCGTAGGCACCGTACGGACGCTCGTCGAGACAACAGACGATCCAGCCAAAATACTCGCCGGCTTGAATCGACGCCTGCATGGACGCCTGAACAATGGATTCGCCACCTGCCTCGTGCTGCGCTTTGATGCAGAAGGTAGCTGCGTGCTGGCGAATGCAGGCCAGCTCGCGCCCTACCTAAACCAGAATGAAATGGCTCTCCCTGACGCTCTTCCGCTTGCGCTTGATCCCGACGCGACCTACGAGACGACTGCGTTCCATCTAGCCGTCGGCGATCGCCTGACTGTCTACACCGATGGATTGCTGGAAGCGCGCAACCCTGCAGGTGAAATCTTCGGCTTTGAGCGGGTGCGCGCGCTGATGGCTACTAAGCCCGATGCGAAGCGAGCGGCGGAGGTCGCCGTGGCCTTCGGGCAGGACGACGACATCACCGTCTTGACGCTGACGCGTCTCGCCATCGGAGTAAAGTCCACCACCTCGCTGCTCGCGCCAGAACTGGTCACTGCGACCCAATAGCTCTTGCCCGGGAAAGCAGCCAGACTATGCCCGGCAAGGGCTGGTTCCAGCTTCTGCGCCTCTACAGCCCGAAACCGTCCTTCTTCGACAAAACATGGCGTCCGGGCGAGGTGGAGCTGGTGAGGTGAAGTCGCTCTTGCACTCACAGCTGTCCAACACCAGCTCTCTCGACTGGAATTACTCAGTGATGCCGAGTTGGGTCAGCATGAACGCGTAATACTTGTCGCGCTCGTGAATGCTGTCATAGCGCCCGCTCGATCCTCCATGGCCGCCATGCATATTGATGAAGAAGACTAACGGGTTCTGGTCCGTCTTGAGCGCCCTCAGCTTGGCGACATACTTCGACGGCTCCCAATACATCACCTGCGAGTCGTCAAACGACGTCTCCACGAGAAGCGCTGGATAATTCTTGGCCGTTACATTGTCGTACGGCGAGTAGGTCAGCATGTAGTCAAATGCTGCCTTCTGGTTCGGATTGCCCCACTCTTCATATTCACCAACGGTCAGCGGCAGCGTCGCATCGAGCATCGTGTTCATCACATCGACGAAAGGCACCTCACACAATACGACCTTGAAGAGGTCGGGACGCATATTTGTCACCGCGCCCATCAGCAAGCCGCCTGCACTTGCGCCCTCGATGCCTACCTCTCCGCGCTTGCCGTAGCCCTGCGCCAGCAGTCCTTCGGTCACCTCAGTAAAGTCGGTGAAGGTGTTCCTCTTGGTCATCATCTTGCCCGCATCGTGCCAGGCCTCGCCAAGCTCCCCGCCTCCACGAATATGCGCCACGGTAGTCACAACGCCGCGATCCAACAGCGGCAGTAGGGTTGCCGAGAAACGATCGTCGATCGTGATCCCATACGATCCGTAACCATAAACGAAGAGCGGATTTTCCCCGCGCTTGAACTTGTCTTTGCGGTAGACCACGGTTACCGGGACCCCGACACCGTCCTTTGCGGGTATAAACAAACGCTCCACCGCGTATCGAGTCTTGTCGTAGCCGCCCGGGACCTCCTGCTGCTTCAGGAGCGTCGAAGTCTGCTTCTTAACGTCGTAGTCGAACGTCGAGTTAGGCGTAATCGGCGATTGATAGCTATAGCGATACTTGTCCGTATCGAACTCCGCGTTGGCCGCGGAACTCAACGTATAGGCAGGCTCGGGTACTTCAACTGTGTGCTTCTCTTTGCCCTTCGTGGAGATCACCTGCAGCACCGGAAGCCCCTTAACTCGCTCAGTGATTACATAGAAGTCCTTGAACACGTCCAGATCATCAAGCGGTACCTCCTTGCGCGCAGCAATCAACTCGGTCCAGTGCGCTTTGCCGGGAGTCGCTACCGGAGCGGTCACCAAACGGAAGCTCGGGTCGGTGTCATTCACCCGAAGGTAGAAGAGGTCGTTGCCTTCGTCAGCGTAATATCGAACTCCCTCCGAGCGTGGCTCGATGGTCTTCCACTCGCCGTTCGGAGTGTTAGCGGCAAGGAATCTCGCTTCGCTGGTCACATGACTCTCTGAATCGATCAGCAGATAACGGTCGTCACGCGTGCGACTGACTCCTACCTCATAACGCTCGTCCTTTTCTTCGTAGACCACTGGGTCGGTCGCGGCATCGGTACCAAGAACGTGCCGGTGGACTAGATTGCCGCGCTTGGTCTGTGCGTCCTCGGTCGAGTAGAACAGCGTCTTGTTATCTGACGCCCACGCGATGGAATCGACCCGCTCTGCTGTGTCCGGAAGCGGTTTGCCCGTCCGCAGGTCCTTGAAGTGCAGCTTGTACTGACGGAACCCGACATTGTCGGTCAGGTACGCTAGCAGATTGTTGTCGTCGCTCACCTTTGCGCTCGCCAGCGACATGAACTTCTCGCCTTCGGCTAGCAGGTTCACATCCAGCATTACTTCCTCAGGGGCGCTGAGCGTCTCCTTCTTTCGGCACAGTATCGGGTACTGTTTGCCTTCTTCGGTACGCGTGTAATACCAGTATCCCCGCTTCCGGTAGGGCACCGCGGTATCGGTTTGCTTGATGTGGCTCAGCGTCTCGTTATAGAGCTTCTCTGCGAAAGGCTTTTCGTCCGCTGTCACCTGCTCGGCGAACGCGTTCTCCGCCTCGAGATACTTCACCACGCGCGGATTGGTCCTCTCGCGCAGCCAGGCATAATCGTCCGTCAACACCGCGCCGTTAATCGGATTTTCCGTATGGATCTTCTCGGCAATCGGGGGCTTCGGGGCCGGAGCGCTTTGTGAGTATGCAGTCGCCGCAACCAGCGCCAGCAGGATGAAAGAAGTACCTTGTTTTCTCATGACCGCAATTCTATGACGCGATAGCTACTACTTGCGCGCCGCTCGCCTCGATGTAACCGATACGACTGCGGGCGCGCTGTCAGAAGCACGATAACGAATCAGCCATATGTGGCGAAGCGATTATCTCTTGCCTTTTCTATTGCTTATAATTTTCTTTGCTATTTTGTGCCCAGAAATCGCATGTCAAGCCCCTAAACCACCTAACTCATTACTCTTCAACAACATCCCCGTGGCATTTTAGTTACACTCAACCCGCTATACTGGATATATAGATCGAAAAAACGAGCAAGCCCCGGACACTCTCCGGGGCTAACTCGTTTGTTTGTAATATTTTGGACACAACTCGTTTGTTATGAATATTTTATAAGAACGAATGTCTCGTAAATTAATGATTATAAGCAGTTTACGCGCGGGCAACGGGGGTACCCCCCGTCTTAAAGGAAACCTACGCTGTCTGCGCGACAACTCGGAAGTCGTCCGCCTCCTCCGCCACGGGAACGTCCCATCCCCCAGGAGGCAGAAGACACATATCCACCTGCTTTGGTCCCCAGGTATGTGGCTCATACGGATACACCGGAGTCGCCGCCTTCAGCACCGGATCCACGATGCGCCAGGCCTCTTCCACATAGTCCTGTCGGGCAAAAAGCGTGGCGTCCCCGGACATGGCATCGGTCAGCACCTTTTCATACGCCTCCATCTCGGTCGCTCGCGGATGGCGGCAGGCCACCAGTTCCACCTCCTCGCGCCCTTCGCCTCCCGCCTGCGCGACCGATACCGCCACCGCAATGGTCATCTCCGGACTGATGCGGAAGCGGAGGTAATTCTGCGTCGCGTCTGGGTCCGTCAGATTGGTGGCAGGGGGTTTACGCAATCGCGCCATCACCTCCGTGCAGGTAGCCGGAAGATTTTTCCCTGCCCGGATATAAAACGGCACACCGTCCCACCGCCACGACTTGATCTCCAACTGAAGCGCGGCGAAGGTCTCCACCTGCGAGTTCGGCGCGACACCCTTTTCATCGAGGTACCCAACAAACTGCCCACGAACCAGGTCCTTCGGATCCAGCGGAGGAATCGCCTTCAACACCTTCACCTTCTCGTCCCGCATCGACTCGCTGTCCCCCCGCGCCGGACACTCCATCGCCAGATTGCACATCACCTGGAAGATATGGTTCTGGATCACATCGCGTATCGTGCCCGTCTGGTCGTAAAAGGCGCCCCGCCCCTGCACGCCAAAATCCTCCGCCATAGTGATCTGGACACTCTCGACGTAGTCACGGTTCCACAACGGCTCCAGAAACGAGTTTGAAAAACGAAAGGACACCATGTTATGGACCGGCCCCTTCGCCAGATAGTGGTCGATGCGAAAGATCGATGACTCCGGAAACGCCGAGAGCAGAATCCGGTTCAGCTCCTGCGCCGACTCCAGATCGTGACCAAAAGGCTTCTCCACAATCATCCGCGCACCCTTCGCCGAGCCAGACTTCACCAACTGTTCTACGACCGTCTCAAACAGCGAGGGCGGAATTGCCAGATAATGCGCCGGCCTCTCCGCTGGCCCAAGCGCCTTCCGCACCGCAACAAACGTCGCCGGATCGGAGTAGTCGCCATCAACATACCGCAGCAGCGAACTTAGCTTCGTCCACGCGGCAGCATCGAGACCGCCATGCTGCTCAAGGCTGTCCTTCGCCCGTGCCTTCAGCTGATCGAGGCCCCACCCCGCCTTGGCAACACCGATCACCGGGACATTGAGGGTGCCACGCTTGATCATTGCCTGCAGCGCGGGAAAAATCTTCTTATAGGCAAGATCGCCAGTCGCACCAAAGAACACCAGCGCGTCGGAATGGGATTGGCTCACGTGTCTTCTCCTTCACATTAGAACTACTTCGCCACAGGCTTCTCGAGATGGCCGCCGAACTCGTAGCGCATTGCGGACAGCAGTTTATTCGAGAACTCGCCATCGCCCCGCGAACTGAATCGCTCATAGAGCGCCGTCGTCAGCACAGGAATTGGAACTCCCTCATCGATTCCTGCCTTGATGGTCCAGCGCCCTTCACCCGAATCCGACACTCGGCCTCCAAACTTCGACATCTGCGGATCTTCGACCAGCGCAGACGCAGTAAGGTCCAGCAACCAGGACGCGATCACGCTGCCACGACGCCAAACCTCGGCGACATCAGGCAGGTTGAAGTCGTACTGATAGTGTTCCGGATCACGAAGCGGAGTTGTCTCGGCATCGATCTCGCCCTTCTGCTTGCCAATATCGGCGGCCTTCAGCACGGCCAGCCCTTCGGCATAAGCCGCCATGATGCCGTACTCGATCCCGTTATGCACCATCTTGACGAAGTGCCCGCCGCCGCTCGCCCCGCAGTGAAGATACCCCTGCTCCGCAGTGCCCCCGACCTTCTCGCGCCCCGGTGTCCGCGCAATGTCCCCAAGCCCCGGAGCGATAGTCTTGAAGATAGGGTCCAGATACTCCACCGCTGCGTCCGGCCCCCCAATCATCATGCAATACCCCCGCTCCAGCCCCCACACGCCCCCGCTGGTCCCCACGTCAACATAATTAATTCCCTTAGCAGCAAGCTCCTTCGCCCGGCGAATATCGTCGATATAGTAGGAATTGCCCCCATCGATCAGGATGTCTCCGGCTTCGAGATGAGGAGCGATCTGCTGAATCGTCTTCTCGACAACTCCCGCGGGAATCATCAGCCAGATCGCCCGCGGCTTGGCCAGCTTAGTCACCATGTCTTGCAGCGAAGAGGAACCTCCTATTCCCTTCTCCTTCGCCATCTCCTCAACCACCTTCGGCGACATATCGAAGACGACGCATTCGTGCCCATGCGCAACCAGCCGCCGCACCATATTGGCTCCCATCCTACCCAGGCCTACCATTCCAAGTTGCATACTCGCTCCTTAATTAAATAGTTCGGTTGGTTTGTCGGGACGTCAAAAGCGAAAATATATCTTACACAGTTGCTGAGCTTACTTGTTCTTCCTATATCTCCGAATCAGGCTCGTTGTTGAAGTATCATGCGCCAACGCGGGCTCTGTCACGCTCTCCAACTCTCCGATAATGCGTTGCGCCAGCAACTTGCCCAGTTCAACGCCCCATTGATCGAACGAGTCGATGCTCCAGATCGTGCCTTGGGTAAACACTGCGTGCTCATACAGCGCAATCAGCTTGCCCAGGACCTCAGGTGTAAGCTTGTCCGCAAGAATCGTATTCGACGGACGATTGCCCTCGAACACACGATGTGGAACCAGCCAGTCCGGTGTACCCTCCGCCTTCACCTGCTCCGCCGTCTTGCCGAACGCGAGCGCTTCGGCCTGCGCGAAGACATTCGCCATCAGCATGTCGTGGTGTCGTCCCAGCGGATTGAGTGTCTTGTAGAACCCGATGAAATCACACGGAATCAACCGCGTCCCCTGGTGGATCAGCTGGTAGAAAGAGTGCTGCCCATTCGTCCCTGGCTCACCCCAGTAGATCGGCCCAGTGTCCGTGGTGACGCGTGTTCCATCCAGCGTCACATGCTTGCCGTTGCTCTCCATCGTCAACTGTTGCAGATATGCCGGGAAGCGCTTCAAGTATTGCTCATATGGCAGCACAGCCATCGTCTGCGCGTCAAAGAAGTCGGTGTACCAGACAGTCAGCAGCCCCATCAATACCGGCAGATTACTCGCGAAGGGAGCAGTGCGGAAATGTTCATCCATCTGGTGAAATCCGTCGAGCATTGCGTGAAAGTTGTCCGGGCCGATCGCCAGCATCGTCGACAAGCCAATTGCCGAATCCATCGAATAGCGTCCACCGACCCAGTCCCAGAACTCAAACATATTCGCCGTATCGATGCCAAACTTCGTCACCTCTTTGGCGTTGGTCGAGATCGCCACAAAATGTTTTGCGACCGCCTTCTCATCACCGCCCAATCCAGCCAGCGACCAGTCACGCGCCGAGTGCGCATTTGTCATCGTCTCCAGCGTGGTAAAAGTCTTCGACGCAACCAAAAAGAGCGTCTCTTCCGGCTTGAGATCCAGCACCGCCTCAGCAAAGTCCGTTCCGTCCACGTTCGAGATGAAGCGAAAGGTTATATCGCGCTGGCTGTAGTACCTCAACGCTTCATAGGCCATCACGGGGCCAAGATCGGAGCCGCCGATGCCGATGTTGATGACATTGCGAATCCGCTTGCCAGTGTGCCCCTTCCATGCACCACTGCGGACGCGATCGGCGAAGGCGGCCATCTTGTCCAACACCGCATGGACCGCGGGCACAACGTCTTCGCCGTCCACAAAGATTGACTCGCCCTTAGGCGCACGCAGCGCCACGTGCAACACGGCGCGGTTCTCCGTGATATTGATTTTTTCACCGCTGAACATCGCATCAATATGAGATCTCAGGCCAGACTCGTCCGCCAGCTGGATCAAAAGCTTCAGCGTCTCGTCTGTAACGCGGTTCTTCGAGTAGTCGAGGAATATTCCGCCGGCCTCAACCGTGAAACGCTCGCCCCGCGCAGGGTCATCTGCGAACAGCCGTTTCAGCTGTGTCTCGTGGATCTGCTGGTGGTGTGCTGCCAAGGCCTTCCACGCCGGGCGTTCGCTGAGAGGTGTCAACTTCGTCGTCATCTGCATGCTCCTATTTCTCTCTCGTTTCCGCAAAACCAGACTACTATTTATTCGACTACACCTGGGGCCAACAGATGAATTCAAATTGAATTCATAAGCCTGTCTTCTGCTCCTCTGTGAATCCAGTCACGGACTGGAAGTTAGATGCCGAGTTCAGTGCGAATGGCTGCAGCGATCGTATCGGCATGATGCCGCATAAGCGACTCCGACTCGGCTTCGATCATCACGCGCGCCAGCGCCTCTGTCCCCGAATAGCGGATAACGACCCGGCCCGAATCAGCCAACTCCATCTCTGCGAGACGGATAGCAGCAGCCACCGAAGGAATGCCTTCCAGAGGCTTTTTCTCTCGAACTTTGACGTTGACGATTACCTGCGGAAATACCTTGAGGTCGGCGACGAGTTCCGCCAAAGATTTTCCGCTCCGATGAACGATATCCAACAGCAACAACGCGGTTAACAGGCCATCGCCCGTCGTACTTCGCCCTGAAAAGATGATGTGGCCGGATTGCTCTCCGCCTAAAGCCGCACCCGTGGCGATCATCTGTTCGAGGACGTACTTATCGCCGACCGCCGCCCGAAGCATCTGGATACCGTTACGCTTGAGCGCCGCTTCTAGCCCCATGTTCGACATCGTTGTGGCGACAACGATTGAGTTGGTAAGGAGACCTCGAGCCTGCAAGTCGCGACCAGCCAGTAGCAGAACGGCATCGCCGTTGACCACGCGACCTACCTCGTCAGCGAACAAAACGCGGTCCGCATCGCCGTCGAAAGTAATACCCATTGAAGCGCGACAAAGCTTCACCTGGGTCGCGACGACCTCCGGATGCAGCGCGCCGCAGGCCTCGTTGATATTGCGGCCGTCGGGGCTTGCATGCGTGATAACAACCTCGCCGCCAAGGTCCGCGAAGAGTTGCGGAGCGACAGAAGAGGCAGCTCCGTTAGCGCAGTCAATGACAATGCGGCGACCATCGAGCGAGAGACCAGGAACAGCGGCAAGTAGGAAGCGAACATACTCGGCGCGGTCGGCTTCGTTGACCTCTGGTGGAACGGTCTGCTGCGGGGACGTTGTCAAACCGGCGAGTTGAAGGAATATCTCCTCTTCAATTGCGAGTTCTACCATATCAGGTAGTTTGTAACCGTCGGGGCCGAAGAGCTTGATCCCATTGTCCTGCCACGGATTGTGTGAGGCTGAAATGACGACGCCAGCGGCGAACCGGTGATTATGAGCGAGGAAGGCGACGGCAGGCGTGGTAATGATACCAGCGCTCTCGACCAAAGCCCCGCCAGCGGTCAGACCCGCAGTGAGGGTCGCTGCGATCCAGTCGCTGGACTCGCGCGTGTCCATGCCCAGCAGAACGCGCGGTGAAGCTGTTTTGGCAGCGAGGGTATGGGCAAGCGCAAGCCCGACTGCGTAGACGGTAGCCGCATCAAGCGGCGATTGGCCGGCGACGCCGCGGATGCCATCGGTTCCAAAGAGCTTCTTCATGAGTTGCTGGTCTCCGTTGCGTCTGGTTCGCTAATCTGTGTTACTTCGGCTTCGAATGAGCCGTGCGCGAGGCGGGCGCGGATCGTCTGGCCCGCTGATGTCTCCATGACAGAGCGTAAGAGCATGCCGTCAGCGGTGTAGACAATTGCATAACCGCGAGATAGTACAGCAAGCGGCGAGAGGGCTTCGAGACGGGCCGATGCCTTATCCAGGCGAGTCGCACGCGTGTTGATGATCTCCATCGAAGTGCGGTGCAGGCGTTGATCGATGCCCTGCAGGCGCCGGTGGATAGTGGCAATACGAGCGGTAATGTCCTGCCGCCGAAGGCGGTCGACGAGATGCGCAAGGCGCTGTGTGGGATTGCGAAGGCGACGCTGCGTAGAGCTAGCGAGGCGGAGTCGCAGCTCGTCAAGGCGTTGGTCGCGTCGACTAACCGCATCGCGCAGGCGAGTCAGTACGGACTCCGCCGAGAGCCGGGCATATCGTTGCCGCGCGTGCATCAAGTGGAACCGTCCAGCACGGTGGACGCGGACCCCGAGGGCGGCAATGCGTTCTTCAATCCGGTGCTGCGCCGCCGTGACCAACTCAGCGGCTGCAGACGGTGTTGCAGCGCGCAAGTCAGCGACAAAGTCCGCAATGGTGAAGTCAGTCTCATGGCCGATGGCAGATACGACGGGAAGCTCGGAGTTCGCAATAACGTGAGCGAGAGCCTCGTCGTTGAATCCGGCGAGGTCTTCCAATGACCCACCGCCACGAGCAAGGACAATGAAATCCACGAGCGACCGATTTGCGTTGAACCAGCGGACGCCGGCGGCGACTGAACCTGGACTGGATGCGCCTTGCATGGTCGCTGGATACACAAGCAGGTTGAGCCGCGCGTGCCGGCGGCGCACGATGGTGACAATATCGCGAATCACCGCGCCGGTAGGTGAAGTGATGATGCCGATGCACTTCGGGAAGGGAGGCAGCTGACGTTTGCGGTCCGCGTCGAAGAGTCCTTCAGCCAGCAGGCGCGCCTTGAGCTGTTCAAACGCAAGCTGAAGCGCCCCGGCACCGCGCGGCTCCATCGTCTCGGCGATGAGCTGCAGCTGGCCTCGGCCGTCATAGACGGAAACGCGTCCACGAACCAACGCGGCGAGACCGTCGGCCGGCCGGAACCGTAACAGGATGGCCTGGCGGCGGAAGAGAACCACGGGCAACTGGGCTTCGCCATCTTTGAGTGTGAAGTAGATATGCCCAGAGGGCGCGAGGCGGCAGTTTGAGATCTCTCCTTCGACCCACAGGTCAGTGTAGGTGGTTTCGACCTGTTGGCGGATGCTGGTAACCAGTGCGCGGACGCTCCAGATACGGCGCTCGGTTGAAGCAACAGAGGCTAGAGCTGGTTTGTGCAGAGACTTTGTGGAGGCCAATTCTTGACGAATCTCGGCAACCTCCGTTATCTGGCCGCCAAACGATGGAGCGGTCTCAGTAACAGCGGAGAAAAGTCCCGTCTGGCTAACCGAATCAACGTCCCGCGAGGGTGAAGTTGTCCGTTTTCCAGAGCGGACCTTTCCTCGCCTTGCGCGCAGGCTGGCCAGGGTCGGTGGTTTGTCTTCGCTCTCGGGCATACCGCATGAGTCTAGCATCGTGACACAGGATTTCAGAGCTAGCGACGGAGGCGACCAAGGACCCAGAAAAGCAGGCTGAGCACAACGCTGACCAGGATCGAGGTCGCCAAAGGAAACGAGACCGACCATCGCGCGCCTCGCCAGTTGAAGTCACCGGGAAGGCGCCCGAGGGGCAGATGAAGACGGTTGAACCCAAGAACCACAACGCCGACCAATATCAGGAGTAGGCCAACAAAAATAAAAGTGCGGCCAAGGTCAGGCATGGCGCGAGACCCTGTTACGCCGTGGCCAGCAAGGCAGCCGCTTCGCGAAGAAGTTCTGTGGGCTGGCAAGGTTTGGTCAGGATGCCCAGAGGACGGGAGAGCTTGCGCGCCTGCTCGCGGACATTCTTCAGATTGGAGTAGAAGCCGGTGAGCACAAGAATGCGACACGCAGGCTGTTCATGCGTCATGTCCTCGACCAAAGAGAGGCCGTCGCGACCCGGCATAGTGACATCGCAGAGAAGAAGATTGGGCGTAAATTCGCGGGAGCACTTGAGGGCTTCATCTGCGGAGTAAGCTGCCTTCGCCGCAAAACCATTTCTCTCGAAGATGAGAGTCAATGTATCGGCAACCAGACGATCATCATCAACTACGAGGACTCGCTGCATACTCCCTCCCTCTCGAAATTGATCGGTTCCAAACGTAATACCTGTCTTGCTAATTTAGCTTAGGCCCCAAAAAGTACCCTTGTCGATTAAAAGTAAAACATTCGGCTGTACCCGAACTGACACCATTGTTAAAGCAATGTTGCGCTCAATCTCCGTGGCAGTCGTTGGTCATCGTTGCTGCGTGATTTGTCGTTGCTGCTGCTATAGACGCAGCCAACTCCAAGAAGTCAGCACCAGTCTCTGGTAAGGTTGACCAAGATTGCCCACGTCGAGTGGAGGAAGGACCTCACGTGCACATCGCCGCCTTCATTGCCGGACTGTTCTGTTGTCTGGGCGTGGCCTTAGACGCGTTCCAGACCATCATTCTGCCGCGGCGTCCTACTGGCCGGTTTCAGATTACCCGTATTTTCTTCATTTCGACCTGGCCCGTATGGGTCTTGATGGCCGAGCGCGCCTCTAACAAGAAGGTACGGGACCAGATTTACAGCATCTACGGCCCGCTTTCGTTGCTGCTGCTGCTCTTGATGTGGGCCCTCCTTCTCATCTTTGGCTTCGGGATGTTCTATTTTTCAATGCGTTCTCCGTTCGGGGACGCGATGATGGGGCATGCCGCCAGTGCATTGGCGCAGTTCGGTACCGATCTGTATGTCAGTGGTACGACACTGTTTACTCTCGGTCTCGGTGATGTGGTGCCGCATAACCTGTTCGCTCGGGCGGTGATCATCTTCGAATCGGGCGTCGGCCTCGGGTTCGTCGCGCTGGTGATCGGCTATCTGCCCGTGCTGTATCAGTCGTTTTCGCGACGCGAGGTCAGTGTGGCACTTCTGGACTCACGGGCCGGCTCGCCGCCAAACGCCGCCGAACTCTTTCGACGACACGCCTTTGAGGGCGGACAAGAGGCCCTGATTGATCTGCTTGCGGAGTGGGAGCGATGGGCGGCGGAGATCCTCGAATCCCACGTCTCCTACCCGATTCTCTGCTTCTACAGGTCGCAGCATGACACCCAGAGCTGGCTCTCGGCCCTGGTATCGATACTGGACGCCTGCTCGCTGCTGATCTCGGTCGTCGAAGGCATTCCATCACGGCAGGCACAACTCACCTTCGTGATGGCCCGGCATGCGCTCATCGACCTGGGCAGCGTCTTCCATGTTCAGGAGCGCGCGGCCTGGAAACATCAGACCGGGGCAGACCGATTGCCGACGAAGGACTTCTATCATTTGTGCGAGGCCCTCGGCGACAACCACCTACTGTTGTGTGGCGATCCCGCCGCGGCGAAGCGGCTGAGCACCATCCGGGCGCTTTATGAACCCCATGCGCTCGCGCTCTCCGAATATCTCAGGATGCCGTTGCCGGTTTGGGTGGCGCCCGCCAAACAGAACGATCAATGGAGCGTCCTGACGAAGATGCGGACAGACGCGGAGTTGGCCCTGAAGGTACGGAGCGATCCTTCAGTCTCGTATCACGATGATTAGTAGTGCGATACCTGTCGCGGTTCCCCGGGGGCACCCCCTATTGCCCGCTCCTAAACCGCTTACAATCAATAGTTTACGGCATGTTTTGACCTACAAAATACTCATAACAAACGAGTTGCGTCCAAAATATTACAAACAAAAGAGTTATCCGCGAAGAGAACCTGGGGCTTGCTTTTTTTTGATCTATATCCAGTATAGCGGGTTGAGTGAAACTAACATGCCACGCGGATGTCGTTGAATTTTAGGAAGTTAGGTCGTTTCGGGGCTTGACAAGCGATTTTTGGGCAGAAAACGCGAGAAAAAAAAGAACTCGCTAGCAAAATTCGGGACGCCCGGTCAATCGCCGGGCGTCCCTGAATGTTCGGTGGTGATTCGTTACGAAAAACTTGAAAACTACTGTCCCGCAGGACCGGTGGGCGCCGGGTTCAACTTCTGCGCGGCGATCATGCCGGCTGGGCCCTTAGGGTCCTTGTCCTTGAGCTGAGCGTAGATCTTCTTCGCCAGCTCGGGTTTACCCTGGGTCTGGTAGAGTTCTGCGAGTTGCAGTTGCGCGAGACCGCTGGGGACGGTGGACGACGGTTTCGCGGTCAGTTCGTTGTAGAGGTCGATGGCCTGGGGATCGCGCCCAGTCTGGCGGTAGAGCTGGGCAAGCGACAGCTTTGCCAGTGCGGCGAGGTCGCCGTTCCAGCCGCCGGCGACCTGCTTCAATGTGCTCTCAGCGGAGGCGTTCTGCCCCTCTTCCATGTAGGTGAGGCCGCCGAAGTAGCGCGCCATCTTGCCGTCCGGCGCCATGCTGTACTTGTTGGCAACGCCCATGAAGAGATCGTTGGCCGCCTTGGCGCGATCATTGACCGACGCATAGGTCTTTACGCCGGGAGGTACCGGTTGGCCCGGCGCTGCAATCGGCGTCTGGTAGGCCTGCATCGCGGCCCCAAAGGCGACCGAGGCCTGCGCGGCACGGTTGTTATAGATGAGCACGCCGCAGACCACGATTAGAACCGCGGCCAGTGCAATGCTGCTGGAGATGATCACCGAACGGCGGTTTTCGCTGGCCCATTCGAGGCCGTGAGTGGTGGTGTCGACGAACTGGTCGTGCTTGAGGGCTTTCTTGGTCTGCTGGTCCACTGGTTTTCTGTTTCCTTTTGCTCGCCGCGGTCTCGCCGCTTTGAAGAGATCTTGTCGCGCGTAGTCACAGCGCAGAACCTTAAGTCTATCAGTGCAGCGAACAAGTTCGCAGCTTTTTAACGGCCTTCGGGCATTAGAAAGAAGTCGTAGTCGGTGGATGTCCTGGAGATAAAGGGGATGCAAGTGACTACTGCACCACGGCGGCCGGGGTCTTCGCCGGCTCCCCAATTACGTCGGGCCCCAGTTCGACTTGGGTGCGAACTAAAGTGTCCGCCACCATCCGGCCAAAGAGCGCCTGTCCCTTTTCGTTCAGATGGGTGCGGTCGACGACGCTCTTCTTATTTTCTGCCCGTTCATCGGCATGCCCCGTGGCATCGAACTCGTCGGCCTGCTCCTGGGTCATCCCTTCGAGCAGCTTGACCGACATCGCATTGAGATCGATCACGGTTACATTCTCCTCCATGCCGACCCTCTTCGCTGCCGCAGAGTAGTCGTTCAGGTCCTGCACCAGCACGCCATCCTTGTAGTTCCTTCGCGACAGTGACGTCACCACCACAGGAACCGCTCCTATCGCCCGGGTGTCCCGAATGTATCGCCGGATGTTCGCCGCATACGTCGTCTCCGGGTCCGTCTCGCGCTCCGGCCCCTTGCCCTTCATGTCGTTATGCCCAAACTGAATGAGGTAGTAGTCCCCGCGGTCGTCCAACGCCTTCTTCCAGGCCCCTTCGTCGATAAAGCTCTTCGAACTCCGCCCGTTCAGCGCCTCGTTCACACAGGTCACATTCGGCGTCATTACTGCGCAGAAACCTTTTCCCCAGCCGCCCTCGGCGTTCACTGTCGAATCTCCCACCAGCACGATCTTTACCGGACCGCCTTCGATGATCTTCATCGCTTTCACACCCTCGGGCGGCAGGGCCGCGACCTGCGGCTTGACGTACTGCTTCAGCTCGGGAACGGCGTTGCCCATGTCTACCGCTACGATGCGTCCGAAGACATACGATCCCTTCCAGTTCAAATGTGTCTTATCGAAGATCGTCTTCCCGTCGTCGTCCTTCTTGGTAATCGCCAGCGTATTTCCGGCCTTCTCGCCTATGCCGTCGAGATAAGCGATGCTGTCGTGCTGCAGGTCGATCACCGGCACCTTCATCTCGGTCGCGACCTTCTTCATCATCTCGGCGTGTGCCGTCAGGTCTGAGTGGATTTTCCCGTCCGCTTCGAAGTATCTGCGGGTCAGCGGCGTCACCAGGACCGGCTTGATCCCCGCTGCCTGCGTTTCTTCGACATAACGGCGCAGGTTCGCCTCATACTCGGCGATCGTCGTCTGTCGCGGATTATGGTCCCTGCTCTCCATATCGTTATGTCCGAACTGAATGAGCATGTAGTCGGGCCGTGTCTGGAGGCTGCGCTCCCATAGGCCCTGTTCGCGAAAGGTCTTCGTGCTGGCACCGCCCTTCGCCATGTTTACGCAGTCCACCCTCGCGGTAAGGTTCGCGCAGAACCCCCGCCCATAGCCCGCGTTGTTGGTCTGCGTGGAGTCGCCAATCAGATCGATCCGCACCGTCGTTCCCGGTGCGCGCACCGCTGCGGTCGCTGGGTCGAACGCTCGTGGTGGATCACCCTGCGCCAGGGCCCTCGATCCCCCTAACAACTCGATAACCAACAGCGCCGTCAACCCGTCACTCTTTGTCCGTCGCGTCATCTTGAGGTCCCTCGCGAAATATTACTGCAATTTACCCCGGAGGTTGACAGCCCCTCTGCGGAGGCGAAGACTTGTAAAGGAAGGATTTCCGCATTTATGAAGACAGTAACCGCCGAGGCCGCCGTCGCCG
>Ga0210388_10001998_pt1 | contig 15935 bp, 15 predicted proteins | sample IncBWC19OmetaG_FD_155485 | JGI IMG/M metagenome (GOLD analysis project Ga0210388, IMG submission 155485) | Forest soil microbial communities from Barre Woods Harvard Forest LTER site, Petersham, Massachusetts, United States - Inc-BW-C-19-O ...
CCAGTTTCCATTTGCAGAAGCAGCCCAGGCGTTGGCGTTGATCGTGATGAAGGTGTTGCAAGCCGCGTTAACTTCGGAGGTGCTGGTAGCACCGAAACGATAGCTGGCCGGGCCGTTAAGGGCAGCGGTACTACCCTGATTGCCGATGTTACAGTCGCCCGAGAGAATCTGCTGGGGGTCGGAGTCCGTGAAGGCATCACCATTGATGAAATAGCTGATGCGCGTAGGCGAACCACCATTACCGGGCAATGGCGGAATCGTGGCAGTTCCGGTGGGTTCGTTATAGAGTGATGCGATGCTCCAATTGGACGAGTATGTGTCGCGGATGGAGTCCGACGGGCAATACAGGATTTTTGCCGTGGAAAGCTCGTTGGACATCACTTGGAACGCTGCGCCGGAGCAGGGGGTGATGGAGTGCCAGGCTGCATTAGCGCCGCCGCTGGCGCAATACTCCTCGGCACCGCCTGCAGCAGTGCTGACACCCATGGGGAACTTGTCGCCGTTATCACCTTCCCAGACCTTGAATGCCAGGCCGACTTGCTTCTGGGCATTGGCGCAGCTGATTTTCTGGGCCTTCTTCTTGGCTGCCGCGAGTGCGGGCAGCAGCATGGCCGCAAGAATCGCGATGATGGCGATCACGACGAGAAGCTCGATCAGCGTGAAAGCGAGTTTTTTCTTTTGAGTTTCCATGGTTCGTTGTTTTTCGTTGCTAAAGTCCGGGCGACAGAGCCACGAAACCTACTCCAATCACAGGGGCGGTCAAACGGATTCTGTGACCTTTAACATGGTTTGCCGGCTATGAGTAAAATCGAGTTGAAGTTGTTTCTTTTGCCGGGCGGCGGCCCGGGGATAACTCCGCGATTAAAAATAAAAAAGGCGTCCCTTGCGGGACGCCTTGCTTTTTTCTCAACCGTTCAGTTGATGAAATTGATCGCGCACTGGGTCGTGTTCGTCGAGTTGAGCAGATAGGTGTGCAACCCCGTAACCGTGGCGGACTGCACGCTGCCGTCGGTCAACAGCAGGTTGCCAAGCTTCTGGTGCAGATCATTCTGCGTCCACGCCCAGTTTCCATTTGCAGAAGCAGCCCAGGCGTTGGCGTTGATCGTGATGAAGGTGTTGCAAGCCGCGTTAACTTCGGAGGTGCTGGTAGCACCGAAACGATAGCTGGCCGGGCCGTTAAGGGCGGCGGTGCTGCCCTGATTGCCGATGTTGCAGTCGCCGGAGAGAATCTGCTGCGGGTCGGAGTCGGTGAAGGCATCACCATTGATGAAATAGCTGATGCGCGTAGCATTAGCGGGCGAGGTCGGCGCCGTTGTGGTAGTGGTTGACGTGTTGTAGAGCGCACCGCAGCTCCAATTAGACGCATAGGTGTCACGGATGGAGTCCGACGGGCAATACAGGATTTTTGCCGTGGAAAGTTCGTTGGACATCGATTGGAATGCCGCACCGGAGCTGTTGACGCCGGAGTTCCAAGCAGCAGCCGCTCCACCACTGGCGCAAAACTCCTTGGCACCGCCTGAAGAAGTGCTGACACCCATCGGGAACTTGTCGCCGTTGTCACCTTCCCAGACCTTGAACGCCAGGCCGACTTGCTTCTGGGCGTTGGCGCAGCTGATTTTCTGGGCCTTTTTCTTGGCCGCCGCGAGTGCGGGCAGCAACATGGCCGCGAGAATCGCGATGATGGCGATCACGACGAGAAGCTCGATAAGCGTGAAAGCGAGTTTTTTCTTTTGATTTTTCATAGTTTGTTGTTTTTCGTTGTTAAAGTCCGGGGGACAGAGCCACGAAACCTACTCGAATCATCGTGGCTGTCAAACGGATTTCTGAGCCATCTTAAGCAATACCAATGCCAGCCAAAAATTCCTTAAAAACACCAATAAATCTGCATTGCAAGATGTTGCTCAAGGCTGAATGCGTGAAAATTTCACGCAGTGTGCGTGAGATTCACGCAAGGCCGAAAAGTTATTCGCAAAAACGGTCAACTGCGAGGCAGTTTTTCCTCCACCATCTCGCACAGGACGTGATACAAAACCTTTTGTCCTTCCTGGATTCGCGCCGTCACGCTGCCCGCCACGATGAGATCAATTGTCGCGATGCCCTTCGTGAACCCCCCGTCGCGGCCCAGCAGCGCGATGCTGTCCACGCCTTTCCTCCTGGCCTCTTCAAGCGCCCGGACGACGTTCTTTGATTTGCCGCTGGTGGTGATGACAACGAGCACATCGCCCTTTTCCGCGAGCCCCCAGACCTGGCGGGCAAAGATTTCATCCGCGTGATAATCGTTGCAGACGGCGGTCATGAACTCGCCGTTCGCCGTGAGCGAAATCGCCGGATACGGCCGGCGATCGTTTTGGAAACGGCAGAGAAATTCCGTGGCCAGATGCGTGGCGTCTGACGCGCTGCCGCCGTTGCCGCAGACCAGGATCTTTTTTCCGGAGATCAGCGCCCTCGAAAGCAGCTCCGCCGCCTGCGCCAGCGGCGCCTCGAGCGCGGACAGGTTTTTCAACGTTGCGATGGAATCGTCAATGGCGCGTTGCAAGTGACTCATGGGTCAAATGAAACCACAATCGGCAAAAATGGGAAATGCTGAAATGCAAACACCTTGAATTTTTTCCGCATTAAAATAATTTCAGGCCATGCCGATCTACGAATTCCATTGCGAAAAATGCGGGGAAAACAGCGAAATCCTCGTGCGCACATCCGACTGGAGCGGGACCAGATGCCCGCACTGCGGTTCATCCAAACTGGACAAGAAGTTTTCCACCTTCGCCTCCACCGCCGCTGGCGAAAGCGCGCCCGCCAAAAAATCCGGCGGCGGGCACAGTTGCGGCGGACATTGCGGCTGCCACTGACATCTACCGGCTGCAGATTTGCTTTGCCGATATTTTTGTAAGGTCTTCCACCGTCCAGTCGGCCCCGCACTTGTTTAATTCCTCGAACTTCGCGCCGCCGGTCGCCACCGCCAGCGTCTTCGCGCCGATGAATTTGCCGCACTTCACGTCGAATTGCGTATCACCGATGACGATGACTTCGTGCGGCTGCAGGTTCGGGTCCAGCACGCGCCGCCCGCGACCGAGCGCCGCCACGGCAATATGATTGCGCTCCTCGTGGTCGTCCGCAAATCCGCCGAAGATGAATTGCTCCCAAAGATTGAAATGACGCAGCTTGATTTCCGCACCGAGCCGGATGTTCCCGGTGAGCAGGCCGAGCATCGGCGGCTCCGGCAGGTCGAGCAGCTCATTGACAAACCGCGTTACCCCCGCGCATGCCGCGCCAGTGCTGTGCGCGAGGACATGGGCGAGCAGGTATGGATAACTTTCAAAAAAACGGGAGAAATTTTCGTGCGATTCCGGCACCCCATGGATTTTAAAAAATTCACGGACCAGGCTCACATCGGTGCGACCGGCGAATTTCATCTTCTCCGAGCCGTGCTTGAGGCCGAAGACATGTGCGAACGTGAGCGCAAACGCCTTCGTGCCCGCGCCGCCCGTGAGAACGAGCGTGCCATCAATATCAAAGAGAACCAGTCGAACCATGCCGCGCGGAAGTTAAATTTATTTCTCGCCGCTGGCAATGAAGTTTCTGGGCGCCCGGATTGCCTTCAATGAATAATTTTTAAATCAACTTCTTCCCAGTTTCATGATTCCGTTCACGGCGCGGACCGCGCGTGGTAGAAGCGGAGCGGAAGATTGTTCGTGTCCTTGAAGATAAAGGGCGAGGCGTTGGTGACGACGGGCACCCAATTGGTCATGGAGAGGTTGGTGCTTACCTCCACGGCGTAGGTGTAATGTGCCGCTCCGGTGACGGTGAACTGCAACTTGTTGGTCTGGAACGTAACCGCGCCCAGCACCGGCGGCACGACGACGATGTTGTAGTCGCCAAAGATGGGGTAATGGTCGCTGCCGATGAAGGTATTGCCGCTGCCCGTGCCGGCTTCCTGCAGGTCAGTGTAAACGGTGGTGGCGTTGGGCGTGGTGCTGACGAGGTCGTGCAGGGAGCCGTTGGAGGGACTGGTGGAGGAGGAACCCCGCGGCGTGGAACCGTCGTTGCCAAAGGTTTCGAAGGCGTAGGGATACTTCGCCGCAGGGAAATTGAAGGGGTCATACGGATCGGCAGTGTCGGGCGCAAGCTGCACCCCGCCGTTGATATTGTAGGCGGCATACATCAGGGCGTTCGGTAACTGAATGTCCAGACGCGAGGACATGGCGTAGGAGCCTTCCGTGGCGTCGTCATAGAAATAGGTGAAAACATCCGGGGTATCATTGGTGAAGGTGAAGGTGGTGGGCGGCACGGTCTTGGAAACGGGATCATAAGCCTCAGTCTCGTTGGCGTTCGCCCAGATAAAACTGTTGTCGGCCCAGTTGATGCCGTCGGAGGTTACCTGCCCCGTAAGGCATTTGTAGGCGTTCTCGTAGCTGCCGTTAAAAAGGTTCCAGTCACCGCCGTAGAGGATGTGGGAGCCGGAAGGCAGCTTGTATTTGGCATCGCTGCGGACTTCCTGGGCCTCGGCGTAGCGGGCGTCGCCATTGGTATTGTCGCTGGTACTGCGCGCGTGGCTGACGTAGAAATAAAAATCGCAGTTGGTGCCGTAACCAAGCGGTCGGAGTTGGTAGCACATCGGGGAACGATCAGGACCGTTCACACCGCCGCCAACGTTGTGGGCCGTAGTATAGAGGCCGTCGGATTGGAGCAGCACGTTATCTCCGTCCGGCAGACAACGCGCGGAGACGACCTGCACGGAATTGGTGCGGTAGATGAGCCCGTCCGGCCCGCCGCCGGAGTTGGTGTCCTTGGTCAAATCGTTTGTGTAGGTGCCGGGGCCGTAGATGGCGTTGAGCTGCACGCAGAAGTTGGAGAGCGTGGTGGAGTTCAATTCCTCGCAACTCATCACGTCCACGGGTTGCGTATTGGTGCCGAGGTGATGTAGCCCGATGGCCTCAACCACAGTCGGCAGGCTGTGGTAGGAATTGGTGATGTTGCCGTCACTATTTTGGTCGGAGCAGTCAATGTTGTAAGAGACGATGCGGAGGGTTTTACCGGATACGCCGGCGGCGCAAATCAAAATCGCCAGCACGGCGCAAAAAATCGGTTTCATTATTCAACTTTGTTTGATTTTCCCATGCTCCCGATTATACATCACTTGTGAAAAATTTTCACCTGTGAGATTTTTGCAAGGACATCACCGGGTTTTCAGCAGAAAAAACCGTTGCGACGCACCCGGGCTGTAAACGTTCGTGGCGGTGAAGCTGAAATTTCCGGCGGTAGCGGTGTTGCTGGCGACGGCGGTCCAATTTGTCAGCGCGGAATTCAAATTGGTGTTCATCAGCACAAAATAAACCGCATTGGTGATGCCGTTGGTCACGGACAGGGCCAGGTTTGTTCCCGAGAGTTTTGCACTGGTTATTTGCGGCGCTGGCATGGGGATCGTGTAATCGGCCACCACCGGCAGATGGTCGCTGGCGTCGGTGAGGTCGAGTAAAATTTGCGAGGCTGAAATGAACACGGGGCCGTTCGTTACCAACCGGTTATTGAGCGCCGTGTCCGTGCCGGAATTCACGCTGGTCTGATACGCGGTCGTACCGTTGTTGCCGAATCCATGATAAGTTCCCGGCACGAGCGCCAATCCACCGGTGATGCCAGTATAAACATTCGTCGTCATCACCTGGAAGTCGTCGCGGTATTGCAAATAAGTGTCTTCTTCCGTCAAATCAACGGTGGGACCGTCATCAAAGTTGGTCGCCATGCTGGCCGTTGGATTCAACGGGTCAACCAGCTGGTTGGTCCCGGGCGCGGTGAGCGTGACGAACATCTGCTCGCTGGCGTCGCCGGTATTGAAATCACCGGTGTGCAGGATTCTCGCCGTGCGCGGCAGCGTTGTCACCATGTTGCTGCGGACGATGAATGCCTCGCCGGCGCGGGAATTGGTGTTGTTCGCCGTGGTGTTCGCGCCGGATTTGTAATGGCTGACGTATAGGTAAAAAACATTGCTGCTATTGGTCGCCACCCCGGCGGGCGCGAATTGATAGCGCATCACTTCACGATATTCCCCCGATTTTCCCGAGCTGGCACCACCCAGCTGGCTCGTGCCGCCTGACGGGTCTACGGGAACTGACGCGAGCAACTGGACGGTTTTGGAGTTATAGACCAACGCATTCGGGCCGTTGCCGGTGCTGGTGCTGCCGGATTGGACCGCTTGATAAGGGCTGCTGGAATACATTCCGCTCACGCCGTAAAAGGCATTCAACCCGTTCACAATGGGCACGACCGTCAACGAGTTGCTGGTCGTCTCCTCCAACGTGCATATATCCAGCGGCTGTGCGTTGCCGTTGACCAGTTCCTCGCCGATGCCTTCGAGGACGCCCCCGGCCTGCACGTCGTTGGTATTGCTCGGCGGCGCGATCAAACCCGGCAACGGCCCATAATAACCGGTCGTCACGTCCGCCTCGATATTGTAGGCCGCGATGCGCAGGATGCGCGTCTGCGCCTGCGCGTCCGTCAAAACCAACACGACCAGCAAAGACAAAAATAATGTGTATGGCTTCATACAGGATCCATTTGTGTAAAATCAGCCCCTTGTTTGTTCAACGCTTTCGATTATATGATGCCTGCGAAAACTTTTCACCTGCTAAATGCTCTGCCCGCCGCAAAACATCATTCACCAGAAACTCTTCCCAGCCGTTCTGCCAGTTTTTAGCGGCCACCACGCGCATCGCCTCCTCAAAAAAACTTCGCGATGAATCCAAGCTGCCGTTTCCCGTTTCTGACTTCTGACTTCTGACTTCTAATTTCTGTAAAGGCGGCGGCTGGATCGAACCTTGGACAAGCAAACCCAGCTTGTTCCTGCGTTGCGCCGCACCCGCAATTTTTTTTCCGTGCCAGAGCAGGTCAAATTTTTCGTGGCCGGCAAAACACTGCCCCGGCAGCGATTCTTGGCAGCACGGCGCAAGTTCGGTTTCAATTTTCAGTTCCGCAAACGCCAGCCGCAGCCAGTCGTGGATCCGCCGGTAACTTTCCACCGCCGCGACGGAATACCACTCATGATTTGGCGGCATGACAAAGCTATAAGTCCAATCCACATCATGCGGCACGATGCCGCCACCGGTCGGACGGCGTATGAGCGGGCGCAGAGGCGTCGTCTTTTCAACCTCCGTATATTTTTGGAAATAGCCGAACGTCGCCGCCGGTTCGGTCCAGCCGTAAAAACGCAACACCGGCGCACCGATGGACGCGGCGCCTTCCAGCAACGCCTCGTCCAGTGCCATGTTGAACGCTGCGCCGCATTTGCCGGAGTTTAAGAAAAGCCAGTTCATCGGAATAAAGTCAGGCAGAAAATCATTTCTTCACGCCGGTTTGCGGGCAAAGAATTTTGACCTCGCAATCCGCGCAGGCCGGCTTCCGCGCGTCACAGCGACGGCGTCCGTGCCAGATGAGCCAGTGGCTGAACAAACACCAGTCGTTTTGCGGCACGAGCTTCATCAATTCCTGCTCCAGCTTCACCGCATCCGTACCCTTGACCAAACCGAGCCGGTTGGAGAGCCGCGTCACATGCGTATCCACAACCACGCCGACGTTGATGCCAAAGGCGTTCCCCAAAACCACGTTCGCCGTCTTGCGCCCGACCCCCGCCAGCGCGTGCAACTCGTCCATCGTCCGCGGCACCTTGCCGCCGTATTTTTCCACGAGCGCGGCACAGCACGCCTTGATGTTCTTCGCCTTGTTGCGAAAAAACCCCGTTGTTTTCACGGCCTCCTCCAGTTCAGACAACGGTGCATCCGCAAAATCTTGTGCCGTCTTGTATCTCTTGAACAGCTCAGCCGTGACCAGGTTCACCCGCTTGTCCGTGCACTGCGCGGAAAGAATCGTGGCGATGAGCAACTGCAGGGGATTTTCAAAATTGAGTTCACAATGCGCGTTCGGATAAACGCGCTTCAACACAGAAATGATTTTCTGTGTTCGCCCGATCTTGTCGGCAAGGTTTTCGCGCGGCACGGATATGATTTTTGCACATCACGAAAAATAACAAAAGCCCGGATGCAGGCATCCGGGCTTTTGCTTTGGGAGATTATTTCGTGACCGCGGCCGGTGCGTTGGTTGGCATCACGGGCGGGAAATATAATTGATAAGCCGGGGCATTCGTGCCCAACGCCTTCCAACCGGGAGCATTGGTGCCACCGCTTTGAAACGCCGGTGCGTTGGTGCCGCCAAACATCGAGATGCTGTTCGCACCGGGCGGCAAAACCTTGTCCAGCTTGCCGTAATACCACGCCGCGCCGGGCACGGCGAGAACAACGAGCACGATGATGATTTTCGGCCACGGACTTTTCTTTTCCGCGAAGGGATCCACCATGTCGCGTTGCGAACCGGGCGGTAACGTCGCAATTTGTGTGAGGCTCGCACCGAACGGCACGTTCATCTTCGCCTTCGCGTTCACCGCCCAGCCGTTGGCGTCGAGAATCGGACCCAGGTTGCGTTTGCGCAATTGCAGCCACGCCATGATGACCGACGGCATGGAAACGGCAAACAAGAGGCCGATGAACAGCAGCGGGATTTCCCAGCGCGGGTGGATGTCAAAAATCTTGGTGAAGATGACACCCAACGCACCCATCAACGTCGTCAGCACCAAACCAATCGCGGCCAGCGTGCCGGTGTCAATCTTGTTCGGTGTCGCCGCCGGCGTGGGACCGGAAGTGGCGGCGGATTGCAGATTCGCCGTCGCCGCGGCATCGGCGGTGGCCGCGCGTTTGGCGACCTGTTCCTCGATGAAGCGGGCAAGTTTTTTGTAAGGCGCAAAGAACGCCTGCCGCACGCTGATTGGGTTCGCGACAATTTTCGTGATCGTCGCGTCGTAATCGTTGCCCTTGCGGTCGTAAAAAATTCCGTTGCGGCCGATCATCAGATTGTCGTCGTCGCCCTGCGAAAAAATCGCGAGGATGTTCAATTTTTCACCCGTGGCCTTGCGCACGCAATCCACATACGCCAGGTACGCGCCCGCAAGCCCCGCCATCGTCGCGTGCTTGGCCGCGTCCTCGACTGTCAGGCACAAATCGCAACTGCGCTGGTCGAGATACAATCGTCCGGCCTGGAAAATTGCCGGGATTGTGCGGCTGTAAAAATTCTTAAAACTGACGAAATTGACGCACAACGTGTAAAGGTCGCGGTTGAAGCGGATCAATTTTTCCACCGCGGCGATGGCATTCGCTTCCGGCTCGAGCGCCTTGTCCTGCGCGATGAGCGCAGAAATTTTCACCTTCGCGTCCCCCGTCAGGATCTCGCGCACGCGCGCGATGCCGAGCTTTTCCACGCTCGCACCGAGTTTTCCCGCCGACCACGCCTCGAACGCCGCCAGTTTGGCTTGCAGCGCCAGCCAGTCGGCCTCGGTCAATTCCATCTTGTCGCCGAGCAGCGGCTTCACCCCAGCGGATTGCAACGCACCGAGCGCGGCGGCCCATGCGGGATTCACGCCTGCCGCGAGCGGCAATGATTTTCCGGCGGCGATTTGCGCGAGCGGAAAACCGGCCACTTCCGAGGCATTCGCCGTCAGATCTTTTGCCGTCAGCGCAACGTATTCGGATTCAGCGCGATTCAGCGTGGCCACGGCGCGCGGATCGAATGCCGCCAGTTTGCAGCGCGCAAAAAAATCATCCACCTTCACCTTCACCGCCTTGACGGCCGCGCTGGCGGCGGAAGTCGCCTCGCCCAGCGGCAAAATATTTTTGTCCGCCTCGCCCTGCTTCCACCAGTCGGAAAAGGCCTGGGTATCGGCGAAAAATGCGTCGGCCTTCGCCTGGCCGATGCCCGGCTTGCCGCTGCGGTCCGTCTCGACACCACAACAGGCCATGATCTCCTCGATGACTTTTTTTGTGCCCTCATCGCCTGCGGCATCGGCGGGGATGATGCCGTCGCCGTTGAAATTCGTGGCGGCGAAAATTTTCGCCGTGTCGCTCACCTCGTCCAGCGTGATTTCGGTTTCATCCTTTTTGCCGAGGTTGACGAGGATTTGTTTTGCCGAGGCCAGAATTTGTTTCCCTTCCGGCGATGCATCATTGATGGCGGCCAGCGGCAGGGCTGGCGAGCCTTTCAGCAGGCCATCGGGATTTTTTAGCAGCGACGTCGCCCATTTTGCAGCGGCGATGACCTCAGGCACCCGCACGCGGCCATCCTTGTCGGTGTCGACAAGGTCGAGCGTGCGGCTGTCGAATTCGAGGCCACGAGTAGGGCACGCCAGCGCGACCCAAAGTTTTTGGTCGAGCTGGTCGAGATTGGCCAGGTCGCTGCCGGATTCGAGCTTGACCTGGTCAAAACCGCCGGCGCGAAAGAATTTCCATGTATAGCTCATTGATTTGGATGATGGTTTCCCCTGAATGATGTGGAAAAACTAGACTTTTCACATTTGCCAGCCAAGCAAAACTTTTTCACAACGTATTTGACAGCGTGTAAAATGCGGGTATTACTCATGGTATGACTTCGACCAAGCTCATCAGCGTGAAGGTGCCGATGAAAATTTTCCGCGCGCTGCCCGGCGCGCACAAGGGCCGCAGCCGGTTCATCGTCTCCGCGCTCGAGGAGAAAATTTCGCGGCGCGAAACCGAATGGAAACCAACCACGGCGCGCGGGCGCATGTTCGCCGAACTGCTGGACAAAGGAAAAGCCGAACGCGGACCGTTGCTGGATGACGAGGGTATCGCGCGTGAATTGCGCGAACGGCGCGGAGGCGTTCATTGAAAACATTTTTAGATTCGGGTGTTTTGTTGTCCGCATGGCGCGGCAATTCGCCTCGTAGCGATCTGGCGCGGGAGATTCTGGCGGATGAAAGCCGCGAATTCATCTCGTCCGAGGTGGTGAAGCTGGAATTGTTGCCCAAGCCCGCCTATGAAAAACGCCACACGGAAACGCAGTTTTATCAGCGATATTTCGCCCTCGCGACCAGCGAACCTTTTAGCGGGGAACTGGGACACGAAGCTCTGGTCTTGGCGAAGAAACACGGACTGGCGGCAGTGGATGCACTGCATCTGGCTTCAGCCATCCGGCAGGGCGCGGCGGAATTTGTCACCACCGAACAGCCCGGCAAGCCCGTGTTCCGCGCGGCGGGAATCAAGGTCGTCTCACTGCAAGCATTTTAATTCAAACCATCTCCGATGTGGAAATTTTTTCCGGCGGCCGGCCGCAGGGTTTGCCATCCGCCGTTTCGGGGTATTCAAAAATCTTGCCCTCGAAATTGCGGATGAGCACGCGGCCCGCGTTGCGGCACAGGATGTATTCCGGATTGATGGGCACCTTGCCGCCGCCGCCGGGCGCGTCGATGACGTAGGTCGGCACGGCATAGCCGGTGGTGTGGCCGCGCAATTTTTCCATGATCTCCAGCCCCTTAGCCACGCTGGCGCGCAGATGCGCGGAACCGGATATCAAATCGCACTGGTAGAGGTAATACGGTTTCACGCGACACATGAGCAGCTTTTGCACGAGCGCCTTCATCACCTCCGCGTCGTCGTTGACGTGTTTGAGCAGCACGCTCTGGTTGCCGAGCGGGATGCCGGCATCGGCGAGGCGGCCCAGCGCGGCGCGGACCTCCGTGGTGAGCTCGCGCGGGTGGTTCGCATGCACGCTGAGGAAGAGCGGATGAAACTGTTTCAGCATCGCGCACAGCTCGGGCGTGATGCGCTGGGGCAGGAAGATCGGGATGCGCGTGCCGATGCGGAGAAATTCCACATGCGGGATCGCGCGCAGACGGCTCAGGAGATTTTCCAGTTTCTCGTCGCTCAACAGCAACGGGTCGCCGCCGCTCAACAGCACGTCACGGATCTCCGGATGCTGCGCGATATACTCGATCTGTTTGTCATACTCGGGATGAAAATCGTAGCCGCTGGCGTTGCTGACCAGCCGCGAACGCGTGCAGTAACGGCAATAGCTCGCGCAGCGGTCGGTCACCAGAAAGAGCACACGATCGGGATAACGATGCACCAGTCCGGGCACCGGTGAATGCGAATCCTCGCCGCACGGGTCGGCCATCTCCCACGGCGCGGTTTGCGTTTCCTCGAGGCGCGGCACGACCTGCCGGCGGATGGGGCAATTTTCATCCACGGGATCGATGAGGTTGAAAAAATATGGCGTGATGCCCAGCGCGAGCTTGTGGTTCGCCAGCTGGGCGCCCGCCAGCTCCTCCGGCGTGAGCGTGGGCAGGAACTTTTGCAGCTGTTCGACGGTGGAGATGCGATGCTTCATCTGCCAGCGCCAGTCGTTCCATTCATTCTCCGGGACATCGCGCCAGAAGCCGCGACCGGCGGATTGGAACTGTTTCAGTTGTGAAAACGCGTTGCCCGAAGGCGGCTCCCCGCGTTCCGTGGATGAAATGTCTGCCTGCATTTTCTGTAGCGCACTATAATTGCGATTTTGTGTCTGTCAAGTTGACCCCGCGGGCGGGTTGACGTTCAATTTTACTGCCCGGTCAAATTCCTTGGCGAAGTCAGGGCGTTCAACTTCACCTCGATTTCACGGTGGCGTGCATCGAGGGCGTCCAGTTTGGTCAGGGTCCCCTCCGCGCCCGCGAAGGCGTGCACGGGCCGGCCGCGCTTGTCGCGGATGACCGCGCGCGATCCGCCTTGTTCACCGAGATAATCCGCCAGCACGGCGCGATAACCGGCGGCGAGGGAATCGAACGGCGCAGCCATGCGGTATTGCGCGATCCCGAAATCGCGCAGCTTCACGCGTACGATGGCCTCGCTGTCCGCCGTTGAAAAGTTGCGAATCGCCGTCTGCAGGGTGACAGTCATGTGTTCCGGCAAGGCGTTGGTCGTGGAGCGAAATTCGACCGGCACGGCGAGCAGGTCATCAAACCGGCCGCGGCTTTCATCGGTGTTCCAGTGCGGACCGGGGGCGTGCGCGGTGAAACTAACGAGCCGCAGCGACCACCATTTCTCCACGTCCAGCGGACGTTTGAAGTCGGCATGAAATGCGGCAAAAAAAGCGGTCTGCCAGTTCAGATGATCCGGAAGTTGCGCCAGGAAGGTGCGCATCTTTTGCGGGCCGTCCTTCAACGCCAGCAGGCTGGCGGTGAACAGCTGGGCGCTGGCCAGATAGGCGCCGCCGTCCTCGCCGTCCAGTTGCGCGCTGGACGGCCAGGCCAGTTCATCGAAGGTCAGGGCCGGAAAATTTTCCAGCGCGTACCGCGCGCCTGCATAGGGATCGATTTCTCTCCGCGATTCATTCACGTGCGCCTGCAAAATGCCGCCGGACGATTTCGCCGGCATCGTCAACGCCGCGTTCACCCCGTCGGTGGCCAGGACCTCCTGCGCCAGGCCGGCGGCGAGCCACTGCGGGATTTCAGCGGAGCGGAGCGGATCCCGGTTCTGGCGGTTGGCGATCTCCAGCAACAGCACCGCCGCCAGCGCGCGGGCGTAGCGCGGCCGCGGAACGACATCCGGCATCGCAACGTGATAGTCCCATGCTTTGACAAAAAAACGGCTGGCGATGGTCACCTCATCCGAAGCCGAGCGCGCGGGACGCAGTTCGAAAAAAACCCTTCCGCTCCAGGCGGCGGATGGATTTAAGCCGATCTGCCGCCACAGCGACCCCTTGAAATTTTCGGCGGCCACGGCGAGCAGCGCGGCATCGAGCCGCAAACAGTTCGTCGCGAGGCCGGGCGGACGGAACAGCGGTGATACCGACGGGGCGGCGGTGACGGTGAACTGCCCGGACAGGCTGCGGATAAATGTGGGCGGCGAAACCTGTGCGCGGGCGGCGGCCGTGGAAAAAATTGCGGCGAACAGGATTGCCGCAAAACTGAATCGTTGAACCGTTAAATCACTGTAATGGAGCAATGCCCTGCGCGACGAACAGTTCGACGCCGGATTCATTTTTCAGACTTGGCCGGGGATTTTTTTTCCGGTTTGGATTCGGGAGTTTTCGGTGCGCCCGAATCCTTTTTGGCGGCGGATTTGTACCCTTCGCTGCGGTAGTCGGTGATGTAAAACCCGCTGCCCTTGAACAACAGGCCGGCCCCGGCGCTGATTTTTTTGGTGACCTTGCCCCGGCCCCATTTCTTTTGTCCACAGGCATCCTCGGGACAAATTTTCAGCGCGGTGGCCATGGAATGAACAGCCTCAAACTCGTGGCCGCATTTTTTGCAGACGTATTCGTAGGTCGGCATGATAACCGGCGGAGGGTTCAGGGCGCGGCGGAATTCGTCACGCTGATGGGCGGGATGATCTTCACCGAGCCGTCGGACCCGACTTCCACGTTGAGGTCGTAATTCGGCGGCAGGTTGGAGGTGGTGGTGGTGCTGGCCGGCGGCGTGCGGATCATGAGGAGTTCCGCGCCGTGCTTGGTGCTGTTGTCATACTTCATCAACTGCACCCGGCGGGCGACATACAATGCGTCCTTCAATTTTCTGACCTGCGCACGGACTTCATCCAGGTCGCCGAACTTGTGTTCCAGTTCGGCCTTTTGGGCCATCTGCTTCTGCAGCTCGGTGGACAGGAAGTCGCGGTTCGTCTCGGCGATGGCCAGCTTGATGGAAGTCTGGTCGATCATCGTGTTCAGTTGTGCGATGGTGTTGGTAAGCTCGGTGGCGCGATCGTCCAGCACCTTGTTCTGCGCCTCCAGATCGGCGATCTCCGAGTTGAGATTCGTGACCTGCATCTGCGCGTCGACCAGCGTGGACTTGGTGCTGGCCAGCGTCGAGTTGGCGGCGACCAGCGAATTGGACAGGTCGGACGTCTGGTCGCGGCTCAGGGCCAGGTCATTGGTCAGCTCCAGGTTCGCCTGGCTCAAATCTTTTAGTTGCTCGTTGACCTCGACCACCTGGTTGGAAAAAGAACTGATGGAACTGATATCCACCGTGTGCTGCTCGTCACCTTGTTTTTTGGTGGCGATGAGCGCGATGGCCAGGCCGACGACCGCGACGGCCAGCAGGATGATGACAATCTTTGTTTTCATAAACAATGCGGTCAATGTGTCGCGTTCCGGCGGCTTTTGCAAGCCACTTACTGATTCACCCCGGTGGCGGCGGGCGCGTTGGTGCTCTCCGCAAGCATGGCGTCTTCCATCGACTTCAAGGTTGAATCCACGACTACCACCTTCTGCTCAACCCGCAACTTCTGGACGAGGGCGGGCATCAGCTTGCCCATTTGCTCTGATTCCAGCTGGTCCTTGCAGATGGCCGCCGGCGTGCGGTCGACCTGCGGGATGGTTTCCAGCAGCCCGTATTTTTTCGCGGGGGTCTTGTCAATCAGCTTGATGATGTGAAAGCCATACATCGTCGTCACCACGTCTGAAAGCTGGCCGGGCTGGAGCGCAAAGGCAGCCGATTCAAACTCGGGCACCATTTCACCGTGGCTGAATTTCGGCAGTTCACCGCCATTCTCCTTCGAGCCGGGGTCCTCGGAATACTGTTTCGCGAGCGCGGCAAAATCTTCGCCGGCCTGCGCGCGTTTCAAAAGGTCATCGATCTGTTTGCGCTTGGCCGCCACGGCATTGGTCGCGAGCGGCGCGCGCGTTTCGGGATCCACCGTCATGAGCAAAATATGCCGGGCGTGCACGGTCTCCGGCATTTCAAATGCCGCCTCGTGATTGCTGTACGCCTCGCGGACCTGTTCATCGGTGATGTTCACGCTCAAGGTGCGCTTGAGCACGACATTCGCGGTCGCCTCCTGCACGCCTTTCGCCTTCAAGTCCGCCAGCGTCATGCCTTCGGACTTTAGCTGGCGTTCCAGGTTCTCCTGCGAAGTCGCCTGTTTGATCAGCTTGTCGAACTGCGCGTCCGCATCCTTCTGGCCGGCGGCGCGGTCTTCGGGCGTGGCCTTCTGCAGCAACACCTGGTAGGCGATGAGCCGCTCGAGGATATTCATGCTGATCTGGTCGCCCTCCTGCGGGGTGACCGTCTGCCCCTGCATCGCGGCGCGGGACTTGATGGCCGAAACCATCTGATCCAGCTCGCTGCGTTT
>Ga0210388_10002002_pt1 | contig 15924 bp, 15 predicted proteins | sample IncBWC19OmetaG_FD_155485 | JGI IMG/M metagenome (GOLD analysis project Ga0210388, IMG submission 155485) | Forest soil microbial communities from Barre Woods Harvard Forest LTER site, Petersham, Massachusetts, United States - Inc-BW-C-19-O ...
ACACTCGGGCGGCCGAACAAGCCCCGGAATTCATTGTTGAAGACTCCAGCAGCTCCCGAGAAACCAAGCGCGGCAAGGAAAAGAGGAGACGCCTTCTCGCCTATTTGCAAAACCACCCAGAAGAACTCCGTCCAGTCGTACGCAGACTCTCCGGCCAAAAACCTTATTCTTTTGCCGGGGCTTACAGGTCGAACATGAACACGGTGAGGATAGTCTAGATCCAAGCTGCTAGCAGGCGGCCGGGTGCCTCACGTTTGGTTTGCGAATATGGGTCTTGGGTTAGATGCGAGAGCTTGCAATTTTGGCGATGCATGGAATGGGCTGCGGTGTGCGTTGGCGGAGTTGCGGTATTCCTTTAAGGGCGCGCTCTCCAAAGCCCAACCCTGATTTAGCAGCCGGAGTGCCAAAATCATTTCTTTCTGGCTGACTTGAATCTATCCCGATCCTCTGCTGTTTGAATGACAGTTGCGCTTGCGTCCGCGCACACGGTTTTGGCGGATACTTGGGAAGCACGACAGCCCTTAAACTGACCGTCGCGGACTTGTTTCCGACGGTTCGAGATACCACCGAGGGCCGTTCCAAAAACCCTTCAAATCGGCTTGCTGCAAACCGTTCATTCTGCACCTTTGCGGTCCGCGTGAGATGGCGTTCCACAAACATCTGTTTTTGGAATTCAGAAGGAGCGAAGTTGAGGGATCAACTGCCGCTTTGATATCACTTTTTCTTAGTTGAGGCTAACCCATTCTCGACGCCAGTCAACGCCCATCGAAACAGGTTTTGTGAGAAGGATTAACGAGCCATCTTCTGTAGCGTATACAAAATAAGTTTGCGATCGTCCTCGGTTGCCTTGCCCAACAATCGGCGAAGTTGATTCAAGTACTTCGCGTCCTTGCCTGAGGTGCCCCACAAACCATCATCGGAAGATTCCTGCTTAAAAGCGGTGGGCGGTTTCGCAGGTGCGTTGCCGTCGTGAAAGAGTCGGTACATGGGAATTTCCAATGCACGCGCCATCTTCTCCAAGGTCGCGACGGACGGTACGGTGTGCCCGTTCTCGACGCGGGAGATGTAGCAACGCAGTAGTCCAGTGCTCTTCTCGATGTCGCCTTGAGAGAGTTGCTTTGAGTCGCGAAGTTCTCTGAGACGGTCGCCTATTAGCATGCGGGGATTGTTTCATCAAGGCAACCGGAAGGCAAGAACCGTCTAAAAGCTACTTATTGTCTTGGCTTTTAGACAACTAGTGGTCATAGTCAGTACATCAATTGACGATGCCCTTAATCCAGGAGGGCGAGATGTCACAGGATTGCTTTAACCAGTTAAAGACTGCCTCCCAGCTTTCAAGCCAAGCCTCCGACCTGCTTCGCGATTGCAGTAAAACAGACATAAGGGTAAGCGACGCTGTTCGGGAAGCCATGACAGGTGAAATCCTCAGAATAAAACTGACTTTGTCACTCATGCGGCGCGACCTATCTTTGATTACCAGGATGGTGAATCGGAAAAGACCTTAAAGCTCCCCGCTGATTAATACGAAGCGGGCCCAGAAATCAGGAAGATTGGCGGAGCCTGCTAGAAACATCCCCCGAAGTGCTACGTGCGCAAAGACAGTCAATTCACCCAAGCCTGATTCGGCCCGCCCTCGTCTTTGAGCTTCCGCACACGTTCCACTACCTCTTCACCCGTCAAGATACATTTCTCGGCTAGCAGTTCAAAAATCGCCTCGATTAGAAACGAGTTGTAGTACGTAGCCTTTTGAAACATTGCGTCTTTATTTTTCTTCCTTTGCTTCATCAACCCCAACCCCGCTGGCTGCAACGGACTTGACAACATATTCCTACATAGAGTATGTAGCGTGAAGTAAATACACATAAGCCTTGTCTGTCAAGGGAGAAAACATGACTTCCCAGAATCATGTCATCCACGCGGTTCGTCCTAGTCAATCATCGTTGTTGATGGCGATATCGTTTTGTGTGCTTGCGACGGCTTTGCTCGCGGCACTGATTTTCTAGAATGTTCCTCGACTCCGAAATGCCCGAGTCCGAGCCTAAACCTTGCGCTCGGTTTAAACGAATGCTTCTCACGAAAGCATTCCTCGAACATCTTCCGAAATGTTCCGCGTGCAAAGCCGTGATCGCATATCTCAACCGGGAGTCGAAGACTCTGACCTGGATACACAAACACAGGAACTAGGTCTTTGATGCAGCCGCGCAAAACACGTCCGTACCTGACCCTACGTACCATTGTTGATTGACAAGCATTGGCTCACTCTCATAGTTCCCCGATAAGGATTGTCTTAGCCCACATGTTCTTCAGTCGAGCTAAGCAGGAAGTGTTTTCTGAGGAGTGCTATGCCCATACAAATTCTGCTGGTAGAAGACAACGTTGGCGACGTGCGCTTGATGCGCGAAGTCTTGCTTGGTGTCAATAATTCCATCCATTTGTTAGTGGTTTCGGACGGTGTTGAGGCAATGGCCTTTTTAAACCGTGAGGGAGACTTCGTCCGTGCTCCTCGTCCCGACCTCATCTTGCTCGACCTAAACCTACCGAGAATGGATGGAAGGGAAGTCCTGGCGCGCATGAAGACGGATGATAAGCTGAAAACGATTCCCGTGATCGTGCTGACCACTTCGGACGCGGAAGCGGATATTTTGAAGAGCTACCAACTTCATGCGAATTGCTATATCTGCAAGCCGGGAAGACTCGACGAGTTCGAGATGCTGGTGAGGAGCATAAACCGCTTCTGGTTGACTGCGGCCAAATTGCCTCAGCAAGACATCAACGCGTGCGAGGTCCCGATTCCCCTGTAGTGGAATTATTTGCAGCGAAAGCCTAACTCCAAGCGGTGCGTGTCTCAACCGGGAGTCGGACATGCTGGTCTTGATACACAAACACCGAAATTAAGGTGTCCAATATTGAACAGTCTTCCCTCGACAATTGCCGTATTGTGCCTCCGCGAAATCTGTTGTTTGGAGGTCACAAGAAATGGATAGCCACTTAATTTGTAAAAACCCGGCATGCCGTTTTGTTCTCGACCGCCGCATTAATGGTGAATCCTTAGATGGGGTGAGAAAGATCGTAAAGCAATGTCCAGAGTGCGGCGGAGATTGGTCATCTGCATGCCCGTTCTGCAAGCGACCGTTGGCGGTTGCGTTTGTGAACGAGCTTCCTCATTCTGCGTGTTGCTTACAGAAATTACGTGCAGAACTGTCCGTGAGCTAGTTACGGATTCTCGCCAGAGTCTGAAAGCGTAGGTCAAGTCACCGCAGTATCGGGCTGACTTACTCGTGGTTCTGGTGTCTTCGCCGATGTTCTACGTTTGAAGCCTGTTCAAGATTTGTCATTGATATACATAACGCCAGCGAAAAAAGGTGTGCTGGCCCAATTTTCTCCAGGTTGAACTTTTCGCAGCTTAACTTCCGGCGTAGACGGCGCTGGCTCTTCGATTGATAGCTCGAACGGCTGAAACGCCTCTCGCAGCATCGCTTTGTATTTTTCCGGTCGTAGTCGTGCAAAGGCGGACGTGTTCGTATCCGGGGGATTTTCGGATTGTGCCATGGCCTGCTTGGCGTAAAAGTGGGGCAACCGCTTGCCCCACTTTGTGGGACAAAAGAATTGCGGTGCGTTAAGTTCTCGACTAGGTTAGTTTCATAAAAATCGCATTGATAGCAGGGCGCGACGCTTCGCTTGCGCAGCGTGACATCCCGTCGTTACTTCGTGAGCGGCTACGGGCGGCCAAACGGAGAAACCGACGCTTCTCTTTACGCGCTTTTGCCAAGCAGCTAGGTGTTGACCACTCAACGCTTTCCCAAGTACTAAGAAACAGAAGATGCCTCTCGGCCCGTGCACTTGAAATGGTTGGAAAACACTTAGGGTTGGGAGACGAGGCTATCGGCGTGTATGCAGAGAACTTCAAACGAAAGGCAAGTTCATATCGCCTAAGGAGGAAGCTCCGCAGTCGCCAACTAGATTTAGACACCTTCCAGTTTTTATCCGCTTGGCACCACTGCGCCATACTCGAGCTCGTCGCGGTGCAAGGGTTTAAGACAGACGTTCGATGGATTGCCGAAGTGCTCGGGATTGGAACAGATGATGTGAACATTGCTCTGCAGCGGCTATTGAGACTAGGTTTGCTGCAAATGCCGACACGGAAACTATGGATCGATAAGTCCGGTGATACTGAATTTCATAGTTCTGGGCTAACGGAAGGCGGTTTGAAGCTCTTGACCTGTTGCGCTTTTAGCACCCTTAGGTAGCAGTGTGCCTGCTTAACAACTCAATAATTTGTCCAGAATGCCTGTGTCGAGCGAGAATAAACCGGAAAATCGGATTATCGCGCCGCAGCGCTGCTCTGCAAGACGAATTTCTCCATCGCGTTCGCAAAGCCTTCGTTCTCGCTGGAAGTCGTTACATACGTAGCGGATTTCTGCACCTCGTCGCTGGCATTTCCCATGGCGATGCTGATTCCGCTCTTTTTGAACATTAGGACGTCGTTAGGCATGTCGCCGATTGTGGCAATCGCTTCCGGAGGAATTTTCAGCAGGCTAGACATCGTCAGCACAACCTCACCTTTGTTTGCTAGTGGGTGGGTCACGTCCAGATAGTACGGCTGCGACCGGGCCGCCGACGCGCTCGTGCCGCAGGCCTCCTGAACTTCTTTCTCGCAGCTCTTCACGGCTTCTAGGTCGTCACTAACGCCGACAACCTTCGCAACGCGTTCCGTCAGACTATCGATGCTCGAAACAATCGTTGGTGCAAATTTGACCGTCCACTGTTCGCGAGCTACGTGGGGCGCATTCACGTCGCGTACGTACCACTCTTTGTCGGTATACACCCAGGTATCAAGATTGCGGTGCTGAATCAACTTGATGGCTTGAGAAACGACATCTGCCGGCAAGAAATTTTGGCGGATTACTGTCGTCAAATCCGGCTGAGTTACCACGCCGCCATTGAACGCCGCCAACGGCTCGTCGAGTTTCAGCGGGTCCACTAGCATCGCCATTCCACGCGGTGGCCGCCCGCTCGTAACAACAAACTGTATGTTCGCCTCCCGCAGACGAAAAACCATCTCTATCGCGCGCGGAGTCAACACTTTTTCCTTTGTTACAAGTGTGCCGTCCACGTCGGCGATCACCAGCCGAATGGACACCAACGCTCGCCCTACTTCTGCTGCCGTCATGCTTGCCTCCTGAAATCTCCTGCGTCCCGGGCGTTACTGTTCCTGGTAATTCCACAGCAATCCGCCATCCACGAACATCGTTGTGCCGGTCACGTAATTCGATTCTTCGGACGCCAGGAACACCGCCAAGGATGCAACATCTTCAGGCTTACCCAGCCGTCTGAGAGGAATGTTCTTGAGTAGAGATTCCAATTCTACGGGATCGTTGAGTAGGTTTTTGTTGATCGGGGTTTCGATGGCTCCAGGGGCGATCGAGTTGATTGTAATTCCGAGGGGTGCCAATTCTATCGACAGATTGCGCGTCACCATTTTCACTCCTCCCTTGCTCGCGCAGTATGAAGTAAAGTGAGGGAAGGGAAGTTCCTCGTGTACCGAACTGATGTTGATGATCTTTCCACCGGCGTTTGCCTGCATCTGGTGCTTGACGAACGCCTGAGTGATGAAGAACATGCCTTTCAAGTTGACGTTCATCACGAAATCGTATTCGGCCTCGGTCACTTCCCAGAAACTCGCGCGCTTCTCGACCCCTGCGTTGTTTACCAGTACATCGATTTCTCCGAGTTGCGCGGCGGTTTCCTCGACGAATCGCTGGCCGTCAGAAAGCTTTGAAATGTCTGCTTGAATAGCGACCACTTTGGATCCGGTAGAGCGCAATCGGTCGACGACCCGTTCAGTGCCAGTTTTGTCCGAAAGATAGCAGATCGCTACCGCCGCCCCTTCCATCGCGAAGCGTTGGGCGATCCCAAGCCCTATTCCTTGGTTGCCTCCAGTAATTGCGGCCACTTTTCCAGCGAGTCGCTTTGTCATAGGCCCTCCAAGTCGATCTGGAGAGTTCGAGTGACTATTTTGTTGGGTCATCGGATCTGGCAATGTTCTGGGTTCTGTCTTGCGGGTCATAAGTACCTTGCGCTGACAGCTTTGCTGAGGTGTACAAACAGTCTTTGCGGCGGTCGCCACATTACGGACGAATATCCTGGCGCGTTCCTGCCGAAGGCTTGAATCTATACACACTGTAAAGCACTTAGAAGTGGCAAAATTGACAGTCCGCACGAAAATCGTTTAATTCTCGCCGAATGTGAAACCGAAGTTCCTCGGATGGATCAAATCAAGAGTCGGGGTGAGCATATGCGCAATCTGAAAGAAAGAGCTCTTCTTGAATTTAAAACGTTTCTGGGGATCTTCCTATACCTTTGGGTTGTATTTGCTTTGCTTTCCATCCATGAGAGCATCATCCGGGCACAGCACAATTTGGATTTCACTGCTCACACTTTGGCAATTATCAATGCATTCGTCCTTGCAAAGATTCTGCTGGTCGGCGAGTACCTGCATCTGGGAGCCGGGTTCAATGAAAAGCCACTGGTCTACCCAGTTTTGTACAAGTCTCTCGTCTTTTCCATTTTCCTGACCGGCTTTCACGTTGCAGAGCGAATGATTGTCGGTATGATGCGTGGCAAATCGTTTGCTGAAAGCTTTTCTGTGATCGGCGGCGGACGTCTGGAGTCTATCCTCTCCATTGGCGCGTTGATGTTTGTCATGTTAATACCATTTTTTGCATTTAGAGAGTTAGGACGAATGATCGGTGAAGAGAAGCTGCGTGCTCTTATTTATGGACCAAAGACTAAAGCTGGAGGCGAAACGCACCAATCAACAGGGTCTGAGACGGAGGGAGGCAAGCCCTTGGCAAAATGAACCAAGGACATCCCCGTCATTGCTTCTCCGGAGCTAAGAGTATGCGCAGCACTTGGCCCCGCCTGCGATAGAGTGGCTCAAGCCACGGGTTTCTTGGCATGGTCGGGTAGCGGCCAGACCCGCGACATCAGATAACTGACGACAAGTCCCATCAGACAGCCCAGAAGTACCTCCGCCACCTTGTGGATGCCATGTTCCACACCGGTCCGCTTAGAATGTTCGGTCAGGCCCGATGCGACTACGATGGCGGCCGTGATTGGCGCTTGTCGCCACATCGTCGGTATGCGGACCAGGTATGTCGACACGAGGACGGTCACTGCGAGCGCCAACGGGAGCTTCCACTCGCTCGTCCCGCCCACGACGAGCAAGAACAGACCAACCCCGCAGCCTACGAGGACGTTGATGATGCGCGCACGGAACATCCGAGCCGCCTCCTTCACCTGCGGGTCGGAAGCAGAGATCATCGATGCGATGGCCCAGATCGGATTCGTGTCAAGGATGTGGTGTAGCAGGTACCACAAAATCGTGGATGCGATGAACACGTTGACAGCGAACCGGACGCCCGTAATATCGTGTGGCAACAATCGGGGCCACTTCACCACATCCTCGCGGTGACCGACGCGGGACGCTCACTCATGGCTTTGCGGTGCATTTCCCTGGAGACGGTAGACCGAGCCTGTCTTCGTCGTGCCCAGAGAAATCCATTCTTTCACATCATTTTGAAGTGAGATGAAGAATCGCTCGCAGCGCTTCCTCGCCTTCTCGTGTACATCTTCGCGCCGGTCAAATTTCACTTGAAACGCGAATTCACCTACGAGCGGCTTGTGTTCCCCGCGCGTGCGCCACAGAGCCACGTCGCACTTCCCCACCTGTCCCTTGCCGAAGTCCAGTTCTCCGAGTTTCAGCAGCACTTCTTCGACGATCGCCTCGCTCACGAGGCTTATCTTTTCATCGGGCGTTGTTTTCAAGACTCCCAGGGCGGGAAAGACTCGCAACAAGGTGGACATCGACGTGCGGTCCTCTTCGTGAACCTGACTCAACCCGAACACACAAGTGTGTGAATACAGAACTCTGTAGAAGCCAATCCTATCTTTTAGCGGCAGCGCCTCAGCCTTAAATTTAATCCTGTACTTTCCGGCTATCTTCGGGCGAACATCTACAGCCGTTGCTGTCTTCTCGTCCGAATGGCGATATTTGAAAACGATCTCAGGGTCGCCCACGGGGAAACCGTCCACATAAGCGACCCGACGACGAAGAATGAAAGCGTTGTTATACAAGCGAAAATCCGGCGTATCCATGAAGATTATCTCGCGGATATTGGGACGCAAACCAGCCTCCACATCCGGAACGAAACCGATCTCTTCGTTCTTTGCGGTTTTCTTAACCAGCTTCCCGAAATCCCGGAAACTCTCCACAGATGTGAAGCGGTCCGGCTTAAGGATGAGTTTTGCTTCTAGATACTGAATCTCGTCGAGGGGATGACCGTCGGCATAGGTGCCTGCGGTTCCATTGCCTGAGTTATTTTGCCTTTCGTCTTCTTCCTCTTTCAGCTTCTTTTTCTTCTTTTCTTTGTCTTTCTTTCCCATAGCGGCCTCCTCCAATATCCTGAGCGCGCTTTCAGGAACCATACTTCATCAAGAGGAGCTTACAATTGGTAAAACTGACAGCTAGCCATGAGGACTTTTCGGGACGGTAATGCGCCCCTAGCGAGCTGTCCGAGATGCGACTACTTTAAGATCGAATGCCCCAAGGGATCCGGCAAGCTCATGAACCTCTTCGAGGTGAGCAAGCAGATCTCGGACCTGCTCGCTAGGATCTTCTTGCGCGACGACCATGGCCGGCGCCCCGGTTATGGCGGCAGTGAGAAGTTGCAAGAACGATCCTAATTGGAAGGATTACGTTTTATTTCATGAGTACTTCCACGGCGACTACGGCGCGGGTCTCGGAGCAAGCCACCAGACCGGCTGGACGGGCTCGTCGCAACGCTTATTGAAATGTTCGGCAGGATCGACGGAACTCAGTATCTGGCCGGCGGAAAAGCACGTGGATCCAACAAACAAGAACTGGGTGGGGCTAGATGAGCTGGCTCCGGGTAATTGTGGCCCTCTCCACACGAGAGGGAAGAATCACCATTCCAACGTTTTGGAGTGTTGCCCATTCAGGATTAAAGACTATCGTCAAGCCAGCTCAGCCTGTAGAAGTTCCCTAGATTTGCAGCGACGATCCCTTTTGGTTCAAGGAGAAAAGTGCATTTCAGACGCACATTCGTGCGCTCACGGTGTGCCCGAAGATGATTGTGACTTGGGCCCCACCCAGTCTGGGTCTTTCAAATTCCAGCCGCCGCCAAGCGCTTTGTAAAGCTGAACGATGACAGTGCGGCGATTGAGTTCCGTCTGAGCCAAAGCGATCTGAGCAGGGAAGAGTTGTTGCTGTGCCTCGAGAACTTCGTAATAGCTGGATTTCCCAGCGATGTATCGTTGAAGGGATATTTTGACGGACTCCTGGGAGGCTTGGACAGCCTCGTCCTGCTTTTCGCGAATGGCATCATATTTCTGGCGCGAAATGAGCGCGTCTGAAACATCCTGGAAAGCGTTCAGAGCTGTCTGCTCGTACTGCAATTTGGATTGCTCCCAAAAGGCTACGGCTTGGCGCTTTTGAGCTCTGAGAGCACCGCCCTGGAAGATGGGACCAGCGACGTTGCCCGCAATGCTCCAGACGTTCGCCTGACCGGAAGACAAAGCGGAGAGTGGTGAACTAGCCCGTCCCAGCAGGGCGGTAAGACCAATTTGAGGAAAGAAATTCGCCTGGGCTACCCCAACTTGCGCGTTAGCAGATCGCAGCAACTGTTCGGCCTGAAGCACATCGGGGCGACGCTCCAAAAGAGCGGAGGGGAGTCCCGCAGGGACCTCAGGTGGAACGATTTCATCGAGCAGCTTCGCGGTGTGTGCGATCTCGCCAGGGTTGTTGCCCAGGAGGACACTGAGCTGGTCTTCCGCCAGCGCGATCTCCCGCTCTATTTCAGGAACGGTTGCGGCAGCAGTGGCCAGAGTTGCCGCTGCACGGGACGTGTCCAGCTTTGAAGCAACCCCACCTTCGAGACGCTGCGTGAAAAGTTTGAGAGTCTGAGTGTATGAACTCGTCGTTTGCCTTGCGATGTCGAGTTGAAGCTCTAACCCAAGAATCAGGAAGTAATTTTGCGCGACATCACTCACCAGAGTGAGCATGACACCGCGCCGAGCTTCCTCCGTTGCTAGATATTGGGCACGGGCAGACTCATTCAGGCGGCGGAGCTTACCCCAGACGTCTGCTTCCCAGGCAACGCTCGCCGCCGCCAAAAAAGCGCCTTGCGTGTTCCCTCCGTTCGGAGCGACAGTCCCCACAAACTCATTTTTTCCATCGCTGGCACCCACGGAGTAATTGACGAATGGGAAATATTGCGCACGGGCCTGTGCAGCGACCTGCCGCGATTGTTCGATGCGAGTAATGGCCACGCGCAAGTCGTAGTTGTTTGCGAGTGCGGTCTGAACAAGCTCCTTGAGCCGTTCGTCCTTAAAAACTTCCCACCACGGCATATCGGCAAACGACGCCTGCTGCGCCGCAATTTGAGCACCACGGTAGTCGGTTGGCGCATTCACTGCAGGGCGTTTGTAGTTGGGCCCAACCGCGCAACCGGATACGAACAGGGCCATGACAACCGTCAGGGCAAGTAGCTGAGACGTGAAGCTGCTCTCCCCGCACCCGTACACGCTATGCCTGGTTGGGAGAGCTGGGGACCCATTCCCTTTGCAGGCCTTGGTGTTTGTCAAAATCGTGTTTCCAGTTGGCATCTGGGAATATTCGTTTCCTGGGATTGAACCTGCTAGTCTCCCGGTTCTGGAGTTGGCGTCGGGAGCGCCGCTTTCACATGCTTTTCCCCGGCGCCGCCGAGTCGCTCAATCATGTAAAACAATGCCGGAATAACAAAGATTGCTAGAAAACTGGACGCTAACATGCCGCCGATAACAGCCGTGCCCATTACCTGTCTTGAAGCAGCGCCAGCGCCGGTTGCCCTCCAAAGTGGCACGCATCCAAGGATGAAGGCGAAGGACGTCATCAGAATAGGCCGCAGACGGAGTTTTGCGCCTACCAACGCTGCTTCTGCCAGTGGTCTGCCGTTTTCGTATTCCAACTTCGCAAATTCTACGATCAGGATCGCGTTTTTGGCTGCAAGGCCGATCAACATGATGAGCCCAATTTGCGCGTAGACGTTGTCCTCGAGTGCCAGGGCGGTGTAATCCTGAAATATCAGAAGGCCCAAAATCCGACGCCCGAAAAGGATTCCAAATGCGCCAGCCACCGCGATGGGCGTGCTCAGCAACACGCTGAAGGGGAGAGTCCAGCTTTCATACAGAGCTGCAAGGATGAGGAATACGAACAGGATGGAAAATCCAAAAATCACAGCCGGCGGCACGCCTTGCTGCGCCTTCTGCTCCTGAAAGGACATACCCATATAGTCGTAGCCCATCCCCTGCGGCATGGTTTGGGCGAAGACTTCCTCGAGCGCCCTCATGCCTTGCTCGGAACTATAGCCAGCCTTTGTGATCCCGTTGATTTGCACGCAGGGGTACATGTTGTAATGCATGGTGAATTCAGGGCCGAGTCGAGGCTCGATCGAAGTGATCGTGGATAGCGGGACCATCTGACCGGAAGTGTTACGAACATAGAAGCGGCCCACATTGTCGGCCTGCGTCCTAAAGTCTCCTTCGGCCTGAACGTAAACCTGCCAAACTCGCCCAAAGCGGTTGAAGAAATTGATAAATGCGCCTCCCATAAAGGCCTGTAGGGTCTGATAAACATCGCTGAGAGGCACGCCCTGCTTAAGCACCTTGTCGCGATCCACGTTGGCGGCGAGCTGGGGAACCATAGGGAGAGCGGTAGTAAATAATGAGGAAAACTCAGGACGTTTCTGGGCCGCGGCCATAAACTTCAGTTGGTTCTCTCTGAGAAAAACGGGGCCCCTTGCGGATCGATCTTCCAAGATGAAGGTGGCACCGCCTGCGGCGCCCACACCCGGGATTGCCGGAGGCGGAAAGGCTACTGTGGTGCCTTGAGAGATTTCACGAAGCGCCACGTTCAAGTGGATCTTGATGGCCCAGTATTGCTCATCGGGAGCCTTGCGCTCCTTCCACTCCTTGAGCGTCACCCAAAAGAAAGCGCTATAGGTATTTTGCACGCCGCTCAACATGTTGTAGCCAACGACGGTTGTCACATGATCGACTCCAGGCGTTTTCGTTAAGATGTCTTCGACCTTCGCCGCGGCTAGGCTGGTACGCTGAAGCGAAGAAGCATCGGGCAGCTGTAAAGCGACAAATAGGTAGCCCTGATCTTCTTCGGGCAAGAAACTGGAGGGGAGTTTTTTGCCGAAGAAGCCAGCTAGAACAACAAAAATGAGAAGCAAAACGCAAACTAAGCCCAGCCTGCGAATCAATACCGAGCACACGTTGACATAGCCCTCGGTTGCGCGGCCAAAAATCCGGTTGAACCACGCGAAGAACTTCCCCAGCGGGCCTCGCGATTCTTTCTTTGGCCGCAGCAACAAGGCGCCAAGCGCGGGGCTAAGCGTCAGGGCATTGAAGGCCGAGATGATGACAGACACTGCGATCGTCACGGCGAACTGTTGATAGAGACGCCCCGTGATGCCAGGGATGAAAGCCGTCGGAATGAATACCGCCGACAGCACGATAGCGATTCCGATAACGGGACCCGAGACTTCCTCCATGGCTTTGAAGGCCGCATCCTTCGGAGACAGCCCATGCTCAATGTGTTGTTCAATGGCCTCAACTACCACGATGGCGTCGTCCACCACCAAACCGATTGCCAGGACAAGGCCAAATAGCGAGAGGGTGTTGATTGAGAAACCGAGCAGCGGAAAGATTAGAAAAGTACCTACAAGAGATACTGGCACGGCCAGAAGCGGAATCAGCGTGGCCCGCCAGCCCTGAAGAAAGAGGAATACAACAATGATAACGAGGACGAGGGCCTCGATGAGGGTATGAACGATCTCAGTTATACCCTCGGTGACAGGAAGCGTTGTGTCCAGAGCAATCGCATAGTCGAGGCCGGGAGGGAATTGTTTCTTAGCCGCCGCCATCAGGGCTTTGGCGCCTTGGGCAGCTTGAATGGCGTTGGATCCAGGAAGTTGGTAGATGGCCACGACTGCAGCTGGCTTGCCATCCAACCGGCCCTGCAGATTGTAAACCTGAGTTCCAAGGTCAACTCTGGCCACGTCTTGTAACCGCACGTAAGAGCCGTCCGGGTTGGCGCGGACTACGATCTGGCCGAACTCTTCCGCCGAAACCAAGCGGCTTTGCGCAATGACCGCGTAAGTGAAGGCTTGCCCCGGAGGCACCGGTTCGCCACCGATCTGACCGGCGGGATTCACATTGTTTTGCACTCTGACGGCGTTGATAATCTCCGGAACAGTGATTTGTAGTTTGGCCAGCTGGTTCGGGTTCACCCAAAGACGCATGGCGTATTGGCCAGCGCCAAAAATCGTGACGCTGGCGAGCCCATAGGAGCGCGTGAGAGGGCTGAGAAGGTTTATGTAAGCGTAGTTCGCCAGAAACTGAGAGTCATACTGCCCTGTCGGCGAGTAGAGGTCGAACAGCATGAGTGGGGCGGCAGTGGACTTCTGTACGATGACACCTTGGGTGTTCACTTCGGACGGAAGTTGGGAAGCCGCCTGGGACTGGCGCATCTGAGCAAGAATTAGGTCGGTGTTCGGATCGGTCTTTATGTCGAAATCCACCGTCAGCTTCATTTGGCCGTTGTTGGCATTCAGCGAGTACATGTATTCCATGTTGTCCACGCCGCTCATTTGTTGCTCGATGGGGGTGGCAACAGACTGATCCAGGGTGGTCGCGTCCGCACCGGGGTAGGTGGCGGTTATTTGGATTTGTGGATCGGCAATGTTTGGAAACTGCGCCGTTGGTAAGCTCAGGATGGCGACCGCGCCAACGATGACCATGACGATCGAAATCACCATGGACATCACCGGATGGTTGATAAAGAATTTAGCCATATGAATGTCAGTTACAACTTGGCGCTACCAGACGTCTCCGGAGGTAGAGAACTAGATTGGTAAGGTTTGGGTTTCACTTCGGTGCCTTCCTGCACTTTTTGCACGCCCTCCGCCACAACTCGTTCGCCCTGCTTGAGACCTTCGTCGACGATCCACATCTCGCCGCTTTTCTGTCCCAGTTTGACGGGCTGGATTCTTACCTTATTGTCGTTACCCACGACCGCCACGAGATAGCCTCCTTGTAGTTCGCTCACGGAACGTTGCGGAACCAGCAATGCATTTTTCTGAATTCTTACCACCGTGCTGATTCTGCCGAAGCCTCCAGGGCGAAGAACACGATTGGGATTTGAAAACTGGACTTGAACGAGAATAGCTCCCGTCCGCACATCTATCTGCCGATCAAGGGCGTAGAACTCTCCTTTGAGTGGGTAGATAGATCCATCCGTCAGCCGCAGCTCCCATTCGAGCTTTCGGAGTTGCGCGTCCTCGCTGATGTTCTGGTTACCAATCAGTTTCATTGCGTTGAGATATTCCTGCTCGCTGATTGTCAAATTCGCGAGGATGGGATTCAGCGTAGAAACGGATGTCAACGGCGCGCCCTGGGGACCAACGAGATCTCCGACCTGTGCGTTGGAGATGGCTGCCACGCCGTCGATCGGCGAGACGATGCTCGTGAAACCAAGATTTAATTGGGCTTTTTCTACCGCTGCTTGAGCTCCGTCGATCGCAGCTTGGGCTCCCTGTACTTGTGCCTTCGCCGCCAGATCTGCTTGCACAGCGTCATCCAGCTCTTGTTGGCTAATGGCGCTCTCCTTGGCAAGTGGCGTGTAGCGCGTCACGTCTATCTCTGTTTTGCCCAACCTCGCTTTGGCCGCTGCAAGAGTCGCTTTTGCCTGCTCTAGATCCCCTTTGGCTTGGTCGAGAGTAGCCTGAAAGGGCCTTGGATCTATCTGGAACATGGGTGCGCCGGTCCGAACATAGGCACCGTTGATGTAGCTTTGTTTAAGCAGAAGTCCCGTCACTTGGGCACGAATCTGGGCGTTTACAAGCCCATTTAAGGTGGCTACCCAGTCTTTGGTAATTGGCACGTCTTTCTGGACTACTTCTACGACTTCAACGTCAGGGGGCCCGGCCGGAGGCAGCCCCATCTTTCCACACCCAGTCGAATGCATCGTGCCAATGGCGAGCAGGAAAGTGACAATTTTCTTTCGCTTATTTTGCATAACACCTGCTCCCGAGAGGCGTGGGGCGCTCAACCCAGAAGTTCTGTTGCTTCCAAATTTCGAAGAACCTGAAATCTGTCACCGCATATACGCGCGCGTCATTTGACCGAAACTTTTGAAACGGCAGGATGCTACGAATTTAATCAAACGACGAATACTGTCAAAACTGCCAGGTGCTGGGCCCCGGCATCGATGGCGTTTCTGTCATTTCTGAAAATGGCCGCGTTGTTGTGACGAGGTCTACAATTTCGATTGGAGCGAGGGAGTGCGAGCATCCGCCCGCGCTGCATTTTTATGCCGGAGTGCATCCTTCAGAGCAAGAAAACACCACGTGGAAGTGTTAGCGGTCGCAACCAGAATTCCGACGTCGAGTCCGTGGTGATGAATTGGCTGGCAACGGCTAAGAATGATCCGCTGGAAAGCCCTGCCATAACAATATGGATCTCTTTCAGCAGCTTATCGCCTCTTCATTGCTGTCATTTTTGACAGTTGCCATGGAAAAGTAACATCTCTAGGATTCGCTCGCTGGAAGATGAGCGCATCTTAGCTCGATTTTTGTGGCTGAATTGCTGCGGCATCTGATTCTCGGGGCGAGACCTTGATAACGGATTGCAGGAATGACCCGCATTGCGCGCATGCCTGAAGTGCCCTCGGATGGGGTAAGGCGCGATCTGTTGCTCTTCCAAATTGCAGCAACATTTAGGGCGAAAGCAATTCAAGCGCCGCGGATCTCCAAGCAGGCCTTAACTTGCTTCGAACGCAGGATCAAGGAGATGCGATGA
>Ga0210388_10002003_pt1 | contig 15924 bp, 15 predicted proteins | sample IncBWC19OmetaG_FD_155485 | JGI IMG/M metagenome (GOLD analysis project Ga0210388, IMG submission 155485) | Forest soil microbial communities from Barre Woods Harvard Forest LTER site, Petersham, Massachusetts, United States - Inc-BW-C-19-O ...
GGCGATGGGGCACCAACTCAGCCCAATGATTCGGGTTCCAAGGCTCCGCCTCCGGGTGAGCCGACACTGATGCCGGAATCCGTGGCCCGGCCCAGGGCCAAACCGCAGACTCCACCGAAGAAGGAGGAGCCGGAGCTGTTCAAGGGCTTGCTGACCGGCACGCTGTTTGGCGGGGATGGGGAGGGCGACGATGCGGATGCCGACCAGCCGCAGGGACGCCGCAAAAAGAAGCAGCGTTCGGAAATGGGCTTTTTCGAGCATCTGGAGGAATTGCGCTGGACGATTCTCAAATCCGCCTTTGCCGCGGCGATTGGGATGGGGATCATCGCGTTGAATTTTAAGTGGCTGTTTCATTTTCTGCGCAAACCGCTGGAATGGGCAGTTGGGGTGGACAAGGCGAATGCGACGCTGATCAGCCCGCTGGACCCGATGGGCGGCATCACGATGGCTATTTCCGTTTCCATTTATGGCGGAGCGATTTTGGCGCTGCCGGTCATCACTTACTTTATCGCGCGGTTCATTGCGCCGGGGTTGACGTTCAAGGAAAAGGGGATGCTGCGGCCCGCGCTGGCCTCGGCGTTGGTATTGTTTACAGTGGGGGTGTTGGGGTGCTTTTTCCTCATGTTGCCGGCGGGCTTGCGGTTTGCCTACAATTTCAATCACGACACGCTGGGGTACCAGAATCTGTGGAGCGCGAATAATTATTATTCGCTGGTCGTGTGGGCGACCCTGGCGATGGGACTTGCGTTTGAGTTTCCGTTAATTCTCGTGATTTTGCAGGTGCTCGGCATCCTCTCGCCCCAAACACTGCGCTCGGGGCGGCGCTTTGCTATTTTGATCATTGCGGTGGTCAGCGGCTTGCTGGCGCCCTCGCCCGATATTTATTCGATGATTAGCATGATGATCCCGATGCTGATTCTCTACGAAGGGTCGATCATCATTGGGGCGCTGTTGCGCAAGCGGCGGGTGGCCGCCAAAGAGAAGCGCGAAGCGGAGGAAGCAGCTAAATATTGAGGGGGCGGCGGTTGTTTTCACTGCGCCAATCAATTTTGTTTTGCGCGGGGGCGGGGTTCATGGCATCGGTTTGTGGTGAAAAATGCCCGCCGTTCCACCGCCAAAGTCAAGCCAGCGGCCAATGCCGTCGCGATACTCGACCCATTGCTGGCCGAGCCGGTGCAGCGCTGGACGCTGCCGAACGGGCTGGTGGGCCTGAGCAAAGAGGACCGCGCCGCCGGGCTGGTCAGTGCGCAGGTATGGATCCGCAGTGGCAGCATCCATGAGGGCCAGTGGCTGGGCACGGGGCTGTCACACTATTTGGAGCACATGGTGTTCAAGGGCACAGCGCGGCGCGGGCCGATGCAAATCAGCGCGGAGGTGCAGGCGGCGGGCGGGAGCATCAACGCCTACACGACGTTTGACCGCACGGTGTATTATATCGATGGCCCGATGGAATCCGCGCCGCTGTTTCTGGATGTGCTGGCGGACATGGTGTTCTCACCGAAAATCGACCCCGCGGAAACCGCGCGCGAGCGCGACGTGATTTTGCGGGAGATTGACATGGGGCGGGACGACCCGCAATCGCGCCTGATGGAGGGGCTGTTCTCCCTCGCATTTCGGCAACACCCGTATCGTTATCCCGTCATTGGGCAACGCGCGCTCTTCGAGAGTTTGACGAGGGACGACCTCGCCGCGTATCACGCCGCGCGCTATGCGCCCAACAACGCGGCGGTGGTGCTGGCGGGCGCATTCGGCGCGGAAGAAGCGCGGGGGCTGGTGGAAAAATATTTTGGCAGCCTTAAGCCGCGGCGCATGCCCACCCCGAACATCACCGCCGAGCCTCCGCAACTGGCCGCGCGACTGCAGACGGAGCGGGGCGACGTGAACGTGGTGCGCGGCGTGATGGCCTATCGCGTGCCGCATCTGGCGCACCCCGACGCCCCCGCGCTGGACTTGCTCGCGCTCGCGCTCGGTGGCGGCCAGGCATCGCTACTTTGGCAAAAATTGCGCGAGGAGAAAAAACTCGTGCATCACATTTATGCGGGCAATTGGAATCCCGGCGACGCGGGCTTGTGCTGGGTTTCGTATTTGTGCGACGACGGCAAACGCAGTGAGGTGGAAGCGGCGGTGACGGCGGAGTTGGCGCGGGTCGCGCGCCAGGGCGTGCCCCAGGAAATGGTCGAGCGCGCGCGGCGGCAAATTTTGGTGAGCGAGGTGGACAGCCGCCGCACGGTCAGCGGGCAGGCCGGTCGGCTCGGCCAGGGCGAAGTTGTGCTGGGCGACTTGGATTACCCGCGAGTGTATTTCCAGCGGCTGGCGAAGGTGCGGGCCACCGATTTGGCGAAGGTGGCGGCGCGATATTTGCTGGCCGAGCAATCATGCACCATTGCGCTGGAGCCGGAATTAAAAAAAGCCGCGCCGAATATTTTGGTTAAAGCCGAGGCGGGCGGTTGGCCGGAGTTTGAGGAGGTAAAATTCCGCAATGGGGCCCGGTTGCTGCTCCAGCCGGGCGGGGCGCTGCCGAAAGTCCATGTGCGCGTCGCGTTGCAGGGCGGGCCGTGCTATGAGGATAAGAATAAGCGCGGAGTGACGGCGCTGATGGCCACGCTCCTGACGCGTGATGCGGGCGGGCAAAGCGCGCTGGCGGTGGCTAGGAAAGTCGAAAACGCCGGCGCGGTGTGGCAGGAGCAAACCGGGAACAACAGCATTTCACTGGCATTTGAATCGCTGGCGGGGGATTTCGCGCTGGGTGCGCGGGTGCTGCAGGCGGGGCTGTGGAAGCCGGATTTTGCGGAGCGCACGTTTCTCGTTGAGCGCGACAGCCAGTTGGCGGAGTTAAAAGAGGAAGATGATGAAATTGTGGACTACGGCTTGAAAGTGCTGCGGGCAAAATTTTTCAAAAAACATCCTTTTCATGTCGGGGCCACAGGCACACCGGAATCCGTCGCCGCCTTGACGGTGGACGATGTGCGGCGGCAGCATCGTGCATTGGCGGTGGGGAAAAATTTGGTGGTCGCCGTGGTGGGACGGTTTGAGCGCGCACAGGCGCTGGATTTGCTGGGGCCGGTGCTCGAAGCCGCGCCCTCGGCCGCGTTTGCGCCGCAGTTGCCGGAATATGCCGGGCCGAAGTCCGCGGCGGAATTCACCGAAAAGCTCGACCGCGAACAGACGGTGGTCTTTGACGCCTATCCCGATGGCGGCGTGACGGCGGCGGATTACTTCACCGGGGAAATCGTGGACGAGTTGCTGAGCGGAATGTCGAGCCGGTTGTTTGTGCGCGTGCGCGAGGAATTGGGCCTGGCGTATTTTGTCGGCGCGGCGCGGATGACGGGCGTGCGCACCGGCATGATGTATTTGTATGCGGGCACGCATCAGGTGGCGCACGCGGCAGTGCTCGCGGAATTTGATGCGGAAGTGGCCCGGCTGCACGCGGGCGCGGTTGAGGACGTCGAGCTTTTGCGCGCGCGGGCGCGGTTGAAGGCGCAATTGCGGGTCGGGCGCCAATCCCCCGGCAATCGCGCCCAGCAAGTGGCGCTCAACGCACTTTATGAACTGCCGCTCAATGACGCGAAAATCCGCGAGGCGGCGTATGATGCGGCCGACGCCGCGGCGGTGCGGGCCTTTGCGCAAAAATATCTGCGGCCCGAGGCGCGCGTGCGGCTCATTGTTGAGCCGAAGAAAGCGTAAAGCAAAACACAATTAATTCGATGTCAATGAGGCGGACGAATCAACCGGGCGCACGCGCACTTCAAAGAGCTTGGGCCAGTTTTTGCCGGTGACGAAGATGCGGTCGGTGGCGGCGTCATAGGCAATGCCGTTCAAGACATCCATGCCGGGGGTGCGGTCGGCGGGACGGATGAGGCCGTGGAAATCAATCACGCCTTTGACATTGCCGTTCGCGGGGTCGATGCGCAGGACGTAATCCGTCTGCCAGACATTGGCAAAAATTTCGCCACGGATGTATTCGAGTTCGTTGACTTGCGGGACTGGCACACCCTGTTTGACAACCGTGATGGTGCGCTGGACGGCAAAAGTATCCGGGTCGAGAAAGCGAATCTGGCTGGTGCCGTCGCTCATGATGAGTGATTTCCCATCGGTGGTCATGCCCCAGCCTTCGCCAGTGTAGGCGAATTCCTTTTCTTTGTTAAACGTGGTGAGGTCGTAAACAAATCCCTTGTGGGCTTGCCAGGTAAGTTGGTAGGCGTGGCCGTTCAAGATGGCCAAGCCCTCCCCGAAATATTCCGCGGGCACATCAATTTTGCGCATGACCGCGCCAGTTTTCAAATCCTCTTCGCGCAAGGTGGACTGGCCATTGAGCCCCGTGCTTTCATACATTTTGCCATTCAGAAAGACCAAGCCCTCGGTGAAGGCGGAAGTGTCGTGCGGGTAGGTATTGACGATGTCGTAGGTGTAATATTCCGGGCCGGGGGGCGAGGGCGGTGGGGTGGATGCGGACGGCGCGCAGCCAGTGAGGGCGCAAAACGCCAGTGCGCCCAGCAAATGACGAAGACGGGTAAGCGACGCGAACATGATGGCAGAACAAATCCGCAATCGGCTCCCTTGTCAGCCCCGAAACGTCAGCTGGAATTTACCGGAAGTCGTCGGCGGCAAGGCGTCAACCGCAGCGGCGGTAACTGGCGTTGCTGTACCCAGCAGATTTGCCAGCCGGGAGGTCAACTGGCGCAAATCGCTTTCGTCCGGCTGTTCGCGGTCGGAAATGTATTCCAACCCGCACTCGCCATTTTCATTTTGGCGGAGTTGGTAATGGGCTATGCCGGCGATGTTGGCAAAGCATTGGTCCACATCGTAAGTGGTGACGCGGTGGCCATCACTGCGGAGAAGTGCGTCGCGCGCGCGACCATGGACGATGTAGGCGGGTGCGGGGGTATCTTGCCTGCGTTGGGCCAGATCGCCAATGCGGTAGCGCACCAGGGGCATGTAATCGTTGCTCAACGTAGTCACGACCAAGTCGCCGACCTCGTGGGCGTCTGATTCGATGATTTCCAAAAAAGCGGTTTCGGCGCTGGGCCGCATGATGCGGTGTTCGTCCTCCATGAGAAGGTGGCCGGTTTCCGTCGAGCCGTAGAGGTTGAAGACGGGCACGCCGAAAACGCGCTCCAGCACCCGCCGGTGGGCAACGCTCACAAATTCGTAGCTGCACAAAATAAAGCGCAGCGACGGAAATTTCAGCCCACGACGCTCGCAATACAGCGCGAACCAAGTGGCGTGGACGGGGTCGGTGTCCAGGAACAGCGGTTGCCACGTCAAGATTTCCTCGGCCATGCGGGCGAGGTCAGCCTCCTTGAGGAGGAAGGGAATGCGCGCGAGGTTGACGTAAAGCGTCGAGCCGACGGTGCGCTCGCCACGGGCGAGCCAGTTGGTGTAACAGGCCTGGCCGTTGCAGGTCGGAGTCGTCAATGTGGCGCGGCGGGCGGCGGGGTATTCGTCGAGCGCGCGGGCGATAAAGGCATTGAGCCGCAGGGCGCGTTCTTCCTGCTCGTTCCACCAGCCGCGGCCAAAGAGCACGGGAGTCTGCTCCTCGGAAGTACCGGAGGTATGCTCCATTTCGACAATTTGTTTTTGCAGCAAATCGTCGAGCAATTGCCCATCCCGCAAAAAATTTCCCGGGAAGCCTTCGCGCATATCGCGCTTGGTGATAAACGGCAGGCGGAAGAATTCCTTATTAAGGTCGAACGGCGTCACGGCCCGGCCCCGCGCGGCGAAAATATCGCGGTAAAGGGGCACTTCCCGCCAGCGCGGAAGAAGCTCTTCCAAGCGCGCGGGCGGCAAAACGGCGGATGGGAATTGGCTGTTCACAGAAGGAAGATACGCGCGGAATTTATGCATGGGACACTAACCTCCCGCATGGGTTGCGGCAATGTTTTTCAAAATGACGCCACGCGGGTCGGTGTCGACCGGCGGATTAGCGCAGTCCGAAAAATTCGATGGCGTTTGCCGTGGTGCGGGTGGCTAGTTCGTCGTATGTCACACTAAGTATCTGGGTGGCTTCGCGGGCAGTGAGGGCGAGGTAGGCTGGCTCGTTGGACTTTCCGCGGTGCGGGGCGGGGGTCAGATAGGGGGCGTCGGTTTCGAGCATCAAGGTGTCGATGCCTTGGGCGGCAAGGGCCTCGCGCACGGTCGCAGCATTTTTGTAAGTGATGATGCCGGTGAAGGAAGCCCGGCCGCCGCGCGCGCGGAGCAGGCGCGCCTCCTCCGGCCCGTGGGCGAAACAGTGGAAAACGATACGCCGCCAATCCACCCCACTTTCGTCAATCACCCGCACACAGTCGGCAAAAGCATCGCGCGAGTGGATGACGACCGCGCAGTCGAGGTCGAAGGCGAGTGCGAGTTGGGCGCGGAAGGCGGCCTCTTGCCGAGCGAATTGGGCGGTTGCGGCGGCGGATTCTTTGGGCAAATGAAAACGGTCGAGGCCGATTTCCCCCAGGGCCACCGGACGCGGGCCGAGGGAAGAAGCGCGCTCAAAATAGGCCGTAAGCTTGGCGACGTGTTCTGGCCAGGAATCATCTTCAGCAATATCGCAAGGATGGAGGCCTACGGTGTAATCCACCCGGCCCGGATGCGCGGCCGCCAGATCGGAGTAGAGATCCCAATCATCCGGCCCGGTGCCAATGGTGATAACGCGCCCAATCCCCGCCGCCGCGGCGCGGTCGAGCACGCCGGGGACGTCACCGCGCTGGGCGAAGGAGGCAAGATGGCAGTGGGTGTCGATTAACACAGGGAAAGCTTTTGGCTGCTTTAGTTCTTAGTGCTTGGCTGGGAAGTGCCAAGCAAGAAGCGATGACTATGCGAACACATGCTGGCAAAAGGTTTGCCATGGAGAGGGTTTAATTTCTTAATTCCCGCTTCTTGCTTCAATATTTATGCCCACGCAGATTCATCCGACGGCGATAATTGAAAAAGGCGCGGCGCTCGACGAGGGCGTCGTGGTGGGCGCGTATGCGTATGTGGGGGCGGAGGTGAAGTTAGGGGCGGGGACGGTGCTGCACCATCACGCGTGTGTCGAGGGGTTTACGCAACTCGGGGCGGAGAACGAGGTGTTTCCGTTCGCCCTCATCGGCTCAAAGACGCACGATTTGAAATTCACCGGCGGCAAGCCAGGCCTGCGCGCGGGTGTGCGGAATGTTTTCCGCGAATACGCGACGGTTCATGCCGGGACCAAGGATGGCGAGTTCACCGTGTTGGGTGACGACAATGTGGTGTTGGCCTACAGCCACATCGCGCATGACTGCGTCGTGGGCAACCATTTGGTAATGAGCAGCCACGCCGCGCTAGGCGGCCATGTGGTCGTGGGCGACCATGTGAACGTGGGTTGGAATGTCGGCATCCACCAATTTTGCCGGTTGGGAGCGCACAGCATGGCGGGGGCGTGTGCGAAAGTGGTGCAGGATGTTCCGCCGTTCATGATTGCCGATGGCAATCCGGCGGGCGTGCGGACGATCAATAAAGTCGGCCTCGAACGCAGTGGGTTTTCCGCCGAGGACATTGCGCTGGCCCGCACTATTTACAAAATACTTTACCGCGAGGGATTAAATCGCACCCAAGCCGTCGAGAAGTTACGCGCGCATCCGCAGGCGACACATGCGCTGATTGGGTCGGTGCTCACTTTTATCAGCCAGAGCGAGCGCGGTCTGGCCGCGGGCGGAGAATGAAAACGCGTATGGTTGCTGGCCAACCAGACGGATCAGTTTACGGCAAATTTTTATCGGCGCTGCGCACGAGGTTGTCCGCGAGGTTAGGATTCGTGGAGGGGTCGTTGTAATCGTCAGTCAGCTCACCGGACAACTGGCTTTTGTTATTAAGCGACTTCCAGAGGAAATTTTCGTCTGCTTGATCCGGAAGACAGTCGGGACCGCGGGATACGAGCACGGGACTGTTCGTCTGCCAGTTGCGGTTGGCCGGATTCTGGACATCCTGCCGCGTTTTATAACGGTAGAGGTAGGCGTTGTCATTGATGTTGCCATCCCACCAGGGGTCGTGGATGACTGCGCCATCTTTGATGCCCGTGAGTGTGGTGGTGTCACCGTCGATATTTTTGAATTTGCTGGTTTCGACAAAGGCATGTCCCCAATCGTATTTTTCACCATAGGGCAGGGTGGTGCCGTTATCCATTTGTTGGGCCATACTCACCGTTTCCCATTTATACAGTCCAGAGTTGGGGTCGCGAAGCCAGCGGGCGTGCCCAGTCAGAGCTTGCAAAAGATTTTGTTCGGCGGCGGGCGTGCCGGAGCCGTTATCGTTGTCCATCGGGGGAAATTCACCATACATGGCATTGAACTCGGAAAGGTGGAGCATGATCATGTCCATTTCCGACTCAGCCCGTGCCATGGTCTGCTTGGTCATGACGATGGAGGTAACGCCAATCGTGATTGAGGCGAGAATCGTAATGATTACTACTACTGTGAGGACCTCAACCAAGGTAAAGCCCCGGCGGCGGCGCGGCGAATGTGTTCGCCGGTCAGCAAGGAAACGAAGGGGCCATTGGGGAAGGCGGGTCATATTGGTAATAACCTATAAGTTGGGGTGCGGGAATTAACGGTTCCGCGCGGGGTGGGTGACCATACGGAAATCCAGAGTGGTTGTCCAGCGGGGAACGCAGACGGGTGGGGCGGCAAGGAAAGATGACAGGGAAATCTTTACATTTTGTGCGCGGGCGGCAATGCTGGGGGCCAGCCATGCGAGATTTTGCCGAAGTGGTGGACTCGATCCGCCGGGAACGACCGCGCTTTGACAAAGGCGCGTATTTCTTCGTCAAACAAGCTCTCGACCACACCTTGAAGACGATTAAGAAGGAAAATGACAAACACAAGGAGGGGGAGAAGCCCTCCCGCCCACACGTCAGCGGGCAGGAATTATTGGGCGGGATCCGCGAGTTCGCCCTGCAGCAATACGGCCCCATGACGTTTACCGTGCTGGAGCGCTGGGGGGTGCGTCGGTGCGAGGATTTTGGCGAAATTGTTTTCCACCTGGTGGATTATGGTGTGCTCGGCAAGACGGACGAGGATCGCCGCGAGGACTTCACCGGGGGCTATGATTTCCGCGAGGCCTTTGTGCGCCCATTTGAGCCTGTGCGGCCATGGACGCAGCCGCGCACGCGGTTGGAAGAGGCGGAGAATTAATCATCATGCTGTGGTTTTTCGCAGGCATCGTCATTGGCGGCATTTTTGGTTTGCTGCTTTACCTGCCTGCGCGCCGTGAAGCGGTGCAGCTCGATGAGGACAAGCAACACTTGCAGCAGGAAAAACAAATCGTCGTCGAATTCATGCACAGCATGGTGGAGTCCGTCGGTGAGGGGCTGGGCCGGCGGGAATTGTTCCAGCGTATTGTGCACGCCGCGGTGTTAAGCACCGGCGCATTGAGCGCTTGTGCGTATGAGCGCGCACCGGATGACCAATTGCGCGGAATTGCAGTCGAGGGACTTTTCCCGCCTCAGCGCCGCCTCTCGGGAGAAGAAGGCACCGCCCCGCCCGCCACGCGCGCAAAATTCCTCGAACAAGTTTTGCGCGCCGACAATTACGCGCTCGGCGCGGGCTTGATTGGCTCCGTAGCCAAGAGCGGGCAGGCGATGTTGATTGCCGACGCGCAGCGCGACCCACGCGTCATTGTCCACGCCGACCCGTCCTTGGTGGTGCGCTCGCTAATTATCGCGCCCATTCTTTTCCGGCGCGAGGTGCTGGGCGTGCTTGCTGTCGCGAATCCCGCGGACGAGCGCCCGTTCACCGAATTGGATTTGTCGCTGGTGCAGTCACTGGCCGAGCAGGCGGCGCTGGCCTTGCACAATGTTGAATTGATGCGGATGCAGATTGAAAAGTCGCGCATTGATTTCGACCTGGCCGTGGCCAGCAGCGTGCAGGGGCTGTTATTGCCGCGCAGTTATCCGGACAATGCCGCGTTGCAAATGGACGCGCTGTATCGTCCCGCCCAACAAGTCGGCGGAGATTTTTATGATGTGTTCCCGCTTTCCGGTCAGCGGGTGGGGGTGGCGGTGGCCGATGTTTCGGGCAAGGGTGTGCCGGCCTCGCTGCTCATGGCCATCTGCCAAACCAATTTGCGGCACTTCGCGCGGTTAAGCGATTCTCCCGCGGAAGTCCTGCGGCGCATCAATCGTGAAATGGCCGGAGAGGTGCCGGAGAAGATGTTCATCACCATGGTCTATGCCATCATCGATACCGAGAAAGATGAAATCACCCTGGCGCGATCAGGCCATGAGCTGCCGCTCCTGCTTCATCGCGAATTTTCCACGGGTCACTTAAGTGTGGATGCCGTTGGCTCCGAGGGCATGGCCGTCGGCATGGTCTCACCGGAAATTTTCGACATGGTGATTACGGACAAACGGGTGCCGTTCCATGCCGGCGACGTGTTGGTGCTATATACGGACGGCGTGACGGAGGCAATAGATGCGGATGGCGCGGAATTTTCCACCGCGCGCTTGGGTGATGCGCTCAAATACCTGCACCAGCACACCCCGGCGGAGATGAATGCGGGTATTCTCGCCAGTGTGGAGAGCTTTGCCGGTGCCGGCACGCCGCGCGACGACATTACCTTGGTTACCGTGCGGCATACCTAAGGGTCGTGGGTAGGGGCTGGCGGTATCCTAAAATCCCCCGCCTTTTAGCTCTTGCAATCCTTTCAGAGGATGCTACTTTAACCCTTTTTCCCTCTTGCCGAGACGGGGGTAGGGGCATCTTTGCCCTTGCCGCCGCGACCGCCATGAAACTGCTAAAACTTCCCGTCCACCCCCGCGCCAAAACCGGCCGCGGCCCGGCTCGTCGCCTGCGTGCGGCTAGCGAAATTCCTGCCGTCATCTACGGCAAATCCGGCGTGCGCCACATTACCGTCAAGGAGCCTGAGTTCCGGCTGCTCATGCGCGCGGTGGCCGGCACAGCAGCCCTCGTCGAAATTTCCGAGCAAGGTGGCACGCCGACCTTGTCCCTCTTGCAGGAAGTTCAGCGTGATGCGCGTTCGGACCGTTTCGTCCATATCGACCTGCGCGAGGTCTCGGCCAACGAGCCGATGCGCGCGGGTGTTCCCGTCCGCGTGCAGGGCGAAGCAGTGGGCGTGAAGCTCGAAAGCGGCATCATCGAAATCAGCCGCCACGAACTATTCGTCAAGTGCCTGCCCAAGGATTTGCCCGACTTTATCCTGATTGACGTGACCGATCTCCATGCTGGCCACTCGATCCACGTCCGCGATTTGAAGCCGATTGCCGGAGTGACTTTTGCCGACCGTGCTGACGAAGTCGTGGTCGCCTGCGTCGTCCCGACTGTCGAGGAAGAGCCCGTCGCCGCCGAAGGTGCCGTGCCTGCCGAGGGCGAAGCCGCTGCCGCCGGAGCCGAAGGTGCTGCTCCTGCCGAGGGCGATGCTGCCAAGCCTGCCGCCGCCGGTGCCAAGGGTGCCGCTCCTGCTGCTGGCGCCAAAGGCGCTGCTCCTGCTGCTGGCGCCAAAGGTGCTGCTCCCGCCGCCGGTGCCAAGGGTGCCGCTCCTGCTGCGAAGCCCGCTGGCAAAAAATAACCCCTTTCCGCGCTCGCGGCGGGTGGACACCCGTTGCGATTCCAGCGCGCTCCGTTCTTTGAGACATGTCCATCGCCGTCATCGCTGGTCTGGGAAATCCGGGCGCCGAATACGCCCGCACCCGCCACAACCTTGGGTTTTGGCTGGTGGATGCCCTGGCCCGCGACTCCGGTGCCGTATTTCGCGACGAAAAGCGCTTCCAATCCGCTGTAGCCCGAATCGAAACCTCGGGTCGCACGCTTTGGCTGTTCAAACCGCTGACGTTTATGAACGAAAGCGGCTCGGCAGTCGCACCATTCCTGCATTTTCACAAATTGCCGGCAACGGCACTGGCGGTCGTCCATGATGACATTACCCTGCCACTGGGCCGGATGAAAATCTCGGTGCGCGGTAGCGCCGGTGGCCACAATGGCATCGAAAGCATCATCGCTCACCTCGGTGAAGATTTCGCCCGCGTCAAACTCGGCATCGGCAGCAAAGCCCACCCGGAAATGAACCTCGCGGATCACGTACTGAGCCGCCTGACCGGAGAGGAAGAAACCACCCTCGCCGCGCGCCAGCCGGATTTTCTTGCCGGTCTGCGCGTTCTGATTGCCGAAGGCTCCGCCGCCGCGATGAACAAGATTAACGGAATTAAGAATTAATTTTTCAGCATTTTTCCCTCAAGCAGCATCCCAACTTTTTAAATAACCTCCAACAAATTGCCTCCCGCAACTTGCGGCCCCAATCTGCGCTTTTTTAATCCCCAACTCGAATCTTTCAACCGAACGTTCCCATGTCCAAATCCGCCAACCGCACCTACACCGCGACCTTCCTGCTCGACACCCGGGGTTACACCGAACCGGTGGACACCCTCGTGGCCAAGCTCCGCGACTCCATCATCGCCGTCCAGGGCGAAGTCACCAAAGTCGAGAACCACGGCCAGCGCGATTTCCAGCGCCCGCCCTCGCGCAGCTACCCAAATGGGATTTTTGTCACGTTCACTTTCACCGCCCCGCTGACGGCCCCCGCCGCGCTGCGCGAGAAAATGCGCCTCGACCCCAACGTCAACCGCATTATGGTGCAGTCCGCCTAAATGTCCTCGTTCAACAAAGTCATCCTGATGGGGAATCTCACGCGCGATCCGGAGATGCGCGTGACGCCCGGCGGCTTGGCCATTTGCAAGTTCACGGTGGCGGTCAACCGCAAGTTCCGCACCAAGGATGGCCAGGACAAGGAAGAAGTCGCGTTTGTGGACGTGGATTGCTTTGAGCGCACTGCCGAGACCGTCGCCAAATTTTTTACCAAGGGCAAACCCATCCTCGTTGAAGGCCGCTTGAAGCTCGACAAATGGGACGACAAAAAAACCGGCGAAAAGCGCAGCAAGCTGGGCGTCGTGCTCGAATCTTTCAGTTTCGTTGGTGGTGGCCGTGGTGATGGTGGCGATTCCGGTGGCGATGCTCCCGGCGCCAATTACGACGATTCCGCCCCGCCCGCCCGCCCCGCTGCCCGCGCGACCGGTTCGCCGCCCGCTGCGCAACGCCCGCCGCCCGCCGGTGAGCACATCGATGAAGATGTGCCGTTCTGAAATTAAAAATTAAAAAGGAAAAATTAAAAGCCACGTTTCCTTTTCCTTTGCCAACCCAACTCCTTTTATATTTCCGCGCTTCTTAATCCTTAATTCTCACTTCTTACTTTACTACCATGGCACACACCGAAGTTCTTCTATTGAAACCCATTGACGGTTTGGGCGGTGAGGGCGACCTCGTCCGCGTCCGCGCCGGTTACGCGCGCAATTACCTGCTGCTCCAGCAATTTGCCGTACCCGTCACGCAGGCGAACCGCCGGCACATCGAGTCGCTCAAGTCGCGTCGCGTCGAGCGCGAGTCGAAGGAACTCGTCGGTGCGCGCGAATTAGCGGAGCGCCTCAAGGGCGTGGCCGTGGCGTTCGCGGTGAAGACTGGCGAAGGCGGCAAGATGTTTGGCTCCGTCACCCAGGGCGACTTGCACACCAAGCTCACCGAGCAGGGCTACATCGTTGATAAGAAGCGCGTGCACATCGCGGGCGGGCACGTCAAGACCCTCGGCAAACACGAGGCGAGCATCAAACTCCATCCCGAAGTCACGGTGGAGATTTCCTTTGAAGTGGTTTCGGAAAATCCGATTGTCGAAGCGCCCAAGGCTGCGGATGCTGCCCCGGCCCTCGACAAAGACGGCAAGCCCCGCAAGCCCCGCCGTGATCGCCCCGAAAGCAGCGAAGCCCCGCGCGAACGCAAGTCCGCCGTGGAAATGCTGCTCGACTCCCTGGGCGAAGCCCCGGCGAGCGAGAAGCCCACTGCGGCTGGCGACGACAAGAAGGCCAAAGGCGGCAAAAAGAAGAAAAAGAAGGAGTAGTAGTTTTTCGTTTTTCCTTTTGAATTCTTAGGTATTCCGTCTTAATCGCGGGATGCTGCTGCTTCCGGCCATTGCTGCCATTCCGCATGTCCCCGTTGAGGTACTGGCCCAGCCGGTGCATTGGGCGCAGGATGCGTGGCAGATTGCCAAGGATTTGCTGGGGCAACATTTGCGCATCTTTATCGGCTTTATGTTGGCGGTGCTGGTAGGCGCGCGGTTGATGATTGAGAAGCGTTCACCGAGCAATGTGTTCGCATGGGGGTTGGTCATCTTTTTCATCCCATGGCTGGGTGTACCGTTATACTTTTTGCTGGGCGGACGGAAAATCCGCCGATTGGTGAAAGCAAAACTGGAGGTCAACGCCTTTGCCATGCAGCTCGCAGCCGGTATGGACGTGACCTCGCCTCCGTTGGTGGGCAAAGAGACGCTGGCCCCTGTTTCGGCCCGGCGCAAATTTGCGCACAATTCCTTCCGGCTCTTGGGTGACGGGGTGGAAGGGTATCAAGCGCTGCGCGAGGAAATTGCTCGCGCCAAGGAAACGATTCATTTGCAGACGTTTATCTTCGGGCACGACGAACCGGCGCGGCAGATTATGCAGGATTTGACCGAAAAGGCGCGCGCGGGAGTTGAGGTGCTGGTGCTGATGGATTCACTGGGAAGTTTTGGGGCATGGGGCCGGCGGGCGAATGAATTGCGCAAAGCAGGTGGGCGCGTGGTGCGGTTCTTGCCAGTCATGCCGTTGCAGTCGAAAGCCTCCGCCAATTTGCGCAATCACCGCAAATTTGCGGTGTTCGACCGCGAGCGCGTGGTGGTTGGCGGGCAGAATATTGACCATCGGTTTATTGATAAACAAGACGGGCCGGGACTGTTTCTGGATTTCGGCGCGGTGCTGGCGGGGCCAGTGGCCGCGGCCTTCAATCGGAATTTTGTCAGCGATTGGTGTTTCGCTTCGGGAGACTCGCCCCGAGACTTTTGCGACTTGCTGAGCTATCATCCGGCGGCGCATGGCGAGGAGGAAGTAGAAGTCATGGCTTGTGGGCCGGATGTTGCCGGCGACCCGCTCTGGGAACGGCTCTTGATTATGACCCAGCAGTGCCAGCGGGAAATGACCATCGTGACTCCGTATTTTGTGCCGGACGAGGTGCTCTTCCGCTCGTTGATTGTGCAGGGACATCTGGGGCGGAAGGTGCGAATCATCGTGCCGGAAACATCGAACCACATTCTCGCCGATTTCGCGCGGCATTATTATTTGCGACAGTTGCACGATGCCGGGGTCGAGGTATTGCTATACCAGCCCAAGATGATGCATGCCAAGCTGGTGCTCGTGGACAATGCTGTGGCGGTGATGGGTTCGGCCAACATGGATTTGCGCAGTTTGTTCGTCAATTTCGAGATTGGCGTGTTTTTGTATTCGCCCGCGCCGATCCGCGAATTGAGCGCATGGACGGATCGGCTCCGGCGCGATTGTGTGACGTATCTGGACTCGGGCCACGCGGGCGCGGGGGCGAACCGGCGTGTCATGGAGGATTTCGCACATTTGCTCGGGCCGTTGCTTTAAGATTTGGTCTATTAATGTTACAATTGTGTCGCAGCTGAAAATTATGGTTGGATTGTAACTATTTTGCGCCTAATTTTTCCAAAACGTAACTTATGGAACTCAAAATCATTCGCTCTGACGACCTGGCCACGCACGTTGCATTAGTGGGCAAGCTTGACTTGGCCGGGGTTCAGCAAATTGAAATGAAATTCACCGCAGGCGTGGCCGCGCGCGGCAAACCGGCGGTGGTGGATTTGTCCGAGACCACGTATCTCGCTTCGCTGGGTTTGCGGATATTGTTGACGACGGCGCGGGCGCTTTCGGGTAAGGGCGTGAAAATGGTATTGCTCAATCCGACCGAGCCGGTGTTGCAAGTATTGCAACTCTCGAAGTTCGATGCCATCATGCCGGTTGAGACGGATTTGAACCGCGCACTGGCGACCGCGGGTGTGAAGTAAGGCGATAATTTCAGGCGTGCAGGAGTCGCC
>Ga0210388_10002005_pt1 | contig 15916 bp, 12 predicted proteins | sample IncBWC19OmetaG_FD_155485 | JGI IMG/M metagenome (GOLD analysis project Ga0210388, IMG submission 155485) | Forest soil microbial communities from Barre Woods Harvard Forest LTER site, Petersham, Massachusetts, United States - Inc-BW-C-19-O ...
CAAAACGCGGATCGCACCGACTGCTCATCTTGCAAATTTAGCTTGACGCCGCCGACATCAGTCTTGTGCGTGATCGTCTCGGAGAAAACCTTCAGCACAACGGGGTAACCAATCTCCGATGCATGTTTCACCGCTTCGTCTTCGTTCCTGGCGGCTTGGGTTTCGACGGTAGGAATTCCGTAATACGACAGAATTTGCTTCGATTCGATTTCTGTGAGCAGCCTCCGCCCGCGGTTCCGAGCCTTATCGATGACATCTGCCGCACGACTCCGAGAGCCGCCCTCAGGCTCCAGAGATTCCGCCAGTGTTGGAGTCTCATAGAGCCCCTGCAGGTTATAGCTGTAGCGCCACATATGAGTGAATGCGCGTGCGGCAGTGTCGGGATAAGCAAAGGTCGGAATGCCTGCCGTATTGAGGACTTTCTCTCCCACGGCGACGCTGCCCCCTCCCATCCAACTTGCGAGCAGAGGTTTTCCAGAAGCTCGGGCATAGGGTTGCAGACGTTCAGCGACTTCAGTCGGGTCCGTCATTCCCTGCGGCGCTAGGATCACCAGCAGACCGTCGCTGTTGGGATCTTTCGACGCGATTTCTATCGCTTTGGCATAACGTTCGGAATCCGCATCGCCCAGAATGTCAATTGGATTGTTGTGGCTCCAGTGCCGTGGCAGAAATTGGTCCAATCCCCGCAAGCTCTCTTCGGAAGGTGTGGCTAGCTGACCGCCATTGGCAATAAGCGCATCCGTCGCGAGAACGGCGGGCCCGCCGGCGTTGGTTATTATCATGAGGCGCGAGCCTTTAGGTCTAGGTTGCTTGCTGAGGGTTTCAGCCATATAGAAAAGGTCGGCAATGTTGTGCACTCGCAAGACGCCGCAGCGTCGAAACGCCGAATCCAGAACTTCGTCATTTCCTGTGAGGGCACCCGTGTGCGAAGCCGCGGCGCGAGAGGCGGCTGCGGAGCGACCAGCCTTGATGGCGATAATGGGTTTGCTGAGAGATACTTCTCGGGCTGCCGAAAGAAACGAGCGCGCGTCACCCACCGACTCCATGTAAACCAGAATGCTACGCGTGTGCGGATCATTGCCAAAGTAATCGATCAAGTCGCCCCAGCCCACATCCAACATTGAGCCAGTCGAGACGATCGCGCTGAAGCCCACTTCTTCGAGCTGACTCCAGTCCAAGATTGCAGTGGTTAATGCGCCGCTCTGGCTTAGGAACGCAACATTGCCAGCCTTGGGCATGCCTCTGGCGAACGTGGCGTTCAGACCGATCGCGGGATTCATGATGCCGAGGCAATTGGGACCGATCAGCCGCATCGTGCCGCGCCGCAATTGCTGTTGGATCTGTTGCTCCAACGCCGCGCCTTCCGGACCTCGCTCTCGAAATCCCGCCGAGATCACGACGGCCGCGCTTACACCTGCATCGACACACTCACCTACGACATTCGAAACCGTAACTGCCGGTGTGACCACTACGGCTAGGTCCACTCTCTCGGAAATGTCGCCAATGCTCTTGTAAGCCTTAAGTCCCAGAACCTCCGAATGGCTGGGATTAACGGCATACACCTTCGACCGAGAACGGCTTTCCATCAGATTCGATAGAACCGTTCTGCCGACAGTGCCGGGCCGCTCGGTTGCACCGATTACGGCCACTGAGTCAGGAACAAACAATGCGTCCAAACCAGACTTCGCTCCAGCTTTCGCCGACTTCTCCGACGCAGTCCGTGTTTTCTCATCCAGCCGTCCTTGCCTGCTAGTCACAAAACTCTCCCGGCCAAGGATATCAGTGGACGTGTAGCCCGCGATCCTCTGACTGATGTGAGCTTCGAATTTCTGAGTGGTTGCTAGTGCATGCGAGACCAAGCACCGCGCTTTGGCCTTACCCGAGAGACTTATCGCCCACTCCCGTTGCGCTCATTAGGAATCGTCAGGCTGGGACGAATGACAATCTCGCTGAAGCAATAGCCATTGTCCGTTTTACCGACGGTTCCTTCAGCTTCCACAGCCAAGTCCGCGTATTTGAATTTCAAGCACCCCGCGATCGTGTGGAACGTCGTCGTAAAGCAACTCCCGAGCGCAGTCATCAACCGCCTCTTCGGGTGTCCACCTGCCTTCGAGACCGCCGAACTCCGGCGGCGCGGTGAAATGGATTGCATTAGGGGCCGAATCGGACTTGGCGATGCCTGCCTGGCCCGACGTCCACCAAGCTACAACGTGGTGCTTATGTTCATTTTCCATTCAGTTACTCCGGGGTCTGCCAGCGCTTTCCAGAAAGGCGTGGTTGCTGCTCCGCCAACCGATTCTGAGGATCGGAATATCACCGTTAGCCCAAGTCCTTAGTCTTGATGATCCTGTGCCAGCGGACTCTAATAAAGCAGTGGCCGAGAGCACGGCCTGTTCGTGATGCCAATCACACATCGAGTGCTACAATACGCTCACTTCGAAGGTGCTGAATGCGCGCCCCTTACGGCTTGAATATCATCGATAACTGCCTCATCTGTCCGGTGCGGGAGGAACATTTATTCTGCAATTTACCTTTGGCTGCGGTACAAAAACTGAATGAAATCAAGTCCACTGCGGTTTATCCGAAATCAACCATGCTATTTATCGAGGGCCAACAGCCGCGCGGGGTGTTCGTGCTCTGTTCGGGAAAGGCGAAACTGTCCACTTCCTCGACCGAGGGCAAAACTATCATCACCAAGATTTCGGAGGCCGGAGATGTCTTGGGTCTGAACGCGACCATCTCCAATCGGCCATATGAGGTTACGGCCGAGATGATGGAGCCGGGACAGGCCAATTTCATCGCCCGCGACGCGCTCCTGCAATTCCTGCGCCAATACGGAGAGGTGGCATTGCGAGTTGCGGAGCAACTCAGCCGTAACTACTACACCGCATATGAGGAAATCCGTACTTTAGGTTTGACGAGTTCACCTTCAGAGAAGTTCGCAAAGCTACTACTCTCCTGGTCGCCCAACGCGGAGAACGCGACCGAGCCTGCGCATCTGAAATTGACGCTCACACATGAAGAAATCGCCGAAATGATTGGCACTACGCGCGAGACAGTCAGCCGCCTGTTCTCTGATTTCAAGAAGAAGCGGTTGTTGCAGTTGAAGGGATCCACCTTGATCATCCGCAATAAGCCTGCCCTGGAGAAAATCGTAAACTCCTGAGTGTGCTGTTTGCTGCACGCCACTCTGCGCGAGCCCGACAAGCAACCTTTTTCCTTAGGTTTCTGCCAGCTTGGACAATTCGACGCGTGCCTCCAACAACGGATCCGTCAATTTCGCAATCCGCCGTTCGATCCGGGTGATCTCGCTGCGCAACCAGCCGGTCAGGGCTTCTTCCATTTCCAGGTACGTGCCGCAGCGATAGAAATAGTCGATGGTTTGTCCTTTTTCATCGAGCGGGATAAAGCGGCACGGCGAGCGCTCGCTCCGAAGTTCACTGGGAACGAACTTTATCAATCGACATTGGTTGCATGGATGGGGCCGCGACGGATCGCCCAGGTTCGGACAGCTCGGGGATCTCCCAGGATGTAGGGAGGAGGCCAAGGTGTGCGGGGAGAGCGCCCGTAGCCTCCATCTTCCACGAATTTCAACTCAAACTTGAGCAGCTCCAGCATTTCGTGTCCATCTTGTGCCATGTCTCACCCGTCGTAATATGGGTATGTTCGCAGAACCCCACTTGGGCTGCGATGATGCTGGTCAAGCATCTTCGCTCCAAACAACCGGGTCGAAATGAAGTCTGGCGCCTGGCCAAGAAAGCGCGCTTTTGAGTGGCTTGCTGGAGACTGTCTGGGAGCCACCTGCGATCCGGTGCTGGCCTGGGAGGTAAGGACGCTGACAAACAGTCATTCTCCCTCCGCCGAATCACGCCTCGCTGTCACTCACGTCACAACCAAAGCACGTCCTGTGATCCTGATCACATAGGCCGGTGATGACGGCCACGGCATCCCAGCGCCCCTTCTGCGACTCTAGCTCCTGTGAGGGTGAGGTGGCATATGGCGCAAGACGAGCGTGACTTGCTGGATGTCCTTAGATTTGAGCTGAAATTTCTGGAAGACGGAGGCTATGGACGCTCTCCACACACCCCGCGGCGTCGCCAAGTTGCGTTTGAGGACTCGCCTACCTGTCCTAACTTCGGCGATCCTACCAGGCCACATTCATGCGCCGAGTGTCTGCTGATGAGGTTTGTTCCCCGCGAGCTTAGGGACCAGGTCTCACCGTGCCGGCATATTCCACTCACGGACAAGGGTGAGACGATCGACTATTTCTATGGCGGCGACACACGGCTGGAATTGCTGAAATTGGAAGAGGCCCTCGCCGGCTGGTTGCGCAAGCAGATCAGCCGAATCGAAGAACATCGCGAAGCTGAGCATTCGAGGAACAACTCGAACGAGCTAGAGCGACTTCGTCAGCAACAGTGGCTGGCGTTAGCAGAAAATTTGTGCTCCCTCGCCAACCTCCATCGCGAGCGCCACAACTACTTGGTGGCGTCTGCTCTGTACGGTCGCGCCCTTGCAGCAGCAGAGAGGGTGGTAGCACTCGGGGATGATGGGCGCTCTCTTATCGAACGAATCCGGACAAACCGGCAGGCGGTGTCGGAGACACTGCAGGTTGGAGACACGAGCGTACAGCAAGCTCCATCCGAAGAGCTACAGATAGCGGGTCGATAACTTCAGAGCCAGATCGCGTCGAACGTCGAGGGTAGAGAACTGGGGTGCTGAACACCCTTATATTGGGGTGAGGGCCAAGTGTTTTGACATGCGTGATTGTTGTCTGAGGAGAGATAGGCTTATTAATTCAGGTTGTTGCCAGTTGGGAGCAGTCGAGGCCGACCAGAATTCCTTTAGAGGCAGGCGTTTCGGAGCGGAAGACGGCATTCTCGATGCACGCTGGGTGCCCGCATCCGCACCGGCGATTCCGGCGCTAGTACGCCGGTTCGCCGCGAATAGGCGCTCCGATCTTGCTCTGTTTTCGAAGAATCACGGTCGTATGAGGAAATCGTGGAATATTTTCTTCGGTCCCGCGTTCTTAGTAACAGTAGAACGCGGAGGCAGGCCCAATTCTAGACGACTGGGATGAGCGCGATGAGGTAGAGGCGGCAGGCTGGATTTGCCCGGTTCCCGACTGCGGCGCATTGGTGGTTTCCTACAAGCCACCAGGCGGCACGGGACATGATAATGCCAAGTCGTGGTGTGAGTTCGCGTGTAGGCGCTGCGGAACCGACTTCATCGTCCCTGAGGATGAACTGATTTTTCAGTCAGTGCCGAAGGGATGGCTATTGGCGAGACTCCAAGCCGCGTAGCCGGGGAAGCGCCAAGGATTGACTCACGAATCGACTTCCGCGCTCTGGCTAGGCGCGACATAACGGTTCCTATCGGGATCGACAATATTTCCGCAATCTCCTGGTACGACATTTCCTCCACTTCACAAAGAATGAGGGCCTCGCGGTAATGCAGCGGCAGATCGTCGATGGCGCGCTGCAGCCGTTGGGAATCAGAGTGATTCATTAAAATCGTTTCGGGAGTTTCCATATCAACTGCCAGCTCACGTCCGTCCTCCTCTGAGACCATCGCATCGGTCATACGCCGCTCCAGAGTTGAGCAAGAACTCAGAAACGTGTTCTTCAGGATTCGAAACATCCAAGCCCGGAAATTGGTGCCGGACTGAAACGAAGCGAAATTGCGTAAGGCCTTGAGATAGGTCTCTTGTACGAGGTCCTCGGCGTCGCTGGAATTGTGAACCAGCCAGCGCGCGAAGTTGTAAAGGGAATTGAACTGGGGCATGGCTAACTCTTCGAAGCCTGCAGAGGGTTGATCGTCGTGCGAGGACGAAGCCCCAAATCGGACCACCCCTTGTGAGCCAAATCCAATCCGCTTCATTATTCTTACTCTTTTCCCGAATCAGTTTGAAACCCGGTTCCAGCTAGGCCGATTTCTTTGTCTGCGAGCAAAACTCGATGACCTTTCCGCACTGCAGCTGAGGAGCCCAATTCAACTGTCTCCGGAAATTCTTCGGTACGTAAAACTCAATCACCTTTGCCATTACGATCTCCTTGATCTTGTGATCTCTGCCCAATCTGCCGCACCAGTCCTCAGGCGTCAATTCACTGAGGCTTTTCTGTCCATAACCGGTGCACTGCTTGTCAAATAATTGACGGCGAATGAGTTAACTCTGCAGATATCCTGGCTGGGGGCTGACTTTGGGGTCTGTGAGAAGTGCTAGACTTCCGTGCGAAGCCCAAATGCGTATGGAACCACTGCGCCACATGTCGGTCCTGCAGTTCGGAACTTACGAAGTTTCTCTCCAGTCGGGTGAAGTGCGAAAGGCGGGTTTGCGAATCAGAGTGCAGCAGCAGCCGATGAAACTGCTGGAGATCCTGCTGGAACATCCGGGGGAAGTCGTCACCCGGGAGGAATTGCGCAGCCGAGTCTGGCCAAACGAAAGTTTCGGTGATTTCGATCAGGCTCTCAATATCGCGATCGGGAAGCTGCGGAGTGCCTTGGAGGACTCGGCTGAGAATCCGCGATTCATCGAGACTCTTCCAAAACGTGGCTATCGTTTCATTGCGGACGTATCAGTTCTCGACGCAGGCGCCCGCCCGAAAAGACCAGAATCTTCGGCTGGAGATCTGCCTCGGTCACAAGAAAAGAAGATAGAGCCAGGGCACACGCTTCAAGGCGCCGGGTTGGCGGTTGCATCCAAACGCCGACCGTGGCTAACACGTGGGGTCATCGTTGGCTTGGCGCTCGTCGTGAGTTTATCGATTCTCGCCGTCTTGCTCATTCATCCGCGTGGCCGTCCATCCATGGGTATCCACTCACTGGCGGTGCTTCCGCTGGATAATCTTTCTGGCGACTCTTCCCAGAATTACTTCGCTGACGGCATGACGGATGAGTTGATCACTGACTTGGCCCAGATCAGCGCTTTACGGGTAATCTCCCGCACCTCGGTAATGGTATACAAAGGAGCGCGAAAGCCTCTGCCTCAGATCGCTCGCGAACTGAATGTCGATGCCGTCGTAGAAGGCACCGTGCTCCACTCCGGCAACCAGGTCCGTATCACGGCTCAGTTGATCGAGGCCTCTACGGACAAGCACTTATGGTCCCAGAGTTACGAGGGTGAGTTGCGTGATACCTTGGCGCTCCAGAACAGGGTGGCTAGCGCCATTGCAGATCAAATTCGGATCAACTTGACTCCGCGGGAGCAAGCAGCGCTAAAAAGCGCAAAGGCTGTTAATCCGGAAGCCTACCAGTCCTATCTCAAAGGGCGCTACTTCTGGAACAAACGAACGGCGGATGGTTTGAAAGCCGCCTTGGCCTATTTCAACCAGGCAATCGAAGAGGACCCGAAATATGCCAAAGCCTACTCTGGCTTAGCCGACACGTATGCATTGTTGGGAGATTGGCAGTATGGGGTGATGAGCACCAAGGAGGCGCTCCCCAAAGCGAAGGCCGCAGCGATCAAAGCTCTGGAACTGGACAGTTCGCTGAGCGAAGCTCACACCTCACTTGGATACAGCTTGCGCGCCTTCGACTGGGATTTCGACTCCGCCGGGAAGGAATTTCAGCGAGCCATTGAAATAAACCCAGGCTACGCAACCGCTCACCATTGGAATGCTATGAATTTGGGGCTATTGGGTCGGCCCAAAGATGCTCTTGTGGAAATGAGAAAAGCGGAAAATCTGGATCCGCTATCCCTGATTATCAATGCAGATTTGGCGGAGTTTCTTCTCCTTACGCATTCTTACGACGAATCGTTAAAACAGAGCCGCAAGATTATCGAAATGGATTCTACTTTTGCCATCGGACATAAACAGCTTGGCGATGCCTACCTGCTGAAACAGATGGACAAAGAAGCGGTTGCGGAACTTCAAATGGCGGTCCGGCTGTCCGGGGGCAGCCCGATATGCATCGCTGATCTCGCCCGTGCCTACGTGGCATCCGGCAAAATGAACGAAGCGGTGAAGCTGCTGAGCTCTCTTAAGAAAAGCTCAAACACTGATCTTGCAAATGCTCCACAGATCGCCATGATCTATGCATCCATGGGGGATAACGACCAAGCCATGCATTGGCTCGAAAGAGCGTACGAAGAACGATTTAATCCGAGCATTCTACTGCGCTCTGGATTCGACTCTCTCCGCTCGGACCCGCGCTTTGAAGAGCTTATGCGCCGTATTGGCTTGCCCGCGCGAAATCTGCGTTTTGGGGGTGACCAAGGCTTGCTCTTACGGTCATTCCCGGTCAACAGCTTCAGCGGCAGTTCGTACTCTCTATGGCCGCCCCCGAGATCTCCAAGAAAGATAAAGTTTTCACTGTACGCTATGCACTTTTCGTAGGAGCTGGGAATAAACGAGTTCGTCGTTAGTTCTCTTCCGCTGTTAGAGCGTCTCTGGAGTTTTTTCACAATGGCCGTCCTGTTACCCCCGAGGTCGATTCTTGGCTTGCTCCATGGCGATCCGGTTTACATGTGACAACGCCTTCGACCCGGAGGCGCCCTCGACCGGATTATCTACCGCTCTCAGGGAAGGCGGAGCGTCACTGTGCTGGCGGTGTTTTAAGAGAACGGTTCTACCAGAAGCTAGAGCGTCACGGGCTCACGCGCGACTACGCGGTTCCTGTTTCGGGCTGCGCGACCGCTTGGCGGCGTGTTCGGCCTCATCCCCCTTACATCTTCGGAGTAAGCACGTAGAATCTCGGCCACGCTCCAAGCCTGAGCAATACACCCGCAGGAGCGATGGGGCGCGTCCCCTTCGAAGATCTCCGAGACATGACCTAACCCAGCTTCCGCAAGGTGAGACTCCAGAGGAGACAGCCAGGCTTGCGCTTGGCGCCTGGCCTCCTCGCTTCGTCCATTCACCTTCATATACGCGGTAATGAACGGTCCCAGCAGCCACGGCCAAACCGTTCCCTGGTGGTAGGCTCCATCGCGCTCCTTGGGACCTCCCGTATATTTTCCACGATATAGCCGGTCGCTCGGTGCGAGGGTGCGAAGCCCGAAAGGGGTCAGCAGGTGTTCTTTAACTTTCTCCACTACGCTTCCGGCTCGGTCCAGTGGCAACACGCTGTGAGGCAGACTCACCGCAAAGATTTGGTTGGGTCGAATGGATGGATCGGGCGGACCACCGTTTACCACGTCGTACAAGCAACCGAGCTTTTCGTTCCAGAAGAGCCGGTTGAAACTCCACTGCGCGACCGCGGCCATGTGGCGATAGCCCCTTCGCCCAGCCTCGTTCCCGAACCTGCTGGCCAAGTCTTCCATGATACACAGCGCGTTGTACCAGAGAGCCTGGATTTCAACGGGTTTGCCACGACGCGGTGTTACCACCCAATCGCCGACCCTGGCGTCCATCCACGTGAGCTGGATTCCCAGTTCGCCGGAAGCCAGCAAGCCGCTGGCATCCACTTTGATTCCGTAGCGCGTGCCCCGAGCGTGCCAGGAGATTATGTCAACCAGCACGGGGTAGAGTTCGTCGCCGACGAACTCCAGATCGCCCGTGTACGCAAGGTATGCGCGAGCCGCCTCGAAAAACCAGAGAGTGGCGTCGACCGTGTTGTATTCCGGCGTTTCGCCCCCGTCAGGAAAACGGTTCGGCAACAGGCCTTGGTGTACGTGATTTGCGAAGGTGCGCAGGATACTACGCGCGATCTCATACTTGCGGGTCGGTAAAGTGAGGCCTGGTAGGGCAATCATGGTGTCGCGCCCCCAGTCGCCGAACCAGTGGTAGCCGGCGATGACCGTTTTCTCATCGCCACGCGAAACCAGGTATTGGTCTGAGGCAGCGGCGAGGCTTTGGGCAAAGCTATCCTCAATAGGGAACGCCACGAGCGCCTTCCGGCGGCGTGTGATTTCCGTCCGCCGGTATTCGACCGTTTGGGTAACATCACGCTGCTCGGTGGAGGCGATGATCGATGCCTGGCGGCGCAAGCGCAGATTGAAACACAGGACAAGGGGATTGAAGAGATCTTCAGAAAAATCGAGCCCGCGTTCGCGCTCGGCGTCATATTCAAAGTTGCGATACCAATCGCCCGTTTCTTGTAGCTCGATAGCGTTGTGCGCTAAGTGAAGGCTAGGCAATCCGTGATAAGGAGTGACACTTACCAGTCCAGAGTGTTCTTGCACCGCGGGGTTAATGGCGCCGTTTTCGCGGGTTGTGCCGTGGTAGTCGCGGAATGCAATCAACGGACGAATTTCTAGCCGCAAGTTCTTCGGTACGTCCGGACGATTGTTCATCCTCAGTTCATAGTGAATGACTGTACTGTTTTCAGCGTGAATCATGAACACGGACTTCTCGAACTCGAGGCCTTCTACTTCGTACGTAAACACTGGAAACGGGTCGAGGCGAAACTGTTTCAGATAGTGGAATCCATGCGGGTGAATGAGACCTGGATAGCGGTTGGCCGATAGCTCGAAACTTTTCCCCTCGATAAACAGCGTCTCTTCAAGCTTGGAGAGGAGCACTAATCGGCCGACAGGTGGTCTCGCGGCGGCCACCAGAAGACCGTGGTAGCGACGGGTGTTCAAACCAATAATTGTTGACGAGGCAAAACCGCCGAGCCCGTTGGTTTCCAGCCACTCCCGCCGAAGAGCAACTTCCAGATCACTCCACGTCTCCCGTTCGAACTGAATCATCACCGCTCCTTACGAATTCAGTCTGCGCCTGCTGTGGCAACTGCGGGCTCAGTTTTCTTGCGTTCGCGAAATTCGCCGCTCTGTTGCATTAACTTGGTGACAACGCCCGTCCATCCGGTTTGATGGCTGGCGCCCACCCCGGAACCGGATTCGCCGTGGAAGTATTCGTGAAAGAGAAGCAAGTCGCGCCAATGAGGATCCGTCTGGAACTTGGCCAACTTGCCGAATACCGGTCGGTAGCCGTTTTCGTCACGAAGAAAGATGTTGGTCATCCGGCGCGACAGTTCACCCGCCACTTCCCACAACGTCTTCATGTTTCCCGATCCAGTCGGGAACTCGACTTTGAAATCGGTACCTAGATAGTGGTGGAATTTCTGCAAAGACTCGATCAAGAGAAAATTTACCGGAAACCAGATCGGGCCCCGCCAGTTCGAATTGCCTCCGAATATTCCGGTCGACGATTCGCCAGGCTCGTAGTCCACTCGGTGTTCGGCTCCGCTGACGTCGAGTGTATAAGGGTTTTCGCGATGAAACCGCGACAGCGCGCGAATCCCGTGCGGCGACAGAAACTCACGCTCGTCCAGCATGTACTTAAGAATGCTGCGTAGCTGATCTTGATTTGCGATAGACAACAACCGGCGTTCGCCCATTCCCTCCCTGCGCATAAAGGCGAAATTATCCGTGAGATCAGGACGGTTATCAATAAACCATTCCAGTCGCCGCTTAAAGTCGGGCAGCCGATCAAGCACTTCCGACTCCAAAGTCTCCACTGCAAACAGAGGAATCAATCCCACCATGGAGCGGATCTTCATTGGAAATTGTGAGCCGTCAGGTAGCTTCAGCACATCATAGAAAAACCCGTCTTCTTCGTTCCAAAGTCCGATGCCGTTTTGGCCACGATGGCTCATTGCATTTGCAATGTAGATAAAGTGCTCCCAGAATTTGCTGGCCAGGTCTTCGTAACAGGGTTCTTCTTTGGCCAGTTCCAGAGCAATAGTCAGCAGATTTAGGGTGTACATTGCCATCCAACTGGTTCCGTCGGACTGCTCGAGATAGCCGCCCGTGGGCAGGGGGGCGCCGCGATCAAACACGCCGATGTTATCCAGCCCGAGAAATCCGCCCTGGAAAATATTCATGCCCCCAGCATCCTTGCGGTTTACCCACCAGGTGAAGTTCAACAGCAACTTGTGGAAGATGCGCTTCAGAAATTCACGGTCGCCCCTGCCTGTGCGCTTCTTGTCGATCTTGTATACGCGCCATGCGGCCCAGGCATGCACGGGTGGATTAACGTCACCAAAAGCCCATTCATAAGCGGGTATCTGTCCGTTGGGATGCATGTACCACTCGCGGAGCATGAGCGTGAGCTGCTCTTTTGCGAAGTCGGGATCGACCAAGGCAAGCGGAATACAGTGGAACGCCAGGTCCCAAGCCGCATACCACGGATACTCCCATTTGTCCGGCATGGAAATAACGTCGGCGTTGTACAAGTGAGTCCATTGATGGTTGCGACCCTTCCTTCGCTGCTCGGGTGGTTGTGGTTTGTCGGGGTCGCCGTGCAGCCAATCCTTGATGACGTAGTGGTAGAACTGCTTGGACCAGAGCATCCCCGCAAAGGCCTGGCGCATGACGTTCTGCGCGTCTGCTGAGAGATCCTGAGGAATGACCGTTGCGTAAAATTCGTCGGCTTCCCTCCGCCGCACCGCGAACGTGTTGTCGACGTCGTCAAACGCGTTCTTTGCTTTGAAATCCGAGTCGGCAAGTCGCATCCTTATTACAACCGCCTCACCCGAGCCGAGTGAGAGTCTGTAATGGGCAGCTGCTTTCGAGCCAACATGTTCGGGATTGACCGCCTCCGTGATACCGTGCACGACATGGTCGTTGATCCCGTCTTTGACAAAGCGAGTGAGATTCTCGATTCCAAATAGCCTTCGAGCATTCGTCTCGTTCTCGGTGAAGAGAAGTTCGGGAGAGCCTTCACAATGGAGCCAGCGAGTCTCAGACTGAGTTTGGGTTACCTGGGAAAGGTTCAGTTCGATGACGGGATTAGGAGCGGGACGCACTTCGTACAGCTTCGGGCGTCGGGCACGGTTTCCCCAGGACCACGTATTGCGGAACCAAATTGTGGGCAGGACGCGAAGATTGGCGGCCTCCGGGCCACGATTTGTGACCGTGATCTTGATCAGAAGGTCTTCGACATCGGCCTTGGCATATTCCACCAACACATCGAAGTAAAGATCTTTATCGAATACACCCGTATCGAGTAGTTCGAATTCCGGTTGCGTCTTGTCGCGGCGTCGATTCTCTTCTACTAAAGTCGCGTAAGGAAACTCGGCTTGCGGGTACTTGTAGAGATACTTCATGTAGGAGTGCGAAGGCGTGCTGTCAAGATAGAAGTAATATTCCTTCACGTCCTCGCCGTGATTGCCTTCATTTCCGGTTAGACCGAAAATCCGTTCTTTCAGAATCGGATCACGCTCGTTCCACAGAGCGAGCGCAAAGCAAATCATTTGCCGGCGATCACTGATTCCGGCCAAGCCGTCTTCGTTCCAGCGATAGGCGCGTGAACGCGCATGATCGTGTGGCAGGTATTCCCAGGCGTTCCCGTACGGGCTGTAGTCTTCCCGCACAGTGCCCCATGCGCGTTCGCTGAGGTAGGGTCCCCAACGCTTCCAGTGCTTTCTGCGCGCGGCAGATTCGGCGAGTCGAAGCTCCTCTTCCGTCAAGAAATTCTCTGCCCTTTCAAATCACGCTCAAGAGGTACGCAAACTCAATTGTCAAACAATCGTCATGGCTGTTGAAGTTGTGTAAGCCGCTCGCACTCGGTTCCAATTCGCGAACGACAAACGGCTCCCGGTATTCGAGTTCCAGAGCAAGTGTCGTAGTGAGAGCCTTGCGAATAATGCCGCTGTTCATCGGTATCTCCTTGCTGCTTCCCTTCGATTTGCATGGTATGGCCATCGGGGTCACTTTTAGGCTCTCATCAGACAGAGACTAGAAACTAGAAACCAAACTGGAATCTGCCCCCATCGTCATATGCATCGCCAAACTTCCGTCATGCCCTGACCCGAGAATCCAGACGTTGCCCGATGACGGGACGACTCCGGCCCAGAGCAGATCACAAGGGGATCCGCCCTTCGCTGGGCTGGGACTGGACGCGATCGTCCAACTGGTCCCGTCCCAGTGCAATAGCAGTGTCATCTGGTGGCCCGATCCGTCGGCCGGGAAATAGGAACCAAACGCCCAGATGTCATTTGCCGAGTTCGCCGTCAATCCAAGCAGGCGGTTCGACTGATTGGGGCTATTCGGTCCGACATTCGGACTCGGTACGATCGCCCAACTGGCACCGTCGAAGTGCTCGATCAACGTCAGCGTGGCCGCCTGTTTGGGAGGCGCGACCGGCGTGGAAGATCCCACCGCCCACACATCGTTCGGCGCCAGCGCCAGCACGGCGTTCAACTTGTTTGTGCCCTCGCCCACGTTCGGTGTTGCCACGCTCTTCCAGTTCGTTCCATCCCAGTGCATCGCCGAAGTTTCGATGTTCTCTGAACCGTTAAATCCCACCGCCCATGCATCATTGGCAGCGTCGGCGGACGCGCCAAACAGAAACTGATTGTTCGATTCCACCGTGGTCGCCGTCCAAGCCGTGCCGTTCCAGTGCTCGAACAGGGACGAGACGACCCCTGTGCCGAGGTTCATCAGACTTCCGATCGCCCAAACGTCATTTGCCGAGCTAGAGGTCATGGCGAAGACATTCGCTTGCTCCTTCTTCCCGAACTTGGGGCCAGGAAACAGGCTCCATCTGGTGCCGTTCCACTGTTCGATCACCTGCCCCGGATGTGCCCCGTTGGTCACGTTTCCTGCCGCCCAAGCCAAGGTCGGAGAAATATCGACGACCCCCTGCAGAAAGCTGTTGTTGTCGCCTTTGATCATCGGAACGGGGAACGCTGTCCACGTGGTCCCATCAAAATGGATCGCCGACTGTCCTACCGCCCAAATGTCGTTAGAGGAATACGCCGACGCCGCAAGAAGTTCGCTGTCGAGGTTCTCGTTCGGGGTTGGGACCACCTCAAAAGTCGAGCTGGCCTGCGTTTGTCCCTGGGCAGGCAAGTCTTGAAACAAGGCAATACTCAATCCGAAAAACGTTACCGCGCTAAGCGTAAGTCTCACGATTGCACCTCAATAGTGCTGAGTTAATGATTCGTCGGGTTTTGACTTTCACCAGTTGATAACTGGTACCAGTGGCTCTTATTCCCCACTCAGCGTTACCTTTTCGAACGACCCTCAGGACGCGTACGACGTTCAGCCTCAAACAGTCGCCTAAGCTTTGAAGGTTCTGCAGGGCGTTGGGTTTTTCCGGCGGAGAACCGAATTAGGCCGACAGGACAACCGTTGCCTCGGCCCGGCCAACACAAGGCAGCACATATCCCTGCGATCTTCTGTTCAGCAGTCAGCCCGGCTTCGATGTCCATTCGAACGGTGCCGCTCAGAACTCGATTTGCGCACGTGACAGCATAGGCCCCGGCGGAAGCCGTACGGAATCTGCGCGCGGTTTTTTTCCGCCAGATCCAACACAGCGCATTCGGCGGAAAGGTGACAAACCTCCTGCGACCCTATTCACGACCACACCAATGGCAATCGGCATACGTCCACGCTCGGAGTCGTGACTCGAATCTCATGTTAGGCGCTAGTCGCAGTTCGGCAGGGGCGATATCGCGTCCGACGAACTGCACTCATGCCGGCGTAACACTTGCTGGTGTGACACGATCCAGACTCCGTCTCCGTTCGCGACATAAAACAAGTTTTGGGCCGAGTCCTCCAACATGCTGGTGACCCCGTCAAAGTTCTGAACGGTCCGCGGATGCGCGGGATCGCTTACGTCGAGCACGCGAATCGACTTGAGAACACCGCTTCCGTGAAGGCGTTCCGCGTCTCCAGTTGCGAGGGAAGCGCCCACGGTCGCGGAATTCTCAGGAGTTTCGAAGATGGCGAGTCCGAAACTCACCATGGTCAAGTTCTCCAGGGACACTTGATTGACCACCTTGGGCCGTTCTGGCTTGGTAATGTTAATCACGGTAACCCCCTGCCGGAAAGGTTGCTGCACGTACAGAAATTGTCTTCTGCCTTCTTGCTGCAAGAACATTCGTCGTATTCCGCCGGACAGTGGCAGGTGAGCGATCACTCTTGCCTCCAAGTAAGAAAAATAAGAATCACTGTCAGACGCGTCTGCGCCCGGCGCAGTCAAAAGTGCTCCGAGCGCCAGCACTACGCAAATAAGAGTTCGAATCT
>Ga0210388_10002006_pt1 | contig 15897 bp, 14 predicted proteins | sample IncBWC19OmetaG_FD_155485 | JGI IMG/M metagenome (GOLD analysis project Ga0210388, IMG submission 155485) | Forest soil microbial communities from Barre Woods Harvard Forest LTER site, Petersham, Massachusetts, United States - Inc-BW-C-19-O ...
CCTGCGCCAGCGCATTCGGATCGGAAGCCGTCCGCATCACCGTGTACCGCGTCCAGCCCCCGGTGTAATAGACGTCCAGAGTCGGCGCCGCTTCGAGCCCATACTGGTGAACGTTTCCCACCACGCCAACGATGGTGAACCAGCACGGATGGGGATCAAACGAGCATAAATTGATGCGCTTCCCGAGGGGGTCTCCCCCGGGCCAAAATCTCTGAACGATTGCTTCGTTCACGGCAATGTTGTAGCCGCCATAATCGTGCGCGTCCAGCGGGCGGCCCATGCGTAGAGGAATCTCCATGGCTGCAAAATAACCTGAGCTCACGCCGCGCGTCTCCGCAATAGGCCTCGCTCCGTTCGCGGGAAGCGGTTGCCCTTCCACTACAAATCTCAACGCGGACCGCATGGCCGAGCCTAGAGGCAGCACGCTAATTCCCCCGACAGCTTTTGTTCCCGGCAAAGCCTGAAGCCGCTCGACCAGCCGATCGAACTCGAGCGCCTGCTTCCGAGACAGCGCCAGCTGCTGCTCATTTGTCAATTTGTTCTGGTCCGCCGGCGGCAATTCGGGCTGGTCCACTTCCATCGCCAAAATGTGATCGCGTTGGAATCCCGGATCAACTTCGACAAGCCGATGAAAGCTGCGAATCAGCAGGCCCGCGCCGACAAGCGGAATGAGCGCCAGCGCAATCTCGGAGACAACCAAGAGACTCCTAATTCTTTGCCCGCCTGCCGCGCCCGCCGTTCTCGTTCCCTCTTTCAGAATGCCCTGCAAATCTTGTCGCAGAGTTTCTAGAGCCGGAATGAGTCCGCAGACGATTCCCGCGAGAGAACTCACGGCAAGCGTGAAGCCCAGCACCGACGGGTTGAGTCCCGTCCCTTTCACGCCTGCGAGGTCAGCCGGAACGAACGCGCCCAGCACGCGAAGGCCGACGCCGGCCAGAAGAACTCCCAACGTGCCGCCAAGCAGCGAAAGCAGAATGCTCTCTGTCAGAAGCTGCGCCAACAGCCGCGAGCGGCTCGCGCCCAGTGCCAGGCGCAGCGCGATTTCCTTTTGCCGAACCGCGTTGCGCGCCAACAGCAAATTCACGATATTCGCGCACGCTACGAGCAGCACCAGTCCCACGGCTCCAAAAAGCACCAGCAGGGCCACGCGCATCTTCACCGCCGAGGGATCCTCCATGGGCGTCACCAGCACACCCCAATTCTTGTGCGTGTCCGGAAAGGCTTGCTCCTCCTGGCGATTCAATGTAGCCAGTTCCGCTTGCGCTTGCGAAATGCCAACGCCTGGCTTCAGTCGCGCGAAAACGGTGAAGTCATGATGCAGGTGGCTGGCCAGGTCATCGCCGTATTCACTGACCGGTATCCAGAGATCGGTCGTAGGGGACAAACGAAATTCAGCAGGGAGCACGCCTAGCAGTGTGAAGCCCCTCCCATTCAGGGTGAGCCTGCGTCCGACCACGGATGGGTCTCGGCCAAAATGGCTTTGCCACAAGCGGTGGCTGATCAAAACCACCGGCGCGCTTCCGGGTTTGTCTTCTTCGGTACTAAATGTGCGACCAGCAACCGGACGGACGCCGAGCAGCGGAAACAACCCGGACGTCGCAAGACTCGCTTCTAGGCGTTCGGCTTGACCGTCACCGGTCAAATTAAAGCCGGTTGGAGGATCCACATAGGCCGCCATCTGAGAAAAACTGCCTGCCTCGCGCTGAAAATCTTGAAGATCGCCGGACGACATCGGAGTCTTGGGAAAGGCGGGGAGGTAGGTGTTCCAGACCTGAACAAGCGCTCCCGGATCACGATAGGGAAGCGGACGGAGCAGCACGTTTTCCACCACACTGAAAATCGCCGTGTTTGCGCCGATGCCTAGGCCGAGCGTTAGGACCGCGACTGCGGTGAACCCGGGGTTTTTCCGAAGCGTTCGAAAAGCATGCCGCAAATCCTGCCACACGGTTTCCATACTCTCCCCTTGCTCGCTGTATCGTTAGACGCGCACCTCGCTCGCGCGTTTCTTGGTCCGATCTCTAGACACCAATCCGGCTGCTAACCCTGCTGACCCAATCTTTAGGAAGTCGCGACGTTCAAAGGTCATGGCTGTCTCCCCTTATTGCTTTGTGGCATTAAGAGCGGTCACCAGGCACCTCGCTCGAGGGGTGGTCTTAACTATGTTTTGTCGAATGATACTCCTAGGAGCAGAGTATAAGGCCGACTCCAACTGCTCAGCCGCACTTTTCCGCCCGCACTCCGAGACTGTCACGGTCAATTGCAGCAATGCACAGCAATTCGATCATAGACGGCTGAGCGGGCAGCAAGCTCGCGTATTTAGTGAGGTGAATTTGTGTGGCCCGGGGTGAGCCCAAACACATGAAATTCAAATTCCAATAGTGCTGGCAAGTGCTCCGCGAAATAGCTCCAGTTATGGCCGCCGGGATACAAGTGAAACTCATGCGGGATGTGCCGCGAGGTCAGCAGCTTGTCCAAAACCTCGGCGCCTTGATCGAAGCCATAGTCATCTTCTGACCCGCAATCGAAATAGATTTTCAACCCGGCAAGGTTTGCTGTGCGTGCGATGGCCTCCGGATCGTTTTGATTCCAGAACGCGGGATCGAATGGGGAGCCAAAGGCATCACCGAGAACGCGCAGGCGGCCGATCTGCCGAGAATTTTGCGCGCTGATGTTGGGTATCTTCTCAATCAGTGCCGCGCTGTGTGCGCCCACAGCTGCGAAAAGCTGCGGATGGCGGAACGCCATATGCAGCGCGCCGTATCCTCCCATCGAAATCCCCGCGATTCCGCGCGTGCCGCGCCCTGTTTGTGCGCGATACCGTTTCTCGACGCCGGGCATAAACTCTTCGAGGAAGAAATCCTCATAGCGCCGCTTTCCATCGCGCGAGTTGATGTAAAAACTCGCGCCGCCAGCAGGCGTCACAATCAGGAATTCTCCCAGCTGATGCTGTTCCCACAAGTCTTCGACGAGGTTCATTCCGCCCGAATGCACGAGCATCTCCTCGTTGTCGCCCAGGCCGTGCAGCAAATAGAGGATCGGATAACGACGGGTCTTCTCCGCGTCGTAGCTGGGCGGCAGCAACACGCAGTACGGGACGGTTCGCGCAAGAATTTTGCTTGGTAGGGAAACGCATTCAGCACGTCCGGTGGCCAGAGCCACAGACGACCCCAGAAGACTTCCCGCGCAAGCCACCAGCAGCGCCCGGAATCCGGCGCCCCGCATTCTATTCATACCGCAGGGCCTCGACCGGATTGAGCCGCGCCGCCCGCGTCGCCGGATAAAGCCCGGCAGCCAGGCTCACGCCCACAGCAAACACGATGGCACCCAGCACCAGCCACCACGGGACGGAAAAAACATGCGCCGATGGCAGGTTTTGCCGATGCAAATAAATATTCGTGCCCCAGGTCAGCGCTCGACCAATAAACCAGCCGAAGCCCACGCCGAGCACTCCGCCGAACAGCCCCATCACGCCCGCTTCGACGAAGAACAGTTCCTTCACGTCGCGGTCTGCTGCGCCCAGCGCCTTCAAAATGCCAATCTCCCGCCGCCGCTCCAAAATGGCCATCACCAACGTGTTGATGATGCCTAGCGTTGCTACCGCCAGCGCCAGGCTTCCGAAAATCGCCAGCAGAAGGTCGAATATCGTAAAAAACAAGCGCAGGTTGCGCGTCGCATCCAGCAATGAAAAAGTCCCGAACCCCATGCTTTTAATGGCCGTCTCGATGGCTTCCACTTGTGCAGGGCTCTTGGCGCGCACCGTCAAGCTCGCATACGCGGGTTTTCCAGCGGTCGCGCGGACGGCCTCGCGCAGATCGTTCACCTGCGCGGCTCGCAGCGCGGAGGCTACCTCCAGCGGAATCAGCAAACGTCCGCTTCCGAATCCGCCGAATCCCGCCGCCGGCTCGGTCTCGACAATCCCCACGATGCGCAGTTTTTTCTCGCGCGGAACTATGGAAAATCCTCCTGCGCCGCCATCCACGGCATCGGCGCCGCTGCCATTTCCCGCCCCATTCTGCGGCGCGAGAGCCTGGCGCTCCGCGTAGCGCACCACCAATTCTTTTCCGATCAGCGTAGACGTCTGCTCGGATAAATCTTTCGCAAACTCAATTTGCAGAATCGCTTCGTCGGCATTTGGTCCTGAAAAAAAACTTCCCTGGATGCCATCATACGAACCATTCCCGCGGGCGGAATCGGGAACTCCCGCCACAATCGTGGAGTAAGGATTTCCGTTGTAGCGGACTTCGGTTGGAAAGCGCATCTGCGGGTAGACTTCCAGCACGTTTGGCAAGCGCGCGAACTCGCTTCGCGCATCATCGTCGAGCGCGCGCTCTGGCTTCGCCGGCGCGGGATTCGCCGCCGGCCGCCGCATCCCTTGCATATTCCTTCGCGCCGTCACGATGACCGTATCAAACAGTCCGGAATTCGAAAGCCGCCTTGTCGCTAACTCTTGTAAGCCCACTCCGAGCGAAAGCATGGCCACCAGCGACGCAACTCCCACCGCGACACCTAGCGTTGTCAGCGAATTTCGCAGCACCGCTTCGCGCAGGTTCCGCAGCGCCAGTTCGCCGAGATCCCCGGCCTTCATGATTCGACCCCGCCGGTCAACAGTTTCCCGTCTGCAAGCGCGGCGATGCGGTCTGCGAAGCGCTCCGCCAGCGGACGTTCATGCGTCACCATCACAATCGTCATGCCCAGCTTTTGCTGAATCTCTTTCAGCAGCAGCATGATCGATTCTCCGGTCGCGCTGTCCAAATTTCCCGTCGGCTCATCCGCAAACAAAATCGTCGGCCGGTTCACCAAAGCCCGCGCCAATGCCGCGCGTTGCTGCTCTCCTCCCGACAATTCGCTCGGCCGGTGCGTCAGCCGTTTTTCCAGTCGCACGCGCTCCAGCGCTTCCTGCACTCGCGCACCCCGCTCTCCTCGGTCCACCTCCGCCAGCCGCAGCGGCAGCTCCACATTTTCTTCGAGCGTCATGCGCGGCAGCAGATTGAACGATTGAAACACCATACCTACCGTCCGGCTTCGATAGCGGGCCAGTTCGAGCGAACTCAATCCCGAGAGATTCCTGCCATTCGCAAAAATCGCGCCTCCGGTTGGACGGTCCAGCCCGGCCATCAAATTCAGCAACGTCGATTTCCCCGATCCAGAACTTCCCAGTAGTGCCACAAACTCTCCCGCGCGAATCTCGAGCGTCACCTCGTCCACCGCGCGAATCACCGCGGCCCCCATCCGATAGTGCCGGGAAACCCGCTCCGCGCGCACAGCCACACCATCACCGGTCGTCATCATCGTCCCTCGATGTTACTACGCATCCGGCGCGCCTTGAGTTACCAACTATATCTGCGCCGCGGCGGCGGGCTGCGGCGGCGCGACGCCCGCCGCGGAAACGGTCCGAAAAAAACACTTAGAACAATTCCCTTGACACGCAAAACGCCTTCCTGCTAGTTTCCTAGCATACATGCTAGAAAAATAGCATATGACACGAAAACCCAAAGCAAAAGCCCTCTCCCGCCGCGAACGCGAGATTATGGACATTCTCTACCAGCTCGAACGAGCCTCCGTCGGCCAGGTCCTCGAAAAGCTCGCCGACAAGCCCAATTATTCCACCGTCCGCGCGCAACTCCGCGTGCTCGAAGAAAAGGGTCACGTTCTTCATGAGGAGCACGGCCTGCGTTACGTCTACGTTCCCGCCGTGCCGCGCGACGTGGCACGCCGCTCCGCTCTTCGCCATCTCGTCGAAACGTTTTTCGACGGCTCCACGGAAAAAGTCGTGGCCGCACTTCTCGGCGGCGAGGTCGCCCGCATCTCCCCGGAAGAGCTCGATCGCCTCGCCCGCCTCATTGCCAAGGGCCGAAAGGAGAGCTGACCATGAGCACGCTCGCCAACTCCGAACCAGCGCTCACCTTTTTAATCGCCTGCTGCGCCAAGGCTACCATTCTTCTCGCCTGTGCCTGGATAACGGCAGTCGCCCTGCGCCAGCGTTCCTCCGCCTTGCGGCACCATGTGTGGGCAGCCGCGATTCTCGCCTCGCTCGCGCTTCCTTTCCTCGCGCTGCTGCTGCCCGCCTGGCATTCCGCCACACTCGGCAGCGCTGCCGCCCTATGGAGCCCCGCGCATGAGAATGCGGCAAGCTCCAGATCTTACGCAATTCCTTCCGTCTTTGTTGATGCCGTAGCCGCCTCTCCGGCCTTCAACCAACTTGCCATCGCCGCTCTTATTGTTTGGGCGTTCGGTTTTTCGCTCGTCGTCGTAAGGCTCGTGGCAGGTCTAGCGCGCCTCGCTTGGGTCTCAGCGCACGCGAAACCCATCTTCGACGAGGATTGGATGCGTACCGTCTCGGGACTCTCCCAGTTCCACAAACTCGCCCGCTCCGTCCGCCTTCTACAATGCAGCAGTCCTCTCGCCATGCCGCTCACGTGGGGAATCCTCCGCCCAGTCATCGTGCTGCCTTCCAGCGCTAGGCTTTGGACTGAAGATCGCTACCGCATGGTGCTTTCTCATGAGCTCGCACATATCGCCCGCCATGACTGGTTCCTCCAGATTTGCGCCGAAGTTGCTCGCTGCTTCTACTGGTTCCATCCTCTGGTTTGGCTGGCTACTGCGCGCCTGCGCCAAGAAAGCGAACGCGCCTCCGACGACGCCGTCCTGCGTTCCGGAATCGCGTCTTCCGACTACGCCAGTCAACTACTCGATCTCGCGAGGACACTCGAAAACTCAGGCCGTGCCTGGCCGAGCGCTCTGGCCATCGCGCGTCCGTCAAATCTTGAAAGGAGATTTGCCGCTATGCTGAATCCGTCGATCAACCGCCGCACTCTGTCAGCGAGAACGAAATTTCTTATACCGCTCCTCGCTCTGACTTTACTGCTTCCCCTCGCCGCTCTTCGCCTCGCGGCGCAGAATCCTTCCGGCAAAGTCGGCGGCTCTATCCACGATCCCAGTGGCACCGGAGTTGCCACCGCCACCATCATCATGTCCAATCACGCGGGCGACACAATTGATATGATTACTATGAGCACCTCTGATCGCGACGGTAACTTCAGCTTCAAAGCACTCCCCGCCGGCGAATACGAACTAAAAGTCATGAAGCGCGGCTTTGAACCTTTTCGCATTTCGCAAGTCACTCTCGAATCCGGCCGGGATTTCTTTCAAAGCATTACGTTGCAACCCGGCACAATCATGGAAGAAGTCGAGGTCGTCGCCAACGGAACCACGAAGCCTCTAAGTTCCGGTGCCGGCGGCAAACCGTCGCGTATTCGCGTCGGGGGTGACATTGAAGCTCCCCATCTCCTTACGAAAGTTCAGCCCGTCTATCCCGAATCCGCCAGGTCGGCCGGCGTCACCGGCATCGTCATCCTCCATGCGATCATAAGCAAGGATGGTAAGCCTCTTTCCCTCCGGGTCATGAACAGCCAAATCGATCCCGATCTCGCTCGCTCCGCCGTCGAAGCCGTCAGCCAGTGGCGTTATACCCCCACGCTCCTCAACGGAGAGCCCATTGAAGTCGACACCACCATCATGGTGAATTTCAGCTTGGCGCTGTAACCTCACCACATCGCCCACCATCTCGTCCTAGGAAAACGAACCGGCGCGAGCCATCGAAGCAATCCGCGACATCCGCCGATCTTAGCGATGATCGGCGCCGGCTTCCTCTTTCCCCGCGATCGCATAAGATTGCTTCTCTCGCTGAGTAAATACTGCGCCAGTGTGATATAAGCCTGCTACTGTGCGGTCCGAGTGTTAGCTTGGCCTTCCCAGGTCTCGGCCCCACGCGCTCTCCGGAGGACTCCGTGTCAACTGTCTCCACAAGGCCCGCCCCTACAACCGATGCCCAGATAACGGCCGCAGACAATCCACAGAAAGCCACGAACCCTTGGATCCTGATCTTTGGTGTTTACCTGATCGTCTTGAATCTCGTTCTCATCTATCTTCTTTTCCGAATTTGGCCGGGGAGAGTCCCTGTCAGCGTGGATGCCGTCCGTGTGACAATAATTCCTGGTTACTTCGAACCGAGCCTGTGGCCGGAAGCTCGCTACTTGTCGATAGTCGCAATCGTCGGCGCACTCGGAGCCTACATTCATTTGGCCACTTCGTTTACCGAGTTCCTTGGCAACCGGAATTTCTACGCCAGTTGGAAATGGTGGTATGGGCTGCGGCCTTTCATTGGTTCTGCACTCGCCATCATGGTTTATTTTGCTGCCCGTGGCGGCCTGGTCTCCGGAAATGCAGGCGCCACGGATCTAAGTCCTTATGGCATCGGTGCCTTAGCTGGTTTGGCTGGCATGTTCTCGAAACAGGCCACGGACAAGCTCCGCGAGGTATTCGAGAATTTGTTCAAGACCACCGATCCGCCAACCCGCAAAGACTCGGGCAAAACCCCAGCCGCGGGAGGCGCCGGCTAATCTCTCCTCTAATATTCAAAACGCTCGGCAGGAAGCACCATCCCTCCCTCTCACACCCCTCCCTCTCGCGTTGACGCGACATACCGCCGGTGTTACGCTCGCGCCGCAGTCTCCAATGACGCATGCGCGCCGTCGACCTGATCCGCAAAAAACGCGATTCCGGTGAACACTCCCGCGAGGAGATTGATTTCCTGGTCTCTGGCTACACGCAGGGAGAAATTCCTGATTACCAGATGGCCGCTTGGCTCATGGCCGTGTGGATTCGCGGCATCAATCGCCCGGAGCTCGCCTCCCTCACCGAAGCCATGCTTCGCTCTGGCCAAGTCCTCAGTCTCGCCCGCATTCCCGGCAGAAAAGTTGACAAGCATTCCACCGGCGGCGTTGGCGATAAGACCTCGCTCATCCTCGCTCCCATTGTCGCCGCAGGCGGACTCACTGTTCCCATGATCAGCGGACGCGGCCTTGGGCACACCGGCGGCACGCTCGATAAACTCGAATCCATTCCTGGCTTTAACGTGAATCTCTCCCTCGAAGAGTTCTTCCGCGTTCTCCGCGAATGCGGTATGGGCCTCATTGGCCAAACCGCGGAAATTGCCCCTGCCGACAAGAAGATCTACGCGCTGCGCGACGCCACTTCTACGGTCGAAAATATCGGCCTCATCTGCGCCTCCATCATGAGCAAAAAACTCGCGGAAGGCATCGACGCTCTTGTTCTCGATGTCAAAACGGGTTCCGGCGCCTTTATGAAGCGCGAAGAAGATTCTGTGCTGCTGGCCGAGCTCATGGTGGAAACCGGCGTGCGCATGGGCAAAAAAGTTGTCGCGCTCATTACCGACATGAACCAGCCTCTCGGCCGCATGGCCGGCCATTCGAATGAAATCGCCGAGTGCATCGACGTTCTCGGGGGCGGCGGCCCAGCCGATCTCGTCGAATTGAGCCTCGAACTATCCGCCTGGATGTTTTTTCTTGGCGACCGCACCAAGTCCCTCGGCGACGGCCGTCTTCTCGCCGAAGCTATGATCTCCACGGGCGAGGCCAAGGAAAAATTCAAGCAGGCGATTAGCCTTCAAGGGGGCAACGAACGAATCGTCGACGACCCGCAACTTCTTCCGCAAGCGCGGTCCCAGGTCGATGTCCCCAGCCCTTCCACGGGCTTTATCACCCGAACGAATTGCGAGCAACTTGGCACCGCTCTCGCTACGCTCGGTGGCGGCCGGGAAAAAAAAGAAGACAGCATCGATCACGCTGTCGGGTTAGAATTTCACAAACGCATCGGCGACCGCGTAGAAAAAGGCGAGCCTCTGGCCACCATTCATTACAACAGCGGCCGAAAGTTAGCTGAGGCAGAGAGTCTCATCGCCGCCAGCTACGAAATCGGCGAAGCCCGGTCGGGCGAAAGACTCCCACTCATTCGGCGCATTATCGGAGCCTAGCGCTGGCGGCAGCGATTTCCGTCGAACGCGTTCGGCTTGAATCTGTTCGGCAGAAAACAGAAAGAGGTCCACGCATGGGACGTTTCACCGGGGTGCTCGGCCTGCTCACGATGCTCGGCCTTGCGTATCTCTTCTCAACTGATCGCCGGGCCATCAAGCTCAAGACCGTGCTCTGGGGTCTCGGATTGCAACTCTCCTTCGCCGTGTTTGTGCTGCGTTTCCCCATTGGCCGTTACCTTTTTGAAAAGGCGGGCTATTACGTTAATCTGCTCCTCAGCTATGCCTTTTACGGCTCGCAATTTGTCTTTGGCGAGCTCGGCCTGCCCGCGGCTCCCACTCCCGGTTTCGCCGCTTCCCCTGAACACTTTCTTTTTGCCTTTCAGGTGTTGCCCACAATTATTTTCATCGCCGCTTTTTTTGCGCTTCTTTATCACGTCGGCGTCATGCAGCTGGTCATTCGCATCGCTGCCTGGCTCATGACCCGCGTCATGGGCGCCAGCGGCGCGGAATCTCTCAACGTCGCCGCCAGCATCTTCATGGGCCAAACCGAAGCCCCCCTCACCATCCGTCCCTTTTTAAATAAGCTCACAAAATCCGAACTCATGGTAGTGATGACCAGCGGCATGGCCCACGTTTCCGGCGGCATCATGGCCGCCTACATCGCCTTCGGCATAAAAGCCGAGCATCTTCTCACCGCTGTGATCATGACTGCCCCAGGCACGCTGCTCATGGCCAAAATGCTTGTGCCGGAAACCGAGCAACCTCTCACCGCAGGACGCGTCGAAATGCCCGAAATGGAAAAAGAAACCAATTTTCTTGGCGCCATTTCGCGCGGCACAGTCGACGGCCTTCATCTGGCCTTAAATGTCGCAGCCATGCTCATCTCTTTCATCGCGCTGCTCTATCTCGTCAACGGCGTCATGGGCGGAATTCACAACTGGCTCGGTGGGCATCCCGGTCTGCACATGAGCTGGTTTCCCTCGAGCCTTTCGCAGGTTTTTGGGTGGGTCTTCGCTCCCGTAGCGTGGCTCATCGGTATTCCCTGGAGGGACTGCCTGGAGATGGGCAATCTCCTCGGCACGCGCATGGTCATCAACGAGGTTGTCGCGTTCCAACACCTCGGCGAAATAAAAGACCGACTCGACCCGCGCACCTTCACCATCGCCACATTTGCTCTCTGCGGTTTTGCAAATTTCAGTTCCATCGGCATTCAAATTGGCGGCATCGGCGCGCTGGCGCCAGAACAACGCGGCCAACTCGCGAGATTCGGCATCCGCGCCATGCTCGCCGGCACGATGGCCAACCTGATGTCTGCCTCCATCGTCGGTATCCTTTCATGATCTTCTCCGGGACACGGCACACCGTGCCCACTCTCCTCAGCCGTGCCGTCGCAGTGACAGAGTGGCGGAGGCAATCTTGGCGGTGCTTTGTGGTTGGTCGTTTAGCCTCGACTCACGTTAAAATCCCAACAACCGCATGAGCTCGCCACGAAAATCTGCAAAGAAAGTAAAGGCCGAATCCGAATTCGATCGCGCGGAATCCGCCGCGAGTTTTATCTTTTCCAAAACCAAGCTCCGCCCACAAATCGCCCTAGTCCTAGGCTCCGGCCTGGGTGCGTTCGCTGACAAATTCCGAACCGCTGCCAAAATCCCCTACACGGAGATCCCGCACTTCCCCCGCTCGACCGCCATCGGCCACCGGGGCCAACTGGTCGTCGGCAAACTCGGCGAAATCCCCGTAGTCGGCATGCAAGGCCGCGTCCATCTCTACGAAGGCTATTCCGCCAAAGACGTGGCCTTCCCTATCCGCGTCTTCGCGCGCATGGGCACGAAAGTCGTAATCCTCACCAACGCCGCCGGTGGGATCAAACGAGAATTTGTCGCCGGTCAGCTTGTGGTGATCAAAGATCACATCAATCTGCAGGGCGTAAGTCCTCTCACCGGCCCCAACGACGAGCGCTTCGGCCCGCGCTTTCCGGACATGACCGTGGCCTACGACCGAAGATTTCGCGAAATGGCCGTCGGCCAGGGAAATCCGCTCCACATGGCCCTACCGGAAGGCGTGTATGCCGCACTGCCAGGTCCCAGCTACGAAACTCCGGCTGAGATACGATATTTACGCTCCATCGGCGCCGATTTAGTCGGCATGTCCACCGTCCCGGAAGTGATTGTCGCGCGCCACTCCGGCATGCGCGTGCTTGGAATATCTTGCGTGACCAACGCGGCCGCGGGCATCCTCGATCAGCCGCTCGATCACCAAGAAGTACTGGGGATCGCGGAACGCGTCAAAGGCCAGTTCATCGCGCTCCTGGAAACTGTGATTCCCCGGATCGCGGCGGAGCTTTGACGGATAGGGGAGATTTTTTGGAGGGCCCGAGCGTGATAGAACATGAAGCACTTGTGGAAGCGGCGCGGCAGGCGCGCGAAAATGCGCACGCGCCGTACTCGAATTTTCGCGTTGGCGCTGCGTTGCGCGCCACTTCCGGGAGGATCTTTGGCGGCTCGAACATCGAAAACGCCACGTACAGTCTGACCGTGTGCGCCGAGCGTGTCGCGATTTTCAAGGCCATGAGCGAAGGCGAGCGGGGCTTTGACGCCATCGCCGTGGTCACGGATACCGGCACGCTCACGCCGCCCTGCGGCGCATGCCGCCAGTTGATCTGGGAATTTTGCGGCGATGTCCCCGTGATTCTGGCAAATCTGGGAGGCAAAACCGAAACGCTCCAGATGCGCGAGCTGTTTCCGAAACCGTTCGATTCTCGCAACTTGTGACACCCGGGAAAGAAAATGAACCCACAGCGAACTGGCAAAAAGAAAGTGGCCGTTGTTTTTGTCCCGGTGGCGCTGGTTTTGATCGGCGCGCTGAAAATTGGTGCGCAGGAGCCGCCATCCGCCAAGCCAGCTAATTTTGTCGATCTGCTCATCACCGGCGGCACGGTGGTCACGATGGACGCGGACCGCCGCATCCTCGAGAACGGATACGTGATCATCAAGGGCGACACCATTGTCGCTGTCGGTGAGGGTCTCGCTCGAATGCCAGATGGTCCGATCGTCGCCAAGCAATCCATCGAAGCCAAAGGGGCGCTCGTCCTGCCCGGTTTCATCAACGGCCACACCCACGTTCCCATGACCCTTCTCCGCGGCCTGCACGACGACGTCACGCTCGACGACTGGCTGCGAAAATACATTTTTCCCGCGGAGGCGAGGAACGTGACTGAAGATTTCGTCCGCTGGGGCACGCGCCTCGGCGCCGCCGAACAAATTCGCTCCGGCGTAACCACCTTCGCGGACATGTATTACTTCGAAGACGCCGTCGCCGAAGAGACCAAAGCTGCCGGAATGCGCGGGGTCCTCGGCGAAACGTTTCTCGACTTTCCCGCGCCCGACAATAAAACCAACGCTGCCATGCTCGAATACGCCGAGAGATTCCTGAAGCGCTGGCAAAACGATCCGCTGATCCACGCCGCCGTGGCTCCGCATTCCATTTATACGTGCTCGCAAAAAACGCTTCAGGATTCGGCCGCTCTCGCGCGGAAATACCGCGCGCCAATTCTCATACACGTCGCGGAAATGAAGAAAGAATTGGACGACAGCCTGAAACAGAACGGACTGACGCCCGTCGGCTATCTCCTGAAGCTCGGCATTCTTGGTCCCGACGTTCTCGCGGCACATTGTATTTTCGTCAACGAACGAGACCGGAAGATTCTTGCGGATCGCCAGGTCGGCTGCGTCCACAATCCTTCGAGCAACATGATGCTCGCAAGCGGCGTCGCGCCGGTAATCGAGGAGCGCGCCGCAGGCATCGCGGTGGGCCTCGGGACAGACGGCCCGGCCGGCAGCAACAACGACCTCGACTTGATGGAAGAGATGGACCTCGCCGCCAAGCTTCAAAAAATCACCAAAATGGACCCGCGAGCCCTCGGCGCAAAATCCGTCGTCGAAATGGCTACCATCGAGGGCGCCAAGGCGCTGCACCTCGAAAAGCAAATCGGTTCGCTTGAAACTGGAAAAAAGGCTGACATCATCTTGATTTCGGTCGACGAACCCAACGCGGTTCCCATGTTTGACATTTACGCGCAGCTGGCCTACGCGCTGAAAGGCAGCGACGTTGAAACCGTGGTGATCGGCGGCCGTGTGGTCATGCGCGACAAGAAACTCCTGACGCTCGACGAGCCGGAAATTCTTGCCAAAGCCCGCGAATACGGCAAAAAAGTCGAAGCGTCTTTGAAGTAAAGCGGCGATGAACACCTCGTACAACCAGATTGCCGGCCAGAGCGTGGAGCGGCTTGCCGCTTTGAGCGACGGCATCTTCGGCGTGGCCATGACCTTGCTCTTGCTGGAGCTTCATGTGCCCGCGAAGGAGCTGATTCACGGCGAAGGGGATTTGCGGCACGCGCTGGCCGCGCTGGCTCCGCAACTTCTCGTGTACTTGATGAGTTTTCTGACGCTCGGTATTTTTTGGGTGGGCCAGCAGACGCAACTCAACCACCTCGAGCGCTCTGAGCGTCACTTCACGTGGATTCACCTGGCGTTTCTTTTCTCCGTCACCATCATGCCGTTCTCCACAAGGCTGTTGAACGAATTCATCACTTACCGCACTGCGCTGGTCGCTTACTGGGGCAACATATTGCTTCTCGGTGCGCTCTTGTATCTCAGCTGGGGACGGGCGACGCACGCTTCGCTTATCAAAAGCGATACACCGCCGGAAGTTCCAGCCGCGATTTGCCGCCGCATTGTGATTGCTCAATTGTTCTATGCGTTCGGCGCGCTGCTCTCGATCTTCGATACTTATTGGAGCATCGGGTTTATCGTTTTCGTGCAGCTGCACTATGCCATCGCGCCGCGATATGGGCGCGGCGCACCGAGCGAGGATGCCTAGATGGACCGGGCGAACTGTTTGTCGATGCTCGAAACGGCGATCGAGGAAGCGCGGCGCGGACTCCGAGAGGGTGGAATTCCCATCGGTGCAGCGCTCTTTGATGGCGCGGGAACATTGCTGGGGAGTGGACACAACCGCAGGGTGCAGGACGGCGATCCATCGGCGCACGGGGAGACCGATGCGTTCCGCAAAGCGGGCCGGCAGATAAGCTACCGCGACAAAATAATGGTGACGACGCTTGCGCCGTGCTGGTATTGCAGCGGGCTGATTCGACAATTCAATATCGGAGTCGTGGTGGTCGGAGAATCCGTAAATTTTCGCGGCGGAATGGACTGGCTGCAAGAAAACGGAATCAAAGTGATCGATCTTGCGTCTAAAGAATGCGAGCACATGCTGGCGCAATTCATCGCCGAAAACCCCGGGCTCTGGCATGAAGATATCGGCGAAGACTGAAGCGTGGTGGCGCGAACTGGGGCGAGCGGCGAGCGATAGAGTGAATTGTCCATGAGCCAAAAAACCAAAACGAACAAGTGGTTAGTGTTTACGTTGACCTGCGCGGCGACGGCGACTCTTGCATTTGCGTTGCGTGCGAAGGCTTCTGCCGCTGATGAAATTCCAAAGCTTGCGGCGCTCATGGAATGGAAACCGGGGACGGTCGTGGCGGACATCGGAGCGGGAGACGGAAGCTATGCGTTCGCTGCCGTGGAGCAGGTTGGTCGAATGGGAAAAGTGTTTGCCACGGAGATCGATGCGGAGAAACTGAAGACGCTGAGAGCGGAAGTTAGGAAACGGGATTTGCAAAACGTGGCGGTGGTCGAGAGTGGGGAGACGGAAACGAATTTGCCGGCGTCGTGTTGCGATGCGATCTTCTTGCGGCGCGTATACCATCATTTGACAAAGCCTTTGGAGTTCGATGCCAGCCTGATTCGTTCGGTGAAGCCGGGAGGGAAATTGGCGATCATTGATTTTCCTCCTCATCCGGAGTACGGCAAGGTGAAGGGCGTGCCGAAAGATCGCGAAGACCACGGTATCCAGCAGAAAATTCTGATCGATGAATTGACTGCTGCGGGTTTTCAGATGGAAAAGATAGTGGATGATTGGCCGGCGGATAATTATTGTGTTGTGTTCGCAAAAAAGTGATGGCAGCGCGGCATGTGGGAATCGTGGGCGCAAGGAAAAAGCGCAGG
>Ga0210388_10002007_pt1 | contig 15888 bp, 13 predicted proteins | sample IncBWC19OmetaG_FD_155485 | JGI IMG/M metagenome (GOLD analysis project Ga0210388, IMG submission 155485) | Forest soil microbial communities from Barre Woods Harvard Forest LTER site, Petersham, Massachusetts, United States - Inc-BW-C-19-O ...
TGATGAGCTCCCCGCGCTGGCCGAGCTCGACGAAGACGATGCTGAAGGCGCTGCGGCTTTCGGAGGCGGCGGTGCTACGGGAGTGGAGATAATGGATTCAAGGCCCACGCGAGGTCATTCCTTGCGCCCAGATGCGCTGTGAACGTTCATCGGATTCATGTTGCTCGCGGCGATCCAGCGCGTAGCGCTCCTCGCCTTGCCAGCGTTTGACGGTTTGGCCAATGGCTTCGGCGCGTTGCGCTGCGTCCTGCCAGTTCTGGCGCTCTGAGTCGCGCTGTGCGCGAGTGGTGGTGACGGCCTGCGCCTGCTGTTTGAGCGCGTCATCGAGCCGTCCCAGGAAGACCTGGTAGTCGCGGGCGGCGGCGCCGCCCATACCGGCCTTGGCGCGGAGCGCGAAGTCGCGCACATAGCCGTCGCGGTACGCCTCGAGATCGGTCAGCTTCTTTTCGGTGTCGGTCACCCGACGCTCGGCCGCGGCAAGGGCTTCCGCCTTGCGGCGCTCGAAGTCGTCGACGACCCTTTTGACCAGCCCCAATCGCTCGCTGCGCTTCATGGAAGCTATCCTCATGCGCTGTGCGCAACTGTCCTGCAGGTTTGCGCGGACGCAAACCTGCGAAGCTTAGCGGCGCTGCGCGCCGGTAAGAGAGTCATCATTTCGTCGCCGCCTTTGCGGACTCACTGTCGGCCACTACAGCCTTTAGTGCCGTGAGGCTGGCCGCGAAATCGACACGCTCACGCATGTCCTGCTGCAGGAACTTCTGCATCCGCGGCCAGAGTGTGATGGCGTTATCGATTCGCGGGTCGGTGCCGGGCTGATAGGCCCCGATGGAGATGAGGTCGCGGTTCTGCTGGTACGTCGAAAGCGTCTGGCGGAAGTGGCGCGCGGCCTGGATCTGGTCCGGCTTGGCGATTTCCTGCATGACGCGGCTGATCGAGGCTTCGACGTCGATCGCGGGATATTGGCCGCTCTCGGCGATGCGGCGAGACAGCACAATATGTCCGTCGAGAATAGCGCGCGCCGAATCGGCGATCGGGTCCTGGTTGTCGTCGCCTTCCGTCAGGACGGTGTAGAACGCAGTGATGGAGCCGCCGCCTGCTACTCCATTGCCGGCGCGCTCGACGAGTTGCGGGAGCTTGGCAAACACCGAGGGCGGGTAGCCCTTGGTGGCCGGTGCCTCACCGATCGCGAGGCCGATTTCGCGTTGTGCCTGTGCAAAGCGGGTCAGTGAATCCATCAGCAGGAGCACGCTCTTGCCCTGGTCACGAAAATATTCGGCGATGGCCGTGCAGAGCCACGCGCCATGCAGTCGCATCAGCGGCGGGTGGTCGGCGGGAGTCGCCACCACGACAGCACGCGTGCGGTCCTTCGGACCCAGGATGCGCTCGACAAATTCTTTCACCTCACGGCCGCGCTCGCCGATCAGTCCGACGACGATCACTTCCGCGCTCGTGTAGCGGGCCATCATGCCGAGGAGAACGCTCTTGCCGACGCCGCTGCCCGCGAACAGGCCGATGCGCTGGCCGCGGCCCACGGTGAGCATCGAGTTGATAGTTCGAACGCCGACATCGAGAGGCTCGGAAATCGGCTGACGCGCCAGCGGGTTGATCGGTTTGCCGGACAGCCGTACCCGATTCTCGCAATCGAGCGGTCCGAGGTCGTCCAGGGGGTTGGCCGCGCCATCAATGATTCGGCCCAACAACTGCGGTCCGACGGGCACCGTGCCTGCGCCAGCGCGCGGGATCACGCGTGCGTTAGGTCCGAGTCCGTGCGCGTCGCCGGTGGGCATCAGATAGAGCCGCTCGCCGGAAAAGCCGACGACTTCGGATTCCACACGTGTGCCGTCGCCCGCGATCACATCGCAGGTGTCGCCGATGGAGGCCTGGCACCCGACGGCTTCGAGCGTCAAACCCACCATACGTGTGAGTGAGCCTTCCACCGGTGGCGCGGGGGTGAGCTCAACTTTTTTAAGACCGCGCTCGAGCCTGCTGCTCCAGATAGGGCCGCGCGCGGTATTGGGATCCGCCGCCGCCGTCACGATACGGAGCCTTCCGGCGGCGCCTCGGTCCGCTCCGGCGCGCGCTCGTCGCCCAGGACATTGGCGATTATTGTGTTGATACGGCTTTCGAGGCGCGCGTCGATCCGCGAAGTCTCTGTTTTCACGATGCAGCCGCCACGGGACATGGTGGGATCCTCAACGATCCTCCAGGCCCGCTCGTTGCTCGGCTCGGCGAGGCGCTCGCGCACGATCGAGGCGTCTTCCGGATGCAGGTGCACACGCGCTTCGCGGGCGGCCGTGGGCAGGTCCTGCAGAGACTCGCGGATGATGGCGATGACCTGAGCCGGGTCGATGCGCAGTTCACGGCGGGCAAGTTGCTTCCCGACGGTGAGGGTCAACTGCAACAGCATCTTCTCGACGTCAGCGTCGAGCTCCTCCAGGGGCCGGCTCATGAACTGGAGGAGCTTGTCCAGCCGCTGAATGTGCGCCTTCAGCTCGTTGACCTGGCCATCCATTTCGGCCTTCGCCTTCGCCATGCCTGCTTCGTAACCGCGCGCCTCGCTCTGTTCACGGGCGACGCGAGCGATTGCTTCCGCGGCGGCAGCGGCCTTACGTTCGTCGATCGGGCGTCCGATGACGTTGCCTTCGACGACCGGGAGGGACCAGCGCTCGATGGAAGCGACGTTGGAGGTGAATGTGCGCCGTGGATCAGACATACGCCTCGCCCTTACCGGCCAGCGCAATGGCGCCCGACTCGGCCAGCTTGCGGGCGATCTGCAGAATCTCCTTCTGCGCGCCCTCGACTTCGGAGATGCGGACCGGTCCCTTGGCTTCGAGGTCGTCCTTCAGCATTTCGGAGGCCCGTTGTGACATGTTCTTGAAAATCTTTTCTTTGAGCGGCTCATCGGCGCCCTTCAGGGCGAGCAGCAGCCGGTCGCTCGGGACCTGGCGCATGAGCTCCTGCATGCTGCGATCGTCGAGCTCGAGGAGGTTGTCGAACACAAACACGAGGTCCTGGATGCGGGCCCCGAGCGCCTGGTCGGCCTTGGCGATCTGCTCCATGATCATGCCTTCCTGGCTGGGCTCGAGGAGGTTGATGATGTTGGCGGCCGCCTTGGCGCCGCCCATGGTGGAGGTCTTGCCGCCGCCCGCCTTGCCGGCGAACTGCTTTTCCATGATGTCGTCGAGCTCGTTGAGCGCGCTCGGCTGCACACCATCGAGTGTGGCGATACGCACCACGATATCGGAGCGCATGTTGGCGGGCAGACAGGTCAAAACTTCCGCCGACTGGTCCGCATCGAGGTAGGCGAGCACGATGGCGATGATCTGCGGGTGCTCGAGCCGGATGAGCTCGGCCACCGCGCGCGCATCCATCCACTTCAACGCCTCGAGCCCCTTCGTCGAGCGCCCGATGTTGATACGGTCGATGATGCTCGCGGCCTTGTCCTGGCCGAGGGCGTCGACGAGTACTTTGCGCAGGAACTCATCCGTGCCGACGCCGACCGAGGTCTCGCTTTCCACCGACGAGGTGAAGTGCGTGATGACGCCCTGGACCTCTTCCTTCGAGACGTTCGCGAGCTTCGACATCGCGGAGCCGATCCGCTGCACTTCCTTCGCGCCCATGTGCTTGAGCACCTGGGCCGCTTCCTGCTCGCCGAGGGTCAGCAGCAGGATGGCGGCACGCTCCGTGCCTGACCGGGCCTCTTTCTCCTTGTTCGCCACTTACTCGTCCCCGGCGACCCAGCCGCGGACGACCTGCGCGACGCGCTTCGCATCCTGGTTGACGAGTGTGCGGGCCGCGGCGACCTGTTGCTCATGGGTGAGCGCGACGGCTTTCGGGTCGGCCCCCGGGAGTGCCGGGTTGTTGCCGCCTGCCTGGAGCGGCTCGGTGTTGAGCGACTCAGCGGTACGCGGCATGAGTTGCACCGGCGAGCGGTTGGGGCCGACCAGGCTGCGCATCATCGGCCGCAGGACCGACAATACGAGAACCAGCAGCACGGCGAGCCCGGCGACCAGCTTCGCGATGTTGAGGAACAGTGGGGATTCCCAGAAGGCCGGGCTTTCCAGCTCGCCCTCGGGCGCGGTGGGCTCGGCCATGAAGGAGGCGTTCACCACGTTCACGTTGTCGCCGCGCGCCTCGTCGAATCCGACGGCGTCCTTGACGAGTTGTGTGACGTGTTCGAGCTGTTGCGCGGTGAGCGCGACTTCTTTGACTTTGCCGTCTTTGTCGGTCGAGCGCATGTTGTCGATGAGCACGGCGACGGTGAGGCGCTTGAGCTTGCCCGCGGGCTGGCGTGTGTAGGCGAGAGTGCGGTCGATCTCGTAGTTGCGCGTCGTGCTCTTCGATGAAGAGCTGTCGCTGCCGGCGCCCGTGCCGCCTATCGGCTGCGTGAGACCGGTCTGGCCTGCGGCGGGCGCCTTGTTCGCAGCGGCCGTAGCCGCATTGGCGTTGGCGGCGCCGTTCGCGTTGGCCGCGGCGCTCTGAGGGGCTGTGTTCGGCGGCGCCTGGGCTACGCCCGCCGGGGGAGGCTGATTCGTCAGCGCTCCCGGCACGCCACCTGCGCCGGATCCGTCGCGGCTGTTCTGCTCGGAGATCTGCTCGCTGCGAACGATCTGGCTTTCCGGCCGGTATTGCTCGTGCGCTTCCTCACTCACCGCCATGTCCATCTGCGCTACGACCTGCGCGCGCACGCGGCCGGCACCGATCATCGGCGCAAGCAATGCTTCGATACGCTGCGTGTAGTCGTCCTCGAGCCGATGGATCATGTCGAACTGTTGTTCACCCAGGGCGAACTCGTCGTGGCTACCAGGGGAGGACAGCAGCCGTCCCTGCTGGTCGACCACGGTGACCTGGGTCGCTTCCATCTCCGGGATGCTGGAGGCCACGAGATTCACGATGGCCTGCACCTGGCCCTGCTCGAGACGCCGGCCCGGCTTCACTTGCACGAACACCGAGGCACTGGCCGGGTGTTGATCGCGTACGAACGCGGACTGGCGCGGAATGGCAAGGTGCACGCGCGCGCCTTCGACGGGACGCAGGTTCGCGATCGTGCGGCCGAGCTCGGTTTCCAGCGCATGCTGGTAGCGCGCGTTCTCCATGAACTGGCTGACTCCGAAGCCGGGGTCCTTGTCCATGAGAGCGAAGCCACCACCGCTTTCCGGCAAGCCCTGGCCGGCGAGCTTCATACGCGCTTCGCTCACCCGCTCGGCGGCAACTTCGATGTTGTTCGAGCCCGGCTGGATGCGATACGGAATCTGCGCCGCATCCAGTGCCTGGGCGATCTGCGACTGGTCTTCGGCCGCAATGTTGGCGTAGAGCAGGCTGTAGCTCGGGCCGCGCGTCCACAGGACGACGGTCACGCCGGCGGCCACCGCGGCGGCGATGCCGATGAGTAACAGAATGGGTTTCAAGCCCGCTGTGAGGGCTGAGGGTTGTGGCAATGTCGTCGCTTCGGCCATGGCCTAGATCACATCTGCATGTTCATGATGTCTTGGTACGCGCTCACCAGGCGATTGCGTACTTCCGACAGGGCTTTGAACGAAACACTCGCCTTGGAGGCTTCCAACATGACCTGGGGCAGCTCGACGCCCGGGGTACCGCGGGAGAAGGCATCGGTGAGCTCCGAGGCCTTTGTCTGGTGCTCGTTCACGGCATCCAGTCCCTGGCGCAGGATATTGGCAAACTGGCTCGGCCCGGTCTGCTGCGGCGCCTGCGCGGTGCCGACCTGTGTCTGTGCCGACAGCGAGCGGATCTGCGCGAGGACTGCGTTGATTTCCATCTGACTCATGACGGTGCTCTTGAGTTAAGTCGTAAATCAGGCGGCGGGTACGTCGATGCCGGCCTCGCGCAGCCGCGCGAGCTTGTATCGCAAGGTGCGCGGGCTGATTCCCAGCCGTTCCGCTGCTTCGCGCCGATTTCCCTGGCCGGTGCGCAGCGCATCTAGAATCAGGTCACGCTCGGTCTGGCCGAGAGAGTTGGCCAGCGAGCCGGCGGCCTCGTTTGCGGCCGGGGCCGGGGTGGCGGCTCCAGCCGAGGCCTTTGTAACGGCGCGTATCGGCAGTGTCGCAACGGTGATGCCAACTCCCGTCATAGCGGCGGCGTCGTTGGCGAGCTCGAACTGAATGTGCTCGGGCCGGATGACCGGACCGTTGACCAGGATCAGCGCTCGTTGCAGCAGGTTGTCCAACTCGCGCACGTTGCCGGGCCACGGATAGGTCAGAAGGAGATGCGCGGCCTCGGCGCTCAGGGCCGGAATCCGCTCTCCCGGGCGGCAGCGTCCCGAAAGGAGCTGCATCGCCAGGGGCAACACGTCGTCGCGGCGGAGACGCAATGGAGATAGCGCGAGGGGAAACACGTTGAGTCGATAATAGAGGTCTTCACGGAAGCGCCCCGCGGCGACTTCCTCACGCAGGCGTCGGTTTGTCGTCGCCAGCACCCGTACATCGAGTGTGATCGAAGTCCGGCTCCCGATGCGCTCGACTTCACGCTCCTGCAGAACCCGCAACAGCTTCGCCTGCAGGGCGAGCGGCATCTCGGTGATCTCATCGAGCAGCAGGGTGCCGCCCTGAGCCTGTTCGAACTTGCCAGGGTGCGCGGCTTGCGCGCCGGTGAAGCTGCCACGCTCATAGCCAAACAGCATGGCTTCGAGCATGTTCTCCGGGATGGCGGCGCAATTTACCGCAACAAACGGCTGCGCGGCGCGCGGCGAGCGGCGGTGGATGAAACGGGCGAGAACTTCTTTGCCCGTGCCGGACTCACCGACAAGCAACACCGTGCAATCGCTCGCGGCCACGCGTCGGGCGACCTCGATGAGGCGCTGTGAGCTGGGCGCGTAAGCAACAGGTTCCGGCTCCGAGCGGGTTGCGCAAGAAGCGGCGGTTTGTTTCTCGGTGCAGTCGTCTATCATTTGACCTCCCCACTACTGTGGGTACTCGTAGGAGGAGAGGTGCAAAAGGCGTGCCGGGTTAGGATCGGCCGCGAAACGAGAGAGGCGTCACAGGCGCGGCAACAAACCGCCGCGCGAGCGTCAATCTTCCGTCGCGGCCTCCACGGCCTCGGCCGCCATGCCCAGCTTGCGGAGCTTCTCGACGAGAGTCGTGCGCCGCAGGTTGAGAAGACGGGCCGCGTGTGCGACGGTGCCGTTGGAACGCTCGAGAGCCTGCTCGACGAGCCGGCGCTCGATGGCGAGCAGGTGCGCGCGCAGGTCGAGGCCTTCCTGCGGCAGGATGGTGAGAGCAGCGAAAGGATCCAGTGTGGCGGCTTCGATCGCCGTCGGCGCGAGCCGGCTGGGCTCGAGCGGCCGCGGCTCGAAGGCTTCCGATTCCAACATCGAGAGGGCGCCTTCGTCGGAGAGCGAAACTTCTTCTTCTACCGCGATCGCCTGTGAGGCGTCATCGAGTGCGGAGACGCACAGCGTGCTGTCGAGGGCTTTGACTTCGAGAGTCCAGTCCTCCGGCGGCCGGTATTTCGGCGGGAGATCGCGGACTTCGACCACCCGGTTGCTACAAACAATTGACAGCCGCTCGACGAGGTTGCCGAGCTCGCGCACGTTACCGCTCCACGTGTGGAGCGCGAGAGCCGCGAGCGCGCGCTGCGAGATCTGCAAGCGGCCACGGCCTTCCGACATGTTGTGCGCTACAAAGTCGCGGATGAGCAGCGGGATGTCCTCACTGCGGGAGCGCAGCGGAGGCATCTCGATGGGGAATACATTGATGCGGTGGAAGAGATCCTCGCGGAAAGTGCCGCGGGCGATCGAATCTTCCAGGTTGCGATGAGTCGCCGCGATGATGCGGACGTTGCAGCGGATCGAAACATGGTTGCCGACGCGCTCGAAAACACGCTCTTGCAACACGCGCAGCAGCTTTACCTGCATGGACGGGCTCATGTCCCCGATCTCATCGAGGAAGAGTGTGCCGCCTTCGGCGATCTCGAAACGGCCCTTGCGGGCGGCGATGGCGCCGGTGAAGGAGCCCTTCTCATGGCCGAACAGCTCGGATTCGAGCAGGTCGGCGGGGATCGCGCCGCAGTTCACCGCCACAAAGGGGCGGCCGCGACGCGGGCTGAGATCATGGATGGCGCGCGCGACGACTTCCTTGCCAGTGCCGGATTCGCCGAGCACGAGTGCGGTGGAGTCGAAAGCTGCGACCTGGCGGATGAGAGCGATGACGTCGCGGATGGCTGCCGAAGTGCCGGTCGGTAAACGCACCGCAGCAGTGATAGGAGTGACTACGCCCGAATGACGGTTCCCGGATTCGCTACTGATGAGCTCGGACGCCAAATGTGATTCCACCGCCGCCATTGAGTCTCCTGCCCTTCATCTGCTGTTCTTGCTTTATCGAGCTACGCGAGAGACGGCGTCCGATGCACGCCTTTCGCGATGGGCGCTATGTTGCTGGTTGGGGGGGCGGGAAAGCTGTGAAGCGCATCCGACTTAAACCGTATGGGGTGCGGCACGAGCGTGATGGCATTCACACCCGTTGCGACAATTGTCTGAGGGCCGCCGCGGCCCCGAAAAAAACGCTTCGAGAGGCTTAACCTTGCCCGCGCCGGGGCTGCCGGCTGCCAGCGATCTGACGGCGGTGGCGGCGGAAGGCGAGCTTCTCGATCAGGTCGGCTACAGCCTCACCGACCGGAGCGAACCGCACCTTCACCTGGCCGTCTGGTGTGACGTTCGTCACACGTCCGGGCAGCCGTAATGGCTGCACGAGGGCATCGTGCAGATAGATCTCAGCTACCCCTTGCTGGCCGGCCTCGGGAAGCGGGGCGGTGCCGCGCCACATGCCACCGAGCGCGTTGAAGCGAACGGGCACGGCCGGCGGGCGGGGGCGATTGGCGGCAAGGATTTGCCCCACCATGTCGAGCAGCAGGCTGATTTTGAGGTCGAGACGCATGATGTCCGCGGCGTAGGGCGCGCTCTCGTCGGGCTTGTCGACCGGGCCGTGCTCGTCCATGGCGTCCCACGCCTGCAGTACCTGCAGGTTGCGCTCGGAGAAGCCGGCGGCCATATCGCGATCGGCAGAGTTGGGCATCTGGCGCCAGACGACCGGTAGGACGTCCTGGAAGGCCAGCTCCTCATATAGAACGACTGTGTCCGCACCGTCGAACATTCGAGTCTCCTTCTGCGCAAGCCCTGCTTGCTCGCCATCGATCCTGGGTTGCCCTCGCGGGCAACCCGTGCGTCGCATGCGCCGCACCCATGCGGCGCCAGGAGCGGCGCGCTAGTTCCTTGACGCGGCTCGCACTTCCGCCGGCAGGTAGGCCCAGGCCGATTGAAGCGCGTCCAGCAGGTGCGACACCTCATCCAGTGCCGCGATTCCATTCGAAAAATCGGCGGCTCGGAGCCGCCGGCACATGTAATCGTACAGGTCATCGAGATTTGCTGCGACGGCGCCTCCGCGGGGGAGGTCCAGGTCGGCACGCAGGTCGCTGATGATCACGACCGCAGCCTGCAACAAAAAGCGCTTCTCCGGCTGCTCCCCGTTCACAAGATGCTCACGCGCCGTCTCGATCCGCTCGAGTGCGCCGTCCATGAGCTGCCGGGCGAACCCGTACGGGTCCGTCGCCGTGCCGCCCGGGAAGGGGCGGGCCTGGCGGGCGGCCGAGGGGCGGACTGTGAAGGCGGCTGTCATGGGCAGTCAGGGGTCAGTTTAGTGGTTACTGACCCCGGTATCGGCCCGCGTGCGGGGCAACTTTAGGGTGGGGGGCCCTAGGTCCTGTCAGACAGACCATAGGGCCGTCGGCGCCTTTCGTGTTGGCGTAGCCGACGACTGCGGATAGTTAGGACTTCAGTCGGTCGTTGCCGTGTCAGCTCGTGTTGCCGGCAGGGGTGTCAGGTTGCTGGCAGTCTCCTCGAGGAAGAAGCGCCGCATCATCATGGCCTGCTGCAATTTGCCCTTGCGGACGTAAGTCTCGTAGAGGAGATCCTTCACCACCTCGAGCGCAATACCGGCCTCGTAGCTGTCGAGCAGCGGCATGTTGGGACGGGGGTCGGTCTCGTTACCGAATAACATGGTGCGCAGCTTGTTGAACGGCTCGGTGGCAATGCCGGCGAGCTCGCGCACGGTGTTGAGCTCGTCGAAAAGCCGCATTTTTCCCGACTCGCCGAGATCGGCGAAGGCCGCGTGCGCGGTGCGCCGGCACATCGAGGCGAAGGCGTTATAGGCGCCGCTCGAGAAACACAACAGCGCTTCGCGGAAGAGGATCTCGACTTCCTCGGGGAGATACGTGTAGGTGAACTTCTCGCGTGCGCGCTCGATCTCGGTGAACTGCGGCGAGAGATCGATCCGGGCCGGGCCGTAGCTGCGCGCGGTGAAGCGCAGAAAAATGGGCGAATGGCAGTTGTCGCACAGGTACACGACACCGACCTGGCGCGGCTTGTGGACCGCCAGATCCTCGAAGCGGGGAACGGCGACGGGCGTGATGTGCGCCACGACCTGACAATGGGGACAGGTGACCGCGAGGTTGTCGGCCTGGTCGTGGTTCAGACGGCTGGCGAGGTCGATGTATACCGACATTATGTTGTGCCGGCAGCTCTTGTTGTTGTTCCCGTAACGAGGCGCCAGTCTAACCCATGATGCGGCACACAAATGGCGCATTCAGGCGGCCGCGCGGATATTGCTGCGTACACGCTTGCGTTATGTAATGCGGCGGAGCCTGTTTGATTGATGATCGACCTAGGTAGCGGGTGTGCGCGCGAACGCCAGGATGCGCTCGGCGAGTGCCGCGTACTCGCCGCTGAAGTGATGGCCTTTGCCCACCTCGGCGAGCGTGATTTTCGTGTGCTCGGGGCGCGTCGTGAGGCCGGGGCAGATCGAGTCGGATTCGCCCTCGCCGTAGATGCACAGCACCGGTACGCCGACCATGGCCGCGACTTCCGGCTGGGTCGGCGGTCCGCTGTCGTCCGCGCCGACCCAGCCGGCAATCCGGATCTCGAAGGAGGCGTTCGAGTCGACGCCCAACAGGCTGACGGTTGCAACACGGGCACGCAGTTCGGGCGGCAGCCGGTTCACGACGAACGGCAATACGTCCGCGCCGAAAGAGTACCCAACGAGCAGCACGCGCTGTTTGTTCCAGGCGGTGAGGTAATGGCTCATGACGCGCGCCACATCTTTCGCGGTCTCCGCGGGTGAGCGCTCGGTCCAGAAATATTTCAGCGAATTCAGGCCCACGGTCGGCACGCCGCTCGCGGCGAGCTGCGCCGCCAGCTCCTGGTCGAGACCGGACCAGCCGCCATCGCCGGTGAGCAGGACCGCGATCTCGTCCGAATTCGAAGCGCCTTCCGCACGTACCTCGTTCACCGGCAGGTCGCCGATGTCGGCGGGTCGCACGGTCGCGGTCTCTACGCGAGCGGTGATGCTGGCGTAGGACTCGAGAAACTGTGGCATCCAGTTCCGCTCGACCGAGAAGCCGTGTCCCACCAGCGGCAGCTTCACGACCTGGCCGTTGGTCGTCTGCGCGGCGAACACATCCACCGGCGCGGGGGCGCACACCTCATCCTTCTGGCCCTGGAAGGCGATCCAGGGTTGCTTCAGGTTTTTGGCGGGCTCGAAAATGAGGTCGGTTTTCTTCCCCTGCGAGTAGTGCAATCCGGCGCCGGAGCAAAGCGCCGCGCCGGAGAAATCCTGGTCCGGGCAGAAGCCGAGGCTCAGGGCGCCGGCGAATGTCCCGGGAGGTGATTGCACGAGCGCCGCATACACGACCGTCGCGCCGGAGGAGTAACCCACCAGGACCGGTACGTGATAAACGAACATACCGATCTCTTTCTGGATCTGGTGGCTCAGGTTCTCGAAGTCACCGGCGATGAGTTGGCATGGGGCGTTCTCCCGCGTCGCCCCGTTGGGGCTTCTCGGGACTTTCGCCGCTGCGCTCTGGTCGTCGCGCTGCGCGGCTTTGCCGAGCGCGCCGAGGTATTGGCGGATGTCGACGCCGATCACGACGGCGCCCATGTCGACCAGCGCCTTCGCCATGCTGATGACGCCGAGGTTCCAGCCGCCGTCTCCCGAGAGGAAAATAGCGACGCTCTTGGGAGTGCCTTCGGGGATGTAGACCGTTACGGTGCCGAAGCGGCCGGCGGGGAGGTGGGTTTCGCCTTCCGTGGGGTCGACGGTAGGAGGCTTTGGCGGCTTTTTTGGAGCCGCAGCGGTGGCCGCTACGTTGAGCAGCAGCCCGAGAAGAAGTGCGGCCAGCGCGGCTCCAACACCAAGAGGCTTACGGCTCATCTGGCGAACAACTCCTTCATGCCGCCCGCGATCAACACCGACACGTCGACGAGTACCCGCGGTAACGAGATGCCGCCGCGGGCCACGAGATATTTCGCTTCCCATACCGGATCGAACTTCGCCTTGTAGCGCCGCAGGCCATCGAAGTTATAGAAGTGCTCGCCGTGGCGGAACACGAAGTTTCCGACGCGGTGCCACGCGGGCGCCAGCGGATGCACCTCGAGGCCGGCCAACGGCGCCATCCCCAAGTTGAACCAACGGAAGCCTTCGGCACGCCCCCACTTCATGAGCTCGATGAACAGGTAGTCCATCGCCCCGCGCGGAGCTTCCGGGCCAAATCGCATCAGGTCGACCGACAGTTCTTCTTTCGTGCCCGTGGTCCACAGGTTGGCGAACGCGGCGGGCGCGCCTTCGCAGTACACGAGCGCTATCGGAAAGTGTCGCAGGTACTCCGGCGAGAAAGCGCCCACGGAGAAGCGCTTCTCGCTGGTCGACTTGCTCGACAGCCAGGAGTCCGACAGTTGCCGCAAGGTCGGCAGAATTTCATCCAGACGCTCTGCCGGCACTACTTCGAAACTTGCGCCGTCGCGCTCCGCGCGGCGATGTGCCTGGCGCAAGTCGGCACGGGCTGAGCCTTCCAGTCCGAAGTTCGCCAGCGGCACGCGTGCTTCCTCACCGATCTTCAGTGCCGCAAGGCCCAGATCAACATACAGGGAGAGACTTTCGGCGCTCGTCTGGTAGAACACGGTCTCGCCGCCGTGATGATCCGAGATCTCGCGGAAGCGCCACACCAGTTCCTCCGCGCCGGCATCCGACCCGACCGGGTCGCCGAGCGCAACCCAACTCCGGCCGGCGATCTGGTACATGACGAACGTGTCGCCGGCTTCGGAGAACAACAGCCGCTTGTCGCCCGCGAGCGCGGCATTCGCCATCGTCAGATCGGAAGTCGCAATGATCTTCCGCGCGCGCTCGATATCCTCTGGGCGCGCCACCGCCGGTTCGGGCCGTGCCGGACGGAGCATGTTCAAAAGCAGGTACGCGGCGGCGAGGATGATAACCACGAGGGAAGCTCGCAACATGCGCGGCGCGTGTGCATCGAGTGAGAACGTCCACCACAGCTCTTGCGAATAGATGACGCGCCGGTGAGCCATGTAGCCGAGCCACACCGCCATGACGATGACGCCGATGATGCTGGCGATCCAGGCAGGCGTGAATCGCTCCGAGAGAATCGCCGTCGGGCGGTAGAAAGAGCGGCGGCCGAGCCCGAGAACACCGAGCACGAGAGCGAGGATGATCGCCTCCTCGAAGTCCAACCCCTTCAAAAGCGAGGCAACCATACCGGCGACGAGGAGCCAGAAGACGATGTGATAGGCGGCCTGCACACGGCGGTAGAGGGCGCGCGCCAGCACGATCAGACCCAGGCCGATGATGCTTCCGGCGAGGTGTGACACCTCGAGTACGGTCAGTGGCAGGAAGCGGTCGAGGAAGGCGAGTCGCTCGTTGATCCCGGGAGTGGCCCCGGAGATCAGCAGCACGGTGCCGGCGAGAAACACCAGGGCGCTCGCGACTTGCGGCACGACCGGGGCGATGTAAGCCGAGGCCAGTTGGTGAGCGCGGGCGATCCGGGTGCTCGCCGCGCTCAGTTCCTTGGCCCCGAACAGGATGGCTCCGAACAGAATGGGCACGAGATAGTAGATGCCGCGATAGGCCAGCAACGAGCCCAGGAGCGCGTCCGGCGCCACGTTGGGGAGTGCCAGGATCATTACGGTCTCGAACACGCCGATGCCACCGGGTACGTGGCTGATGATTCCCGCGATGATGGCTGCCGCGTAGGCCCCCATGAATGTGATGAAGTCGATGTTGGCATCGTCGGGCAACAGCCAGTAGACCACTGCGCCGGCCAGGCTCAGATCCATCATGGCCAGGGCGATCTGCGGCAAGCTGATCCACGGACCCGGCGCACGCAGGGCCCAGCCGCGGATTTCCAGCGTGCTCTTCGAGAAAGAGGCCCACAGGCCGTAGGCGACGACGGCCCCCAGTGCGAGCGCCCCGATCAGCATTAGCCACCAGCGGCCCAGGTGCAGGACCAGCGAGGCCTGTTCCGGGGCGACGAGCAGGGAGAATCCCACGATCATCGCCAGCCCGATGCCGATCGAGAGGCTGCAGAAAGCGGAGACGGTCGCCACCTCGATCGCTGTCACTCCCGCGGTGGCATACAGTCTGAACCGGATCGCCGCGCCGGTGAATGCCGCGAATCCCAGCGTGTGACCGAACGAGTAGGCAATGAAGGAAGTGAAGACGATGCGCCCATAGGCGATCTTCTTACGCAGGTAACGCAGCGCCAGCACCTCGTAGGTGCTCAGGAGCCAGTAGCTCGCTGCGGTGAAGCAGAGAGCCACGACGACACGCTTGCGTGGGATCCGGTGGAGCTGGGCCCAGATATCACGGAGGTGCAGGTGTGCCAATTCGCGGCGCAATACCCACGCGACGCCTGAGAATACCAACAGGGCGGCGATCGGCCCGATCCAGCGGAAGCCGCTCCGATCTGCCGCGCTGGGATCCTCTGCGGGTGTCGATGACACAGTCAACGCTTCGAGCGCGCGCTCAGCGGGTGAGCGGCTTGTACTTGATGCGGTGAGGCTGTGATGCGTCGTCTCCCGTACGGCGCTTGTAGTCCTCCACGTACTCCTGGTAGTTCCCTTCGAACCAGACCACCTGCGAGTCGCCCTCGAAGGCGAGCATGTGCGTGGCGATACGGTCGAGGAACCAGCGGTCGTGCGAGATCACGACGGCGCAGCCCGGGAAGTTCAACAGTGCATCCTCCAGCGCGCGCAAGGTCTCGATGTCGAGATCGTTCGTCGGCTCATCGAGCAGTAGCACGTTGCCGCCCTGTTTCAACACCTTCGCAAGGTGGACACGGTTGCGCTCGCCGCCGGAAAGGTCGCCGATCACCTGCTGCTGTTGCGCACCCCGGAAGTTGAAACGGCCGACGTAGCCACGCGAGGGGGTCTCGTAGTTGCCGACCTTGATGATGTCCAGGCCGCCGGAGATTTCCTGCCAGACGGTTTTCTTGTCATCGAGTGCCTGGCGCGACTGGTCGACGTAAGCGAGCTTCGTCGTGGGCCCGAGGCGGATTTCGCCGGCGTCGGGCTTCTCGACACCGGTGAGCATGCGGAACAGCGTCGTCTTACCGGCGCCGTTCGGCCCGATAATCCCGACGATGCCGCCGCGTGGCAGGTTGAATGTCAGGTTGTCGATGAGCAGGCGGTCGCCATAGGCTTTGCGTAAGCCCTGCGCTTCCACCACGAGATCGCCCAGGCGCTCGCCCGGCGGAATGTAGATCTCGTTCGTCTCGTTACGCTCCTGGAACTCTTTCGAGGCCAGCTCTTCGTAACGTTGCAGGCGGGCCTTGCTCTTCGCCTGGCGCGCCTTGGGATTCTGGCGCACCCATTCGAGCTCGCGCTCGAGGGTCTTACGCAGCGCTTCGCGCTCGCGCTCTTCCAGGGCGAGACGCTTCTCTTTCTGCTCGAGCCAGGAGGAGTAGTTCCCCTGGTAGGGGATTCCATGCCCCCGGTCGAGCTCGAGGATCCACTCGGCAACGTTGTCGAGGAAGTAGCGATCGTGCGTGACCGCGATGACGGTGCTCGGGTATTCCTCGAGATAGCGTTCCAGC
>Ga0210388_10002010_pt1 | contig 15867 bp, 12 predicted proteins | sample IncBWC19OmetaG_FD_155485 | JGI IMG/M metagenome (GOLD analysis project Ga0210388, IMG submission 155485) | Forest soil microbial communities from Barre Woods Harvard Forest LTER site, Petersham, Massachusetts, United States - Inc-BW-C-19-O ...
CTCTCCACACCGTTCCCTGGCCCGCACCAATGGCGATCTCCTGTCCAATCGGATTGCTGTCGTGGAAGAACCGCTGCGCTAGAGTGCGACTGATGATGGCCACGCGAGGCGTCCCCTGCGAATCTTCCCGCGTGAAGCCGCGCCCCGCGAGCAGAGGTATCCTGAGGGTCTCGAAATAGTTCGGACTCACCACGTAATAACCCGCCGATGGCTGGTCCGCGGGCGAGAGGGCCTGCAAATCCTTTGTAGCGAAAGCGAACGAGTTGTTGGAACCTTGCATGGGGTTGCCGCTCGCAAGGGCAGCTTCGCGCACCCCTTTGACGGACTGCAACCGCTCCAAAACCTGTTCGAAGAATTGAATCTGCTGCTGATCCGTTGAGTACTTCGACCGAGGAAGCGAGAGTTCTCCGGTCACAATATTCCTGGACTGAAATCCCAGATCAACGCTGTGGAGCCGAACAAAACTCTTCAGCAGCAAGGCCGAGCCAACGAGCAACACGAGGGCGAGGGTGGTCTCTAACACGACGAGAGCGCTCCGAACCCCATGGCGTCCCGTGCTAGAGGTTCTGCCTCCCTCTTTCAGAGTTTCAACCGGCGCGCCTCGCGTAGTTTGTAGCGCGGGTGCGAGTCCAAAGAGCAGCCCGGTGAAGATAGCGATCACCGCGGTGAATCCGAGCACGGGCAAATCCAATTGGATGCTTGCGGCCCTTGGCAAATTGGAAGGTGGAAGGGTTCTCAGTGCCCGAATCGCCCATTCGGCGAGAACCAGCCCTACAACGCTCGCGCTTCCGCTGAGCAGAATACTCTCCGTCAGCAACTGGCGCGCGATGCGCAAACGGCCGGCGCCCAAAGAAAATCGAATAGCGATTTCCCTCCGACGCTCCGAAGCGCGCGCGAGGAGCAAATTCGCGACGTTGGCGCAGGCGATGAGCAAAAGGAATCCCACGGCACCGGACAAGACAAGCAGCGTCGGACGGACATTTCCCACGGTGCGCTCGCCCAAGCTCACAACGCGCGACGTCCAGCCCGCATTCGTTCTGGGATATTGACGCTCCAATCTACTGGAAACTGCCTGCATCTCTCCCTGAGCCTTCTGAATACTCACGCAGCTTTTCAGCCGCGCAATTACCCACAAATAGTGTGCGCCGCGAGCGTCTGGAACAAGGTCATCTTTGGCAAATTCCGAAGGCAGCCATAACTCGGCGTCGTGCGGAAACTGAAAGCCGTTCTGCATCACTCCTACGACCCGATACGATTCGCCATCGAGAGTGAGAGATTTTCCAATGGCCTGCGGGTCGCTTCCAAAGCGCCCTGCCCATAAGCCATAGCTCAGAACAACCACGCTGGCCTTCCCCACCACATCGTCTTCCGGCAGAAACGTCCGGCCAATCGCCGGGGTCGCACCCATGGCAGCGAAAAACGGTGAGGCCACGCGCGCTCCCCTTAGCCGCTGGGGCTCTGCGCCGCTTGCGAAATTAAAGTTGCCCGGCGAGATCGAAGCCATGGCCTCGAAGGAGGTTGTGCTATTGCGCCAGTCGACGTAATTCGGGGGTGATACAGAAAAGGTTGGAAAGCCTTTCGAGGGGGCGCTTTCCATAAGTAGAACGATGCGATCGGGGTCGTTGTATGGAAGCGGACTGAGCAGTACAGCGTGAATGACAGAAAAGATGGCGGTGTTTGCGCCGATGCCGAGGGCAAGGGTCAGCACGGCGATGGCGGTGAAGCCGGCGTTCTTGCGGAGCATGCGCGCGCCGCAGCGCAAGTCTTGCCAAAGGGATTCGAGGAAGCCGAGGCTGTTCATGCGGTAGATCTCCTCCCGGATTTGCGTGGGGCTGCCGAGTTTTCGCCTTGCGGAATAACGCGCTTCTTCGGGCGTCATGCCGCGGGCGATGTTTTCGTCCGTCTCGATATCCAAATACGCTTGCAGCTCGCGCTGACGTTCCTGGTCCCAACGTTCGCGGCGAAAAAAACGCAGCCAGCTCATCGCGCTACTCCTTGGCGGGACGGAGGACCCGATTGATGGCGCCAACGAGTTGCTCCCAGCGGCTGGTTTGCTGGGCTAACTGGCGCCGCCCCGCAGCGGTGAGGCGGTAGTAGCGCGCTTTGCGATTGTTTTCCGAGGTGCCCCAAAAGGAGGCGATCCAAGCGCGATCTTCGAGGCGATGCAACGCGGGATAGAGCGAGCCATGTTCGACTTGCAGGACGGCATCGGAGCGGTGTTCGATGACGTGGGCGATGGTGTGGCCGTGGGCGGCTCCGAGGACGAGGGTCTGGAGGATCAAAAGGTCCAAGGTGCCTTGCAGCAAGTCTGCTTGAAGAGGAGGAGCGCCGCGCTTGGGCATGGTGGAGAACTTATACTCCCATAGATGATCTACTGCAAGGACGTTTATGAGCACTTAGACGTCGCATAGGGAAAGAAGTCGCTATTCCAATCTGGAAATAGTTTCGGTAGACAATCTATGGGTGGCTGGCCGGGGGCCTCCGCGACGGCGCGCGTTCGCTGCACGCTTCCCCGCCGTCTGGTATGATTTGGGCTGGCACTATGCGGCCTGATCGTATACCGCTCTTCCCACTGAACGTCGTACTTCTCCCCGGCGCAGACCTTCCCCTGCACATCTTCGAGCCGCGTTATCTTGAGATGGTGGAGCGCTGCTTGAAAGAAAAGTGCGAGTTTGGCGTGTTGCTGGCGCTTCCGAAGGGAGTTGCACGCGTGGGCTGCACCGCGGAAATCATCGAAGTCGTCCAGCGCAACGCGGACGGTACGGTGGACATCTTGACTATCGGGCGCGAGCCATTTCGCGTCATCGAGTTCCTCGAGGAACAACCTCTCGCGGAAGGGCATGTGGACTACCTCGAAGATCGCGACATTCCGCCGAATATGACTCTGCGCCGCGAGCTTATTGAACTGTACGAAACGTGCCACACGCTCGTTTTCGAGGACTATCCCAAGAACACCGATCCCACCGAGTCCACTCAGCTTTCGTTCCTTGTTGCCGGCAGTCTGCCGATGGATTTGCTCTGGAAGCAGCAAATCCTCGAACTGCGCTCCGAAGCGGACCGGCAGGAGCGCCTGGTCGGGTATCTTCGCGCGTGGGCGCCGCATCTACAGAAGACGGGCGTCATGCGCCAGCGCGCCGGTGGGAATGGACACGGATTGAATTAGCACGTGCTGGACTAGAAGTTGACGAGTCGCGAATGATTGCGCCCCACTTGCGCGGGACGCGGAACGGAACCACATGACGGCAAGCACATCACTGCAAACCTCCGGACATCCGAAACCGCGGACGCTCGGAGAGCTGAAACGCATACCGGACTTTGACGCGCGCACCATCTCGCGCTCCGTGAAATCCGAGATGCGGCAGAATCTGTTGCGCATGATCGAGAAAAATGAGCCGCTCTTCCCGGGCGTCCACGGGTACGAGGACACCGTCATCCCGCAAATCATCAATGCGCTGCTATCGCGTCATAATTTTATTTTGCTGGGACTGCGTGGACAGGCCAAGAGCCGAATCCTTCGAGGATTGGCACAGTTCCTTGATCCAGAAATTCCCGTCGTGGTGGGCTGCGAAATCAACGACGATCCGCTGCGGCCGATTTGCCGCGCATGCCGGGAGAAAATCGCGGCGGAAGGCGACGACACGCCGATTGCCTGGATGCCGCGTGATCTGCGCTATGTCGAAAAACTGGCGACGCCTGACGTAACGATGGCCGACATTATTGGCGACGTTGATCCGATACGCGCGGCGCGCGGCGGACGCGATCTTTCGGATGAGTTGACCATTCATTACGGGCTGCTGCCGCGGGCGAATCGCGGCATCTTTGCGATCAACGAGCTTCCAGACCTGGCGGGAAAAATTCAGGTCGGATTGTTTAATATCATGCAGGAAGGCGACATTCAGATTAAGGGTTACCCCCTGCGCCTCCCGCTCGACGTGCTTATTGTGTTCACGGCGAACCCCGAGGATTACACAGCGCGCGGGAAGATTATTACGCCGCTGAAGGATCGCATCGGAGCGGAAATTCGCACGCACTATCCTTCGACGCTGGAAGAAGGCATGGCCATTACCGCGCAGGAATCGTGGGTGGTGCGCGATGCGGGGCGCAAAGTGGAAGTTCCCGCGTATCTTCGCCAGGTCGTGGAGGAAATTGCCTTTCAAGCGCGTGAGGATAAGCGGGTCGATCGGCGCTCCGGGGTCAGCCAGCGGCTGCCGATCACTACGCTCGAGAGCCTGGTCAGCAGCGCCGAACAGCGAGCGGCTCGTACTGGCGAAAAATCCGTCGTTGCGCGCATTGCTGATGTCTACTCGGCGCTTCCCGCGATTACGGGGAAAATGGAATTGGAATACGAAGGCGAACTGAAAGGCGCGGACACGATCGCTCGCGAATTGATTCGCACCGCCGTGGGACGCGTGTTCAGCAAGCATTTTGCCGAAGTCAGTTTTCAGCCGGTCATCCAATGGTTTGAAATTGGAGGAGAACTAAAGCTTCCCGAGGTCGCCACCACTTCGGAGCGCTACCAGCAACTGTCGAAAATTCAAGGCTTGATGGAACACGTTGGCCGGCTCGGCGTGCAAGATCGAAAAGACGCTGGCGCTGCCGCATCCGCCGCCGAAATGATTCTCGAGGGGCTCTGGGCGCATCGCCGGATCGGGCGGAGCGAAGAGCGCGGGTTCTACGCGGACAAACCGAAGCAGCAGCCGGAAGCGCGCGAGAATCCGGGACGGCCGCCGCGGCGGCAATTTAACTGACGATTTGAAACTGAGGCACAGTCTGCGATGAAATTCATCCGCTACGGAAAATATACGGGCGAGCCGGCCGACTCGATCGACCTTGAAGAACTCGTCAAACGCATGGGCGATTTTTTTCTGCAGAGCGGGTTCGAATCGCAATTCTATGGTGTTTCCCAGATGGACCTGGACCGCTCGATGGAAGCGCTGCGCGAAGCTATTCTGCGCGCGCTGCAAGAGGGCGACCTGGTGCCCGAAGACGCGATGAGCGAAGAGTTGCGCAAAATGCTGCAAAATCCCGATGCGCAAAACAATCAAGCGGTCAAAGATCTGATCGAGAAACTGATGGAGCGTCTCGCGCAGGAAGGTTTCATCAACCCGCAGCAGCCTCCGCAAGTCACGCCGCCACCGCAAACCTCCGCACGCGGGCAACTCGGCCAGCCTCACGAAAAGCAGCCTGAGGCGCGTTTCGAGATCACGGACAAGACCATCGATTTTCTCGGTTTCAAGACGCTGCAGGATCTTCTCGGCTCGCTTGGACGAAGCAGCTTCGGGCGGCACGATACGCGCGATCTTTCAACTGGCATTGAATCCGGCGGCGTCTCGCGGCCCTACGAATTTGGCGACACGATGAATCTGGACGTCAGCGAAACGCTTTTCAACGCCGTGCGGCGACAAGGCGCGAAAGTTCCCATCGACATGACGTATTCGGACCTGATGGTGCATCAGTGCGAATACCACAGCTCGTGCGCGACCGTCGTTCTTCTCGATTGCAGCCATAGCATGATTCTTTATGGCGAAGATCGCTTCACGCCTGCCAAGCGAGTTGCCATGGCGCTATCACATCTCATTCGCACGCAATATCCCGGCGACACGCTGAGCCTGGTTTTGTTTCACGATAGCGCCGAAGAAGTTCCTATCGGTGAACTCGCGCGCGTCCAGGTCGGCCCGTATTACACCAACACGCGCGAAGGGCTTCGCCTGGCGCAACGTATACTGCTCCGCCAGAAAAAGGATATGCGCCAGATCATCATGATTACCGACGGGAAGCCGTCCGCGCTTACGCTCGAAGACGGCCGCATCTACAAGAATGCGTTCGGCCTCGATCCGTTTGTCGTCGGGCAGACGCTCGAAGAAGTCAACAAGTGCAAACGCGCGGGAATCATGATTAACACTTTCATGCTCGCGAGCGATTACAGCCTCGTGCACTTCGTCCAGAAAATCACGGAGATGTGCCGCGGAAAGGCATATTTCACCACGCCTTACACGCTGGGCCAATACTTGTTGATGGATTACATGCAGCGCAAGACCAAGCAAATTCACTGATCCCGGTTTCGGCTTCCTTCGCTGATTCTCGAAGCAGGCAGACATTTCCGAAAAACTGTTATCATTTCCAGCCCCATGCAACGATGCCCACAGTGCGGAAGAGAGTTTGAAGGCAACTTCGGCGGTTCACCGCAATCGCTGAACTGCCCGGAATGCGACGAGCGCCTGGCGCAGATGGCGCGCGAGGGAATTCCAACCCCTCCTCCTCAAGGAACAATTGTCACGGCTTCCTTCCCTGTCACGACAGCGCTGATTGGATTGAACGCGCTGGTGTTTCTCATCATGGTGCTGCGAGGAGTATCGTTCCTCTCGCCATCGCCGCAGCAGGCGATTGCGTTCGGCGCGGACTTCGGGCCACTCACGCTAAACGGGCAATGGTGGCGGCTGCTCACCAGCATGTTTGTGCACTTCGGTATTCTTCACATTGGCCTCAACATGTGGTGTCTTTGGAATCTGGGCCGGGCTGCGGAGCAATTGATGGGGCGCGTCTCCTATCTGCTGGCCTATTTTGTGAGCGGGATTTTTTCGAGCATCGCGAGCGTCTACTGGCACCCGATGGGTGCGGGCGCGGGAGCGTCCGGCGCAATTTTTGGAATGGCCGGTGTGCTGGTTGCCTACGTGAAATTGAAGAAGACTCCGTCACACCTGACGATCAACAGCAAAATGCTGGGGAGCCTGGGTACGTTCATTGCGTATAACCTGGCGTTTGGAGCGCTTCCAGGGATCAGTAACGCCGCGCACATCGGTGGTCTCGTGATGGGGCTTGCCGTGGGCGCGGTGCTGCCAGCATCGAGTGCCAGCGAATCTTCACGCCGCACGCGGCTGACGCTCGTAGCCATTTTCTCAGCAATCGCGCTCGTTGGGTCCGCCGCCGCGGCCAAGAAACTTAGGCCCGAAGTGAGCGAGCTTACGAGCGTAGAACAGTTGCTGGCTCAGAAGAAGACGGACGAAGCGCTAACCCGATTGCAACAGTTAACCGCACGTGAGCCAGGGTTCGGTCCCGGCCACGAACTGCTTGCCAGGGCGTACCTGGCCAAAAGCCAGTACCCCGAAGCGATCGCAGAGCTACAAAAGGCATACGATACGAATCCCGAGAGCGCCAGGTATCAACAGGAGCTTGGAACACTCTATGTACAACTCGGGATGATCAGTGCGGCGACGACCTTTTTCAAGTCCTTGGAAGAGCAAAACCCGAAGAATGCTTTCGCGCATTTTGGACTTGGCCAGATTTCGCTGTCCAAGGGCGAGTACGACTCCGCAATTCCTGAGTTCCAGCGCGCGCTCGCCCTCGATCCGCAACTACGCGGCGCAGCTTTTTCGCTAGGTCAAGCGCAACTGGGAGCGCGGCATTACCCCGACGCTCAGGCGACGTTCGAAAGTATCTTGAAGCAAGATCCGAATGACAAACGCGCGCAAGCCGGGCTGGCTTACGTCACGAGACAGCCGCATTAATTCAACAATTGCTTGAAGGAGCGCGTGTTCGAAGACTGCGCTACAATTTTGGAATGGCGATCTTGAAGCGCATTTCGCGTTGGTTGGGGGTGAACAAACAGATGACTCACATCGTGGCAGGAAATGTGGCGCCCGGATTTTCGCTCAGGGCGGTCGATGGAAAAGAGTATTCACTGGACAAACTAAGGCGACAAGGCCCCGTTGTGGCCGCTTTCTTCAAAGTGTCCTGCCCCGTTTGCCAGTTTACGTTTCCTTATCTCGAGCGCCTCTACCAGCGTTATGGGGGCGATGGCGTCACTTTCCTAGGCATTTCGCAGGACGACGCCGGCGACACAAAAGAATTTGCCAAAGAGTTCGGCGCCACATTTCCGATGGTTCTCGACGAAAAGCAAAAGGGTTACTTGGCTTCCAATACCTATGGCCTCACAAGCGTCCCGACGATTTTTCTTATCGAGACCGACGGCGCAGTAAAAATCAGTTGCATGGGATTCGACAAAAAAGATCTGGAATCGATCGCCGAGGACCTTGCGGGGCGAAAAAAGATCGCTTCCGCCGCGCTCTTCCGTCCGGACGAGGCGGTCCCGGCTCACAAACCTGGGTGAGGATCGAAAAATTAGGTCCGGTCCGGACCTATTCGGAAGTCGGCGAACGATTGCACTTCTCCGAAGCTCTGCGGCTCTACTCCGCTTCTTTCTCCAGCCACTTTTTTTTGTGCTTGGCGGGATGCTTGCGTTTATCGGCGATGACCCGGGTGGCGGCAGGCGCAATTCCGGAATTGCGAGCCGCACGCCGCGCCTCGGTGCCAACATCCAAAATTTTCTTTTTGCGCCGCTTCATGGGTTCGTGTGAGCCCTCCTGTTGAGGACTCTTGCGAGATATTCTAACCCGGTGGCGCCCTAGAAAGTGAATTGAAGCTGGAAATCAATCCGGCGATTTGCTGTCGCTGAAGAGTACGGCTGCCCCGCAAGTGAATTGGCCTGGCCAAAAAACGGTGACTGCAGGTTACCGATGAAATTTCCAAAGTTCACATTGTTGAAGACATTTCGCGCGTTCGCGCTGAGCGTCAAATTGTAGCGCTTGCTCGTTGGGCTTCCTCCGAACATGCCGCCCATTCCACCTCCGCCGCCGCGCGGACCGCCCCCGTGATCGCCTCCGCCACCTGCCCCGCGGCCAAACGTGCTTGTTCCTCCCGGGCCGCCCGAAGCGACCGTTTCTTTCTTTTGCCCAAAGCCAAAGGTCTTGCTCACGCGCAGGTTCAGAGAAAAACGTCCCGGCGAGGTTGCAAAGTTGATAGGAATCGGAGCCTCTCCGGGCTGAGGAAGCGTGTTAAAGCAGCCATACACGGTCTGAACAACATTCGTCGTCGAGCCGGAACCGCAGGTTGCAAGTGAGGGGCGTGAATTGAACTGGGCATCGCCGAAGACATCCTGCCCCGTGGTGATATTGAAGGGAATCCCCGATTGAGCGATCAGAAATGGACTCAAACGAATGCCGTAGGGCGCCCCAATCGTGCCGCCAAAAAAGAGCCGCTGCCGAATATCAAACGGCGCGCGCCCGTAATCCGCGCTGATATCTCCGGGAATGGAGGGGACGTAACCGGCGCCGCCGGTGTCGCTGCTCGCATAGTTCAATGTGTAATAGCCGAACAGCGAAAGATCCTTGATGAATCCGTGCGCTGTCGGCAGGCGGACGCTGCCGTTCAAGATCAGCTGATTCTGCTTGAAGACGCCCTCGGAAGTGTATTGGTAGACGATGTCGCTGGGATTAAATCCGGACGGCAGCGGCGCTCCCGGAGTGTTAGGCGGAAATACATTCGAGAAAAGCTGATGGTCGCCGCGCGAATTGAGGTAGGTCACCGACAAATTCGCGTACTTCGAGAGCTGGCGCTCGATCGTCACGCCGGTCTGCATGGTGTAGGGAGTGCGAAGATTCGGGTTTTTCACGTAAACGGTTTCCGAGGAAACCGCGGTGGTGGGAAAACCGGGATCACCGGGGAGAATGACCTGATTGGGATTGAAGAAACCGGGATTCGCAATCAAGAACTGCTGCTGGATGAAGCCGTTGGCCAATTGCTGCTGCAAAACGAGGTTTTCCGAAAAACGGTCGTAAAAGATGCCGAAGCCGAGCCGCAGGATCGTTTTTGGTGATTTATTTTTTCCGTTGCCATCGAGGCCCCAGGCAAGGCCGACACGGGGAGCAAAATCGGCGTGGTCGCCAAGATTATTCTGCGTTTCGTAGCGGAGACCGTAACTCAAAGTGACGTTGGGGCGCCACTTGAAGTCGTCTTGCACGAAGAGCGCACCGTCGAGCCAATCGACGCGAGTCGCGGCCGTTCCGGCGGCGTTGTAATTCAAAGAGTAGAAGCTTGCGCCGCCGCCCAAATTGACCGCGTTCTGCACATTCTGGGGCGTGAACCCGGAAGCAGTCTGTTGGAGCGTAATCTGGTACGCGTCAAGAGGCGAAATCTCGCAATTGTCCGTTGTTGTCGGCACACACCCAGGAATGGGCCTTGCGCCAAACGAGTACGCGCCGTTAAAGGTATTGTTGGACGCAGTCGAGTCCGTTGTATCTCTCAGGCGCCCGCCGAACTTCCACGCGTTCTTGCCGTGGTTAAAGTAAACGATGTTTTGGACTTCGTAGCGGTCTTGTGTGTCGCTATTCCTTCCGCTTGTGGCGCCGCCCGAGACAAAAGCTTGCGAAACGTTGATCGCCGGCGTTGTAACCGTAGGAGTTCCGTTCGCGGCCTCGTGCACAAACTGGAAGCGCACTTCGTTGATGATGGAAGGGCTGACGATCTGCGTATCCGTGGCTTGCAGGGTGCTTTCGGTACTTAGAGAATTTGTGGCTTGCGAGAGCAGATTGAATTGGCCCACATTGTCGTCTGTCTCGTTGTTCCGCCAGTATTGGTAACGAACGCTCAGGGTGTTTCCAGAGCTCACTTGGTAGTCCAAGCGAGGGCTTAGATTCAGACGCGTACGGGGATTGGGCACGGCGTCGCTGAAAGGCTCGATCGCAAATGTGGTGGGGTTGACGATCTGCGCGCTCACGACATTCAAATCGCTGATGCTGCGTCGCTCGATGTTGAAGAAAAACGAAGCCTTCTTACTCAGAGGACCACCCACATTCGCGCTGAATTGCGTTGTGTCGTACCCAGGTTCTGAAGTTCCCGCAGGCAAATCCAAGAACGGGTTTTTCGAGTTGAAGGAATTCGTGTTTCCAGTGACAAAAATCTGGCCGTGAAACTGATCTGTTCCTGGCTTGGTCAAAATTTCGATTCGGCCGTAACCGAGCTTGTCGTATTCCGCGGAAAATGGATTCTGATTGATACGAATCTCACGAATCGAGGCCTTGGGCGGCAATTGTCCGGCGGTAAATCCATCGATGTAAATCTGCCCGCCGTTGGGACCAGCCGACGGTCCTGCCAGCGCCTGCAATTCGGACTGCAACTCGTCGGGATCATCGGACAGCGCTTCAAGATCTTTTCCTTGCATGACCACCATGCCGGCATTGTTTTCCGGATTTACGTCCACCTTCGTGGTGGTGTCCGTGACTTCGACTTTTTGCTCTTGCACCTGAATGGTCAACTGAATGTTCAACTTCTGCGTCTGCCCTGCCGTGATATCAATCCCCGCCAGCTCAAACGACGTGAATCCATCGGAGATTACTTTTACGCCGTACTTCCCTGGAGCCAGTCCTGTGACTTCAAAGATGCCTTCCTTGTTGGTCGTCGAGGTATTTGCCACGGTGGCCGTGGTGACCAGCACTGTCGCATTGGCGATGGCCGCTCCGGATGGATCCGTTACCTGGCCGCGCAACGTTCCTGTAGCCGTCTGCGCTTGCGCCGCGCTGCCTACGCCCGCGGCAAGAAGCAGCACACCGATGAAAACAATCCAGCGATTGATCAAACCAAATCTCATTCCTTCTCCTGACTTGAATCCATTATTCGTATTGGCCCGCTTCCACTTCAAGGTGCAGCATCCCCGCCGGGAGCGCCGCTCATCGTCCACGGGGTCAGAATGCTGGACGCTCCGGTTGCCTGGAGTAAGGGTTCCACTCCGGCAAGAAGCGTGATGGCGGTGACGCCGCTCTCTTGCGTTCCTTCCGTGGTGACGATCATAACGGCATCGCCCTTCTGCAAATCCGTAAGCATCGTCGCTGGCAGGCGACTGATCATCTGCTGCATGTCTCCGCCGCGCGCTCCGCCGGCTGCTCCGGGTGCGCGCCCGGCGCCTCCCGACGCACCTGGTTGCCCGTTCTGTCCTCCGGCTTGACGACCCGGCGCAGCATCCGCGGGTTTCGGCATTGGTGCCGATGCAGCAGCGCCAGGGGCGCCAGCGGCTCCCGCTCCATCGGCGGGCGCGCCTTTAAGCCGCATGGCAATCATCTGAGCCATCGCCGGTTGCAACTTGCGAAGCTGGGAATCGGAAGTCACTCTCACGATGACAGGTTTCTTCGTCACCAAATCCATGACCGTTACGGTTCCTGCGGCTGCGTCGATCGTACTGACGGTGCCAGCTATGTTGCGAAAGGTTCCGGAGACCGCTTCATCGGCGGAAAATTCCGTGCCATCGGCATTTCGCGTTCCACGCGCACGCAGTTGGTCGCCGACTTTGATTTGATCGATGGCCGCCGGCTTGGCATCGTCAAACTTTACGGAGTTCGGGGCATAGCGGCGAAGTATGGTTTGTTTCGAAATCTGGACGCTCACATCCTTGGCCGCGCCCTGGGCGCTTGTTGAAATCTTGACGGTGCCGCCAGTCGCGTCGATTTCTTTGACCAGCCCGCCCACTCCGTGCATCTGCCACTCGGCACGCTCGTGGGTCTGTTTTGCGGCAATATCGGCGGATTTCATCGCGATTACGGACGCAGCAAGCAGCGTTTTGCCATCGTCCGCAAACGTGCCGCGGAGCAAAATTCGGTCACCTGTCTGCAAGTCGGTCAGTTGAAGCGGAGCGGCATTCTTCAGATCCTTCTCGCCGGGCTCGATGCGCAGCAAGCGGGCGTCATCCTGGACCTGAATCGTGACTTCGGTACCGGCATCGGTCGTCAATACAATGGTCTTCCCCGAAATGGTCTTGATGGTTCCCACCGGCCTGGTGGCCGGATTCGGCGCTGCCGCCGGCGCGCTCTGCTGCCCTGCCGCTGCCAAATCCAAAGCAGCCCGCCCACTCACTCCATACGCAGCGCCAAGCCCAACGCAAACACTTACAACCATCAGCCTTAAGCGCCGGAGGCGCCCCTTTTCCTGCCGTTCCATCGATATCTCCTGCAATCTAACGCGAATTGCAAACGTCGACTGTGTTTGCCTGGGAGGGTAATGCGGCAGACGCACCATACCCTTAGCGTCTAAGTTTAGACGTATGCGGCACCCCAAAATGTTTCAAAAAAGACAGCCCGGGCCCTCACAGTCTCCGCCTCTATCTTCCCTCCTCTGGCCCCCCTCACCAACCTCTATCGTGCTCTTCCACCGTCCCGTCTGAGCGCCGCGTCTCACCGGCCGTCTAGAAATCAATCCCGCGCTCGCAAAACGACCGAGCGGGTGTACAATGCCGCCCGTTGGGGTCCTGGGTCGCTTTTCAATCTCGGTTGGCGCCCTGGAGCTTTTCCATCAAGGCGAGGCAAATCAAAGCCAGCAGCCAAATGCAAATGGGCGATCACTAGCAGACTTTAGATCGATTGATTCAATCCATTCCCGGGGGTAGGGTATCGATTCCACAGCACCGGCGAAGCACCAAGCGGCTCGACCGGTCATTCTTTGAAGCAACTCATCTACACATTTAACTTTGGAGGATTAAGAGGTTGGCTCTGCCTACGGACAAGCATTTCACTGCGCGCGTGATCGAGCGGAGGGATTTGTCGGAAGATTTGTGGTTGATCCGCGTCGATCCCGGCGGGCCGTTTCCCTTCAAGGCAGGGCAGTACGCTACTCTCGGCGTTGACCACGAAGGCAAACGCATCGAACGCGCCTACTCCATTGTTTCTTCTCCGTACGAAGAGGGCCTCGAGTTTTTCATCGAGCTCGTGCCACAGGGCGAACTCACTCCGAAGTTGTATCATCTGCAGGTTGGCGACAGCCTGCTCTGCCGCAAAATCTCGAAGGGACGCTTCACGCTCGATTTGAGGAGCGGCCGCACCAATCATCTTCTTTTAGCCACCGTGACCGGCATCGCTCCGTTCGTCAGCTATGTTCGCACGCTTTACAAAGACTGGAAAAATGGCGGCGACCCTATGCCCGGTCCGCATAAATTTTTCTGCATACAGGGTGGAAGCCGGTCCTGGGAATTCGGTTATCGCGAAGAACTCGAGCGCATCGCCGCCGAAGTTCCCTGGTTCAAGTATGTCGCTACGATAAGCCGTCCGTGGGAAGACGCACCATGGAAAGGCCAGACGGGCCGCGTCGACGATCTCGTTCGCCTGTATGTCAGTGAGTGGGGGTTGAAACCCGAGAGCACCACGGGCTATCTCTGCGGCCACCCCAGCATGTGCGAAAACGGGCAAGGCATTTTGACGCGCGCCGGCTGGCAAAATGGCTCGACGTTCGAAGAGGTCTACTTCGTCCCTGGCAAAGAGGCGGGAGCGGTGTAGAGCGTATCCCATTCCACTGTCAAGTTTCGGCTCGTCGCCGCGGCAATTCGATGTAGAATGCCGCGCGGCTGAAACAAAACGGGGATCGTGGTCGAGTTTGGATGTGATGCGGAAAGCAGCGGAGAGATTACCGGAGGAAGTTTCATGATTGTCGGAGTGCCACGAGAAAGTTTTCCGGGAGAGCGGCGGGTGGCGATGGTGCCCGCGGTCATTCCCAGCCTCACCAAAGCAGGGCTCGAAGTGGTGGTCGAAGCTGGCGCGGGAAGAGAGGCCGGCTACCTCGACGCGGAATATGCCGCCAAGGGCGGAAAGATTCTCCCTACGCGCGCGGAGGTATTCGGCGCCGCGGATATCGTCGTTCAAGTGCTCTGCTACGGTTCGAACGACAAGACCGGCAAAGCCGATGTCCCGCTCTATCGCCCTAATCAGGCGCTCATCGGTTTCTTGCGTCCACTGGGATCGCTGGACACTCTTCAAGAGATCGCCTCGAAAGGCGTGACGGCTTTTTCGATCGAGCTGATGCCGCGCACGACTCGCGCGCAGAGCATGGACGCGCTATCCTCCATGGCGACAATCAGCGGCTACAAAGCCGTCTTGATTGCTGCCGACACTCTCCCCAAACTTTTCCCGATGCTCACTACCGCGGCGGGAACGATCACGCCTGCGCGCGTTTTTATTATCGGCTGCGGCGTCGCGGGCCTCCAAGCCATCGCCACCGCTCGCCGGCTCGGAGCTGTCGTTTCCGCCTACGACCTGCGCCCCGCTGTGAAAGAACAAGTGCAGAGCCTCGGCGGGCGCTTCGTCGAGATCGCGGTGGAAGCGAAAGACGCACAAGACGCGAGAGGCTACGCCACAGCGCAAGGCGAAGAGTTTTACAAAAAGCAGCGCGAACTGCTCGGAAAAGTAGTCGCCGAGAGCGATGTGGTCGTCACCGCCGCCGTGATCCCTGGAAAAAAATCGCCCATTCTGGTGACTAAAGAAATGGTCGATGGCATGGCTCCCGGCTCCGTCGTCGTCGATCTGGCGGCAGAGCGCGGCGGGAATTGCGAACTGACGCGCGCCGGCGAAAAAGTGGAAGAGCACGGCGTAACCATCATCGGTTCGATCAACCTGGCCAGCACCGTTCCCTATCACGCCAGCCAGATGTACGCGAAAAACGTCGCCACTTTTCTTCTCTACATGATCAAAGAGGGCAAGCTTCAGATCAATCAGCAGGACGAAATCGTTCGCGAAACGCTTTTGACCCAAGGTGGAGAAATTGTAAGCGCCAGGCTGCGTGAAATTTATAAGCTGCCGGCGCTGGCTGCGAAATCTTAAGGAGGCATGGATGCCCGCGGATTTTATTTCCAGTCTGTTTGTGTTCATCCTATCCGCATTTTTGGGGATAGAGCTGATTAAACGCGTTTCGCCGTTGCTGCACACTCCGCTGATGTCGTTGACGAACGCCCTCGACGCCATCGTGGTGGTTGCCGCCATCATCATCGCCGGACGGCACGAGACGAAACTCGCCACCATGCTCGGCTTGGTCGCTGTCGCCGCTTCCTTCAGCAACATGGTCGGCGGCTTCGTCATCACCGACCGCATGCTCAGCATGTTCAAGACCGGCAAGGCGGCGAAAAAGTCATGAGCCCAGCCGACCTCCAGCAGATCATCGATTTCACCTACATTGCCGCCGCCATCGGCTTTATTCTCGCGATCAAGTGGCTCGGCTCGCCAGTCACAGCCAAGCGCGGCGTTGTCATCGGCGAAATCGCTTCCGCCATTGCCGTCATCGCCA